>MPLT02004885.1_pt1 | contig 24591 bp, 13 predicted proteins | sample 1617391 | NCBI WGS metagenome assembly MPLT02 (sample SAMN05944800, study PRJNA350692) | marine metagenome | biome: marine; feature: ODZ; material: water; isolation source: 70 m water sample filtered on 0.2 um supor filter | place: Pacific Ocean | collected 2012-04-08 | depth 70m m
CGGGTGCGGATGGAATAATCCCGCGTCAAGACAGCTCATTGACAGGCCACGATGCCTCGGTCACGCTTGTCGGTGATGACATCCATTTCTTCACCCTTTAATGAGCGTCCGGCAATGAATACACCGAGAAAAAACGCCTTTACCCTGATCGAGTTGCTGGTGGTGATTGCGATCATCGCGATCCTAGCGAGTCTGTTGCTGCCGGCATTGGCCCGGGCCAAGCGCAAGGCTGAAAACACCATGTGCGCCAGCAACATGCACCAGTGGGGGGTGGCCATCCGGATGTACGCCGGCGACAACGAGGGGTACTTTCCCAACATGGGCCGGGATCACATCCGCAACAGTGCCGACTTCGAGTGGGTGTCGGGGTCGATGCTGAAGAATTTATTTCCCAACTACCTTTTGAAGATGAACAAGGACTCGCACACCAAACGTGAGAACCTGTTGTTTTGCCCGACCGACAAGTTTCATCGGTACGTGCATGCACAGAATTTCCAGTCGGCGGTCAACGGTGGGTTAATCGGCTACAAAACGATCTTCAGCAATGACCTGACTGTGTCCAAGGGGGGCAACAATTACCGGGTGAACCCGAACTTCCCAAACGTCACCGAGTGGGTGTTGCGGGAGAAGATGGACGGCCGATTCCGCGATGGCCCAATCTTCATGGATAACCTGCAGAGCGTGGGCAACAACTGGTACGCCTCGGCCAACGTCCCCTACGGGAGTCACGCCGGGCCAAACGGCATCTTCGAGGGAGGGAATTTCCTCTTCGAGGACGGCCATGTCCGCTGGTACAAGGGTTACAACGACGGCGGGAAAAACAAGGGGCAGATTTCCCTCGCGGCCACACAGGGCGGTTGGCGGATTTACTTCGGGTTGTACGACGTGCGCTGAATCACCTCGGAGGTTTCTCCACGCTTTACACCGGGCGGCCGAGCATGCGGTTGAGCGAGTCGGCAGTCTGGTAAATCAGCGCCTCGGGGTAGTGGGGGTAGGGGTGGAAGTATTCGAACGTCAGGTAGCCGTCGTAACCGATTTCGTCGAACGCCTCGATGACGGCCGGCCAGTTGGTCGTGCCGTCGAGCAGCGGCCGGAACGACTCCAGCGAGTGATCCGTTCCCTTCTTGGTGAACTCCTTCAGGTGCACGTTGCGGATGCGCTTGCCGAGGATGCGAATCCAGTGTTCGGGAAACTGGAACAGCATGATGTTGCCGGTGTCGAAGTGGACATGAATGTGTTCGCTGTCGTAACTGTCGACAAACCGGATCATCTCCTCCGGTGACAGCAGGTAGCCGTTGAAAAAGATGTTCTCCATGTTGAGGTGCACGTTCAGTTTCTCGGCGTTGGGCAGCAGCTTGCCGATCGCCTCCCGGGCGCGCTGGTCGCAGAGATCGTTCGGCGTGGGATCGTGATCCTCGCGCCACGGCATGTGCACCGCGCCAGGCACGACGAGCAGGTTTTCGGTGCCGAGATGGTGCGCGGCCTCGGTCATCAACCCGGCCAGTTCCATCCCCCGCGTTCGCTCGGTGGGATCGTTGCTCGTCAGCGGATACGGCCAAAACAAAAATGAGCACAGGCCGCTGATGGCGATGCCGATGTCGTCGGCCATCTTCCGGATCTTCTGGAAATCTTTCGGGCCGGCCTTGGGCGAGAGGTCACTCTCGAGATCGTAGTTCAACTCGATGCCGTCGAAGCCGGCGTCCTTGGCCAACTGCAGACACTCTCGCAGGTTCATCCGGTCCGGGTAAGGGAACGCCCAGAGGTTGATCGATTTCTTCATCCTGTAGCGCTTGGTAGCGGCCCGTCGGGGATCGGGAGCGGGCTTTGGAGTGGGGCCTGGCTGTGCGTTGGGGTTGGTGGCAGCGCCGGCAGCGGCCAGGCCGGTGGCGGCCATAGCCATCTTAAAAGCGGATCGTCGCGAGAAGGCGTTATCGGCGTTGGAAGGGTTGCCCCACGGGGCGGTGAGTTTTTGGGTCGGGTCGTTTTCGTTGCTCATTGGTTGAATCGTTTTTTGGATGCGGCAACCCTCCCCCGATGGCCGGGCCGAGGCAAGGGCAATCCGTGTCCGGGCGCGCTTGGCCAAGCGGCCACAAACCGCTTGCCGTTGGCCAAGCGCTTGACCAAGCTCCCGCTTCCTTTCATGAGAGTTGATTCTTTTTTCTGCCATCGGGCGGCGCTTGGCCAAGCTGGGTGTCGCATGAAAAAGTCACTCAGATTCTTGTTATTGGTGGCGCTTGCGCTTGGCCAGGCGCTGTCGGCTTGGGCGCAGCAGCGGGCACCGGTCAAGCGGCCGAACATCCTGATGATCGTCGCCGATGACATGAACTGGGATTCTCCCGGCTGTTTCGGCGGCGCGGCACCGGAGATCACACCAAACATCGACGGCTTGGCCGCCGCCGGGATGCGATTTGAGCACGCTTATGTGAACATCGCTGTCTGCACTCCGTCGCGCAGCGTCATGCTCACCGGGCTGTATCCCCATAACAACGGTGCGGAAGGCTTTCAGCGAATCCGGCCTGGTACGCCAACGCTCCCGGCGATCCTGAGCGAGGAGGGTTATTTTTGCGGCACGGTGGGCAAGCCGCTCCGGCAGCAGGATGTTTTTCACTGGTCGGTGGTGTACCGTTGGCAGGGCACCGGCGACGAAAACAAGTGGGGCCGTGACCCCGGTCAGTATCGCCGGTTCGCGCGTTCGTTTTTTCAGATGGCGGCAGAGTCGCAGCAGCCGTTTTTCCTGATGGCCAGCTCGCATGATCCGCATCGACCTTATGGTGGCGGGGCGTCGCGCGAACGCCACTTCGAGCGAGCCGCCTCGTCGCGCACTTATCGCCCGGATGAAGTGAAGGTGCCCGGCTTTCTGCCCGACCTGCCGGACATCCGAAAGGAGATGGCCGGTTACTGCACCTCGACGCGGCGGCTCGACGACATGGTTGGAGTGGTCCTCGATGAATTGGCTGAGGCCGGACGGGTTGACGACACGATCGTGTTGTTCCTGTCCGACCACGGCATGTCCGCGCCGTTCGCCAAGACAAACTGTTACGTCGAGAGCACACGCACGCCGTTGATCGTTCGCTGGCCTGGTAAGGTTGCCGCGAAACAAGTCGACCGGCGGCATATGATCTCGACGGTGGACCTGCTGCCGACGTTGCTCGAGGCGGTTGGCCTGCCAAGTCCCGACCGTCAGGACGGGCGTTCGTTCCTGCCGCTGCTCAAGGGTGAAACGCAGTCCGGGCGCGATGCGGTCTTCGCGCAGTTTCACCATATTCACGGGCGCAAGCCGTACCCGATGCGCTCGGTGATCACCCGCGATCATGTCTACGTTTTCAACACGTGGGCCAACGGCAAACGCACCTACAGCGCAGAGCCAATGGCCGGCCTGACGTATCGGGCAATGAAGCGCGCGGGCGAAAAAGACGTGCACCTGGCCAAGCGCGTGCACCACCTCGAGTACAGGACGGTCGAAGAATTTTACGACCTCAAGGACGATCCGTTCTGTCTCAAAAACCTGGCCGCCGACCGAACCGCAGCGATGAGTGTACTCCAAAAACAGTTACGGGACTGGATGGTAAAGTACGGTGACTTTGCGCTGGAGGCGTTCGACCAACGCGACTCACCTGCCGCGCTTGAGCAGTTCATGAAGGATTACACCGAGCGCTCGGGCAAAGAGGTCGAGGCACTCAAGCCGTACGAAGAGGCCAAGCGTTACCGATTCTGACCGATGAAACCATTCGCACTCCCGGGGCAACACGAATACGACGGCCAGGCGTTTCCTCTGGGGATCGATGTTGCGGCGGAGTCGCTGGACGAAGCCTGCGCCTGGGTGACCGGCGCGACGCTGGAACTCTCCCGATTGGCGGGTGAGCATGGCGCAGTCTTGGTGCGGGGTCTGCCCTTGACCAAGCCGGAGGAGTTTGATGCAGTGGTAAGCGCGCTTGGATATCCCAACTTTTCCTACGCGAAATCGTTGTCCAACGCCTACCGAATCAACCACACACCACGTGTTTTTTCTGCCAACGAGGCCCCGGCGGACGTCACCATCTTTCTGCACCACGAAATGGCGCAGACCCCATTTTATCCGTCCAAGCTGATCTTCTTCTGCCAAGTTGCCGCCGGTCAGGGCGGTGCCACGCCGGTGTGCCGTTCCGACATTCTTTGGGAGCGACTCAAGGCGGAGCAAGGGATGTTCGCGGCGGACTGCGAAACCAAGGGACTCCGCTACACCAACGTCATGCCGGGGGAGGCCGATACCGAGTCCGGAATGGGGCGCAGTTGGCAAAGCACCCTAAGCGTCGACAGCCGCAAGGCGGCCGAGGTGCGCTTGGCCAAGCTCGGCTACACGTGGGAATGGCAGGCCAACGGTGATCTGTCCGTCACCACTCCAGTGCTGCCCGCCGTGCGCCGTTTGGCCAACGCGCGCACCAGTTTTTTTAACCAACTCATCGCGGCTTTCAACGGCTGGAAAGACACTCGCAACGACCCGTCCCGGGCGATTCGTTTTGGTGATGGCAGCCTGCTTAATCCGACAGACGTCGCTGCGGCTAGCGCCATTGCCGACGAGTTGACGTTCGACATCCCATGGCAGCAGGGCGACATCGCCTTGGTGGACAACTACGTCGCCATGCACGGCCGCCGGACGTTCGAGGGCACCCGCAAAGTCCTCGCCTCCTTCGTGGCGTGATGATCAAAATGCTTGGCCAAGCGCTTGGCTGACTCACCCTTTACCCCTGTCCTCTTACCCCTTTTTCCACTCCGTTTTCGATTGAGGAAATCGGGTGGAGCGCGTCTAATCGCGTTGATGCATCAGATTTTCAAAAGAGCATTACTGTCACTTGGCTGGGTTACGGTGAGTTTGACCGCAGCGCCCACGGCGGAGCAGGTCGAGTTTTTTGAAAGGAAGATTCGCCCGGTTTTGGCTGAGCACTGTTACGAGTGCCACAACAGCAGCGGCAAGGAGAAGGGCGGCTTGGCGCTGGACTGGGCAGGCGGCCTGGCTGTGGGCGGTGACAGCGGCTCGTTACTGGTAAAGGGCGACCCTGCGAAGAGCCTGCTGCTGCAGGTGATCCGCCACGAGGATCCAGACATGAAGATGCCCAAGGGCGGCCCGAAGCTGTCGCCCGAGGTGATCGCGGATTTTGAAAATTGGGTGACGGACGGAGCGCCGGATCCCCGTACCAACAAGCCGTCGAAGGAGGAAATCGCGAAGGCAACCTCATGGGAGATGATTCGTGAGCGACGCAAGCAGTGGTGGAGTTTTCAGCCGATCCGCCAGACGGCTCCGCCGAAGGTGGAAGGCAATTGGGCGCGGTCGGACATCGATCGATTCATTCAGGCCGGATGGAAGGATGCTGGTCTGGCATCGGTTGCGGATGCCGGGGCGGAGGCGTTGATTCGCCGATTGTCGTTTTCAATCATCGGCCTGCCTCCAACACCGGAGGAGACTGCGGCGTTCGTGAAGGCGGAGGCGTTGGATCGGCAGGGCGCGGTCGAGGCGGCGGTGGAGCAGCTTTTGTCGTCGCCGCATTTTGGGGAACGCTGGGCGCGGCATTGGATGGACTGGGTGCGTTACGCCGAGTCGCTCGGCAGCGAAGGCGACCCGGGCATTCCGTTTGCGAACCAATACCGGAATTATCTCATTCGCGCACTCAACGCCGATGTGTCGTACGACCAGTTGCTGCGTGAACACATCGCGGGCGACCTGCTGGAGCAACCGCGGCTGAATGCCGAGCTGGGGCTGAACGAGTCGGCCATCGGCCCGGCGCATTATCGGTTTGTGCTGCAGGGCTTCGCGCCCACAGACGCGCTCGATGAACTGGTGCGAACAACGGAGAACCAGATCGACGTGGTCAGCAAGGCGTTCCTCGGTTTGACCGTGTCGTGTGCGCGCTGTCACAATCACAAATTCGATGCCATTAGCCAGGAGGATTACCACGCGTTTTACAGCATCATGACCAGCACCCGCCCGGCGACGATCGACGTGAACACGCCGGAGCGCCGTGAGAAAAACAAGGCGGCCCTGGCCAAGCTCAAGCCACAGATTCGGCAGGCGTTGGCGGATCAATGGCTCAAGGAGGCAGGGGAGATTGCGGCGAAACTGACCGAGCCAAGCGGGCGCTGGAAGGAACTCATCGAGGGCGCGAAGGACAACAAGAATCCGCTGCACGCCTGGCATAAGCTGCGCTTGGCCAAGGGGGAGGAGTTCGCCAAGACTTGGCGCCAGTTGGCCGGGGAATTTGCCCAAAGCCAAAAAGCGCTTAACGAGCAGCGCGCGCGCGGCTACGCGCAGCGTTGGCAGCTTGGCCGTGACGCCGCCTCGCTTGGCCCGTGGGTGCTCGATGGCAACGGCCTCGACGGCAGCGTGGCCACGCCGGGAGCGTTCCGCGTGTTGCCGGGTGGCGATCGTGTGCTCGATGCCATTTTGCCTGCCGGTGTCTACTCTCACCTCCTGTCCGACAAACACGCCGGGGTGCTGAGTTCGCCGGCGTTCAAGGCCGGGGAAGGCCAGCGACTTTACGTCCGAGTGGTGGCCAACGGCAATGTGATGACGCGCTACGTGGTGCAAAACTACACGCGCGGTGGCACGGTTTACCCGACGACACGGCTGCGCGACGGCAAGTGGCGCTGGCAGTCGTGGGACATTGGCTACTGGTCGGGCGACGACCTGCACCTCGAGGTGACGACCGCCGGCGAGCAGGCGATCCTCTTTTCAAACAAGGCCAACTCGTGGTTTGGCGTCACCGATGTGCTGGTGACCGGCGAGGATCAACCGGCGCCAAAGGAGGAGATGGCCGAGTTCGTGCAGCCGGTTTTCGCCAAGGACGAACCGCCCAATGCCAAGCGGTTGGCCAAGCGCTACGCCGCCGCCGTGCGGCAGGGCATCCGCGCCTGGCGGAAGGGGGCGATGAACGACGATCAGGCTCAGTTCCTGAACTACTTCGTGCGCGAAGGACTGCTGAGCAACTCCCCGGACGCCTCGCCCGAGGTGGCCAAGTTGGTTGCCGAGTATCGCAAACTCGAAGCCGAGATCCCGCAGCCGCAGCGTGCCCCCGGCGTGCTGGAGGCGGAGGCGGTTGACCGGCCGTTGTTCGTACGCGGAAACCACAAGCAGCCGGCTCAGGCTGTGCCGAGGCGATTCCTCGAGGCATTCAACGCCAAGCCGTTTGGCGCGAAAAACTCCGGCCGCGTGGAGCTGGCTGAGGCGATGTTGCACGCGGACAATCCGCTCACCGCGCGCGTGATCGTGAACCGCATTTGGCATCACATGATCGGCCGGGGCCTTGTGGCCACACCGGATAATTTTGGAAAACTCGGCGAGAAACCGACTCACCCGGAACTGCTCGACTATCTGGCCGGGCGCTTTGTTGCCGAGGGGTGGTCGATCAAGAAACTGGTGCGAGAGATTACGCTCACCCGGACATTCCAACTGGCGGTGAATCCGTCGGGCAATGCCGGTAATACCGATCCCGAAAACCGCCTGCTGGCCCGTGCGAATGTCCGCCGGTTGGAGGCAGAGGCGATTCGCGACGCGATGCTGCAGGCAAGCGGTTCGCTGGATCGCAGTCCGCTCGGCGGCTCCGACAACGCGGACAGCAACCGGCGAAGCCTTTACCAGCGGGTGATTCGCAATCGGCTCAACCCGTTTTTGACGGTCATGGACGCGCCGGTGCCAACCAGTACGACCGGTCGGCGTGACGTGACCAACGTCCCCGCGCAGTCGCTCACCATGATGAATGATCCGTTCATCCTCTCGCTGGCCGAGCGGTTTGCGAATCGGGTGAAGGGGGACGAGAACCTGAAGACGGTTGAGGCGCAGGTCGACGCGATGTTCCAGATGGCATTGAACCGCGCCGCGACACCGGATGAGCTAAAGGGAGCCAAGGCGTTCCTCGGCGATGCCGACGCACAGGCGGCTCGGGCGAAGGACGCGTTGTTGAACGCGAATGAGGAGATCAGAAATATCGAGGCGCAACTGTCGGCACTGCGCGAGCCACTGCGCAAACAGCTCTTGGCCAAGCGCAAGGAGGGCGAGGAATCAACTGTGGCCGGGCCGAAGCCATTTGCCGCATGGGATTTCAGTAAGGGCACGAAGGATCAGCTTGGCCAAGCGCACCTGTCGCTCGAGGGCGGCGCAAAGGTTGAGGGCGGCGCGCTGGTGCTCGACGGCAAACGGGGGTTCGCCCGAAGCCAGCCCTTGGCCAAGCGGCTCCGCGACAAGACCCTCGAGGCGTGGGTGCAGTTGAGTGACCTTGGCCAAAAGGGAGGCGGCGTCATCACCGTCCAAACCCGGGACGGCGTGAATTTCGACTCCATCGTCTACGCAGAAAAACAGGGCCGCCACTGGCTGGCCGGAAGCGAGAACCACAAACGAACCGACGAATTCAACGGTTCAAAAGAGAAAGAGGCGCTCGAAGGGCCGGTGCATGTGGCCATCGTTTACCACGCCGACGGGAAGATCACCGGTTATCGAAACGGCAAACCGTACGGGCGCACCTTTCGCAGGGACGCGCTCCGCGAGTACAAGGCCGGTGATGCGGAGGTGATGTTGGGAATGCGCCACGGCAAGGGAGCAAGCGGCGACCGAATGCTGGCCGGCCGGGTGTTCAAGGCGCGCGTGTATAACCGGGCGTTGAGCGCCGAGGCGGTGATGGCTTCCTTCTCCGGAAACACCAGTTTTGTTTCCGAGGAACAACTCCTCGCAGCGATGACCGAGGAACAACGCGCTTCGCAAGCCAAGCTGCAGGCGCGCTTGGCCGAGTTGCAGAATTCCAAAACCGAATTCGAGGAGGCGAGCAAATCAGCCCAAGACCCATGGCGTGATCTGGCTCAAGCGATGTTTAATCTCAAGGAATTCATTTACTTGCGGTAAGAGGAAGGATTTAAAAATGAGGTATCAAAAAATGTTAACAAGGCGCGAGATGCTGACGCGGTGTTCGACTGGATTCGGTATGCTGGCCTTGCAGGGGCTGATGTCGAACCGAGCGTTTGCCGACGCGGTTGGCGGGCGGAAACTCAAGGCCAAGGCGAAACATGTAATCCTGTGCTACATGTCCGGTGGCGTGTCGCAGGTCGATTCGTTCGACCCGAAACCGAAGCTGCGCGAACTGCACGGCAAACCGATGCCGGTGAAGGTCGAGCGGACTCAGTTCAACCGCAACGGCAACGTGATGGCTTCGCCGTTCGAATTCAAAAAACATGGGCAGAGTGGGCTTGAGGTCAGCAGCATGTTTCCGCAGCTATCGACGGTGGCGGACGAGCTGGCGGTGATTCGCTCCATGACCAGCAAGGTCAACGAACACGCGCAGGGCAACTACGCGTTCCACACTGGGTTTCCGTTTATGGGCCACCCGTCCGCAGGGGCGTGGGTGTCGTATGGATTGGGGACGGAAAACCAGAACATGCCCGGCTTCGTGGTGCTGCAATCTGGCGGGGCATCGATTCCGCACGGGGGCGTGGGACTGTTCAGCAACGGCTATCTGCCGGCGGAAAACCAGGGCTCCATCATCGTTGGGGATCGCACGCCGGCGGTGCGCAATATCCGTCCCGGTCAGGCGAGGCAGTCGCAGCGTGCCCGGCTCGATTTCGTCAAGGGACTGGATCAAAAATTCATCCAAAACATCGGTGGCAACAACAACGTCGAGGCGGCGGTGCGCAACTACGAGACCGCGTTTCGCATGCAGTCCGCCGTGCCGGAGTTATGCGGCCTCGAGGGCGAGACTGAGGCCACGAAAAAAATGTATGGCATGGACTCCTCCGACCGGCAGGTCGCCGGCTACGGGCTGCAGTGTCTGCTGGCGCGGCGCCTGGTGGAGCGCGGTGTGCGCTTCATCGAGTTGAGCTGCCTGAACGAGGGCATCGGCGCCGGCAACGGCCCCAACCCGTGGGATCAACACGGCGACCTCGAGCGGGGTCACCGGGCGATGGCGCATCAGGTGGATCAACCGATCGCCGGGCTCATCAAGGATCTCAAGATACGCGGGTTGCTGGACGAGACGCTCATCATTTGGGCGGGTGAATTTGGCCGGACACCATTCTCTCAGGGCAGCAACGGCCGCGATCACAACCCGTACGGCTACAGTGTCTGGATGGCAGGCGGCGGAACCAAGGGCGGCACCGCCTACGGGGCGACCGACGAGTTCGGCTATCACGTCAGCGAGGACAAGTGCGACATTTACGACCTGTGGGCCACGGTGCTGCACCTGATGGGGGTCGATCACGAGGCGCTCACCTACCGCTATGGCGGTCGAGACCTGCGCCTCACCGACGTCCACGGCCGGGTGATCAACGGAATCATCGCCTGATGATTCTCCGATTGGCCAAGCGCTGGGGGGCGGTGTTGGCCGGGGGTGGGATGGTGCTGGCCTTGGCCGGTTGTATGTCGGCGTTTCCGGAGAAGCCGGTGACCGACGCGGAGCCGGGGCCTTTGGCCAAGCGCTTGGCCGGTAACTTTGTGGTTACGATCGCGGGGGAGGAGTATCTGCTAAACCTCCACCCGGCCGGGTACAATTACGGCACGAACAACATCGTCGGACTGACGTTGAGCGGCGCGCGCAATCCGTTCGAGGTCGTAGCGCGGTCGCATTACGAAGTGCCGCCGAACGTCGACGATCTGCGGCAGGGGCTGAACCGATTGCAGAAGTATTATTATGGCGCGGGCGAGGTGGGGGAGTTTTATGGGAAGCAATATTTTGTAGACAAACTAAGGATTCGACGCGGCCGGGATGATGCGCTTTCGATTCATTCCTTCACGCTGCACCGCACCGGATTTGTCAGCTTCGCGTATCCCACGCGAACCGTCCGGGGCATCGAGCGGTTGAAATAAAAAAGAGCCGGCGCAAGGCCGGCTCTTCCTGGTTGGGTTGTGCTGTGGGTTGAATTCTATTTTTCCTTCAATGTCATGAGGTAGGCCATGACGTCAGCGAGTTGCTGGTCGTTGAGCAGCAGGTTCATTGGCGGCATCGGGCTGGCGCCGAGTTTGTCGAAGCCTTCGGCCAGTGTGGCGGTTGGGTCGACGAGGCTCTCGTAGAGGTAGGCGCGATCCTTCCGGCTGGCGATGCCGTCGAGCGCCGGGCCGATGACACCACCCTCATTGCCGACCTTGTGGCAGCGAACGCAGGAGGCGACGGCGTGTTTGTGGAAGATATCCTTCCCGCGGTCAGCCAGTCCCTTGATTTCCTTTTGTCCGTCGGCTTCCTTGTAGATCGGTTTGACTTCCTGCAGGGAGAGGTCGTCGTACCATGCGGTGCCCTTGGCCTGCCCCCAGCCGCCGAAGAGGCAGTTGATCGTGAGCGGGCCGGACTGGGTGTTCTCGAAAACCAGCTCCACTTTTTTCCAGTCGCTGTTGCCCTTGACGGCGGTGGTTTTGCCCTTGTGCTGGAGTTCGTGGACGTTGAGCAGTGCGCCGTGTCCGCCGTTGACGCCCTCGGTTTTTATCCACGCGCTCAGGGCGTAGGTGGTTCCGGAGTTGAGCTTCACGGTGGTGTAAATGCTGGTGTCGTGGCCGCTGCCGGAGCGGATCTTCACCGAGGCCTTGCCGGTCTTGACGTGGCTGGCTCGGGTTTCGATGGCGTGTTCGACGTCCGGCCCCTTGGCACTGTAGGTGCGCACCTGCCATTCGGCCGGCAGCTTGCCGTTGTTGTTCTCAAACGACGCGTTGGCAAACAGGTTCGGGCCGCGTTCGTAGCCGATGACGTTTGTTTCCTTGGCACCGGCGGCCTGCAGGGCGAGTTTGAGCCACTCGTCCTCGGCATTGGTTTTGTCCTTGGCCAACACACCGGCGGCCCGCTTGTGGGTGTCTGAATCCGGGAACTGGGCGAGCTTGACGATGGCGGCCAGGCGCACATGCAGATCCTTGTCGGCGAGCGTGGCGCTGTCGTAGAGCAGTTGCTCGTCGTCCTTCGCTTGGCCAAGCGCACGGACGGCGTTGCGTTTCACCTCGGCGTCGGTGTTGATGAGTGCGGCGCGCTTGGTTTCCTCGTCGAGTTCGCCAAGGCCGTCGAGTGCCCAGAGTGCGTGGATGGCGCCGACCCCTTGGTCAAGCGCACGCTCGCGCAGCGCCTTGAGGGCCTTTTTGTTATCGCCGTCAACGATCAGCCGCTGAGCGGTCTGCCGCCAAAACAGGTTGTCGCTGTCGAGCGCCTTGACGAGTTTGCGGGGTTTGGCCTTGGCCAATGTCTTGATCTTGGACTTCGGGGCACCCTCCCAAATTACGCGATAAATGCGGCCGTGCTGCCGATCGCGGTTCGGGTTGATGTGGGCGTTGCCGCGGCCGTTGCGGGCGGCGTAACCGCCACGACCGACGCTCGGGGTGGGGTTGTGCTGGATGATGAAGTTGTACCAGTCGGCGATCCAGAGGTGGCCGTCCGGGCCGACCTCGGCGACGATGGGCGAGAACCATTCGTCCGCACTAGCGACGAAGCTGAATCCGTTTTTCGCGGTGTAGCCGGCGCCACTTTGGCTTATGTGATACGTGCCAAGCAGGTTACCGGTCGGGGCGCAAACGAAGGCGGTGCGGTTGCGGTATTTTTCCGGAAAGGCATCCGAGGTGGCAAACGCGTGGCCGCAGCCGGCGGTGTAGGCGTTGAAGGCATCGACCTGCCGGATGTTGGGCGTGATCGGGTGGAACGCGCGCGAGTCGGCGATCATCTTCGCACTCATCTTGCGTTCACCGCCGAACACCGTTGCCGGGATGCCGCCGAAAAACGTCGGGTTGTTGTTGGCGGTAGAGCCGAAGACGTCACCGGCGGCGTTGAAGCCAAGACCCCATGTGTTGTTGTTGAACTGGTGCAAAAACTCGATGTCGGAGGCGTCCGACTTGAAGCGAAACACTCCCATGCCGAAGTTGTGTTGTTTGCCGCCGAGTGAGCCGTTGAAGCGGGCGTAGCCGACTGTGCCGTAGATCCAGTTGTCAAAACCGTAGCGCAGGTTGCTCGGGCCGGCGTGCGTGTCGCCCACACCCCAGCCGGTGAACAACACCTCGCGGACGTCTGCCTTGTCGTCGCCGTCCGTGTCCTTGAGGAAATAAAACTCCGGCGCGTGCGCGAGGATGACCCCGCCTCGGGCAAAGGTCATCGAAGTCGGGATGTTGAAGCCCTCGGCGAACACGGTGAACTTGTCGGCCTTGCCGTCGCCGTCGGTGTCCTCACAAATCTTGATGCGGTCGTTGCCCTTGCGGCCGTCCTTGAACTCGTTCGGGTAATCGACCGTCTCGACCACCCAGAGGCGGCCGCGCTCGTCCCACGCCATGTAGATCGGGTTGATGACATCCGGCTCGGCGGCGAACAACTCCATGCGGAAGCCGACCGGCACCTGCGTGTACTTCATGCTGTCTTCGGGCGAGAGCGGGAGCTGGTACTGGAGCGGCTCGGAGCGGCGCTCGTAGTTCGGGATGTTGCCGCGTTTCTCGTACTGGAGCGGCGTCCGCTTGGCGATAAAGTTGTCATAACGCTTGCGGGCCTTGTTTCCGATCGACCACAGGATGCCGCTCTTGATGAGTTGGTGAAAATCGCTGTGGCTCCAGACGCGTTGGTCGTGGCCTGAGGCGGTGTAAAACACGCGGCCCTTGCCCTGAGTGCGCACCCACGTCCACGGCTCCGGCTTGGTGTGCGGATCGCCCGGCATCGCCTCGCGCACCATCAGCACCGTGCGGTTTTCCGTATTGTGATTGTTGTGAAAATAGGTCTCGTCCCAGGCGGTGAACTCCTTCACATCCTTCATCGCGGGATGATCCGGCTTCACGATTTTGGCCGCGAACTCCGCCCCCTGATGGCTCTTGAACCGGCCGCCGACGAGCTTGTCGAACCCTGGCTCGTTGCCAAAGCACCAGCTCGCGCAGTGCACCGGCACGAAGCCGCCGCCGCCCTCGACGTAGTCCTTCAGGTTCTTCCACTGGTGCGGCTCGATCCGGCCGTGGTTGGCGTAGAGCAGCAGGGCGTCAAACTTGCCGAGATAGTCGGCGTCGCCCAGCGCCTCCTCGACCGAGGTGACGTAGTCGAAATAGATCGCATCCCGGCCAAGCGCGCGGGAGAGCATCGGGTAGTACAGGTTGGAGTTGTGATGCTCGCTCTCGTGGCCGAGGAACAAAACGCGGATCGGGCCGTCGTCGGCCTTGGCTTGGCTTGAGAAGCCCGGCGCGGCAAAGGCGGCAGCGAGGCACAGGAGTGTCAGCAGTCTCATTTTCATGTCGTGAACGGCCGGGAAACTTAACGCCGCCACACGCCGGGGCAAGCCAAACAAGCGCTTGGCCAAGCGCGGCGCCGGGGCTACAACGCCCGCGTGGATTTGGCACAGGACCACAATCGGCGAGTCTGGGACGAGCGAGTTCAGCAGGGGCGACTGCACACGCGCACGGCGCGCGATAAGGAGTTCGAGAATCCGTTAAAGGCGATCAATGGGCGCGGCTGGATCACGGGCGGGCTCGAAGGCAAACAGGTGCTTTGCCTTGCGGGCGGCGGCGGGTTGCAGGCGCCGCTGTACGCTGCAGCGGGGGCGGTGGTCACGGTGGTGGACATCAGCCCGGAGATGATCGAGCAGGACAAACGTGTGGCCAACGAGCGCGGCCTGAAGTTGACTGCGCTCGTTGGGTCGATGGACGACCTCTCGATGCTGGCCAACGCTTCGTTTGATCTGGTTAGCCAGCCGGTCAGCACCTGTTATGTTCCAAACTTGGCCAAGGTTTATGACGAGATCGCCAGGGTGCTACGTGTGGGCGGACATTACCTGAGCCAGCACAAGCAGCCGACGAACCTGCAGGCGGCACCTACGCCGTTCCCGAGCGGCTACGCGGTCACGCAAAGTTATTATGATAAGGGACCGCTGCCGCCGTTGCAGGGTGACTTTGAACATCGTGAGAAGGGGGCGCTGGAGTTCGTGCATCGCTGGGAGGAACTGATCGGCGGGCTGTGCCGGGCGGGCTTCGTGATCGAGGACTTGGCGGAACCGAACCACGGCAACGCCGGGGCCGAGCCGGGTAGCTTTCGGCACCGCAGCCACTATGTGCCGCCCTACGTGGCGATCAAGGCCCGGCGCGTGGACATCCCCGCGCTTGGCCAAGCGCGGGCGACCGGGATACTCAGCCCCTGAATCTGCTTGAGCGCAGCCGGCCGCCGGCGGTAGCGTGCAGCGCATGATCTTTCGCACTGCACTCCTCGCGATGACTGGCATTCTTGTTGCCTGTTCCTCCCCGACCATCAGCCTCGCGCCGGAGGCGGAATTCTCCGCCGACTGGGCCAAGTTTGAAAGTATCGCGGAGCGCCACGACTCGATCGTTTCGCTGCCACCGTTCGAGCGCTCGCCACAGGCCTCGCTGGACGCGGTGGACGCCGCTATCGAGGCGGCCAACGCCAAGCTCGACGCCATCGGCAAACTCAAACCACGGGAGGTGACGTTTGAGAACACCATTGGCGCGCTGGACGACATGTCGTTTGAGGTCTCGCTGGTGGCCAATCGCACCTACATGCTCAAGGAAACCAGCGAGAATGCCGAGCACCGAGCCAAGGCGACTGAGGCCATCAAAAAAGTGGACGAGTGGGCTGTCGGGCTGGATTACCGTGAGGATGTCTACCGCGCTGTGAAGGCTTATGCCGACTCCAAGCCAAGTTTGAAGGGAGAGGCCAAGCGGATGCTCCAGCAGACGCTGCGCGACTATCGCCGAGCCGGGTTGCACTTGGCCAAGGCCGAGCGTGATGAGGTCGAGGCGCTTCGGAAGGAACTCTCCGCGGTTACGACGGAATTTCGCACCAACATCACCAATGCCAAAAAATCACTTAAGTTCACCAAAGCTGAGCTTGAGGGGTTGCCGGAGTCGTTCCTCGAGCAGGTCAAAACCGGTGACGACGAGTACACGCTGCAGGCCAATGTGACCTTTCATTATCTCAACATTTTGCGCAGCGCGAAGGTGGAGCAGACGCGCATCCGTTTTTCCGCAGAGCGATTGGTTCTAGCCAGCGACAAGAATGTTCCACTGCTGAAAAAGGTGCTGCAACTCCGCGCTGTGATTGCCAACAAACTCGGCTATGAGACGTGGGCCGATTACCGCTGTGAGGTCAAGATGGCCGGCGACGGAAAAACCGCGAGTGACTTTTTGATGAACCTCAAGCGCGGCCTCGAGCCGAAGTGGAAGGCTGAGATGGCGGAGTTCACCAAAATCAAGCAGGCGGAGACCGGCGACCCGAATGCCATCGTCCACATGTGGGATATTTTTTATTACGAGAACCTCTACAAGAAGGAGAAGTTCTCCGTCGATGCCGAGCAGTTGCGCGTCTTTTTCCCTTACGAGCAGACGCTGCAGGGCATGTTCCGGGTGTACGAGGAGATCTTTCGATTGAAGATCGTCGAGGCCAAGCCGGACTACAAGTGGAACGAAAAGGTCACGCTGCACCTAGTTTACGACTCACTGTCGGGCGAGCCGCTTGGCGCGTTGTACCTAGACATGTTCCCGCGCGAGGGTAAGTTCAATCACTTCGCGATGTTTCCGCTCATCTCCGGCAAGCGACTGCCAAGCGGCCACTATCAGCGGCCCACCGTGGCGCTCATCTGCAATTTCCCGACTCCGGGCAAAGACAAGCCCTCGCTGCTCTCGCACGACAACGTCGAGACGCTGTTCCATGAGTTTGGCCACGCGCTGCACGGTATTTTGACCCGCACGAAATTCAGCCGCTTCGCTGGCACGAGCGTGCCGCGTGACTTTGTCGAGGCGCCGTCGCAGATGCTCGAAAACTGGATCTGGGACAAGACCGTGCTCGATGCGTTCGCAGCGGACTACCGCGATCCATCCGTTAAGATCCCGCAATCCGTTCTCGATAAACTGCAGGAGGCCAAGAAGGCGACCATCGCGCGGCACTATCGCCGCCAACTTTCGTACGGGCTGGTCGACCTTGGCCTGCACACGTTAAGTGCGTACGAGGCCAACGCCGTCGACCCGGTTGCGCTGTCGCACCAGATCACCGAGGACGTTTACATGAAGCCGCAGGACAACACCTCGTTCGTTGGCTACTTTGGTCACCTGATGGGTTACGACGCAGGCTACTACGGCTATGCCTGGGCGGATGCCATCTCGGCGGACATGGCCACGGTTTTCGAGACGGCTCCGAATCGGTACTACGACAAAAAGGCGGGCATGCGTCTGCGCCGCGAGATTTACGAGGTTGGCGATTCTCGCGACGTCAACGAGTCGATCGAGAAATTCCTCGGCCGCCCTCGCTCCCTCAAGCCCTTCCTGAACGACTTGGGCATCGCCGAATAAAGCCGCTTGGCCAAGCACCAACACTGGCGCTTGCCCAGGCGCTATTTCTTGGCGAACGGACCGTTGTTACCGATGGCGTGGATGGTGTTTTGGATTCTATGGGAGAGGTATTCGCCGTCCGCGGTGTCGATCTTGTATTCGATCTGCATTTGCATGATTGGCTTCATGTCGGCGATCTGCAGGAGGACGGATTTTTTGTCGTCTGAGATTTTCACGCCGGTCACTTCTGCAGTGTCGCGGCCCTGACTACCGTCGGCCTTGTAGTCGCGTGAACCGTAGTTGCGAGTGCGCTTGTAGCTCCAACGCTTGACGAGGTAGCTCTCGGGATCGGCCGCCGTCTCGGGATCGAGTTCGTGGGTAAAGGTGAGCGACACACCCTCCTTGAGCGCGTTGATGGCGACCGGTACGTGGACCGGTTTGCCGGTGTGCTTGAGCCGGTAGAATCCGCCGGGGCGCGTCTTGTTGCCGGCCCAGCCGAACAGGCCGCAAGCGTAGAGTTGGCCGTCGCCGGGGTGGAAGCGGCCGCGCATGACGCCGGTCGGGAAATCAAAATCAGGGATGCGCACCACGCCACCCTGAGCACGGCCGTTCACTTTTTCCTCCATGATCACGTAGACGTAGCCGGTGCCATAGGAGAGGTTGAGGAGTTGCCCGCCGAGGCCGCCCCACTTGTCGCTGTTCACCCAGAGTTGCTCGGCGGGGGAGCGGTCAAAGTCGTTGTGCATCCAGACGATGGGCGAGGTGATGTCGGCTTCGGTGAGGCCTTTGTGGTAGCCCATGAGGTTTCCGTAAAACTTGCCCTTCTCGATGAGGTTGATCTCGTTTTTCGGCGTCCAGTGGCCCTCCTGGTCGCTCACGTAAAACGTGCCGTCCGGGTTGACGCAGACGCCGTTGGGCGCGCGGAAACCGCTGGCGATGATCTCGCTGGACTGACCATCCGGAGTCACCTTGATGAGTGTGCCGTGCTGTGGGACGAGCGCGGTCTTCGCGTGGCGCGCGGCCTTCGTGTAGTATAAATTCCCGTAGGCGTCGGTCTGCAGATCCATCGCAAACTCGTGGAAATGCTCGGTCACCTGTGCGTCGTGATTGAACGCCGCGTAGTAATCGGTCTCGCCGTCGTCGTTGGTGTCCACCAATTCCGTGATCTGGTCGCGGCAGGTGACGTAGATTTTGCCCTCAACAATCTTCAGGCCAAGCGGCTGAAACATGCCGGTCGCGATGCGCGTCCACGTAAACTCCTGCGGATCGCTGTTAATGCCCCCGACGATCCATACGTCGCCCATCCACGTGCAGACAGCCGCGCGGTCGCCGCCCTCGAAAAAGTCAAAACCGCCAAGGCGCATCCATGAGCGGTACGGATTCTTGTCCGGCGAAGTGATGATCTCAGTGACGAATGCACCCGGCTTGCCCAGGCGGCGGGGCTTGGTCTTGATGGTCTCAGTCCAGCGGCGGCTGCTGCCTTGTTGAAATGTTTCGAGAAGATTCTCCGCTTGGCCAAGCGAGCCAACCAGCTTGGCCAAGGCCTCCGCCTTACCGTTCGCGATGGCGAGGTTGAGCGCGAGCAATCCGCCGGAAGGAATGGCCAGACGCAAATGCCCGTCATCCGTCGCGACGAACTTGGCCCCGCCGGCTTCGGCCGAGAGCGCCACGGCAAGGCCGCTGTCAAATTTAGCCACCGAGATACGGTCGTAGGTTGAGACCTTGGCTTGGCCTTCACCTTTGACGACCTGCAGCATGATGTCCTCGTCGCGCTCTTCAAAATTCATCGTGCGAATTACGGCCCCGACGCCGTCACTCTCCTTGTACGAGGGCGACTCGAGCACGTGCCGACCGGCGATCTTGTAGTGCAGAATCACCCGGTTATCGTGTAGGCCGAGCCCCTGCCATTGGCCCCAGTCACGGGGCAGCGGGCCGTACGGTTTCTTGTCGAGCCCGCGCAGGCGGGGGTCTTCAAAACTGTCCGTGCCCGGCTTGGCCCAGCCTGGGGCAACCGGATTGGTGAACACCCGCTCACCGGCGAGCTTGGGGTGCGTGCCGTGGCTGCCATCGTAGACGATACTGCGCCAGTCGATGAACTTGTCGCCGCTCCAGGCCGCCGCCATGCGCAATGTGTCCGTCTCGAACACCACAAATTTGTTGCCCTTCGACACTCCGCCCGGACCCTCGTCGAGCCGGATCGCGATGCCCTTGTAGGCGATATTGCCCGGGCCGACCTCGATCGAGGCGCTGAGGTATGGCCCGTAGTTCATGTCGATGTACGGCTTGCCGGTCAACTTGACGTCTTCCGCTTGGCCAAGCGCGGAAAAGGAAACGGCGGCCGCAAAGGTCAGGTACGATGAGATGCGAGACAGGTGAATCACGGCGGAAAACTAGGCAAACACATCACTCCGGCCAAGCAAAATGGGTTGCCAAAATGGCTGCATGGTCGATCATTGGGGGGGCACTTGAGATCTTTTCGAATACATGTTGGGATTGTGATCGTTTTGCAGCTTGGCCAAGCGCTTGGCCAAGCAGCTGGGGATTCGTCCAAGCCGGCTGGGTTGGACTTCTGGTCGTTCCAGCCGGTGAAGCGTCCGGCTTTGCCGCGGGTGGAAAATCGGGCGTGGGTGAAGTCGCCGGTTGATGCCTTTGTCCTGGCCAAGCTGGAAGAGGCAGGGCTGGAGCCCGTCAAGCCGGCAACCAGGCGCGATCTGCTCCGGCGCGTGACGGTCAACCTCACAGGCCTGCTGCCGACACCGGAGGAGCTGCGGGCGTTAGAGGCGGATACGTCGTCACAGGCTTGGGCCAACGCGGTGGATCGGTTGCTTGCCTCGCCGCGCCATGGCGAGCGCTGGGGGCGGCACTGGCTCGATGTGGCGCGTTACGGCGACTCGAACGGCGGCGACGAGAACAAGTATTTTCCCAACGCCAACAAGTACCGGGACTATGTGGTCGACGCATTCAATCGCGACCAGCCGTTCAACGAGTTCGTGCAGGAGCAGATTGCTGGCGACCTGATGCCGGTCGGGGACGATCCGGAGTCGATTCGGCGGCGGATCATCGCGACCGGTTTTCTCGTGATCGGCACAAAGATTCTGGCCGAGCCGGATCCTCGCAAGATGGAGTTGGACATCATCGACGAGCAGATCGACACGATCGGCAAGGCGTTCATGGGGCTGAGCATCGGCTGCGCGCGGTGTCATGACCACAAGTTCGACCCGATCTCGACGAAGAGCTATTACTCGATGGCCGGCATCTTCAAGAGCACCTACACGATGGAGCACTATAACATCGTGGCTGATTGGCACGAGCGCGAGGTCGGCACCGCCAGCGAAATGGCGGCATTGAAAAAAGCCCGAGACGAGGCGGCTCAACTCAAAAAGTCCAACGAGACGATCAGCCGCGAGGCACGTGAGGTGCTCCAGACGAAGGTGCGGCAGGACACGGCGAAGTACCTGCTTGGGGCGCACGAGTTGATCGCACGGCGCCGAATGATCGGGGAACCGGAACCGCTTGGCCCGGTGGCCATGAAGCGTCTGGCTAAAGGCCGGGGTTTGCTGTTTGAGGCGGAGGATTTTGACCGGGGCAACGTCTCTGTCGATCGCGACAGCTACGGCAAGGACATCGGCATCATCAGTGATCCTGGTGGACAGAAGAATTTTGCGGAGTACGACATCGAACTTCCGACGGCGGGTGAATACCAGATTGAACTGCGCTACGCGGCGCGGCGCGGGAGGCCGGGACAGTTGTTGATCGACGGCCAGGTTGTCCAGCCGGAAGCGGTCAGCAAAACCACCGGCGGCTGGATGCCGGAACATCAAAAGTGGGTCGTGGAGGGCGTGTTTAGACTGAAGGCGGGCAAACACATTCTGCGAATTCAGTCCGAGCCGTTGATGTCGCATATCGACAAGGTGCTAATCATCGAGGCACCGTTGCCCAATACCGATGCGATCGCTGACGCCGACGAGGGGTGGGCACCGCGCGACCTGGTGCAGATTGCCGCCGAGGACGAATTGGTGCCGGGTGTGCTGAAAAACTGGGCAGACCGTTTGACCCGCGCCGAGCAGGAGGGCGATCCGCTTTTTCACGTCTGGCTCGAGTACGCCAAGCTGCCGCGCAGGACATTTCGTACGGAGGCCAAGCGCCTGGCCAACGACATTCGCTCCGAGGTCTGCCGTCCGCCTGGCCAAGCGCAGGGTAGCGAGTTCGCGCTGGTGCGCGATTGGTTCAGCGGCTTCACGCCCAACTCGCTGCGTGCGGTCGCGAATCATTACCGGGCACTATTCGACGAGGCGCGTGGCTGGGAGCCTACCAAGGTTACACCCGAGCAAAAACAACTGGTGGAATTCGTGAAGGATGCGAAGGGGCCGTTCGCGTTGCCGGAGGGGATCGAGGGCAGCTTCGCCAAGGCTTCACTGACTCAACTCAAGGCAAACCGGGAGCGCTTGACCAAGGTCGAGTCTGCGATGCCCAAGCTGCCCACGGCGATGGCGGTGGAGGACCGGAAAATCGAGGACTTGGCCGTGCACATCCGGGGCGACTACCTCACGCTCGGCGAGACGGCGCCTCGAGGCGTGCCGATGCCGTTTGACTTTAGTGGCCGCTACCGTGTTGACGACAAGACCAGCGGGCGGTTGCAACTCGCGAGCTGGCTGACTGACAACGAGCATCCTATGACGGCGCGCGTCATTTCCAACCGCGTTTGGCATTGGCATTTCGGGAACGGACTGGTCCGCACGCCGGACGACTTTGGGATTCGCGGAGCCAAGCCGACGCATCCGGAGTTGCTCGATTGGCTGGCATCGGAACTCATCCGCAGCGGTTGGTCGATCAAGCATCTTCACCGGTTGATTCTCCGCTCGAGCGCGTACCAAATGAGCACCGCGAACAATGCCCACGCCGCCGAGGCCGACCCGGCAAACACGCTGCTCTGGCGCATGAACCGCCGTCGCATGGAGGCCGAGGTCATCCACGACAGCCTGTTGCAGATGGCGGGACGGCTGGATCTGCAGATGGGTGGGCTGGCTGCCGTCGTCAAGACACAGGACCCAACCTCGGACGAGCTCGATCGGAACAACGAAATCTACCGCGGGATTACGCGCCGTGCGATTTACGTTCCGGTGCACCGCACACACGTTTATGAGTTGTTCGATGCGTTTGATTTTCCCGACCCCGGCACGCCCACCGGCCGGCGCAACGCCACCAACGTCGCGACGCAGGCGCTGTTTTTCCTGAACAACGACTGGCTGATGCAGCAGGCCGAGGCCTTGGCCAAGCGCAGTCACGGTGGACCGGCGGAGCGGATTGGTTTCCTGTACGAGACCACGCTTGGCCGGAAGCCAAGCGCATCGGAAGGGGCGGCGGCGATGAAGTTTATCGAGCGATTTGCCCAAGCGCTGCCGGAGTCTTTGCCCTTGGCCAAGCGCGATGAACAAAGCTGGGCCGCTTTTTGCCAGGTGCTGCTGCAGTCGAACCAGTTTTTGTACCTCAACTGATGAACGATTTTTCCAACAACGGATCGATTAGCCGACGCGAAATGCTGCGACGGTCGGCGGCCGGTTTTGGCAACCTCGCGTTGCTGTCGCTGCTGGCCGAGTCCGGGTTTGCCCAAGTGAAGCCGGATCCGCTCGCGCCCAAGCGGCCGCACTTCGAGCCGAAGGCCAAGCGGGTGATTTTTCTGTTCATGCACGGAGGGCCGTCGCACGTGGACACGTTTGACGAGAAGCCGCTGCTGACCCGCGACCACGGCAAGCCGCTGCCCTTCGCCAAGCCGCGCGTCCAGTTTTCGACCACGCGAAATCTGCTTAAGTCGCACTGGGAATTCACGCCGCGAGGGCAGTGTGGGATGCCGGTCAGCAGTTTGTTCCCGCAGGTGTCCACATGTGTCGATGACATCGCGTTCATCAACTCGATGTACGGGTCGAACGCGGCGCACGGCGGGGCACTGCTCAAGCTGCACACCGGCAGCGACAATTTCATCCGCCCCAGCATGGGCTCGTGGATCAACTACGGGCTCGGTACGGAAAACCGAAACCTGCCCGGGTTTGTGACCATCTGTCCGACCAGCCTGCACGGTGGAGTGTACAACTACGGCTCGGCGTTCTTGCCGGCGGCGTACCACGGCATCTCGCTCGGCACGCCGGGCTACCCCAATGCGCCGGTGGAAAACGCGCAGTTTCGTTTCACAAAAAATACCCGACTCAACCGCGATCAGCAGTCGCTCCAACTGGATTTGCTGCGGGAGATGAACAGGAAGCAGCTCGACGAAACCGGGCCGGATACCGCGCTCGAGGGGCGCATTCATTCCTTTGAGTTGGCGTTTCGAATGCAGCGCGAAAGTGCCGAGGTGCTAAACACCTCCCGGGAGACCGCTGCGACCAAAACGCTTTACGGCATCGACAAAAAGGAAAGCAGCAACTTCGGCATGCAGTGTCTGTTGGCGCGGCGATTTGCCGAGCGGGGAGTGCGGTTCATCCAGGTGACGCACAGTCAGGATCGTATGCCACAGGAGCAGTGGGATCAGCACAGCAATATGAAGTTTTGTCTCGAGCGCAACTGCGCTGAGATCGATCAGCCAGTGGCCGGCCTGCTCAAGGATTTGAAATCGCGCGGCATGCTGCACGACACGCTTGTAATCTGGGGAGGAGAATTCGGCCGCACGCCCACGGCGCAAAACACCGACGGCCGGGATCACAACCCGGAAGGCTTCACCATGTGGATGGCCGGCGGTGGCGTGAAAGGTGGACTACGCTACGGAGCCACCGATGACTACGGCTACTACGCCGCGGAAAACAAAGTGCACGTCCACGATCTGCACGCGACCATTCTGCACCTCCTCGGGCTGAACCACGAACGCCTGACCTACCGCTACGGCGGCCGCGACTTCCGCCTGACAGACGTCCACGGTGAAATCGTCCACGGTATTCTGGCTTAGTTGTAGAGATTTTTTGAGGTCGTATTTCAGTCGATTGATTGATCTCAGGGTGCGAAAGACAGATTAAAATGATGAAGGAATCGATGGTTGAAACTGAGGTGACTTATCCTCTCGAGCGGGATGGTAAGTTCGTTCTCATTGAACAGGTGCCGGCCCGTGTTTGCAGCGAGACAGGCGAACAGTTTTTTTCCCGAAGACCGTCGAGCAAATTCACAATATCATCAACGAACGAACCGCGCCTAAAAAGACGAACGAACCGCCGGTTTACGAGTTCGTTTGACCCAAACCTCCCTCACTTCACCTCGAGCCAGTGGCTGGCGCTGTGGCTGTTGAATTCCGGTGCGTACATGCTCTGGATGTTCGCGATACCGGTCTGGTAACGGCCGCGGTGGAACACCTTCACCGGGTACTCGAAGACATAAGTGCCCTTGGGCAGGTAGTC
>MPLT02129433.1_pt1 | contig 24568 bp, 40 predicted proteins | sample 1617391 | NCBI WGS metagenome assembly MPLT02 (sample SAMN05944800, study PRJNA350692) | marine metagenome | biome: marine; feature: ODZ; material: water; isolation source: 70 m water sample filtered on 0.2 um supor filter | place: Pacific Ocean | collected 2012-04-08 | depth 70m m
AGTCATATCATTGACCTCTACGTGGAATATGGTTAATAACTCCATTGGTTTCCGAATAACTCCTCTGGGTATTTACTACTTATCTCCTTAGCGTTTATCTTATTTCCTCTATCATCTATGGGTTTATCTCCTAGGTAATTACGTCCATCATATAGGATATCTTTAAATTCTCCTTGTTTGCTTGTCCAATGTAGGAAAGCTTGGCATTGGTATGTTCCTTTATAGGCATTTCTATGGTGATAGTATTCGTTTCCTTGGTATATGATACCATCTCCCGGATCAAGGTTAACCTCTTGGTCTTCTATATAGAGGGGATAGGGTGTATTGGATTGATCTCGTCCTAGGTTAATGGATAAGCTTACCTCGCAATAATCCCTATCTATATGTTTTTTAAGGGTATCACCAGATTGATATACGGAAAAGAAGGAGTAACTAGGGTTTAATTGGACTTGGGTTATATCCTCTACCGTAGGGGTTAGGGTTTGGAGGAGGTCTTCTAGGATGAGATTACCATAACCACTATAGGATTTTGAGCTGGCTTCCGTCCTATAATAGCCATATCTGTAAGGATCGTTTAATACCTCATCCTTACCATAGGTTTTAATGGCTTTATTGTATCGTACTAGGCATCTTAATAGGTGATCTGCTAGTAAATCACGTACGGGTTCTACTATCATATTCTTCACTACGAAGAAATCACACGAAGTTTTTTTCATTTTTACCTCAAAATATAGTTAATCCATAGTTTCATTAGTCCGTAACATAGTACCATTAATGCTATAAATCCTATTCCTGCTGCTAATAATTGGGTTAGGAGTTCATATGTAGTCATTGGTCTCCTTTTACGTAATCTCCTAAGGCTTTGATGAGTTTATCCTTCTTTCTCTTAGGCATTTTAAACTTTTGGGGCATCCACATGGGAAGTACCCCTTGAGTTATATCATTTAAATCACGTATCATTCGTGCTTTTAGAGTCTTAGGTTGCATATCCAATGTCTTCTTCAGATCTAATTCTCCACTAAGAATACCACGAATCTGGTATTGTATAGGGTCTACATTGCGTACAGAACGTCCATCAAAGCCTATCTCGTTTATAAATGTGCTATATATCTTCATTTCTCTATCCATTTCTTACATTTTTTGTTAACAAAATCATATTGTTCACAATACCAATATCCTAATATCCATTCTAACATGGGTACCTCCTTAGGTTTTAACATGACCGCCTGATCCAAGAATGGCTAATCCTATTCTCGCAAACGCTGATATAATATCCCAATAATACCAAAGAACTCCAACAACTACACCTATTACAGCCCATTTTAATTGTTTACCTTGTCCGGGTTTATACCCAATAGGTTTGATACTTGGTGTTTTCATGCTTTCTCCTTTACTATATCCAAAACGTCCGCCATGCGCGTGCATACAATCTTCAATACGGGCATGAGGGCTTTTGGATTGTGCTTGATTAACAATTGTGCGTCTTCTTCGGTTAGTACATATACTTTACAATCTGTATAGGCTGTAACCGTAGCCGTTCTAGGTAAATGTTGTAACCACCCTATCTCACCAAAGATCGAATTCTTCTGTAATATGCATAATTGTATATCATTCTTATAGACCGCGCACTCCCCTGATTCTATTATATAGGCTTCCCTGTCTTCCGCATCTGCTTCAATTATAACATCACCTTTATTATAATACTTTATCACACCATCCTCTATCGCCCAAAACGATTATTAGTATAAGAATATACCATTGGGCTTGTCTTCATCTACATCAACATGTATGAATTTCTTATGAAATCCCATTCGGGTAAATTCAGCCTCCCTCAATAATAATTTAGTTAAATCCAACCTAGTCTTCATATCTGTACAGCCTATATCAGCCGCTACTCCCTTAATATGAGAACTAGTATCCCTTGATCCTATGCTTCTATTGTGTTTTAGACAACGAATACCGCTATTGATTCGCATAGGTTTACCATAGAATGTCCGAACTCTTTCAAGTTCTTCTACCAATTTCATGGATATTACTATATCTCCATTACCGCAACCACATTGACAATCGAACTCCTCTTTAGTAAAATGCTCTGTAAGTTTGGTCATAATTTTCCTTAGACGATTGGATTTCCATTAACTAATATCTCTTGATGAATATTTATAGGTTCTATCACTTTACCGATAACTCTACTGGATTTCATCATCTCTACGGATATCTCAACATCTTCAGGTCTAACGATTACCATCATTCCAATTCCCATATTAAACGTAGTATAGCATTCACTAAAATTAAACATATTGGCTATATCAGCAAAGATTCCCTGAGTATTCTCATATCGGATATCATAACTAAAATTCTTAGGTATTCTCTCTAGATTTCTAAAGCCACCACCGGTAATATTAACAATTGCTGTAGGTGTTATCCTCGTTAATAATGGATGAATATCAGGTCCATATAATTGTGTAGGTAAAACATTGGTCTCATCTATATAATCGGATGGCATACGTTCTGCCAATGCTGTCCATCCATTAGCATGTAATCCATTGGATTCGAGACCAATAATGACATCTCCTACCTCAACCTGACTACCATCTATAATAGGACATCCATCCGCAATAATACCACATGCTGATCCAGAGATATGGAATTTAGTATCCTTTAAGACCTCTGTTTCCCCGCCTGTTAGTAGGACAAAGTTTTGTGAACAAGCTTCCAATATCCCGTTAATAACATCAGGAATAATATGAGCTTGGTCTTTCTGTGTTGTAATATGGTTTTGAAATCCGATTGGATTAGCCCCAACACAAAGTAAATCATTTATATTCATGGCAAACACATCATTACCAATGATATCGTTAGACGCATGTTTTATTATATGATCTACCTTACTGCCGACGCCATCAGTGGTAGTTGCAAGATGTTGTCCAAAATTAATATCTATAACACTTGCAAAATAGTTTGGTGTGCCTGCTATATCGTAGAAGGAATTGTTAGTTCCATGTCGCTGATTTATTGTATCAATCACAGTTTGGGTTACATCATCTAGCATTATTTAGTCTCCTTTGTCTCCTTAAAATATAGATAATGAAATCTTGGATGTACGTATGACTTAAGTTTATTAAGTGTTTGTTTCAGGTCTGTATTTTCCTTCTTTAAGGCATTAGCTGCCTCTTTTAAGACCTTAATTTCTTCTCTTTCACCTTCCATAATTTCAAAATATGCCATTTTATTTGGTTTTTGTCATAGCAGCGAGTGGATTCTCGAGTGCTTTCTGTATCTTCTTATTTATCTTCTTCTCTAATCCCTCTATTCGTGTATCAACTTTAGTTAGCTTATCATCCCATCGAGTCTCTGTAGTTTGTATCAAATCACGTATATCTTTACCGCTAGATTTAACTATACTACGTATTTCATTCTCCGCCGTTCTCATAGCTTGTCTAGTTTCAAGTCCATCATCACGTGATCTCTTATCTATAGCAGAGATTTGATCCATAACTTCCCCTACATCTCCTTTAATATCTGTACGAATATCCCGTGCTGTTTCTTGTGCGGAAACTACTAACTCCTTTAAGGCGCTAGTCTCCGTCTTCATTGCGATAAAGAGTTCTTTATTAGCTTCCTCTTTTTCCTTTATCGTAGTCATTATCACCTCTATTCTCTTATCGAAACCAGATAGATCAGGCGCTACATATTCAGATATCTTTGACTCCATATCTTCATATCGCTTTAAGAGTTCAAATCCTCCCCACAATCCTCCACCTATAGTTCCGAGTAGAGATAGGATAACGAACAGTTTACCGCCAGTTGCCTTTATTCCTCCATATTCGACTTCCATACTGCCTCTTATTTAAATTTATGGTTAACCCATTTATAAAAAAAGTATATTACCATACCTAATAGTATATACACAATGCCATCAAACCATGACATATTATGTAAAACTTCTATTGTTTCTGCATCAGGCATAACGTCCTCCTATTTGTATTGTGCGTCTGTCATAGCATCCATCATTTGATCTGACCCTAGATTAAATATTCCACCTAATAAATCTGGTATTTGTTCAGATTCGTATGCTACAGTCGTATCATAGAAGGCAGCATCGGGAATTTCTTGTTGTTGATAGGAACGAAATCCGGGTGTTCCAAGAATACCCATTAATGCTAATTTAGTACCATCCGAATCACCACCTGCCATTTGAACCGCTTGTAAAACTCTAGTTACAATAGCCTGTACAGCTTTTGCCTTATCAGCTTTAGTTTCTTTGCTTTCTTCTTTTTGTTCTTTTTCATCAGAACTAGACTCTTGCTGTGCTTCTTGAACTTCTGCTATAGCCTCTGCGACTTCTGCTACAGGTTCTGCTGGACTATCAGCTGAGGTCATTCCCGTATTAATTTCCATCTTATCCATACCACCAGATGTAGTCGGAACAGATATAGTAATTCCAGATGGAGATCCCACTACTCCAACATTAATAGTTTGATTACCACTTGCTGTCTGAACATCTATTTCCATATTTGCTGAAGTTGTAGCGATCACACCTGTATCTGAAATAATATCATCCACAGCATTGGATACTAAGTCTAAAACAGTATCTTGTACATTATTAATAACTTCCCATGTAGACGTTAGAGTAATTGCATTTGTCTGAGGTCCATTATATCCATTAGTTAAACTAGCACCATCTAAAATCAAACCAAATGTTGCTAAAGAATATGATAATGTATTCTCAGGAACAATCATTTGCTGTGTTATTGTTGTATAATCTTGTCCTGCGCTTGTTGTATAGCTCTGTGTATCAGAATATGTAGTTGTTCCATCAGTTACTTTAATTTGTAACGTAAAAGGGTCACCACCAACATAATTTCTATCTCTTAATCCAACGGATGCATCCATAGTGAAACCCTGAAGCATTTGTTCCTCAGTCATAAAGGTACTAATGTCATTCATAATCTCAAATTCTGAGGAGTTATGTCCTCCATGTGATACCGATTCATTACCATCATTAAGATGCCCATGTTGATCCCAATAAATTATATCGTCATCAGTACCACCATCAGAATTAATATCTGTACGTGGATCATAAGTACAAGCACCACCAGTTCTCTCACATTTATGAGTAGCACCAGCAGACTTCTCCGTTACATCAGCAGACGTTTGTGTTTCTGCAAAAGAAATTTGGGCCAGACCTACCGCCGCAAACAAGGCTAGGTAGAACAGCAATGCAGCGGTAGGTCTGTTACTACTGGATGGACTAGGGGAATCTTCACTCACCAGGTTACCCAATAGTTGTTTAATACATTCCATCTTCGTCATCCCAACTTGGTTGATCATTATTTCCAAAATTATCTAACTCTTTAACCTTATCCTGATTCTCTCTTTTCTCTCTCCATTCATGGTAATCAGGTCGTCTAAATGGTTCTTTATCCCATATAACCTTAGCCGCCTCACCAATCTTACCATCTACAGGACATGGCGTACCAGCCATTTCCATTGCTTGGAATACTCGAACATCTTGGCATAATAGGGATACCGAAGCCACCTTCATACCCATACCAAAAAGCGAACGTGCCAATTTTAGTCTTTCACAGTTCTTATCTTCAATCGTTTTACCGAATGAGATACCAAACCATGCAGATTGTGCCGCACCACTCATTCCAGTAGTACATACATCTTGATTATTTATAATTACATTTGGCGATGCAGCGGTGCTTGGTGTTCTATCAACAGTTGTTGTTCCTGTAACGGTCGAACTACTAACTGTATTACTATCGGCTCCATATGAAGTTGTTATTAATATATTGGTCAGCAAAAACATAACAAGTGAAATAATAAATTTCACTTTTTTACTCCTTAGTAATTAAGTGTACCTGCTTTCTGAATAATTCGTTTTTCAGTTATGATCATATCCATTTTTACGTCTAATTCATTTAGCTTTAACTTCCATGGTGGTCTTAATACTTGAAAATCATAAGCAATGGCGATCACTACAGTTTTTTTTGGTATCTTCTCGAGGAATCTATCATAATATCCTCCGCCACGTCCATATCGTGCTCGTCTTTCATCAAATACAACACCCGGCGCGATTACTATATCAACATCACGCCTATTATCTGTTGGTTCATCTGTTGGAATATGCAAGTATTTATCACGCCTTGTAACACAGTTATGTATTAATTTATCAGTAGCAACCTCATTACCAGTGTGTCGATATACGTTAATATGCTCAGCATTCTTCCATTCAGCAGTCTTTAATAATGTATCTTGTATTTGTTGCGAACACTCATGGACTTCATTATCATGTAATGCATTTCGATGATGCATCATTTTTTTTCGCCAAAAATACTTGAGAATTATCATCTATGTCTCGATCCCTCTGGATGTAATGATGGTAATTCTATTTCTGGCTTATCAGTTCCCCACATATCATATGTGAATTTATCTAAGTCTTGATAAAAACGTTCTTTACTAATATATCCCTGCAATCGTGCAATCTCATACTTCTGTTTATCATCCCAAATAACAAATGTTGGTGTAACTTCAATTGCATCGATATTATTTTTGTTAAATGCATCCTCAAACCATCTTGGAGGATTACCACTTGTCTCAATAACTCTTAATGGTAATTGCTTAGCATATGGTGTTGTACCATAACCGGGCTTTACCTCTCTAAGAAAATTATCACAATATGAACATTGCTTATTACTGAACATTAATAATTCATAAGCATATGATGGTGCAGACATTAATAATACTACAATAACAAAAATTAATCTTTTCATTTAGATGATCCTTTTGTTAATTTATCTACTAATTGTTCGAGGCGTTTTATTTCCTCTTTAAGTGAAGCAATTTGTGTACCTTTGACATCAAGTTGTGATTCTAGAATGGCCACTTGTGTCCGTAGTTGTGATTCCGCTGAATAGCTCATGTTTTTTATCTCCATGAATACCATTATACCACATTAAAGGCATAATGACAAGGAATTAAGGGGAAGGTAGTTCATCCCATGAGTAAAAACCCATTACGATATCACTACCGTAATATTCTATTTCACCACGTTTAACACCTTGAGAAAAAGCTTTCAATAATGGACCTTTTCTCAAACCTGAACTAGCTTTAAATTCATTCAAAGCTTTTTTCCGAGCAAGTTTAGATTTCAACATCTTCTGCCTTCTTATTCCATGATAATCCGGTCGAATTGATCCATCAGCCATTACACGGCTGGGGTCAACAGAGGGAACAACATCATCTAAAATCTTTTCTGTTTCTTTAATTTCTTCTATAACTTCCTCTTTAGTTTCAACGACTCTTTCTCCTGTCTCATTTACTTTAATCTTATCCCCCAAAGCCGAAAGAGCAGGCTGCACGTTTGTCTCTAAAGCATCCTCCACCTCTTCAACAGATGATGTTTTTACTATCTCAAAATTATCAGCAACACCTGTTATAGCATTATCTATAACTTCTTGATCAGGAATAAGATTCATTGCCGCTGCTTTAACACCACCAAGCTTTGGTTGTATTGATGGTAATTTCTGCAATACACCAGTTACATTATCTGATACTACATTCGGTATATTATTTGTTAGAGAACATGGATCAAAACTAGCACCAAATCCAAACGCTGACTTTGCTAAATCAGTTACGTCTATATTAGCAAAACCATTTAATTCTTTAAGTCCAGCATATCTTTCTGCAAACTCAGTAATTTTAGTTAAAGCACCGGGTGTACTAATATCCATCTTCGACATTTCCAACATCTTATCCCTCAATGAAGTCAAACCAGAGGTAGATAATGGTATATCGGGTACAAGTTTATCAGCTTTAGCTTTAAGATCAGCTAAGCCACCTTCCAAATCACTTAAATAAGAAGAGACACCGCTAGGTAATGTTAATCCATTTTCTAAGTTTAAAAAACCGGATATCCTAGCAGTAACATCTCCTTGGAAAGAATTTATATTTATATCTAAACCACATACGGCCATATCTTAATCTCCTATAATCCCGATGGTTCTATATTGTCGCAATTTGTAGCAGATGGACTTCTTGTATCTGTTGGACAACTATGATCTACGCCCGGATCAAATCTTGAAAACGTATCCGCACCAGTATGGGTATGTTTGTCTCCATCCCATCTTTCGTAAAATGCACTAAGATATTGTTTATAGGTTGTTCCAGTAATTTTATTTCTATATGTACCACCTATGGTTTCATGGAAGTCAGTGCCTATATTAATATATGAATATTGACTAATATTTTCCTTGTGATAACCAGTAACATTAATTTCAGCATTATTAGTTACATTAAGATTATAATTAGCTGTCGTACTAATCTTCATGTCATCTTTACATGTTAGGGTATATTTACCAGTTACGTTGGTTAACATAGAACTACCATATACTAAGGTTGTATGATTACCGGGTGGAAAATTCGGAACACCATTACCATAATTTTCATCAACATTCTTCTTAACCGTTTCTTTTAAATTACCACCAATAGTATATGTTAGGTTATCATCAATATTAATAATTTGATTCTTATGAACAGATAAATCATCCTCACCATTGATTACAATTTTCCTATCAGCCAAGACTTCGCGTGCTTCATTACCACTGATTTTTGTTCTCATGTCGCCATGCACGTTTAAATGATAATCACCATATACCTCTTGTACTAAATCACCATAATATAATACACGACACTCGCCCTTCTTGGCTTCTGCATCACCCTTCTCACCAATGGTAATATTAACAGCACCCTTTATCCAAACATCTTTATATCCAGCAGTAATCTCATATTCATTACCAACAATTTTTGTAATCTTAGTACCATCTGCTTGCACTTCCTCAAATGTTCCTGAGCAATGCATTCTATGCATTCTTTCGGCAGTCGGTGTATCATCCCATTCTTCTACATGACCACATTCTGACATGCGAACATGATTCTTTGGATATACTGAAGACCTTTTTGTTGTTTCAAGATAAGTTGTATCAGAATCAGCAACACCACCATATCTAGGATTCGGTTCATTCCATGGCGCAACATCATACAATTTCGTATTTTCTGTATTTGGAATAGTACCATCAGGCGGTGACGCAGCATCATCATACATAGTAGCCGCAACACCAACGGGAACATTTTTTTGACGAGTCTTTCTTTTCTTGTCAAGTGATGGAGCATTTTCTCCATTATAGGGTCCATCCCCATCTGCTAATGGGACAGGTAATGCTCCATTACCTCGCGCGAGTCTATTTGTATCAGGTTCAAGTATATGTGTTGTAAGTGGATATCTACCTTTTGGATCATTAAATCCTAAATTCGGAACAGCTTCATCTTCGGGTATTCCACCAAAAGTTCCAGTTATAACTGGTTCTTGTGCATTATTTCCATCACGGAAAAAACCAAAAACCCATGTTCCTTCTACAGGACCCATAGGTGTTGTACCAATTCCATTCATAGCCGCTGATGTAATTGGTTGACTTGGATATGCCCAAGGTAACTCATCAGTTGGCATTAAATCTTTTTCATTAGAATGATAGCCAAGAATACGAACCCGACATCGACCCAACTTTAATGGGTCAATTCTATTCTCTACAACTCCTTGCCACCATACAAATTCACCGTACATACATTCTCTCCTTAGTGGTGTGTTGGAGGATTGCCTAATGCATCCTTAACAACATCTGCTACTATTAAATATTTAAAACGACCCTCATTAAAATCAATCGTATGTTTCATTGATGTAATCATATAATCACCGGAAAGGTATTTATCATTTAAGTCCTCCAGATTTTTAGCCATACCGGGTTTTGATTCTATCACTTTTTCTGGTGAAGGTACTGCTATATGAACCATATCACCACAATGTAACCAAGGTAAACCGGGCATTACGATTTGTAATTTAATTTGCCTTAGTCCATTTAATAAAGTATTTCTTTGTAATCTCCAATTTTCAACATTATTATCATATGCATCATTTGTCTTTGTTGAATACATTTTATCATGCTTCGGATGAAACATTACCTTACTATCAAAATATGATTGTATACTATCACCCTCATTAATACTACCTGTATCCTGCGGAGCATAGTTGTTTCTCGATGTAACATCAAAATAGGTATCAGACTTACTTATAGGCATATATTTATCAGCATGTGTAATCCCTTCAGCATAAGCTTCATTTAAACCAAAGGTATGTTGAGTAATTTTTTTCTTTATAATATCATGTGTTATAAGTTTTGATGCGTAGTAACCATTATTGATATTATCCTTAACATTAAATTGATGTAGAATTTTTAATTGATCTAGTTGTTGATATCCTTTCATTAATTTCAGTATCTTTTCATCCTTCGATTGAGTAGGTGAATATACGAAATTTTGTTTAACTGGTGCGGACATGAAGCTATCAACACTTTTAAAATATGTAATATTATTTGATTCAAAGAATAAATAATTTGGTACATTATTTTCATTTAATGCTCTTCTAGCCAACCAATGACAAGCAGCGTTTGGTGTCCAGTTAGGGATAACAATATTTTCCAGTCCAACAGTATCCTCAATTACATGATCATTATCAGACATCACCCATTCATCTAAAATTGTTTCAACAATTTCACTAATTTTCTTATTACGGAATGTTTGACATACGCGCGTATTTTGATTCGTCATATCTGTCTCAGAAGTCCCATGAAGAATAAACATCTGTTGTCTATCTTTAATAAAAGTACGTTTAGATATATCAGTAATATACATGGGTCCTGTGAGATGATTGTCATTATTAGTTACAGACTTCGATGTTATATTAAAGTTAAGATATTCTTCGCCTAATATTGGGGTTTTAAGAGGGAGATTGATAGAATCATTAACAACAATGTCACAAGTGACATTGCTCCGATATATATTCTCATATATGTTCAGAGCTTGGAATTTCTCATTTAAGTCAAAGTTGCCTTGACCACCAATCAATTCCAGAAATTCTATAATTACATCTGACGCGCCTTCTTGTGATCTAGCCATATTATTTCAATAAAAGTTTTAGTTCAGTAACAATTTCAGGTACAAATTCTGGTCGAACCAAGTTAATATTTCGTTTAGCATCATTTAAAGTTTCTTCATATATAAAATTAGTAACCGCTACAGCACCGGCCGCAGTTGAATCAACTTGAAACTTATCTTCATCTTCATAATGATGCACTGCATTTATATTTGCTGCACCATATTTCTTAGTAACAAATTTCTTTAAATCGTGATAACGTAGTGGCCAATCATAATACGGATTAGTCATTTGCTGTGCATAAAGAACAACCCAATGCAATTCTGCATCTCCATAATATTCATGCGCAAGATATTCTGGTGTTTCACCGTCAATAATAGTATGCATTGCAAAAAAGGATTGATATTTTACAAAATCTACCTTCATGCGAACACGTTTTAATATATTAGTTATACTATCAATAGTTGGTTTATTTTTAATACCACGAACATCATAATTTATTTGATTAAAATATTTAAAGTATGCCATTAAAAGCCCTCCGCGACACCACCTGGTGATTTTTTACCGGTTGTTGAACTAAATGATTGTTGAGTAATTTTCTCTGTTTCAGTAAATGATAAACTAAGATTATAAGAAATAGGACGACCATCTCTCATGGCTACCCAAAACCCCTCTGGAGTATAATTTGTTGTCACATTCGTACAAACACAATTATGAATCTTTGGTATAAATGTATTAGGTACAAGAGATCCTTTTTCATTCATCATAAACTCAATTCTAAATTCATTAGGAAATGTAAATAAACCTGTACCTAAAAAACCACCAACAAAACCCGGTCTTGCATTCTTTCTAAACATTTGAATAATATTAAGCACTTCATTACCTTCTGCTTCACTGGAAGGTGCAAATGAAAAATCAAAACTAAATTCCCTGAATGGTATTCCGTTGAATAATTGTTCTTCATAAGGATTTTGATGAAATCTTCCTGCTGCTTTTAATCCTGATCCAACTCCACCCAAAAGAGATGCCGCACCTAATGCACCAGCACCTTTCGCAGCAAGAGCACCAGCGGCAATTGCTGCCGATTTGCCTAGATTGGTGATTGCACCACCCACAAAGTTTTGCATAATATCTGTAACACTACCACCAGAATCTTTTGTAAGTAAGTTTTTTGCCAATGTTCCTGTTGCACCTAATCCCTCAGCACCCCAATTTGCACCTTCACTAAAAGTAACTGAAGAAGGCATATATAAAAAACAATGCTCTAAGTCTTGTGCTGGCATTCGCAGATTATGAAGTTGTGTTTGTAATACGCGTTTGGCGCCTGACAACCCACTGGTCGCAGTGGACATTATCTTGTTGCCTAAATGTCCATCCTCATCCGGAGTTGTTTTTTCTCCAACGGGAGTGGCGTTTGCCTGTGCTGCCGCGATCTGTTCTTGTTTCTTTTTTTCTGCCGCGTGGTCATAACCACCATCTGAACCAGTTATTGCCATGCCCGGACTAAAACTACTGGCTTTGTCTTTTGCTGATCCAACATTCTTCACCTGATTTTCTAAAGCTTTTTGTGATTGTATATCATCGTCTTTCTTTTGTAAAGAAATACCAGCTTGTTTAACTGCCGTGAATACTATACACTCTTGAACAATTTCACCATTACTCTCTGTCAAATCAGTATCAATGTTGAGAGGATATACATGTTTCGGCAAACTCTGACCAGTTGTAGTTTTAGGTGTTGTTATAACTGAAGGAGTTTTGGTCGGGGGTGGTGACGATGCCGGTGGATCAGCCCACAGCCCCATATCGGTTGTCCCCGTTGAATTGTCTATACTCCAATCATTTGCCATTTCTTGCTCCTATTATAAATACTTAATATAATATATTTATAAGACCTATATGAAAAAATATCCACGTGTCGGGCGGTATATAATACAGAATAAAGAGAAATATGTAGCGAATCTTCAGGAATGTCAATATCGCTCCACATGGGAATTGAAGTATATGAAATATCTAGATACTCATCCTAATGTAATTGAATGGGGCTCAGAAAATGTCATTATTCCCTATTATAATCCCGTTGAGAAAAAAACCAGACGATATTTTGTCGATTTTTACACAAAAGTCCGATCAACCTCAGGTGAATATAAGAAATACATCATTGAGGTTAAACCAGCCGTTCAATGCAAACCACCTAGAAAACCTAAGAAACAAACACAAGGATATATTAAAAAACTTAAAACATATATAATGAATCAGGCTAAATGGAAGGCTGCGCGGAAATGGGCAGAAAAACGTGATATGGAATTTGTTATTTTAACTGAAAAAGAGCTTGGTATTAAGACCAAAAAGCGCAAAAAACCTTTATAAATATATACATGGCTAACGAATCGATCAACAATGTAAAGGGAACAAGAATAACACGGGTCTATTCTGCTAAGTTTTATTACTTTAAATATGTTACAGAAGAACGGAATAAATGGTTTAATGTATTTCCATTAGTTTTTTCTTTAGGGAAAAAGGGTAACACAATTCAAGGTCTTGATTTTCATTATCTACCACCCAAGATGAGAATACCTTTATTAAACTTATTGAAAGGTCTTGAGCCTAATTTAACGAAACAGCCTGTTGCCTTTGTTAGATATTTTAATAAGCTTATGTGGACACAAAGAAAATGGAGACCAGCTTGGGCTTGTTTTAAAAAATATACACTTAATAATATAAGAGGTGGAAAGATTATAAGAATAGCACCAGCTGATTGGGAAGAGATTCTAATGCGTCCCAAGATAGATAAATTTGTTACTGACAAAGGTAGTAGAGTTGCTGCACAAAGAGTTTGGAAAGACTCCATTAAATTAATAAGAGGATAATATGTTTGGAAATATATTAGGAAAAGTTAAATTACCGGGTGGTGTAACTATTGGTGGTAATTTTCCAATAGGCACTGATCCCTTTAAAGGAAAAAAACAACCCGGTGTTGGCGGAGAAGATAGTACACCACAAAATGGCATTAATAGAATGATGGCTAATGTTAAAAAGGGTGGTTTATTTTCCAGACCTTATCTATACTATGTCTTCATTACTCCACCAAAAACATTAATGGGTGTTGATATTGGAGACATTAGAGGTGTTCAATTAAATTGTCATACCTGCAGTATACCCGGTTTCACCATGGCCACAAAAGAACATAAGCCTTATGGTTTAAAAAGAGAATATGTATATGAAAAGTTATTTGATACGATGAACATGACTTTTTATGTAAGTGAAGAAATGCATGAACACAATTTCTTTAATTCATGGATGAGTACTATGTGGGATAGGGGTCGTGTAAATTGGTATCGTGATTATGTAAGCACTATAGAAATATTTCAATGTGCTGGGACAAAACCCGGTGACGGCGATGACTTACCAGTTATGATGAAAGTAAAATTAATTGATGCATATCCTAAAGTTCTAGGAGCTTTACCATTAGCATATGGTACAGCAGGAACTATTCAAAACCTACCAATCGATTTTACATTTCGGGATATAGAATATACTGATTATAAAGGTGGAAATCCTGTTAATAAATTATTGTCATCATTGTCTGATGGTTTCACACAAGCACAAAATGCATTAAGTTCTTTTACCGAAGTTGGTTCACAACTAGGTGGATTAGGAAAAAGTTTATCAATGCCTAAAATTGGATCTATTTTAAAACAAAAATCTCAATTTTTACCAATATCTAAATTAGGCGGAATGTTTGTATAATATTTAAATCATTTTATATAGGAGTATAATGAAATGGGATTACCAACAATTGCAGTACCACAGTATAAATTAACTATTCCATCAACACTACAGGAAGTAAGTTATAGACCTTTCTTAGTTAAAGAAGAAAAAATTCTTCTTATTGCAATGGAAAGTGATGATTCAAAACAAATGACTGGCGCTATTAATACGATTATTGAGAATTGCATCTTTGAGGATCTTGATGTAAATAATATGCCAATGTTTGACATTGAATATATCTTTTTACAATTGAGAGCTAAGTCAAAAGGTGAAATTGTCGATCTATCATATGAATGTGAAAAGTGTAAAAAAGAAATACCAGCACAAGTTGATTTAGCAAAAATAGAAATAACACGAACTGAAGGCCATACCAATAAAATACAATTATCATCAGATGTTGGTGTAATAATGAAATATCCTTCAATATCAATGCAAGATACTATTAGTACAGAGAACACAGATGTAGAAAACGTTTTCACAACTGTTACGACCTGTATTGATTCTATATGGGATAAGGAAAACGTATTTTCAGCAAAAGATCACACAAAAGAGGAATTAGATAAATTTGTTGAATCTTTACCTGATGAATCTTTTCAAAAGATTCAAGAATTCTTTAATACTGTTCCTGTATTAAAACATGATATAGAAGTGAAATGTTTAGCTAAGACTGGTAAAGGTAAAAAGGCTAGTATATGTGGTAATGTAGAAAAAAGGACCTTGGAGGGTCTTGCGTCTTTTTTCGCCTAAGCCTCGGTTCAGATTCGGTCACTAATTATTATACTACGAATTGGCAATTAATGCATCATCATAAGTATTCAATGACCGAGGTAGAAAATTGGATGCCTTGGGAACGAGAAATTTATTTAATGTTATTAATGAAACATCTTGAAGAAGAAAACGAAAGACAAAAACGACAACAACAAGGATAGATTAAATGGCTGACGACATTAAAAAAGAACACGAGAAGACACGTGAAACTCTGAAAACTATTAATGACAGCATTAATAAGCAGATGTCTGCCATGGCAAATCTTTTGAAAACACCGCCACCAAAGAATGTAGAAGAGGTCAAAGAGAAAAAAGCTGCTGATAAAAAATTTATGGATGACTTAAAAGGCATAATTGGTTCAGCTGTTGGTGGTGCTGGTAAAGCAGGAAAAGCAGGTGCGTCGTGGATGGGTAAGTTTTTAAAAATAGGTCTTGCTGGTATTGCTGTGCCATTTTTAGGTCTTATTGGTGGTATTGCTGGTATTTTTAGTGGTATTATGGCCACACCAGAATTTAAATTTTTAGCAAAGACAATAAAAGGCATGGGAAGCGCTGCAATGGGTTTTCTTAAAGTTATGGGTAATATTGGTAGATGGTTTTTGAGATTTCTGCCTGATGGAAAATTCGCAACAAAATTAGGTGAAATATTTGGTTCACTTGGAAAAACAATGTCGGAAATGTTTAAGGGATGGACAGGTAAAGTTGCAACATTCCTAGAAAATCCAAGAATTGTTAAAGTTATGAATAGCGTGTCTAAGTTTATGAAACCTTTTACTAGAATTGCACTTTGGTTATTTTCTGCTTGGGAATTTTGGAAAGGTTGGAAAAAGGCAGATGAAATATTTGGTAAAGGTGAAGGTGAAGCATCCCTAATAGAAAAATTCGCTGGTGGTATTGGTGGTGTTATTGATTTCTTAACATTTGGTTTAATAGATATAGAAGACGCTGCTAAAGGTCTAAAAAAGACATTTGACTTTTTTAAATTAGCTGTCACTAAACCAAAAGAAGCTTGGAAACTAGTTGTACAATGGTGGGATGAGTGGGATTTTAATAAGTCTATCGTTGATCCAATGCTTAAAATGTTTGACGATTTTCCCAAAAAAGTTAGAGAATTTATTGATGGACCTTTAAGTGATTTTGGTTCAAAAGCAGTTGGTATGCTCAAAAATTTTGTATTTGGTAAAAAAGATCCAGAAGCGGAAGGTGGTGATGAGAAAGATGGTGGTTTGTGGGGTGGTATTAAGAGTCTATTTTCGGTAGAAAATGTTACTAAAGCAATCAAAGGATTCGTAAGCATAACAGCTGGATTTTATAAGATGTTGGGCAGTCTTGTATCTATACCACTGATAGGAACAAAAGGAAAGTGGGGAGAATTAGACACTTGGGGTGGATTATTTGGTTGGATAAAAGATGATCTATTCAACTGGGAAAATATCAAAAGTGTTGTCGCAGGTTATTTTAATATAGTAGGCATGGTTGGATCATACCTTTTCAGGATTGCTGAGAATTTAATAACAAGTTTAATGGGCTGGATAGAAGAAAAATTTGATTTTAAATTCAAAATGCCTGAGTGGGATATGATGGGAGCAATAAAAGGAATAGTCCGAAGCATAATGGAAACCGTGGATTGGATTCCTGGCATAGAGAAAACTGATCTATTCAAATGGGCAAATGCAAAACCAGATCCAAAAGCTTCAAAACCAGTGCCTATAGTTGATACACATGCACTTGTTAAAACTCCGGGAGGTCCGAGACCAGTTCCGGGTGTGCCTGCCGATACGATAATTGGTCCTCAACATACACCCGGCGAGATTGCACGACAAAGAGGGGTAAGAATGGCCTTTGGCCAAACACGAGCCTCAAGTTGGACAGGTCAAACAGCCCAAACACAGATAAAGATGAATGAACTTGGTCAAATGTTTAAAGGTGGTATAAGAGTAACTTCTGGTTATCGTGATCAAGCACGCGGTACTAAGGCAATGATCGGATCAGTCTCACCATTAAGTAAATATAAAAAGAAATGGCGAGATATGTTAACAGAAGAAGAATTAAATGCTGCGGCGGGTACTGAAGCAAGAAAAAGAGGGGTAGCAAAATTACGCGCAGGCGGTATGTCGTCAGAACATGAACATGGTAATGCAATAGATTTTAGTTATCCAGCTGGATATAGTGAAAAGACTTTTCCTGCATTGAAAAAAGCTATTCTGGATAAATTTCCAGGTGCTAATTTAATTAAAGAAAAAGATCATCTGCATATGGCATTCAATAAAGCTAATATAAGACCAACAACAGGTTCTACTGCTGGTGTACAATTAGCATCATTACATTCGGCTGGAGCATCAACAGGAGGCGGCGGACAAGGCGGGAATGTAACTATTAATAATGTTAAAGGTGGAGATTCAAGTCAAGGTGCACATTTCACTGTAGATGCTTCCACACTTGATAAACACGCTGGACCAGAAACACAGGTTATTGGAACGGGATAACTTAGGGGACTCGAAAGTCCCCTTCGTCATTTATTGTTCAGCTAACTTCTTAAAATACTCCAAAGAGTCATCACCTTTATCACCAGCCGCAACTGGTTCATCAGTGCTTTCCTCAATAGTTCCACCAAACTCACTACCCGCATCACGAGCAACAACTGTATTGAATCGAGCTTCCAATTCCTGATAAGATTTAAAGTTATCTGGACTAACAAATTCCTTTAGAGAATGTTGTTGATTCCAAACTTCTTCACACTTCTTATCGTCACCATCATATAGAGGTGTTGGATCAGCAAATTCAGACTTATCATAATTTGCATATCCCTCAACCTGACGGATTTTAATTTTGAAGTTCGCACCAGTCCAGAAGTCAAACGGATTTAATGGTGTCTCATCCTTAAATTCAGGATTCATTACACTGGTAATCTTCTCAAAGATTTTCTTACCATAACGAAACAAGAATACCTTTCCTTCATTCTCTGCATTGGCACTATCCTCCAATACAAGAATATTAGAATAATAACTTAATTTTCGTTTACGATCTCGAGCAATGTTTTTATCTGATTCAATACCAGAGTTCCACAATGCTGTATTAGCTTTAGATACTGGATCATCTTTACCAAGAGTGGTTAAAGAGTTCTCAATATACCATCCACCCGGACCTTTGAATCCATGTGACCAAAGTTGCACCCAAGGCACATCTTCGTTGTTAGAGGCAGGAAGAAAACGAACAACCGCATAGCCATTACCAGACTTATCACGTTCACATTTCCAAATACGATCATCTTCATACGAGGGTTTTTCAGCTAGTTTCTCAACTTGCTTAGAGAGGTTCTCTAGGTTGGACATTCTATTCTTTTTCATTTCTTTAAAACTTGCCATTCTTATTACTCCTTATTTCGTTGTATTATTGTATTATTATTGTTTATCATTATAAAGCAGTTATATTCTCTCCTTTCTTAAATTGGAAGCTTTGGCTGTTTTTTCATCATATTCAATGATTGAGCCTCAGCTTCGATTTTATCTTTAATTGATTTATTTAATAACTTCGCTACTCCTTCAATTTCACCATCTATCTCATTAGTATATTCCAGAATAGCATCCATATAGGATATACGTTTCTTCTTAACTATCTCTTCAATTGTTTCTGATATATCAATAGCCATAATTATCCCATTTGTTTGACACTATCACATATACCTAACTTTTTTGCTTCTTTACCACTTAACCAAACATCATGTGCAGGTAATAGATAGTCTCGAATTTTCTTTTCATTTAAACCAGTACATTTTTTATAATGATTAATCATTCGTTCAGTCGTTAATTCATATTCTTTGACTGTAGAAAATAATTCATGTTCTTTACCATACATACCCCATGTATATTGATGTGACAATATTGAAGTATTTGGTGTTAATATTCTATGTCCCTTTTCACCTGCAATAAAAATTGCAAATGCGGCTGAAGCAACTGTTCCTACTCCAACTGTTCTTATTGGTATTGGACTACCTCTCATTATATCTATTACCGCAAAAGCTGAATTTAAATCACCACCACCTGAATTAATTAATACTTGTAAATATTTTGCTTTAGGTGATTCTAAATTTTTTCCTATTATAAATGCAATCAAATCACGACATGTTTCTTCATTAACCGGACTCATAAACAAATATATATCACTGTCTTCTGGAGTGACCGTTTTACCTTCGGTCGTGTTTTTGGATGCCATTTAATAACTCCTATGTGTGCAGTACTAATCATTTGTGTTTATCTTCTATAAGGGTCTATATAAAATATATGATCCCCAATAGTGGAGTATTTTAACATTTTACGATTCCAATATGGATCAACATCTTTTCTATGATAATGTGTTGCTCCGTGTAAAAAATCCTTCATTGGTTCTTTAACCATTGCTTTCGCAATTAGTTTAGAAATAGCCCATGACATCTTGTCTTTAGGAAGGTCGGATTTACCATCGCAATACCAACTAAAATGACATTTGTGTAAAACTATCTTTCCATTTTTCCGATTAGCTTGATGTACTACTTTACATATAGTATTCGGAAAATGTTTGCTCTTAACTCTATTTATAGTGACCAACGCAACAGCTAGCTGTCCCTTCGTCAATTGATCTCTAGCTTCAAAATAAATATTTTTAGCTAAGCAATCAATCTCGTTTTGTTGATTATAAGGTCTTAATGCTAACTTATTTGAAAAAGTTTTCCAAGGTGTAGAGTCACCAACTTTCCCTTTACGCATTTCCATCATTTTATCTTGAACCCAACTAGCTTCCGATATTGATACCGAAACTAATAGGATACAAATTAAAAATAACTTCTTCATAATATATACCCCGCATAATAAAAGAAAAATGGTGAGGATTCAATGAATCCCCACCATATAAGTTAGTTAAAACTTATCCCCAAAACCGATTCAGTTTCTTGCGGATAGATTTAACCGTCTTTGCTCCACCAGTGACATCTGCATTTTTAAATGCAACTTCACCTGTTGCTGGGCTTGTATAAATTTGCACCCAACGTGGCATTCCGGTCAACTCGCATTCCAAGCGAGTCATTTTACGAGCGTGTTTGCGTCCAACTCTTGGTTGGCCATGTTTCGTTGTCATACTCATATCATCTCCTTAAAGGATTTAAAAAAATAACGAATGACTATCTCATTCATCATAATAACAACCCCATTATACCATAATGGAGCTTAGCATACAAGGAAAAAGTTTCCCTGAATTTGGTGAGGGTTTCTGTTGCCAAGTACCCTCGAACTCCGACAGATTAAGCTGCCAGCGCTACGTCATAATCGTTAGCGTTTGTGTTTTGAATGATTGATAACGAAGCCATCATTCTTCTCCGTGCTGTCTTATAGTTTCCATTCTCCTGTCGAAACTAAGTCACCCCCATGATTGTTGAATTTGGTGGAGGCGGCGGGAATTGCACCCGCGTCCAAAAAAACTTTCACTCTAAGATTATACAGCAATTATATTATTTATATTAGTTTCAGTCAATGAATATAGTTTATGATGTAATTCATCTATACTACCATTATTATGAATGGTAACATCATAATCTTTTTCATCCATCCCATGTTCTGATGCGTGATTATGTTCGTGGATTCTTAATGCTTTATCACGAACAATCTGAATTACTATACCACCCTTATTTCGAATCCACAATGCTTCATTGCTAAAACGAACATCACTAATTACAACTGTCCTACCCGGATGTTTCTTAGTAAACAATTCCGCATTTTTAACCCATATATTAGGATCTAATGATCTACCAACCTCTGTACCTATGCGCTGATACATTATGCGGGGAGAAATACCCCACGGCTCTATTGCTACTTCTTTATTACGTTCCTGTTCATCAGTCAACTGAAACATAATTTTAATAGATTCTTTAATTGGTTTTGCAAATGAATAATGCAAACAGTTAAATGTATCACACATATATTTTGCTGCCGTGTCTTTACCACTTCTAGCTTTACCTGCAAATCCAATTACCATTGGCTCTCCTTTTGAATTAGTTAATCCGAAAATGGGAAACATTATTTAGAAGATCCTTTCCAATGATCAGGTCCTCTTTTAACTTGATTCTTCCAGACATGAGGTTTAGTTATACCTGTTTTTTTATCAATAACTGGAGTATAACCTTCTAACTCATTTCGATATGCTTTTGCTTCTGCTTTATTCTCAAAAAATTCTTTACCAACTTTAAACAGTTTCTTCATTGTACGGCTCCACTTTAAAATCATAAAGGATAGTATTGATTAAAGTTTTATTACACATCTCTTTAACCTTGTCAATTTGCTCTGCTTCTGATAATTCATCACTTATTGTCAAATAAATTGCTTTGCCCATCTTCATAGAAATTATTTCGTCATATCCTAATTGTAATAGAGCTTTGTGAACCACATCTTCTTCTGTTCCCTTTACTCCATCTCTCAATAATGATGTGACAGTCCATTTCATATAAAAGGCATTACTACATATGCTAATACTAAATATACACCTGTGCCAATCAAAATTCCTGATAACATAATAAACCTCCTAATTAAAAAACACTAAATATACAATACCAAATGGAGCGAAGAGTGCGGATAACATATAAGCAACTATTATACCGAACGTTATACATCCTACTATTACTTTTATAAATTGTTCCATGATCCTCCTCTCATTTAATATACTAATATTATACCAAAACTACATCCCCAATACAAGGAAAAGTTAACTTATTGTTTTTAAAGGGGTTATAACTCGTTGGTTTTAAAGGAGTTATTTACGCGATATACGGCGATTTAAGCGGATATTATCAAAGGTATATCCTACTATGCATTTCTCATAATATCCCCTTAAATCGCATTTAAATGCACCTAATCATAGCCTCGACCATAGTCATCATACCACGATTCCATGCCCGATCCCATATGAGAACAATCTAATCTTACAAGAAGATTATATTGCCGTGCGGGGATATCCGCTAAACATATATTAAGCGGGGTTTGACATTCCTTACATGTAATATCAGTTGATTTTATATTTACCGCCACTTTAACAGGAATATTTGACTGCTGGTAATATTCCTGTGTTCCATCCGGATGAAAGAGTTGATAATCATTTCGTTTAGAACAATGTGGACAATAAAACATAATTACGTCATAGGGTTCCATAATTTACTCCTGTGTATAACAACCTGCCCAATAATCACATGTAACATAATTCAAAGGTGCTGAACTACTCTGATATGCATCTTTATCCAACACATATCGTTTTACAGGATTACTACCAACACAAATGTCTTTTGTGCCTGCTGTGTCAATTTGACATTCCGCCATTGAAGTAAATTCATTTTCGACAACCTCTGTATAAGGTCCACTGTCAAACCACATTGGTTCATAAAGATATCCACCAAACACTAAACTTGCAGCCAATAAAAACATACTCATAATAAATCTCCTTTCATTAATAATAAATCATACTTTAAACAACTTCTCAGCTATCCTAAAGACTAATGCCTTTAGTCCAAATACTACTAGTGTTACAACCATCAATAATGTCTGATACCAGTCAGGCATCATTCCTAAATTCTTCCATGCATCCGCCATCGTTTCAGTAGTAAAAAATGTACTAATAAACGTAATTGGTATTGGAAGTAATAATGTAATAACTATTAATTCATCTTTCCATGATAAACTCAATGCCTCAGAATCCATGTCAAAGCGTTCTTTTTCTTCTTCCAGCTTTTTACTCATGGCGTTATGATTTTCGGGTTACGGCTACTATCTTATTAATTTGTTTCTGAATGATCTCTTTCCTATTAGGCCATTTAATATAAACGTCCTCAGGATTCTTCATCAAATTATATAGCAAAGGCATAATCATTTTTTCAAGTTTCAACAAATCATTTTTATGTTCTTTCTTAATAATATCTAATTGAGTTTCATCGCCCTCTCGGATAGCAATTAACTTATCAATTTTATCCTCTAAGTCACCTGATGCAACTCCTTTTGTATCAGCAATTCTGCTCTGGATTTCTTTTTCTACTTCTTCTATTTCTGCTTCATCGACGGTATTAAAACCAAAATCCATATCGTCATCATAATCATCAAAATTAAATTCTTCAGCCATGATACTTCTCCTATCCTATTTGTATTACTTGCGGATTATGTTTCATAATCTCTATCAGTTTACCTATATAAGTATCCATTTCCTTAAAAGGCTTTTTAAATACCTGCACCTCAAAAGATTCCCTCACTGCTATTAATATTACAATTTGTTCTGGTATTGCGCCGGTCATCTCAAAGAATGCTGCTGAATAGAAAAAAGCTTGGATATAATAATCCTCAATCCATTCTTCTTTCTTTGCCCTCTTTGATGTTTTAAAATCTATGACAGACAATACACCATTATATTCTGCAATACAATCAGCCGTTCCTGCTATCTTTAATATATCACTATATAATGGAATTTCTAATCCAACTATCTTATTAATATTACCAAGCAAAAATCTTAAACGATTAAACACACTACGAGCTTCATCATTAACTGTTATTAAATTTTGATTAGACAAATATCGTTCACATAAATCATGTACGTCAGTTCCTAATTTAGCAGACTCTTTCATTATTCTATCTGCTTCCTTATCACCAACTCTTTCTCTCCATGCATCAAGACTTGGTTTAGGTTGTGCGCCAAGAATAGATGTAATAGAAGGATACGTATGTCCATTTGGTGTTACATATACTCGCCTTCCCGCCATTATCTCACGATGAGGGACTTGTATATCATCAATGTCGTTCACATGTATAAACTGCTTCATTTTTTAAGTGATCTATATCCCAGTATAACATTAGCAATCATAGTTTTTCCAGCACGTAATACTTTTAAAACTACATTATCTTTTGGTAATTTTCTTACAACAACTTTTGCAAATGATTCAGGATGAATTTCCGTACCATTTAATTCTAAAAGAACATCACCCGCTCTTAATATTCCAGCAGAAGGTCCATTTGGAATAACCTCTTCTATAAAGATACCAGTA
>MPLT02263293.1_pt1 | contig 24501 bp, 26 predicted proteins | sample 1617391 | NCBI WGS metagenome assembly MPLT02 (sample SAMN05944800, study PRJNA350692) | marine metagenome | biome: marine; feature: ODZ; material: water; isolation source: 70 m water sample filtered on 0.2 um supor filter | place: Pacific Ocean | collected 2012-04-08 | depth 70m m
AATTCCTTGTGGAGTTTCAACCGCTGAAACAGTTTTTGAAAATCCACTCGTTCCACCTGTAATCGTATCAGAAGTGGTAAATCTCGCACCAGATGTTTCAGTATAAGTAACAGTGGTAGTTCCAGCAGCACCAAGAATAACAGTTCCTGTTGCACCCGATGAACTACCAGTAATAGTTTCGCCTACTGTAAATGATTCAGCTGTATTATTAACTGTAAGTTTTGGATTCTCAAAAACTGTATCTGTATATTCAGCATACATTCTTACTCCGGTAATAAGATTTGGTGTGTCAAAAGCAAATTGTATATATTTTGACGAAGTAATATGATCGGAAGAAAATTCCCATGCACCTGATGAATTTATAGTATGGTCGCCATCGACAAGATTGGTAATAGCACCTGATGGTTCAGTACAAGTAGTTGTTACAGTAATATCACTTGTTCTATCATCATTTAAAGTATCTAATGCTGAAGCAGCATATGTCGTAGTAATTACTCCGTCGGCAAATACAAGATGTTTCCAATCAGCACCATCACTATCAGTCTGTACCCATCCATCAGTTGCAGAAGCATATACTAACTCAATCATTGGTCCACTTTCTAAAACCAAATCATAAGCTTGTCTATTTATGTTTTTACCATTTCTATTAATTGTAAATTTATTAGTATCCCAAGATCCTGTCTTGTCTACAAATTTAATAGCATCCCCCGCAGAAGGTGATGCAGGAAGTTGAACAGTTTTAGCAGCACTTGATGTATCAACTATATAATCATTGTTAGGATCAACTAGAATATCTGATGTTGTACCTGCAGTACCTCCCATCGCTACATGATTAGAACAATAGTAATGTAAATCTGGTGCTCCTGCAGCAACAACTATTTGTGTATATGCACCAGCAGTACCTGGTGTTCCAACCTCCGTTACACCAGTTGTATATTCTGTACTACCAGCGGCATCTGTAGCAGTTGCAAATTTAAGAGTGTGTCCTGATATGCCTGAATTAGCTGTATTAAACTTATAAGTATTTCCTTCTGCTAAAACTAAAGAAGCTTGTGATACACCATCTATAAGAAATTTACCAGATGCAATAGTTACTGAATATGTTACTGTTTTACTATTAACTGCATCCTCCCAACCACCAACCCAATATGCATCTTTGCCAAAACCACCAGAGGTTAGTTTCTGTCCTGCAGAACCCGGTGCTAATACAACCCAATTTCCATTTGCATCATAAGTAATAACCGCCCCGCGCTGACCACCAACCATTGCTGCTAATGAATCAAAGCGTTGTCCCATACCTAACCAAACATTAGCACCAGCAGTCGCATCGGTTAAAATAAAAATATTACCATCAGTAGTATTAATCCATTCTGTACCGACAGGATAATTATTTGCTTCGGCGGAAGTAACGGTAGGATTGGTAGTATATTTAACGGGGATAAGACCGGGTGTAAACATTGATTCTGTTAAAGTACCACCAGAGGGAACTCCAACATCTGTTACAAGACCTAAATATTGTATAGTAATAAGTAATGTATTAGCAGGTGCAGTATTGAATGTAAGTGTTCTATTACCAGTTCCTGATAACGTAAAATGGTCTGGAGAAAATTGTTGAACACCACTAACTGTTACTACCAATGATGCAGCAACAACAACATCTTGTGTTAATGTATATACTGATGTAGTACCATCACCTGTAAATTTATCTATCTGAAAAGTTCCACCAAAACCGCCAGTTAATTTTGTAGCTGCTACAGATTGAATTTTATCATTAGTAACAGAACCATCAAGAATTTTACCAGTGGTAACAATATTATCTGCGAGTGATGTTTGTGTATAAGTTGAATGTGTTCCGGTTGTAGTTAAGAACCTAACCATAACACTTTGTCCACTAGGAACACCGGCGAGAGTTAAAATGTTTCCTGTAAGAGTATATTCACTTGGTCGTTTTACAACACCATTAACAACAACTTCTATAGAAGCTGTGCTTGGTGCTACTCTTCCCAAAGTATACTGATTTGCACCAACAGATGTATGTTCTTCTGCTTTTATGAAACCAAAAAATGGCTCATTACCTATATACTGTGTCATCTATTATTCCCCTATTCTTGGACTTTAGTCACTTCTGGTCGTAAATGTATTTTACCTTCTAGGATTCGAGTAACTGTACTACCTGTAGTTACTTCAACATCATAATAATAATAACCAGATTTCATCGCAGCCGAAACGGCAGATGTCAAATTCAATGTAAGAGTTCCTGCCGATGCAACTAATGTAGTTCCTGTAATGGCAGTCGAAGCGGTGGAAGTATAATTCTTTCTCATATGGGAGGTAATAGTATGATTGGATAAATCAATTACAGCCCCTGCCGAATCCTTAGCAGTAACTTCTGTACTCCAATCAGATCCCTGATCTATATTATAATTTGTAATAGTAGCCATCCTGATTCCTTTAAATATTTATACCAATATTTATAATACTATAGTGCTCTCTTTTACTCTTTTTCGTTTAATACTTCAATTAATAAGTCATTTTCAGGGCAATATAAGTATTCTAATCTACTGGTATCTAATGCTTTAACGGCATCATCTAAGGTCTCAACTAATGGCTCACCACCTAAATTAAAGGAAGTATTAAATAATATAGGAATTCCTGTTTGTTTATTGAACTCCTCTATCATTTCATAAAATACAGGATTTTGTTCCTTTTTCAAAGTTTGAATACGACACGTACCATCCACATGAACAATGGCAGGAATTTTCTCTTGATATCCTTCATTACAATACATTGCATACATCATATGTGGAGACTCTTTTAGTCCCCTCATATCAAACCATTCATCTGCATATTCATGTAATATAGTTCCTGCGAACGGTCTAAAATATTCTCTACGTTTTACACTATTAACATAATCCTTACCATCCTCTGTGCGAGGATCAAAAAGAACTGAACGATTGCCCAATGCTCTAGGACCATTCTCACAACTACCCTGAAAGAGCGTAACAATATTTCCTTTCAATATTAGTTTAACTGCATCTTCAGGTAAAAAAGCTTTTTTAATAGTTCCATTATATTTTTTAGCTATTGCTTCAACCTCTTCATCTGTATATTTATACTTAGGTCCTAAGAATAAACTATCGGCATACTCTTTAACCTTTTTATCTTCATTAATTACATGATGTGCAAATAATGCCGCGCCGATAGAAGTACCCGCATCATTTGAAATAGGTTCAACGTATAAATTAATATCTTCATCTTTTAATTGACCAAGATACCAATAATTAGCAACACAATTTAATCCATAACCACCAGACAATACAACATTTTTATTACCGCTCATTTTAACTGCTTTACGAATTAAATCTAAAACCATTTGTTGTGATTCAGTCTGAATAGCATATGCCATGTTTCTACGATTTTCTAATCTAGTAACATCATGGGTAGCTTCTACAGGATCAGGGTCATTTAAATATTCCCATCTTCCCTCATTTACAGCTGCACCGTTTGGATATGTTGGAGTGATTAAATTACGATCTGCTGTTTTCCATTTTCCTCCACCACCATCACTATAAATGTCTGGAAATTTATCACAAGATTCACCGTATGGAAACAATCCCATTGTCTTACCTGCTTCAATAGGATTCCATCCACAATAACGCGTTACTGCCTCATATGCTTTTACGATACCAGCAGAATCATCAAGACAAAGTTCATAAGTACCTTTTTCATTTTCTCTTGTAGCATCAAATTCAGGTTGTATAGTACCATTCCAAGGACCTCTACCACCGAGATGTTTATAGAGTGTTTTATATTCTGCAGGATAAGAACAATTTATAATTGATTCAAGTTCCCATGTCATCTCTTGCGTACCATTTATTTCCATAGGAATATATGTACCTGCTCCATCAACAACTAATGCAACTGCAGATTCAAAACCAGAACGATAAAAAGCACAAGCAGCATGCATCTTGTGATGCCATCTATCCATATGCCAAACTTGTTTATTCATATCGTCTATAAGACGTAACTTTCTTGCAAGTCCACTATATACATCACCACCACTAAATTCAATGTGACTGTCATCTGGTTGTGTATGTGCTATAATTAAATAATCTAGTTTATCAGTATATTCTAAAATTTTAACCATACAAGCATATGGACCACCATCATATTTTTGTCTGCTTAATCTTTCTTCTTCTACAGCAAAAACTATTTCACCATCTTTTAATAAACATATACTAGCATTATGTCCTCTTGAAATACCCGCAATCCATTGACTCATTCATTATCCTCCCTCAATTTCATACCTTCTGGAATATTAACAGGAGCTGATTTAGTATAAGTAGAATGATCGTCATGGTTACATTTATTCGTATGCACATGCTTCTCTACAGTACCTTCAAATTTCTTACCTTTACCCATTCGCTTCTTTACCGAATCAACAACAAGCTGTATTTCCTTTTCGTCCATAACAATACAATCATTATTAGCACGATCCCTTTCATCATCCATAGTAAGACGAATAGGTGAGTATACACGCTTATCTTTACCAACATCTATAATATCAAAATCTTTATCATCTGGATAAGAAATATTTATTGGATAAGTTGACCCAATAACAACTGTTGCAGTTTTGTTAAGTGCCTTGGCAATATGTTGTCCTAATGAATCACACCCAAGAAAATGATCTGCATTATGTATCATTGCCGCCCATAACCTCAAATTTTGTTCTGTAGGTACGGCAATTGGATTTTTTTCATCCTCAGATACGGTGACTGGTAATTGAGACATCACAAGAATACCATATTCAGTTCTTAATTTTTCAATAATAGAAACAACATCTGACGATTCTAGTGATCGCGAAGTACCATCATATACAGCAGGACCTACTTGTTGAACGGAACGACCAAAAGGTTGAATGACTAAAATTTTATCTTTTTTAGTTCCAGATTTAATCTCTTGGATTGTTTGATACCCTTTAACTAATTCTTCTTTACTTAAATGAATTATAGGGTCAGGGAGGACACGAGGTTCATCTAATTCATTAATAATAATATCAAAACCTTGTGCTATACTACATTTTTGATTAAAGTATTCATTAACCCGATATGGTTCCGGAGTAACAATATCTTTATCTTTTAGATAATTTTCAAAAAGACCTTTATGCCAAGATTCAAAAGCATGTTTATGTAAAGTAGGATGACCACGATAAAAGTCCATTCCACTTTCACATACTATAACAAAATCTTTATCACCTGAATCTTCTGCATATCTTTCAAGCGCGGGGATAGAACATATTACGCGACCAGCACCACCATTAACAAAAAACGCTTTAGAGCGACCACTCATAATTTTTCACCTCAAGAAAACTATTAATAATAATTACATAATTATTTATAAGACCTTATGGAGCGTTTTCATCAACTCCGTCAATCGGCCACATTTGTTCTATTGCTTTTTTATCTTCAGCAGTTCTATCTTCAATACTAACAATCGTAGGATCTGTTTTTATAGAATACGGAGGATGACCTTTTTTTGGATCATTTTCCTCAGGCGACTTAATCCATGGAATTAATTCATTAGGTACATCCTTCCATGTTGCTGGATAGTCTCGTAATTTTTGTCTGTATTCTTCCCATTCTTTCCTAATATCAGCAGGAACATCAGCAGCTGCAACTTTATAGTCAGTAGCTTCTAAAATATTATTTCTTTTTAATCTTATTTTGTCATCTGTTACTTCAACACACGGTTCTTTATAAACTAAATTCTTAAACTTTTTTGTTTCAGGATTGTAAAGATCCTCATTCAAATCTGCTTTTGAATAAACTTCAAATGGTGAAGTTGGATCAGTTACAAATGAATTAGGCATATCATCAGGACCAACTTTTACTTCATAGCGTTTCAAATAACCGAATGGATTTTTTCCATCAATACAAGGTCCAATTAATCCCGCTATAATACATTCCTTATCTCCTGCTTTAGCATCTAATTCAACTTGATAACAATGTCCGGGTAGTGGTCGTTCAGTCATATGATCTGCATCCCATACATCGTCTAAGCGATTAGCTTTTCCCCAGCTATTATCCTCATCTTTAGTTAACCAGAGAATTAATTTCTCTGGACCTTCATATTGTATAGTACTAGTTTTGCCTAACACATCAGCCTGCCCATGACGTTCATCAGGTATTCTATATGTAAGTAATGTTTTATATATTGCCATTATTTTTCATCCTTTTTATTGATATGTTACTTTGACTAATCCACCAGCACCCCAAAATCCCCAACAAGCACTTGAAGTTGCTCTGGCCATACCTGTTCCTCCACCACCTGGAAAATTTGAATGTGCAGAACAACAGGGAACATCTGTTGTACACCAATCACCACTAAAACCACTTTGTGAACTAATTGGTCCTGTGGGTACACCCGCCATTGTAAATGATTCTGAACAGCAAGAATATGAGTGATGCATATCACCTGAAGTTCCCGTATATCCCATACTTTTAGTTGTTGGTGTTTCTGGTATGCCACAAAAACCCGGATTAGTTGTTGATTGAACCCAACCAGCACTATAATTTCCCTGATTACATTGACTGCTTCGTTGACAGTTATAACAACTAGACATTACATCCCAACTGGTAGGTCCACCACGTCCACCAATTGTACAGAAATTTGATAAACCATCCCCAATAACATATGATGTACAACCATCCCTACATGCAGTACAACAATGGTTACAACATGAACAATAAGATGTTCCTGCTGCACATAAAGTATAGCATGAAGTGCCTGCTGTAAATTCACTATCTGCAGAAAAAAGTTGTATCATTGCATAATTACCACCTTGACCACCAACAGGTTCATCATGGGAATCTCCTGATGAACCACCGGGACCTCCACCACTTAAAATTTCAAACTTAATCATCTGAACACCAGATGGTACTGTCCATAGTAAACAACAACCGCCATTTTGTACACTCCAATGATTTCTATTAAAAATTGTAAACTCTTTTACTACCGGTGTCGGTGCAGCGGCAACACCCATGAGTGTTTTAAAACTAACTACTGCCATGATTTCTCTCCTTTAATATATTGACTCATTGATATGTTACCTTAACCAATCCACCAGCACCCCACGGGGCTACACATCCTGTACTTGATCCAATCTGACGTCCTCCTCCTCCACCACCCGGAAATGAACTATGCGCTTGACAACAGGATATTCCACTATTACAATAAGCATTATTCATACCATCTAAACCTCCGCTGGAGAATGGTCCTCGTGGTGAACCAGCCCATGAAAATGTGTTTTGACAACAATCATAATCTTTATATAATCCACCCGGCGAACCCGGAAGACCATAATCTGCACCACAATAACCGGGCATAATTTGATATTGATACCAAGGTCCATTATAACCACCTAAACTACATTGCGCACTATTAATGAAACAATTATAACAGTTAGAATGCATATCATATTGGGTAGGTCCACCTTCTCCACCCATTGCACAAAAATTATATAATCCATCTCCTGTTATATATGAATGGCAACCATGCCTACAATTTCTAGTACAACTACAACAACATGAACATTGTGATGTTCCTGCTGCACATATAGTATAAACAGATTCATTACCTGCTGTAGAACAAAAATCTGGCATCACAGTCATAGCCGTTATAACACCACCCGATATGGTTGAACATACTCTGCCACCTTGGCCATTATTACCAATGAAATGCGCATCAGGACTACCTTGTGCTTGTGTTCCAACAAAACAAACATCTGGTTGTGAGGAATATCCTGATCCACCATTCGTAACAGTAATAGCACCTAACTTACCAGTGCTCAGATCAACTACCGCAGTGGCTGATGCTGATGAACCTCCTCCACCTGATATACATACTGTTGGATTACTATACCATCCACCACCACCAGCAGTACTGTTAAGAGTTCTAACTGCATAAGCCCCACCTTGACCTCCTATCCCTCCATCATGGTCTCCTCCAGATGAACCACCGGGACCTCCACCACCTACTAATTCAAATTTAATTTGACTTGTGCCAGTTGGAACAGTCCATGTAATAGAACAACCACCATTTGCTTCTGACCACCAGTTAGCATTATAAACATGAAATGTTTTAGGTGAGGATGAAGGTGGAATCTCTTGATCTGCTTGCCAAGCTAGAAGGTCTGTTAAATCTACCATAAATTTATCCTACGTTTGAAATATTTTCTATTTGTTTAAGTGCATCTGCATCCGCTATAGCATCTCTATCTTTAATCCAAACAATATCATCTTTATCTGTTTTTTCATCATAACGCGTATCCACAGTTTGTGGTTCTGTTGGAAAGACAATAAATTCATTTGGTACATCTTTCCAGTCTTCCGGAATATCTCTTAATATCTGTCGATAATCAGTCCATTCCTTTTGCAAAGCAGCTGGCATATCAGCATTAAACATATTATCTGAATCTTGTAACTTTCCATTTCTAATTGCTCTAATACTTTCATCAGTACGATCTTCAGTTACACCAGTTCTATATTTTAAAGGTTTCCATTTACCAGTAGCAGGATCATATGCATCTATTGCTATATCTTGTTTAGAATATACTTCCATGATAGAAGAAGGATCTCGTATAATTGCATTTAATTGATCGGCGGGTCCACATTCAACTTCATAGAGTTTAGGTTTCTTTAAACAAAGACCAGAAATAGAATCATCACCACTTAATTTTGCTTCAACATTCTCATGTCCACCTTCAGGTGCTATCATAGCAGCACGTACTGCCATTTCATCACTTTCAGTAGCATCTAATTCAACTGCATAACAATCAAGTGGCATAGGACGTTCCGTCATATTATCCGCATCCCAAACATGCATAATATCATTTTTACCATAATCTTCACCTTCTGTCTTATCTGTTTTACATAACCATAAAATTAACTTACTAGGCCCATGATATACCTCTGTTGAAGTTTTACCCTCTGAGTCATCCATGCTATGGCGTTGATTAGGAACTTTATATGTTATGGTTTTAGTAATCCAAGCCATTTATTTTACTCCTTTAACAAATTGTTTCAACATTAGTTTATCCTCATCGGTTCTATCTGCAATTTTTATATATGGTTGATCTGGATCTTCTAATAAAGGATCCTTAGTATCATCGTCTGGTGCTCTTGGTTCTCTAATTAAATCTACAGGTACATCTTTCCAATCTTCTGGTAAATCTCTTAATTTTTTACGATAGTCCAACCATTTATCTTTTAAGTCAGCAGGCATATCATCATTTACTGAATTGTCCGACAGCCCTAAAGAACGATTGCGTTTTTGTCTTACCAAATCCCATGACCATGATTCTTCACCTATATCAGCTCGATTGTCAGAATAATTTTTATAATGATTAATATATTGTAAGGGTAACCATTTTTCACCATCCCAATCATCTACAGGAATGCGATAAACTTCACGAACATCTGTTGGATCAACAACACGAGCATTTGGTTCAGTATCAGGACCGACAGCAACTTCATAAAGTTTTGGTATTGGAATACCACCCCACAACAACATCATTCGTAATACATTTTCCGTTGTATCAGAATCAAGCGTCATTCTATACAAGTCTAATGCAAGCGGTCGATCTGGTTCCTCATCGGGATGGTAACTATCAACAACTTTATGCGTTTCCTTATCCATCCATAATACTAATTCAGAAGGACCCGTATAAGTCATTTTAGATGTCTTACCTTCAGAATCATCCATTCCAAATCTTTCATTTGGAATCTTATATGTAACTTCTTTTTTTATCTCTGGGAATGCCATTATATCTCCATTACTGATAAGTTACCTTAACCATTCCACCTGCTCCATAACCGCCATATCCACAAATATCATCATCGGTGAAAGCCATTCCTCCACCACCCGGCCACATACTATGACCTGCACAACAGGCAGCGGAACATGCACAATAATCACCAGAGATATAACCGGGTGTACTAAAAGGTCCGGTAGGACTTCCAGGTCCAGTAGACATATCACTATTACAAGAATAACCTTTTTGAACATAACCTGAAGTTCCTGCAAAGAACTGGTCATAACCAAAACCACAAGTACACAAGGATCGTTTCCATCCGTTATTATCATAATCGTGACAACATTGTCCAGGCATGAAACAATTATAACAACTACATCGGACATCACAAAAATGAGTTCCGCCTGTTCCACCTAATACACAAAAATTTATATTTGATTCTTGAAATGGACCAGAAGTTGTACCTAATCCCGGTCCAATTACATATGAAGGACAACCATGCCTACACGGGAAATCCGAACAACAAAGACAACATGAACATTCTGATGTTCCTGCAGCACATATAGTATATTGTGCGGTTCCAGTATCTATGTTCGGTGATAATACACAAGTTCCTTCTTGACTTACACATGGCCTGTTAGAACCATTTGCTGTACAGCAATTAGAACAAGTAAATCCACTATCAGTAGCACCAGTCCTTGTTTCATAATTACTTCCTCCTCGTATACAAGTTCCTGAAGCATATATAGATTTAACAGCGTAATTTCCTCCCGCTCCTCCAGTCCCCCAATCATCTGAAGATTGATGGTCGCCGGGTCCACCACCACTTATAATTTCAAATTTAATAAAAGTTGTTTTTGCAGGTACTGTCCATAGGTAACAACAACCACCATTATTACAATTCCAATGCATAGAATTGAAAACATAAAATTCTTTTAAAGGTGGTGTTCCTGTTGGATGTACCGATGATAGTAATGTAGTTAAATCAACCATTGTTTTTGTTCTCCGCTATTATAAATTTTATCCAGTTATTATCCAACCGTTGGTTGCATTATGATAAATTAGCATTTTAGAAACATCATTAATATTCATCGTAACATCTGCAGATTGTCTATGTATGTTTTTTCCATTACCAGCAAGTGTTAAGTTATTTGTAGCAAATGTTCCTTTAGCATCTACAATCCAAATTGTATCACCAGCTGTTGGATTGGCAGGTAATGTCATTGTCCATGCTGCCGTTGCAGTATCACAAAAATATGCTTTTCCGTTAAGTGCATTGGTTGCAGTAGCAGCATCAGTCCATGCAGGATATGTATTACCAACAGTAAAAGTTTGACTAGCAGCACCATCTGTTATTAATGCACCACCTTTAGCACCCTGTGGAATTGCACCAAGAGAATCAGCTACCCCTTTAGCCATATAAGCCCAATTTGAATCCGCTACACCACCAGTACTAGGAATATCACCAACAGTGGAAGATCCAACAGCAGTTATACAAACATATGTAGAAACTATATTACTATCCGTATAGGTAACCACATCCCTTTCGGTGTAAGAAGTAAGGGCAGCCCATGTTCCTCTAAATACAAAATTTATCTTTCCTAGATCTATTTTAGCCATTGTTTAATTTCCTTTTTATATTATTCAAGTTATATGGTGATGATGAAATGACCATTTTCTATTGAAAATCCATAACCTGTAGATGCCCAAAATACATCCAACATTGCATCATATTCAGCCTTTGAGATTGCATCAGCGCCGCCATTAGTATGTTGAATCTTTAAATTTGTCGCCCATCCATACGAATGATCATCTTCCATTAGGATACCATACATCTCGGTAAATGATTCACCAATATTACTGTTATGTATTTTTGTTAGTGCCATCCTTATTGTATTCCTCTACTGTTATTTATAATATTTATAATCTTAATTATAGATATTTTCTTTCAAATATTCATTATGTGTTGGTAACTGATCCAAATGAACTTGCAATTTTTCTTTAAATCCCTTGTATCTATCCTTTTGCCGTACTTGTTCTTCTTTCATTTGATCCCACATTTCTGGTTGCATATCCAGATAATCCAGTTTTGATAATGGTGAATATCCATTCCCCGTAGCTATATATAATAAACCAGCCATGTTTTCATCAAACTGAAATGTTGTATTTAAACTCATAGCTAATTCTGCATTCTTAGTTACAAGATTACCTTCCTCTCTAGCAACACCAAGAGGTCCAAAATCATAACTTATTTCTTCTGTAACATGCTTCCAATAGGGTGTATCATGTCTGGATGATAAAGCATAATGTTGAGAAACAAATTCTCTCATCCCTCCAACCCAATTTCTCACGGAATAATTCCACATATCTTTATCTATTTTATTTACCTGACCATCTTTACGGGTTAATGTTCTTAATAAAAATTTAATATTTTCATGTGTCAACAATAAACCCGTAGACTCTAACGGTTCGATAAATCCACTTGCAAGTCCAACTCCTACAACATTATGTTTCCAAGATGTTTCATGTACTCCATGTCGCATATCAATGTGTTTAAATTCTGCATTATCAGCTCTTTCTTTATCACCAATAACCATGTTACCATTACCACCAGCTAAATGATGTCGAAATTGTTTCTCTGCTGATTCTGGTGTTTCAAATTTACTAGAATATACATACCCTGTTCCTATTCGATTGAACAACGGTATATTCCAAACCCAACCACTTTCAATTGCAGTACAGTTGGTAACACATTCCATTTCCTTATCGGGATTAATATATGGAAGTTTTGTTGCTATTGCTTTATCATTTATAAGACAATCATTAAAAGAAATAAATGGAACCTTTAATGTTTCACTTAATAATAAAGCTTTAAACCCGGTACAGTCAACAAATAAATCTGCTTCTAGTTCACCACTCTCTTTAGTTGATAAACTTTTTACTGACCCATCTTCATTCTGATTAACTTTAATTACGTCATCAGTAATATAATTTAATCCATTCGGTAAGGCGACTTTCTCTTTTAAATACTGACCAAATTTTGTTGCATCCATATGATAGGCAGTATCATTATGAAAATCAAATGCTCTTACCGCACCATCCTCATTAGATGTCATTTTATTTTGGTCACTCATAGTAATGACCGGATGGTAATACTCTGCAAAACTATAATTATCTATCTTTGGATCTAACAGTTTCCAATAATACCAAGTTGCTATACTACCTGCATCTGTATAATCTTTTGCGCCAAATGGATAATGATATGATTGACCCTTACCTGCAAAATCTGTAAACTTGATTGATGTTTTATATGTCGCATTACAATACGACATCCAATCTTCATCTTTAAGACCAAGTAACTTTAAAAAACTATTAATATAAGTTAATGTTGATTCACCAACACCTACTGTACTTATATTTTTCGATTCAATAAGTGTAACATTTATATTAGGCAACCACTTCGTAAGAACCGCCGCCGTCATCCATCCTGCACTACCACCACCAACAATACATATATTTCTAATCTTCATTCACAACAACCCTTCATATAAAAATAATATTAACTCTTAATCAACCACCCATACGTTTCGTCTTTATAAACTAAGCTTGCAAAAATACCTTTTTCATCAAGTGCTATAGTATCAGTTAGCTTTTTTATTTTCTTTCCATTTCCTTTAAGGTGAATTGGATTGGTTTCAGCATTGTCGGCTATATCCCAAATATTTATTACATCGTTTGCAACTGGTGAAGGAGGTAAGGTTACGTTTATATATGTTGGTTCCATACGAAGTAAAGTTACTGTATTAGCATCTGTCTCATAAGCTGTAGTAGGTGGTGTAAAGGCTTGATCTCCCTGCGCATATGTCCCTGTATATCTACAAATATTACTAATTCTTAAATCATCAATATAACCATTAAACATATTAGATGTCAAATAATGAGCCGATGCGCCCACCCACAATTCGTTGCGCACGCTATAATTTGTAGTATCACTGGTGACCGGGGCCTTAGCACATACACCATCTATAAATAAGTTCAGCGTTCCACTCATTCTACTTGCAGCCACATGAACCCATTTATTTAAAGGAAAATCATAATCACTATGGCTAGCAATAAGAAGATTATTTCCATGATACCAAGTTAGGTTAGCATGAAGGGAATCAAATCCAGTAAAACTGTTCATCTCCCAACAATTAGCATTACCACCACCAGTAGTATCGTTGGCCACAATGGCCTGATTTTGATTTTCAGTTTTATAAAGCCAAGTCTCTACGGTATAATCTCCTGTACCAAAAGACCACTTATCGGACATAGCTTGTTTTAGGAAATCTCCATCACCACCAAGTTTAACAGAAGATTCTCCAAACTTTATTATCTCCGAATCAATTTTTGGTGAACCTACTTTACCGTTTGTGCCGCCAGTACTGTGGTCAATACCACTAATGACTGGCATACGAGCATCATCTACATTAAGTATTAACAGCGTATCTGCATCAGGTTTCCAAGGCTCTGTTGGTGGTGTAAAACTTGTCGTGACATCATTACCATTAGTTGCAGTTCCATTACCATACCTACAAACTTTTGAAATACGAACATGATCTATATTACCATCAAAATAATTATTTGATGAATCGTTACCAATCACCATACCACCACCACCAGTTACATAATTAGTAGTATCCTGTGGTATATTACCAGAACCTATTGTTGGTGTAGTTCCGTTTACCTCCATTGTAAAATTTGCCGCACCTCCACCACCCAAACTAGAGTCTGCAATGGTAATTACATCATTATCATAATGTCCTGATCCACCAGTAAGACAAATAACCGATGAAACATTACCTGTTGTCGCATCAACAACAATCTCAAATGTTCCTACTGTAGCACTTGCTCTATTTGATGTTCCAGTCACACCAGTATATGTTCCTGCTGTTCTTAAAGGATCAGCAGCACTAAACGTATCCATGCCATGATGACCAAAAGCATCATCCTGATAGGGTGCTCTTGCCATATTCCAGTCAGTATATCCGTTCATACCATTAATCCACATATGAGTAGCCATAGCTGCATTTCTGGTAATGGCTACATGAGCCCATTCATCTTTTTTTATCTGGCCTCGAGCAAGCACATTCGTACCCGCGGTTGCATCCGGTGCATGATAAGTTCCAGAATTGTTTTGATATACAAGATGGCCTATATCTGAATTAGAACCATCATACTCTAATCTAAGTTCAAGATTATGACTTGCAAATCCAAAAATAGCATTGTTATTAAATATCACTGGTCTTATCCACATTTCAATTGTAAAAGGATCAGTTCCAAAAGTCCAATCTTCATGGTCAAATCCAGTTTCTGCTAATTGAATACATTGTGAAGATGAATTATCAAAATACATTGACTTAGCACCCACTTTATAATTTACAGTATCAATCATTGAAGCAGGAGGATCATTATTTGTTAAAGAACCAGCATCCCACCAATGAACTGTATGTCCTGATAAACTCTCATCTATACCTACGTCTGTTGTACCACTGTTATCTTGAAATGAATCTACAAATGCATTGCTGCTTGTATCGACATAGTATGATTTATTAGACTCCACGGTACTATGTGTCGTTAGAGTTGGCTGCCATTGACCATATTGATAATTCGGAAAATTTGTTAATTTATCAGCATCTAAAGAAAGTATCTTTGCATTGGTTACGGCATTGTCGGCTATGTTTGCAGTAGCAATAGCATCGTCTTGAATATGGACTGACATTATTGTATTATTTGAAACGGTACCGACTGCATACTTTTCACCATGCTGTCTTACAATTATTTTTGTTCCCGCAGCAACTCCCGGTACTTGTATATCACGACCACCATTAGAGGTAAGTAAACTAAATGCATCAAAGCTCTGAATCAGACCGCCAACTGAAACTTCAAGTGTATGAAGATATGCTGGCGATTGACTTAAAGTATAAATGTCCGTAATACCGTCGCACGTAAACGTGTCGATTATAGCATCACCCTGTGTCGGTTCGTAACCTAGATAGTAGCTCATTTATTATTCCTTTGGATATTTATCTTTTACGGCTTTATTTGCATTATAAAAAGTATCTACTTTTGTTAATGTACCATCATCCATAGCATGCCATAACATATCTAATTGATCTGCTATTGGAGGATATTCTACAATTCGTTGTCTTTGATATTCAGTAGCATCATAATCCGCTGTTAGTTTATCAAGTTCTATTTTAATTTTATCTTCATCAAGAGTAACTTTGTTACCATCCTTATCAAATGCTGTAATTTCATCATCAATTGTTACAACATCAGTATGTGCAATTCTTATAGCCTGATCTCTCATTATGCTGCTACCTCCAAAACTGTAATAGTTGAAATACCTGTACCAGAACCATTTGATGCACCGGGTGCTGCTGATCTATTAACATAAACAGTACAAGTCGAACCTGTAAATAAATGTGTTGCTGCGACTTGTACTTTATAAACTAATGTAGTACCAGAAGCAACGGTAGGAACATCAATCTCGTGAAACGGCACAGGATGTGTTGCATGTTGTGGATCACTTCTAGTAAGACCACCCATTGCACCCTGTTCATCATTTCCACTTGTAGTATCTGTTCCAACTGTCATTGCAGTACCATCTCTTGTTAATCTCATATGCCAACCACCCCAACTATAGTTTGAAGTAGCACTACATGCGAGATGACCAAAAACAAATAATCTACTATTAACCGCTGTTGTCGTAATACTAATTTCCATATCAGTTACATCAACAAAGGTATCTGAAGAAGTAGAGAATGCATTTGCTTTTGTATAAGTTTTTACTTGCTTAACAACTAAATTTGATAATGGAACAGATCCAACAAGATTAGCAGCAGTTAAATTAGTTAAATTACCAGCATCCAATGCGGGTAATGCACCAACAAGATTAGCAGAAGTTAAATTAGTTAAAGGTCCACCATCCCCCGCATATGTAATACTTGAATTTATTGTCCCTGTAAGATTGGCTGCATTAACATTTGTTATAGCATTACCATCAATCGCGGCACTTGTTCCTGTCAGTTGTGCTGCAGGTAAATTAGTTAGTCCACTACCATTACCAGTCAGCGCAGCTTGTACTCCCGTCAGCAAACTTCCATCTAGGGCAGGCAACTGGCCAGTAAGTAAAGCACTTGGTAGTGTTCCATTACCGGTCAAATTAGCGGCTGTTAAATTTGTTAATGCAGAACCATCACCTACAATATTTGCTGCAACGTTGGTCAAGTTACTTCCATCAACAGCGGGTAATGTTGCAGGAAAGCGTGCATCTGGAATTGTACCTTGACCAAGATTACTTGCATTTAAATTAGTTAAAGGTCCACCATCACCAGCGTAAGTAATACCTGAATCTATTGTCCCTGTAAGATTGGCTGCGTTAAGATTTGTTATAGCATTACCATTAATTGCTGCACTTGTTCCTGTAAGTTCTGAAGCAATTAAACCAGTAATTAAAGCACCACTACCTTGTAAGGTAACAGTAGCTGGCATAGTCCCACTAAGATTGGCTGCATTAAGATTTGTTAATGCTTGTGCATTACGTGCAGGCAGGATTGCAGGAAAAGCAGCATCAGGAATTGTTCCATTAATATTAGCCGCGGTAAGGTTGGTGAATGCAGATGCATCACCAGCGGGTAGAGGTCCAGTCAATGCGGATGCGGTAATATTTGTTAAATTGCTTGCGTCTATTGCGGGTAGCTTTGCATTGCTATCTAATTGTACTAACTGATTTGCACCAGTCCCAACATCCTCCAGCATTGCAATATCTAATTTATCCAACGCCATTAGTTAATCTCCATAAGACTTAAAGCAACATCAATTGAATTATCCGAACTTGAAGTTATTTTTAAAACATCAGTAGCTTCCATAATAATTTTTCCAGTTAATGCATTCAACGAAGCACCAGAAGGTACTGGTATTCCTTTACCTATATAAACACTAGATGCATTATTCCTCGGTGCTGCAGTTGTGCTTTCCATTTCTATATCCATAGTAATAGTATTACTAAGAAGATTAGCTACTGAGATACCTAAAAGAACTGTTTTAGTTGTCGCAGTGAAAATGGTTTGAGCCGTACCTGCTGAGGTTGCAGCACCTGTCTTTGTAACTAATTTAAATACATTTGCCATTTGTTACTTCTCCTTTATTATCCCAATGATCCAAATGCCAATGAATATGCAATAGCTTCATCAACAGTCGAGCTCGTTATATTTGCTTCAGATGCATCAATTGCCACTTGCAAGTCTGCCATTGTAGGATTAGACATACTAGTTAATTCTTGACCAAGATAAATTATATAACAATTCTTACCTGCTGCCGGTGCTGTTACAAAATTAAAATTTGTCGTTCCAGTAGCTACAGTAAAATCAACACCCGGTTCTTGAATTTGACCATCTAGCACAACTAGCAAACTATTTTCATTAGACGAGAAATCCAAAGTCCATGGACCCGTTTCAGTACCATCGAAGAGAGGAGTATTAACACCAGTACCGATGCTTTGTTTTGCAAATTCACCCCATTGTATTCCGCGACCAATATATGCCATTTAATTTTTCCTTTTAAATTATACCGTAGTATGAGTACCAATCAACCATCCGTTTGTACCGCCACTATAAACAAATTCTACATAAGCATCTTCCTCATCAAGATCCACATCTTGACTTGCCGTTCTCTGTATTTTTTCTCCATTGCCTAACACACGACAAGCATTTGTATCAAAAGTTCCTGCCATATCTAAAAAAATAACTGTATCTCCATAATTAGGACTGATCGGTAATGTTGCATTAACTGCAGCACTAGTTGTATCAACCATATATGCCTTTGATGCTTCTGCTGTAAAATCAGCACTTTTATTTTCCCAATCCTTTACACCACCCGCTTTGGCCAGAGCAGCACCACCAACAGTTAATCCAGCAGCATCAGCAACACTTAAACTATGTCCTGTTGGTATTGTAATTGTACCCGTTACATTAGTAAGTGCTATGGTATCAACAGTTAAAGTAGTAGACGCGGGTATTATAATAGTTGAAGTAGATTGACTTCTCAATTCATTAATATATAATCTTGAATTGAGTCCATCTAAATCTATCTGAGGCATTCGTTTATCTCCAATGTTTCTTTCTTATATTTATACAGTTTAATTAACTAATTTTTCTTCTATAGATAATAAATTTTGGACTATTTGTACCACTATTATATTGCTCAGGTTCTCTAAAAGCATTAGAGCCATCACCAATTCGTATTCCTGTCATTGGTTCTATATTGTTACACCAACAATGGTGATGCGAAGTATAAACTTCTCCCAAATTAACATTATGTTGACCACTAGTACCAAACATTGATTTATTATATGCTCTCGCAGGATCAAGAAATGTAAACTCACCAAAATGAGCATCCCCTACATCAGAACCTGTAAATGTATTAGTATGTGATAAATTTATATAAGATGTAATTTCACGAATAGCTGTATGGGTTGTATTGTATGCAAAATGAGTTGTTCCTAAATAACCAGACGTAAGTGCGGCAGGAGTTGCTCCTGTCATAATATTCATTTTAAGTTCCAAGTCACTGCCTTGTCGAATATCTCTCCATGTAAGCATATAATCATATCCTAGGTCAACATTATTCTGAAGCATATTAATATAACTTCCTGAAGATGAAGTGACTGTATGCGTTTCAACCCATTCCCATTGATTTTTAGCAGTTACTGGTGTAGTCCATTCTGGTACATTATCAGCACCCATAGTTAAGATTTGTCCCTGAGTACCCTTTGGCAACCTATTTAATGTGTTTGCATCACTAGCATAAAGTACATCTCCCTTAGTCAACGTAACACCTAATTTTGTACCGTTAACTGAATTGTCAGCCAGCTTTGCAGTAGTAACTGCATTATCCTTTAGTTCGGTAGCCGTAATTGCATCTGCTGCGATATCACCTTCAACAATAGAATCTGTACCCAAATTAATCCAATTTACGGTAGCACCTGTTATTGTGCCATCTCCATCTATTACAACAGCCATCTCTTATCTCCTATTTTCCTATTTCGGGTATTTATCTTTTATCGGTTTTATCATATCAGCTTTCCATGCATCAATACCATCATGGTAAATCTTATCTAACTGCACAGCTAGATCCGGGTATTCTGCTTTTCTTTTACGAGCATAATCTTGTGCGTCATACTCTGTTTGAAGCTTTGCCATCTCAGCTGTAATTGCTTCCTCACTAGGAATAACACCTTTATTTTCCTGACCATCTATATTTGCTAATTCAATTTTTCCGTCAGGGTGCAATGTGTATGTGAGGTCTGGTGCAAGTGACCTGATTGCTTGTTGCTTTGTTATTTTATTTGTCAATTTGCTATCTCCTGTACAATCATCTGTGAACGAGCACTATAAACATTACCTACTGATAAGGTAGTCCCTACATTGAAACCTGCAAACTGCACTGTATAAGTTATTGCAGCGGTAGTGTGAGCATCCGCATCAACACCTGTAAAAGTATCATATGCGTGCCAATTATTAATGTTTGTAAGAGCATCATCATAAAAATACCTGCGTGCATGATGATTTCCACCCCCGGCGAAGTCGGATAAAAAAGCGGGATGTGAGGCAGTGCCAGACTGCTCTTTCTTCACTCTGTACCCATAACCCCCATCATCTGGTTCTGCCACAACAACTGCCCCAATGCCAAAATATACAATGAACTTGGAAGCTGTAGTCGTTGGTGTAAACGTGATCGTGACTGATGAATCAACATAAGTGTTATCTGATGATGATGCTGTGGTTGAGCTGAATGTTGCGGTTGTATGAACCATTTGTAGAACCTTACCACCTGATGGTGTAATCCATTCGGGTGCTGTGGCACCGGCATTAATGGCGAGTTGCTGTCCAGCAGTTCCTTTTGCTAATCTAATATATTCAGTTCCATCATAATAAAGAATATCTCCCGCGGCTGAAGAAGCTGGTTCTGAAATTCCACCACTGCCTCCCGTGGCATCCGCTCCCCACTCGGGCGCTGTGGCACCGGCATTCATTTTTAAAACCTGAGCAGCAGTACCTTTTGGTAACCGTGTCCACGCCGTTCCATTATAATATAAAACATCACCTGCAACAACTGCACCTCCTCCGACATTTAAACCAACACCGGTTAACTGACTACCATCACCACTTATAGGTTGTGCGAATGATATACTACCTACACCACTCGGTGTTTCAATCTGATCTACTTTTAATGTTGATGCCATTTGTTATATCCTTTTATACAATTGTCCACGTACTGCCACTAGTAACGGTTACGGAATAATTTGCAGATATGGTAATAGGACCCACAGTCATTCCGTTTTCATTTCCAGCAAATACAATACTCTCATCTATAGTTTTGGCGTTAGTTCTTATAATACTACTTGTACCAAGCGAAGGACCCGCAAGTGACAATGACGCATTAATGTGATTAGAAGAAATAGCTCCGTCTGCGATTTTCGCACCCGTTACAGCATCATCTTGAATTTTTGCCGTCTCAACCGCACCAGATGTTAATTTTTGTGCTGATACAGAATTATTGTCAGGCGCACCTGTATTAATACTAACAGCTTTAAATCCTAAATGTAAAATCCTTAGTTCATCATTTAATACACAATTATTATCAAGTGTAAGTGTTCTATTTCCTGTACCACTTATCTGGTATGAACCACCGTGCTGTATAACACCATTAATTGAAACAATAATATCCGCCTCGCCTGTTACATCTTGAGTAAGAGTAAATACATTTTGCGGAGTCGAAAAAGGTCCTGTAAAAACGTCTTCGAGAGTTTCTGGTGAACCGTATGGTGCTGGGCGAGTTCCTAAATATGGCATATTTTATATCCTTTAAGTATTAACGTCTTCTAAGACAGCTGCAACAATATCAACCGAAGCGGCAGCGGTTACTTGAATCTTGTCACCCGCTTCTAATATAACTTTCTGTCCTGAAACAACTTGCAATGTACCGCCAGTTGGCAAAGGAGCATTCTTAACTAAATAAGATTGTGTGGAAGAATTAGAGGCATCAGTCACTTGTACTGATACTGTGGTGAGGGAAGTAGTTGTATTAGCAACATCCATCTCAAGTACAATACTTGCCTTTCCTGCAGGAGCTTCATAGACATCAGTGATAGTCGTTACATTTTGTTTGTGTGCATTTTTAAAATCGTTAGCCATTACATTATCCTTTAAATTTTGTTACAAATATTTATAATTAATATCCCAATGCAACTGCCATCGCTACTGTAAATGATTGGTTCGGAACACCCGCTGCCAAGATGGATGAGTTTGTCCATTTTGATGTACCAGTATCATACATTAATAAATGTTGATGTGCTGGTGCTGTTACTGTAGTATCTGTTAATGCAGATACTGTAAGAGCAATATTACTAATGCCAGTATCAACATATTCAGTCGTTGCTATCTTTGTTGAATTGTCACTAGCAGTTTGTGTCGTACCAGTTGTAGCAGTATTAATTGTGCCATTCAACTCACCACTGAATGTAGTACCAATATAACTACCAGTAATAGTCATGTCACTGGCCGCGCCATCATAAGACCAGTTCGTACCGGACATATCACCAGAAGACGCAACAACATTAAATGCTGTTGAAGTTATATTGCCAGCAGTAGTAACAGCTATTCCACCAGCAGTTAAATCTCCACCACCAGTCAAACTCCCAGACGCTTGTATGTTTCCTGTAATATTAATATTACCTGTTCCAGTAATATCGTTTGAATTCAAATCTAATGCTCCACCCAGCTGCGGTGTTAAATCTTCCACGACATTTCTGACAGCATCATCAACATCAACTGCAAGCTGATTAGTTTTAAGTCTCCATTGATCAAAAGTATCTGTAGTGTTTACGACTATTGCTGACATATTGTTTTCCTTTTATTATTCGTAGTTCCAGCCGGGTATTTCATTAAGACGGCGATCCTCTCCATCTGGTGCTGTATCATTATCAGCCCATTGTTTATTTTCTTCATCCCAGTAATACGTAGTGTCATCATCATCACCAGTATCTTTCGGATAAGGTGTTGGTGGATGCCAAGTATATGTAGTATTATTATATGTCCATGATGGGTATGGTTGTGCGTAATGAAAAATGTCTGCAGTGGGATCATAAATCATACCTATACCTGCATACCGATATCTCAATGGTGTACCATCATCTTCTTCACCAGTAACAGGATCATAATGTTTGCCATCATGTGTATTATAAGAGGTCTGAACCCATTTGCTCGGATCACCAAGATTACCAGAATCTATAATATCCTGTTCAGCTACTATTACTCGTAATACTACATTGCTTTCGTCAATCTCTGCAAAATGTGCCATACGTTTATATGCTCTTATTGTAAAAATGTGTTATACTAAATCTACCTAAACCTTTATTCCTATACTGCTCATCTAATTTTAATTCATCCACCACATGTGAATAATAACTTGGAAATATTATCATTCTATTATGTAAGCATTCAATCGTTTCATTTAATTCTGGTAATCTGAAATCCCCGCCTTCAAATTTTTTTGGTTCTTTATAAAACCATATTATAGCGGTGTGCATAAATGCATCAAAATGCTCATCATATTTATCTCCATTATCATAATAACTAATTACTGAACAATCATTATCTGTTATCTCAAATTGCTTCCCTGCTGGTGTAACTTTTTTATATCTTTCTACAACTTCTTTTGATGCTATTTTTTTATATATATTTAATATATTTGATTTGGATCTATGTTCTGGTTGATATGTTGCATCCAAATAAATTCTATTTAATTGTGCTAATGGCTTACCATTACGTGTTGCAGTACCATGCTTTGAACCAGTAACATCATCTGCTTTAAATAATTGTTGCTGATAATAATAATCAAGTTCTTGCCAAATCGCATGCTGTTCATCTAATGTATAAAAATCATCTATAATCAAAAAGTGTTTCATATAATATATATTTTTAAGGTTGGGCTATGTTATACCTCACAACAATAATACCTGATCCGCCTTGGCCATTACCTGCTACACCTCCGCCTCCGGTATTTGCGTCACCATGCCATTGTGAGGAATTCATGGTTCCGCCTCCGCCGCCTGCGCCACCCGTCCCTCGTGTTTGAATTCCATAATGGCCTGAGCATCCGCCTCCACCACCAGCATAAAAAGAACCAGTTGATGATGTTACAGTACCACTACTCCAAGTTGTACTATCATTTATTTTTGTTGGTACTGAATTTACTTTCCTAGGTCTCCAAGTATTGGTTGATCTATCTGTATATCCAAAATCTGTTGGAGCAATTACTTGACCATCAATAAGATAGTGCTCACACATGTTTGCGCACATTTCATCGTTACTAGCATCATAACGACTACCAATGGTCATTGCATTAGTATTATTAGTTAATGTTTCTTGATTTTGAGAATAACTTGTACTAAAACTTATATCTACTTGTGATCCATTTACATAAAGTTTATATCTATCAGATGCTGAAGATTCGGTTGTATCAGTAACTTCTACAAAATGATACCAACCACTATAATCATGAAATGTCCAATCAGATGTAAAATCAAGTTTATCACTACCACCTATCCTCTCATATTTGTAAAACTTACCATTAGCATTTAGACC
>MPLT02123831.1_pt1 | contig 24494 bp, 32 predicted proteins | sample 1617391 | NCBI WGS metagenome assembly MPLT02 (sample SAMN05944800, study PRJNA350692) | marine metagenome | biome: marine; feature: ODZ; material: water; isolation source: 70 m water sample filtered on 0.2 um supor filter | place: Pacific Ocean | collected 2012-04-08 | depth 70m m
CGGGGATGATCCCGTTCCACGTCGATGAAGACGGGGGCGTGGTGACTGGCCGATGGCAGACATCGAAAGCACAAGTGGTGTCACTGGAGGTGACAGAAGATGAGTGACGAAGAAGAAGCAGAGGACGAGATGTCGATGGAAGCGTTCTACGCCCACGTCATCCCCTCCATGTGGATCGGGTTACTCGACCTGGTTCACGACATGACAATGCGCCTCGGGGACTTCCTCGAAGTGCAAGGCAAGGTGGTGGAAGAAGTGAAGCAGCACCTTGCACGAAATGACGAAGAGGGAGCTGAGATCATCACGTTCCCGACCGAAGATGAATGACCTGATGAAACGACAACGACACTTCCTTGAAGGGAGAACAACAGTGAGTAACGAAATCATTCCATCCAACTCCACCCCCCACGGGTCGGACAGGCAACGAGGGTACAAGACGGCACGAACCAAGGCGCTGTGGCGCCTCGCTCAAGCCGCCGTCAACAAGCCAGGCGAAGCCCTGTCGTCCACGTCGGTCACCTATGACCGCCGCAGGGACGCCGTTGTCGATGCGTCACGCATCCGACGGGGCAGGCAGGGGACTGTCAACAACGCCATCCAGGCGTTGGGTGCCGTCGGGATGATCGAGGCGTGGGCGGAGGAACACCACTTCGGCCACACCCTCGGGATGCGGTTCCTGCCGCATCGCCCAACGGGCCGCACCGACGCACCGTATGAGGTGCCGACACGCCCCACCCACGAGGCGCGGGAGACGGCGAACCTGTGACCATCCACCAGCCTGTCACCAGCCCGCGCTATACTGGCTGCTAGCAGGCAAGCAGGCCAGCGGCCCACCCCTTCGGGGGTGGGCCTGCTAGCCCTAGCCCATAGGAGAGAGAGATGAACGAAGAGCATTACTTCGATGCTGAAGACGAACGCTGGCATCATACGTGGCATCAGTCTGACCTGAAGACGTTGGACATGTGCCCTGAACGGGCGCGTCTGATGTGGACGGGCGCTGTGGACGATCCCGAAGGGGACGCTTCGGTGCTGGGTACGGCATGCCATAACGCTGTCGAGTACCTCATCACCATCCCTGAGGGGATGGATGCTGCGCCCGTCTGGATCAACGATGAGACTTATACTGCCCTCCATGAGCGGTTCGGTCACGAGTTGGACGAACTCGTTCCAACGATTGACAAGTGGAACAGTTACAAGTCTCGTACCGATCTTGAGCAGGTTGGTGCAGCCAAGTTGGACTCTTGGTACGAGCAGGTGTACCCGAGCCTGACCCCTGTCGGGGTGGAGGTGGGGTTCGACCAGGTGCTGTTCGAGGACGACGAGCGTGTCGTTCGGATGACGGGACGAATCGACCTGATAGATAGCAACTTGGGTTTGGTTGATTGGAAGTTCCCGAAGCGTGACTACACGAGGAACAAGTGGGAGTACGACAGGTGGGACATCCAGTCCACTACGTACTGTTGGGCAACGGGCCGCAACACGATGACGTTTTACTGCATGTACGGCACGAAGGGTGAGGTGTCGTCCATGAGGATTGAACGAGGCGAGCAGGACTTCCAGTTCCTGCGACGCAAGGTCGAGGCGGCGAGCCGCCTCGTGGAACAGTCAAGCCTGAAGGTTTGGCCGTTGAATGATGCAGGCTGGTGGTGCTCCGAGAAGTGGGCGCCATGCTGGTCTGTTTGCAAAGGGAACACAGCAGCATCGGAGGATGCAAATGGATAAGGACAAGCTGATAGTCGCGCAGAACTGTAACTCTGCGACGGCACAGGTAATGGCAGCCCTAGTGGCGTCGGGTTCGTTCTCGTATGAGGACGTGCGCGCCAACTGGGCTGATTTGCACGGCATTGTGAACGCGAACACGTTTACTGCCGTAGCCACACAGACGGTCGCTGCGGCCATACCAGGGGTGCAGGCTACACCCACCCCACCCCCACCCCCCGCAGCCCCTCAGGCGGCTCCTACGCCGCCCTCACCGCCTTCTGCGGCACCATCCCGCCCCAAGTCCAACTGGATCAGGGAGGATGCGTTCGACAGCATCGTTGGTGCCGTCGAATACGAGCGCCTCAGCGGCATCACGTTCGGCTCCAAGGAGTCGAACTTCTACTGCAACCAGAGCGTCAAGGCGTCAGGTCAACTGCCGAACGGCACCCCCATCAGGAACGTGGCAACGTACCCTGACGCCAAGGTCAAGCCCGCTGATCGCCTTGAAGGCGATTGGGGTCCAACCCTGGCCGAATACGCCGACTTCGCCATCGACTTCGGTAAACTCCCGTCATCGTTCACGCGGCCTCCCGCCTACGTGAGGTGACATGACTACGCGGCTGACCCTCGATGAGGCTCAGGCGCGGGTGCAGCAGGCGCGGGTTGGGGATTCTGGACCTCTCTCCCCAGATGAACCAGCCCGCCCTGTTGCCGTCCCTAGCCTGCCTACCTGCCTTGACATAGCGGAGCGTCTCATTGAAGACGCAACCGACATGTCCAACAAGTGGCCCCTTGGGGTTCACGACATAGACGACGCCCTTGGTGGCGGCTTGAAGAAACGCGAATGCATGATCGTTTCTGGGAAAGCCCACACAGGGAAGACGGTGTTGATCATCAACGCTGTGGCCCGCAACCCGAACAACATCGTCATGTGGATGACACCTGACGAACCCGACCTGATGGTGCTGTCCCGCATCCTGAGCATCAGGTTGAACAAGAACCCCCGTGAGGTATACGACCTGGCGAAGCGTGGCGACGAACAGATCTTGACTGCGATCCGTCACCAGTCGGAAACGGATCTGCGGAACCTGCGGATCATCGACCGTGCCGCTTTCTCCAAGTACGGCGAAGCGATGCGACGGTCAGGCCACCAGGTGGACGGACCCATCGACATAGCGGACCACATGTTGGGCACATGGTCCGAAGCATCATACGGACGCAAAGCCGACGTGTTCATCTGGGACTTCGCATCCCAACTAGACGACCCCCAGTTGGGTGATGACCCTGCCCGCATCTCAGCGTTGAAGTCGTTGGGTATGCGTCACGATACTGTCACCATCATCGTGCATCAGGCGTCACGCAGTTCGGCGTCCCGTGGCGCAGCATTGGGCATCGAGTCGGGCCGTTACGGCGGTGAGGATCTAGCCCACTTCATGTTGACGGTGTGGCGTCCACATGAAGACGAAAGCCTGCCCGCCGATGAGCGTGCCCGTTTGGAAAACGTGTTCGGTATAGCATTGGTGAAGAACAAGAGGTTCGACGGCAAGAAGGTCACCATCAACATGGAGATCACCGACGCGGGCAAGCTGTTGGACCCGTGGGAAGAGACGGTCATCCAGCACCGCCTCGACCAAGGAGAGTTCTGATGGGTGTCACCGTCGAAAAGCAAACCATCTACCTGGGTGCAGGGTTGACGCGTACAGGATGGGTGGTGTGGGACGACGACGTGTCCGTCGGATGGCACGCCGACTATGTGGCAGCCCAACTCAACGCCGCCACCTTGGTGGAACAGAGAGAACATCGTGACGGGTAGCGACCTGTCGTCTTGGTTCCACACGACGTTCCACGGGTTCCCCCACGCGTGGGGCGAATCAGGCGACAACCCCATCACAATCTGGGAAGACCTGACGCTCGCCCACTTTCGCCGTCACCTCGACGGGAAGGCACCATTGGGGATCTACCCGATGGTGTACGACCCCACCAACAAGCACGTAGGCCCACGAGGGTGGGGCGAGAACCGAAGGTACCCCGACATGCAACCCGAACTATGGGTGTGCAGTTGGGGGTGCATCGACATTGACGCCCAGTCCGACCACCACAAGGGGCAAGGCACCGAAGACGAGGTAGCCGACTATGCGTTCAGCCTCAGCACCGTGCTGGCTGCACAAAACATCCCATCGTGGGTGGAACGCACCCGCTCAGGCGGCGCCCACGTATGGGTGTTCCCCGACACATGGTGCTCCACCGCAGACATGCGACGGTGCCTACAGGCAACAGAACAGATCGCAGGGGTACCAACCGACTCGCCGTTCCCCAAGAGCGAATCGCTACCAGGGCCACCAGGGAACTTCGTGAGGCTCCCGTACTACGGGGACCGACCCCACCAAGACAGGCAGGTCATCATCAAGGAAGACGGCACGCCCATACCGTTGGAAAACTTTCTGCACGACGCCAACGCGAACCGCGCCAAGATCGCTGACATCAAGGCGGCGGCGTTGCTGAAGGCAACACCGCAGCGCATCGAACGGCGCCCACTTTCACATGAAAGCAGAGACGCCCCCACAGAAATGAAACCCAACCTCAAAGAAATGTTTGAGCACGGGCCACCCCAATCGGTGTTCGTGGAGAACCAAGGGGCAGGCAAAGGCAGGCACGGGTGGCTGTATAAGTTCGCGGCGTTCGCATGCCGTGACGGCCACCCTGTCGGCATGGTGGTACCGTGGCTGCTGGACCTGGACAACAGGTTCACCCGCAAGTTCTACAACAACGGGAAACCCCAACACGACCAGTTGTACCAGTTGCAGAAACTGGCAGAGAAAGCCTTCCAAGATGCCGAAACGCACACGCCTAGAGCACGCCTTTATCGTTGAGGGGCGTCCCAAACCGAAGGGGCGCCCCCGCATGACACGCCGTGGCCGTGTCTACACGCCAAAGGAGACGTTGGAGTACGAGGCCAAGATCGGTGAAGCGTATGACGGCCCCATGTTCGAAGGGCCGATCCTTATGAGGATCGCATACACCCCCGACTATCAGACCATTGAGATCGAAGAGATGCCTGACGCCACGTCGAAACTACGGTTCGATCTAGACAACGCAGTCAAGGCCACGTTGGATGGGTTGAACGGCATCGCGTACCCCGACGACAAACTCGTGTACCACATCGAGGCAACAAAGCTGTGAGCAGCACCCAGTTTTCCGAACAAGAGTTTGGGAAACGACTCGACGGGATGGGCGACCTAGCCGAAGGCGTCTTTGAAGAATGGTGCGGCGTCAACTATGTCAGGTTCGGGCTGAACCGTCCCCCCATCGCCATGTGGAAGTTGCCGCTGCGGATTAGGCACACACCAGACTATTTGACATCCGACTATCTGGTCGAGGTGCAAGGCTTCGGACGCAAGCAAGTCGTCCACATGAAGTTGGACAAGTGGAAGTCGCTGCTGTGGTGGGACCGCAACGTCATGCCCGTCCGCCTGTTCCTCCACGACTCGCACAATGATCGGCAACTCATGTTCCCGATCAAGAAGCTGCGCCCCCTCGTGGACAAGGCAGAGGTCCGCAAGTTTCCCGAAGGCAACGAGTATTATGCGATCAACGCAGGGGAGGTATGGTCGCTCTTAGGATAGTGAATGTCGAAAGTAGTAAGCGTGGACCCGACAGGTTGGATCCTTGACAGCACCCTAGAGGACTATTACCGAAGCGTGCTTCCCCTCGGGGATTCAGCAAGGCCGCTCACTGAACTCCAAGCGTTGATGGAAGCCCCGCCTGGGCACGACGTTCACCCCCACGCCGCCCCGTGGAACACAGACAGCGAAGAACTCAGCGCACTCGTCAAGCAGGCGTTGAGAGAACTACCAGAGATTCACCAAACGGTGATCGAGGCGCTATGGGGTGGCGGCCTGTCGCTTCGGGAAGTCGAACACTTCACAGGCGTGCCGAAGACAACGGTGGCCCGCAAACGAGACGAAGTACCTGAACTCCTCGGGAAAATCTTGAAGCGTCTAGTGCCCGACATTGCGGACAGGTACTACATCGAAGACTAGATCTCAGGGTCGGGGCGGGCGTCCAACGCCCGCAACGTCATGTCCTGAATCATCCTGCCGAAAAACTCCTTGAACACAGGATGCACGATGAACCCGTGCTGGGCGCGCCAATCCTCAGACACCAAGCCCTCAGCCTCCTCCTCGGTCATCACAACCAGGATGCCCAGCCTGTCTCCGCACCAGCCCGCATGGGTGCCGTCCTCAATGTCGAACAGGTTCGCTTCACGAAGCATGTTGTCATGCACCGTTGACGTGATGTCATCGCCGTGTGCGGCGAGAAACGTCTCCCATTCGTCGCCCATCAGGCAGCGCGCTTGTCGAGCACTTCCTTCGCCCAAGCCTTGACAGCCGCCAAGGCCGCTGCGACGGCTGCGACAACAGCCGTCTTCACGGTGGACACGTCCGTCAAAACCAGGACGCTGAGGCCCGCCTGCACCGCAGTAGCGACGAGCCGCTCAATCTTGTCGGACCAACTACCTGAACTTAAAGCAGTCATTTCTTCCCCTTCTTAGATCGCTTGGCGTGATCATGGGCGATAGCGACCGCCTGATCGCGCGGGTACCCCTCGTTGATGAGGCGCCCAATGTTCGTGTTGATGGCGTTCTGAGAAGCGCCGCGCACCAGAGGCATACTAGTACCTGGGGCGACGAGGCTTCTTCTTCCCTGCCATCAGTCGCGCAGGGCTTTACGGGCGCCGCTCTTAGACGGCGAGCCGACCTCACCGATGCCGCCACCAGTCTTCACTGTGGTGACAAGCACCTTGGGGGCCTTCACTAGGCGTGGCGTTGAACCATCCCTCATGGTGTCCTACTTCCCGAAGGGGCGTCCGCCGCTGTTGGCGTTCCCCAGTTTCGTACTACGGAGATACGCAGCAGCCTTCTTGGCTTTCTGCGACATGTCCCACATATTGAACGACGATGTTGAGTCATACGGCTGGTCATTCTGACTGCCGAACGTCTCCTCGAAAGTTCCGTAACCTTCACCTTTGGGCATCGAAATGCACCTCCTACATAAAGAACAAGGCGTCCCATGTCGCCTTGTTCACTTCACCGTTCGGCTTCAAAAAGCCCCGCTGCCGTTGAAACAACCGCACAGCAGCCTTCGTACGCCATCCGAAGATGCCGTCCGCAGGACCAGGGTCGCACTTCCAACGAGGCAACGTCGCCTGCACCATACGGATCTTGTCGCCACGCATCCTGCGCTTCAACGGGTTGGCATCCAACCCGTCGCCCAGCGACCTCAAATAGGCGACCACGCCGTCCCAATCGACATGCGGGACATGCGCGCCAGGAGGCGCCTCGTGCGCTGCACCTGACATCACCCAGTCATACAGCCATCCACCAGGGCAGCTCGTGGAAGCCAAATCCTGATGCCCCTTGATCCACAGCCCACCACCATACTTATGTTGCAACTCGTCGATGACGGTGCGGAAGCCCTGCTGGGCTTCCAAACTCAACGGCTGATTACCGTCCCCAATGTACGAGACGGCCACCGTGCGGAAGTTCCAGTTCTTCGTCGCACCACCCACGGCGCCGTTGCGGCGCCCCTCGTAGATGGTGCCGTCCACGTCCACCAGCCAGTTGTATGCGATGGACGACCAGCGTCGCACCTGCATGTGGTGACGCTCGAAGGCTTGCACAGCGGTGGCCCCCGTGGGGCCACCTACCACGCCGCTGTGGTGAATGACGATGCCTTGGACACGTTTCGGGTTCAGCCACGTCCAACCTTTGGTGGGTGCGGTGGCGCCCCAGTCTGCACGCCTGACGTAAGCAGCCCTCACCTAATCCGCTCCAACGACCGTATCTCCGACCTAGACATCGACCGCTCCCGATCACGCTGCATCCGCGCACCCCGCGTATCCCGTGGCCCCTGCCTACGGATGCCAATGGGCATCGCCCAACTCAACCACGCTGAAAACAGTTTGTCGTCATCCTTGTAACGATCCTCACGAGGAATCAGACGCCTCGCCTGAGACAGGTACGGCACGAACGTGCCCAATCCGTACAGGACATTCTCACGTATCCCGTACTTGCCTCGACTGTTCCTCGCCACCATGTCACCAGGCATCTTAGACAAGAACGGCAACAACCCTGGGATGTTGAACATCGGAGGAGGCTTCACATACTCCGTTGAGATCGGAATGTTCCTGAATATCTGGGCGCCCATCACCGTCTCAACAGGGAACTTGATCTGAGGGGCCAACCCCTCAGCGAGACGGGTCAAGCCGCCGAAGGGGCGCTCCATGTCTTGGAGCGGCATGTCGGCAAACTCGATGAGATCCATGAACGGCAGGTCAGGGAACGCCCAAGTGCGGGCACCCTGGTTCGGGTTGCCCATCAGGCCCGACAGGTCGATACCCCACCGCTTCCCGTACCACGCTGGCGTCGTACGATCTTCCTGCACCCCCAGTTCGATGTTGTTCTTCAACTGGAGGTATCTGACGAACGGCTTCGGGTTATACAGCAACTGTGTCGCCATCAAAGGCAACGAGTTCCGTGTCCACGTATAGAACGGGTACGCCCTGGCGCCAAGGTTGCGTTCCCAGTCGGTCATCCCTTCCTTCGAGTAGTTGAAGTGGAACTGGTTGACGCGGAAGATCACTTCAGCGTCGCTCATGCCGTTGAAGATGCTGTCCAACGCCAACGATCCGCGAACCCATTCCTCCATCTCAGAGTTGCCGTTACGAACCGCCGTGTTCCACACGTTGTCTCGACGCAACGGATTCCACCTGAGGGGACGCCCGTACCTGTCAACGGTCGTGGCACCATGCAGTCGGAACGACTGCGCCACCTCGGAAGCAGCCTGACCCGCACCGATGGCGCCCGAACGGTACACCCTGCGAAGATCACGCATCGCCCCGTCGCCCTGAGCGGCCAACTTTTCTGCCCCCAGTTCGGCGGCTCGCCGCTTCAACGCTGCGGGACGTGACCGCATAAACTGGTATCCGCCGCCCTCGTTGCGGACTTGCTCGGGGGTCAACCCGATTTCCTTCAACGCGTCCTCCCACCCCGCCTTGATGGCACGGCCACGCAACGCGATAAACCGTGCGGCATTCTCCAAGTCCATGCCTGCCAACATGTTGTTGAACAAGGCGCCGAACCCGTTGCGCTGAACAAACGCGGGGCGCGCCACCGCCTGAGCCTTGAAGTAGCCAGTGACCGAATCCCAGGCTTGAAGCAGCTCACCAATCTCGCCACGCCCAGCGTTCATACGTGAACGCAGCAAATCCCCCAACTGTTTATTGAGTTCAGGATCACCCAGCGTGCCCCTCATATAGGCGGGGCCGAACGGCAAAGCCGCATCGTCAAGACCCGCCCTCAACGCTTCCGCTACGTTGGTTTCAAACCCTGGCTCAAACTCCCCACCAGGCGTCATCCTTCTCGGTCGTGTCCCCGTCGGATCAAGCAACCGACCGAACATGTTGTCAGCGTCTTGGAAGACACCCAAGTCCGTTTCAAGAATCTCACCCAACTCGTCAGGCATGCGATGGAAGTTCGCTTCCATCGCGTTCCGTTGCGCGTCAAGATCCAACGCCTCGGCAGCGAACCTGTTGTAATTGTTCTTCACAGGGTCGTTCACATACGTTCCCATGTGGCGTTGCGCCCTGTTGCTGAGATCAACGGTCTGCTTGTCGAACTCCTCCTGCACCCACAGGAGGGTTCGACGCCTCGCCTCCACCTCTAACAGCGGTATACGTTCGGCGCCCCGCTCAAACGTGTCAGCGATGTCCTCCAGCGCATCCGTAGCGTCAGGTTGCAGTTTCCGCCCTGGCCCCAGCGTCCGCTTTTCTTCTTGAACAAGGCGTCGGACTTCTTTCTCTTGCGCTTCTGCTGCGGCTTGCCTGGCCTTCACCGCCCAAGGACGGTTCGCTATGTCCGCTTGGGACACAGGGATCCTGTACCCGCTGTTGAACGTGATCGGCGCCTCCAGCTCGGCAGCCAACCTGCCGACCTCATGCACCTGATCGACGTAATCCCGTATGGCGCGGGGAGTTCCCTCCGAAACGAACCCCTTCTCCAACCCGCTGATCAAAGACTCCAAGTCCCTGATCGTCTGGTCCTGCCCGCCCAAACGGGCGGCAGCGTTCTTCGCCACCTCCAACGTGTCACGGGCAATCGCCAACTGCTGCGTGATGTGGGAATAAGCCTCCTCCACGGCTCGCATGTTGCGGCCCAGATCGTCCACGCCACCCAAGGTTTCGCTGATCGACCTCAAAGCCCTAGCCATACGGCCCGTCACTTCCAAACCGACAGCCATGTCGAGCAGATCTTCCATCGCCGTTTGTGCCTCAGGGGCGGTACGGAACCGCCCCGTTCGAGAAGCACGAACCGTGGAAGCGTTCACGTCTTCGATCAGATCCATCATTGACATTTGGATCTTCCTGATCTGCGGATCCAACCCCCACATGTCTTCCGCAGCCTTCACCCTGGCCGCATCAGCCGCCGTAGCCTGCTGGTTGTAATCGTGTGCTGTGGATGCTGCTCGGCGCGCTGAGTCGTACTTCTTCTTAGCCGCTTCACCCATGTTCTTTTGGGCTTTGCGGGCCTTCGATGACGCTTTCGCCAAGTCGTTGAAGAAAGCCTTCACCTCGTCCAAGGTGGCGGCTTCAACGAAGATCCCCTGCGCTGCCAGATGGTCCTCCATCCCAGCCCAAATCAGTTCACGGCCTTGAGCCGACTTGTACCCGTCGATCAGTTTCGCAACATCCGTCTCAAAGAACGTGTTGTTCGCAGCCCACTCGGGGTCCACCTCGCGGACAAACATTTCGATCTGCTTACGAACCGACGGGGCGTGAGCCAACTGGACGCCACCGATCTGCAACGGCCTGCCAGGTTCAACAATCTCAAACGAAGCACGCGTCGGGCCACCCTTGCGGTTCCAAGTGAACTTCTCCCCTGGCGCGAAGACCCGTTCCTTCGTCGCATACGACTGGTCGCGCTTCGGTTTACCCTTCCCCGCCTCTGCGCCCTCGTCCGCTAGGCGCTGCCCCGCCTCGTGTGCTTTCGTGTATTTGGGGTCCGTGTACACCTTGCGGGCTTCCGCTGAGACGCGGCGCGTGACATAAACCTCGTTGGGCTTCAACTCTTGGCGTATCGACCGCTTGGCGATTTCTTCCCAACCCGTGCTGATGTCGTTCCAGAACCTACGCAACTCCTCGTGGAGTTGCTGGGCTGTGACCGTCCCATCGCCGTGGGCTATCACCCACTCTTTGAACTCGTCCAAATGTCTGCTGACATCATTGGGTATGACGTTGCCAGCCTCATCAACGTATTCCCAAGGCTCATCCATCGCATCGTGCAAGATGCGAGACGCCTTACGGCGCATCGCCATAGCCTCCGTCTCCACCATCCCAGGAATCAACTTCTGAACAGGGCCAAGGCCAGTCTCGGATATGTCGAAGCCGCCCTTGTGGGCCATGTCGAGCATCTGCCCCTGCAACGAATCAACCATGTGCGAATACTTGCCAGCGTTGGCGAACCCGATGGATTCGCCCGTCTCAACCATCCGCCCCGCCCAATACTTCACAGGGTTCTCGTCCTGCAACCACGAACGAAGCAGATCGTCACGGGACAGTTTGGACGACAGGTTCTTAGCAACATTGGACTGCAACGCCCTCTGCACGCCACGGCCAGGAGCCGACACGACCGTGCGGATAACTACACCCAGCCCCGTGTCGGTCAACTCCTCGGCGCCACGGGCAACCTGCCGTCCGACACCAACCTTCTGACGCATCCCAGGGACAGCCACATACCGCTCCCAGTTCGGAGCATCCAACGACGCCTGACCGTTACGCCAAAACAGTTCCGTTCGAGACTTCTGCGCCCTCGTTGAAACCCCCAACAGCTCGTCGGCAGTCTCCTCAATGAATGAACGAGCCGCTTCTCCCGTCGGCACAGCGTCGCCCGCTGCGCCCACGGCAAACCCCTCGTCTGCGAAACCTGGACGCTTCCCCGCCAACACGCGCGCTTCTTCCTCAAACAGTCTGCGTGCATCGTCACGGCCCAAACGGACAGCCCGCTCAAACAACTTCGTTGACTGAGCGGCATCCAACCCGTACTTGGCGCCAGCCGCCTGAAACGCAGGCGCCCACTCTGCTGCACGGCGCGCCGACACGGCCCCGCCAGTGATCGCATCCAAAGCCTTGTCCATGCCGACAAGACGCCCGAACATGCCCGTACCAGGCATCGAGAAGCCCAACCCGACCTCATAGCCGATGCCACGCAACGCGCTCGGACCCGCAGCCATCTTCGACCCCGTGTTAGCCACACGCTGCCGCGCCGCATTGAACGCTGCCCGCTCCGCAGCCGTCTTCGCCCCGTTAGCCGCACCCATCAACTCGTCGGCCACCTGACGCCAACTCTGCTTCGCCAAAGCACCCGAACCGAACGTCAAATAGGTGATCGGATCCAACGCCACATCGCCTATGAAGCCGACTATACGGTTGCCCCATTTGCCCAGATCGACATTCTCGTCACGGAGAATGTCGCCAAACCCGTAATGGGAAGCGATCTGGTTGCCCCAGTCGGTGCCAGAGAAACCCTCGCCCTGCACAAGGTCGATGGTTTCCTTCAAGGTGGACACCGCTGCGCGGCGCCCAGTGTCAAGCAGATTCAAACCCGCGCCAATCGGCCCCTCCAAGACAGGGGACAGGGCTTTCTGCCACCACGGCTTCTCAGGCTCACGATTGATCTGGCTTACATCAGGCAACCCGCCCTGCTGGGCGACCTGATTGGCGGCAGACGCCATCCACCCACTAGGGGCGGGCGTTGAAAAGCGTCTTGGTCGTGGGGCGCTTAGTGCCCGTGCCATTGTTGAACGAGGAATGGCGACCATCTGTTACCAATCCACAAACGGGATCTGAGCACCTTCTGGACCCCACAGTGACCCAGGCCCAAAGAACCCTCCCCCTTGAGCCTCAGGAACAACAACAGGGAGGGGCGCCTGCCCACCTGCACCCATGCCGCCCTGCGTGGCATTCTGCGTCGCCAACATCACCGCCATGGCATCCTCAAAGTTCGGGTGTGAAGCCTCCAATTCCAACATGTCCGCCACCTGGCCGACGCCCTGAACCGTTGGGTTATACCCAAGGTACACCCCGCCGTAGTTCATGGTCGGGTCCGCTGTCTGCTGGCTATTCAACCAAGCCGTCTCAGCATCAACAAACACGCCAGGAGCAACCTCGATCTGATCCGCCGACCTGATCGCCTCCGCGTACAGCGTCTCCATCTGAGCATCAGACATCCCCATCACCATCTCAGGAGTCATACCCTCAAACGCCCAGCCCGTGGTCGGATTCGACAACCAAGCGTTGGCACGCTGCCAGTCGTCGTCGGCTTCGCTCGACGCCGACTGGACCGCGAGATCTTTCTGTAGGCCGATCTGCGCCAACGTCTGCGCCAACTGCCTGTTCTGCCCCTGAGAAAACTGTTCGGCCTGCTGCAAACGCTCAAGGTTCGCCATCTGGATGCCGTAATCGAACTCGTGAACGAGTTCCTTCATAGCTAACACGTCGTCGGCAAGATCCCGACGGGCCTGCTGCTTCATCCCAGCAGCCTGCATCGAACGATCCAACGACCACATCGAATACAAGCCGTCCATGTCGGCTATGTGCTGCTCGTTACGGGACCGCTGCGACTCCAGAACGTCACCCGTACGGGTAGCCGACACCAGGAAAGCGGCACCAGCCTCACCCAACTCGCCAGCCGTCGCCTCGATAAGGCCGTCGCGCAGGTCAGCCGTCTCCGCCTGACGCTCAACGGAGCCTTCCCGTATAGTCGTCAGCCGTTCACCAAACCTGTCTTGCATGTCAAGCAACGTGGCGTCCAACGCCTCGTCGGAAGCATCCAAACGGGCACCCTGGGTGGCTTCCCAAGCGTCGGCGGTTTCCATCCGACGACGCGCCTCTCCCTGCCCCAGCTCAAGCATTTCCTGGATACGGCCCGTCTGGGGGGTCGTATACAGACGCTCCAACATGCTGAGATACGTGTCGTATGGCGCCGATACCCCTGTCGGATCAAACTCGGGCTGCGTAAACGTCGGCAGAGTGGGTGGCCTGTATAACTCCAATTCTTGGGCACCCTGAGAACCCTCAACAAGTTGCGCCGCAGACGGCCCAACAGGCGCAGGGGCATCGGGAGTGGGGGAACTTGTCCACTCATCCCACTTTCCCGCCACGTAGGGACCAGCAGTGAACGGGTTTATCACCTGCGCCCACCCAGGCTGATTCGCCATAGCGTCAGCCCAACCGCCAGCGATGTTCCCTGGCGCATCAGAAACGCCCCTCAGGAACTCGTTTATCGGGGCGTCTTCAGGCCACGCATCGTCGGGGCCGTACATGACGACAGGCGCAACAGCATCCCAAACTTTGCCGCCCGTATTGTCCCAAGCTGAACCAGCCCAGTCTTGCCAACCCATTAGCGCCCCACCCCAGAACCCCACGTCGGAATCGCACGATCCATAATCCCCGACCGCATATAACCACCCGCACCAGAACCCATAGCCTCATCCATAGCGGTAAGCGGATCGTCCATGACCAGTGTCCCAGCCAAATAGTTGTCCACCAAACCCCGCGTCAAACCGCCCTCGAAGCCGCCGTACAGATTCATGCGTTGACGCTCCAACTCCGCCCGCCGCTCGTTGTCCGACCATTGGCGCACATCCGTCTCAAACCGCCTGTCGCTTGCAGCCAACCCCTCGGCGCGATTCAACAGGCCAGAATCCATCATCCCACGGCTGTTGAACTGGCCAGGAAGGCTTCGGTTGTACTCATCCCACTTGCGGTCCTGAGCCTGATTCCAAAACGCTCGACCCTCCCCGACCTTGCCGTAGTCGGAAGTGTTCTGAGCCAGATCCAACCCGAACTGAAGGTATTCGCCCGTGCTCGGATTGAACGTCCCCAAGGACGCAGTAGGGCCGCTTCCGTAGTTGTCAGCAGCAGGGCCACCTGCTGGGACATACGGGTCAACCCCGCCGCTGTACGTGGGGTTGTAAATGCTCTGATTGGGACCAAACTCGCTATCAACAGCGTCCTGCATCGCCTGCCAAGCGTCAGCGTCGGCAGGGTCAGGCATCTGACCGCCACTCGTCGGATCAGTCCACATCCCAATCGGATCGGTGATCGGCGCATCGTTGTTCGCAGGATCCCACGCAGGCGCAGGGTCGGTGATCCCCAAAAACCGTTGAGCCTCAGGCGTACCCAGCCAGTTGTGGACCTCCTCATCCGTCGGGCCAGTCGAAACAGGCGCAGGCTGCTGAATAGCCTGAGCCGCAGGATGCGTAGCAGCCCCCGACGTAGCAGCCCTCATCAACTCCTCCTGCGAAAACGACGGAGCAGTAGGAGGCTTCTGCGCGACCCTGGAAGCAGCAGGAGCCGTAGCCGCACCAGACGTGGCAGCCCGCATCAGTTCCTGCTGCGACGGCTGCCACCCCATAGCACCAGTCGTCCCATACGCGGGCGCAGCCTGCGCCTTAGCGTACGCGGCAGGATCAGCGGTATAAGTTTCTGCCGCACGTTGGTACCGCATCCCCGCCAACTCATTGGGCGACGGAGGCGTCGCCTGAGACTTGGCATACGTAGCGGGATCTTTGTAAGCCTCCGCTGCTGCTGCATACCGTTGTGCCGACAGGTCCGCCTGCGACGGGGCAGACGGAACAACCGTCTGACGCGACCGACGGGCCGCAGCATTCATCGCTGAAGCGTTCGGATTGTAAGAACCCGCACCAGCACGATTGGCCTGAGCAACCATGTTCCTGTCAGCAGTGTTCGACGGCTGCGTAGTCGCCCTGCGATCTACCGCCGCAGGCGACACGTAAGGTTGTGGCTGCTGTTGCGTAGGCGGCCAAGTCCCTGGCAAAGTTCGTGGCTGCTGTTGCGTAGGCGGCCAAGTCCCTGGCAAAGTTCGTGGGCCACGCGCCGCAGCCGCAGCCGCCAAAGCAGGACGACTAATCTGAGACGCCCGCCCACTACCAGGAGGACCACCAGGCGTTGTTGTACCAGGAGGCCCATTGAAACGGTTCGACGTAGAATACGTCGTGTTCTTGACCGTGTTCGCTGGCGTCTTCTTGGGCTTCGAGCCTGCTCCCCAAGGGGGCATGAGAGTCTCCTAGCGCCCCATAAAGTATCGCGGATCCCGTGAACCAGGCTGCGTCAATGGGAACTGTGGCTGCGGAGCGCGTTCCATAAAGCCGTAGCCGCCGCCACCAGGGGGGCCACCAGGGGTGCGAGCCCCAGGGGGGCCGTAACCAGGCCCCTGATAAAACTGGGACGGGCGAGGCGACGGTGCACCCATGCCAGGAAAGCCCCTGTCAGGTCGTGGAGCGCCCATACCAGGAAAGCCCGTGTCGGTTTGAGCCGCCAAAACACTTTCAATCATCCGATCACGGTGCGGGCGCCAATGCCCCCCGCTTGGCGGTGGGTTATAACCCCCGCCCATACCAGGAAAGCCCATGTCGGGTCGTGGAGCGCCCTGACCAGGAAATGCCGTATCTGGTCTAGGAGACTGAACTTGCGGACCAGCGCCCGTACCAGGGCCACGCTGACCCTGCTGACGCATAGCAATATCGGCATCCTCACGGCCATACAAGAACCGCTGCGCCTCAGGAGTGTTCAACCAGTCATGCACAGCATCGTCACGGCGCCGCTGCACCTCCTCTTGGCCACGCTGAATGTCGGGCCGATCAGCCGTCTGGGCGCGATCAGCAGCCACCTGACGCAACAGATTCTGGGCGCCCTCGCTGGACAACCAATCCAACACGGCACGCGCCTGATCATTCTGATCAAGTTTCGCCTGATCCGATCCCATCAAAGCCATTTTCTTACCCCTTTATCCAAATACCTGACCCGCCAACAACAGCGTGCCAGTCTCGACGTTTACGTTTACCGTTACCGTTCCACTAGTGCCACCGCCACTAATGGCGGTACCCGCAGTCACACCCGTGATGTCTCCCGTAGTGGGGGCCGTCCAAGTCAGGCCACTCGCGGTACTTGAATCGGCAGTAAGAACATGCGTGTTCGTACCCACCGACAACTTGACCGCAGTATCGGCACCCGACCCAACTATCAGGTCGCCTTTCGCGTCCGTATCGACAGTAAGGGTTACCGCACCCGTTGAACCGCCGCCCGCCAAACCCGACCCCGCAACAACATTGGTGATGTCGCCCGTCGAAGTCTGATCTACGACCCTTTGCGAAATCCGATTCAACGGCATCTTCAGACTCCAAAGTAGGTAACAAAAATAGTGGAACTAGAGCCACCCACACGAATAAACCTGATAGCCGACAAATCGTCGTCCACCAGCTCGGCGGTGCTATACGGATTCAAGTAATGCCCAACAGATGATGTGGGGGTACCCCACCTCATCCTGATCGCCTCAGCACCATTCGTAATCATCGCCGCCACAGCACCCGAAGGGATGGAAGCCAATCCGATAGATGAAGCGGCAACAGTCAAAGACTCGTCGCCAATTTTCTTCCCCATTTCTGAGGCAGCCTGCCTGATCGCCATTAGTTCCGCTTCCCGAAGATCCCTAGCCTGTTTGCGTCCATCTCCGCCGCCTGCGCCGCCAATGTCTGGGACAGCCTGCGAAGTTCGTACTCAATAGACACGGCGTTCTGTCCCAAAAACTTGTGAGTCGGCCTGTATTCAGTCGTTGGCATCGGGCCACCAGTCCTGTTCCGCTTCCATCAACAATGCGCTAACCGAGGTGGCGACTCCCGCCACCAGCTCTTCCATAGCGTCCACGCGGTTGCAAAGCTCTTCCATCGCCACCAACCGTGTTTCTAGATCCCGAATGTCTTCCGAAACATCTTCCACTCGCGCATAAGCATGCATATCCATCGAATCTTCAATCGCTTCAACGGATTCCTCCAAGCGGTCGATGCGGGCCACCGTGCGAGCAGACGACCAAGTAATAGTCCCAGCGATCACCGCCACGGACAGGATCAGTCCGACCGCTATGGTCGGGATCTTTACTTGGCGGATGTCGGTAATTGTTCCCGACATTATGCAACTGCCCTTGCCAGAACGGGTCGAACCCCCACTCGAGGGCGCACTGTGTGAAGCCCAGGGACTCCATGGACCAACTCGTTTTCCTGATTGCGGCACACGATGTGGTCAAAATCGTGGTCGAACGCAGGTAGCCCGTAATGGTCGTAGATCTGTTCAAGCGTTGCTGCTGGATCGGCCATGAAGTTGGCGTACTCAACGAACAAAAACTCTCCCCCATTGTTTGCTCGCGCCCACTGAACGCCTTCTTCAGACCGCATAACAGGAGCTGTGCCTTCAACCCACAGGTTGCCCGCGTCCAGTTCTAACCCCGCCCTGCGGTGGGCGTGGACAAACGACTGGACTATTTCGTCAAGCGGACGGGTCAAAACGACAATCTTTGGGTCAGGAGTGATATACCGCTTTATCAAATCAAGGTTTGCGGGCAGCGTCCAAACCATACACTTGTCAACCACGGTCGGTTCAGATACGTGCCTGTAATACAAGTTGGGAATCCTGCGAATAAGATCGTCTTGGAAGTCAGTTCGGTTAGATGCTGCCAACTGTTCGCTTGCAGCGTCTTCGCAAGATACTTGGACATCCCACATCAACTGGCAAACAGGCGAGTGTTGCCCAGCGTAAATGTTCGGGTTCTGATCCAAAATAGCGGACAACACCGTCGATCCCGTTCTGGGAAGCCCCGCCTGGAACAGAAACTGTTTACGCATCGATACTCACCCAACTCAAAACGCTTTCATCCCACCGCTTTCTCTGACCATCACCAATCCCTGGATGCGGGGTTGGTGCCTGCCATACAAAGTTTTCGTCAAGAACCCACGACGGGTACGGTTGAGCCTTGATAAACCGATCATTTGTGGAATCGTAGGTGCCACCCACTGTTGCATATTCGCCGCGCATGTTGGCGTTGTAACTCGTCTGCACCCATGTACCAGATTCGGGTAACAAGTTCTCAAAAAAGTCGATGCCGCGCTGTTCGTCTTCTACACCGTCGACGGTCGTAACATCGTTGTGCAGCACCAAAATGCGAAGCACAGTATTTGTTGCTGGATCTATTTCAGCGAAATGCGCCATCTACTCTGTCACCCACCTGATAACTACAGCACCTGACCCGCCTGCACCGCCAGCCTGACTTGCTGAGGTGCCGCCGCCACCGCCGCCACCTGACCCCGTGTTTGCCGTCGCTGCGTTACTGCCACCAGCACCTGCGCCAGCACCGCCACTGGCACCTTCAGTGCCTGCAGACCCACCACCGCCGCCAGCCCACTGTCCAACTCCGACTCCGCTGGTGGTCCCGTCGGCGTAGTCATTCGTGCCGTTGGCACCCCCAGCACCCCCAACGCCAGAAGGTGAGTTAGAAGCATCGACGCCTGCACCGCCCTTGCCGCCACCACCAGGTGCCTCCATCGGTTGGCCGCCAGCGCCTGAGTGGGAACCACCATCATTTCCTTCGCCAGCCGTTCCTGATCCACCAGCCTTTGACCCGTGACCGCCACCGCCGCCACCCGATCCTCCTGCTTCACCAGCGTATTGCCAACCCCCCCCGTAGCCGCCTTCCGTACAAGACAAAGTGCTGCCGCCGTTGATAGCAAACGACGAAGCCACTCCTGACGATCCGTTGCTTGCCTTATTGGCACCGCCCGCGCCACCAGCGCCGACAGTTATCGTATGTTCAGCGACACCCATCGTTTGGGCGGTGAAAGCCTCAGCACCACCCGCACCGCCGCCGCCACCGCCGCCGTTCCAGCCAGTTCCCGCCTCGTAACCACCACCACCGCCGCCAGCGCCAGACACAACCCATACATCAAACTTCTTGTTGCTTGGATTGGCCGTAATGGTAAACGTGCCTGAACCCGTCCAATGCACCGATGTGTAGTTGTCGTATGTCCGCACCGTAGGCGATCCAGAGGTTGAGTATTCAACAGGCTCACCGCTGTGCAGACCGCCGTTCAGCCAAGTAGAGACAGCCGTCGAAGGCCACCCACGGGCAGTATCCTTCCGCCCTTTCCAGTTGGAAACAGCGGTAGACGGGTTGGTGCGGTCCTGGCGGAACATTTATCAGGCAGTAATACGGTTTACGAAACCGTTGACGTTGATGACGTTCGCTGTCGCAGCGTGCGCCTTCACAATCAGGCTGTTGTCCAGCAGGAACCCTGGAACGATCAATGTCATCCCTGAATCGGCTGCCAGCTCCAACTCGATGTAGTCGTCCTGGTCGGTCGTGCCGCCATACTGGACGGTCAACACGACCGCTGAAGCGGAAGTGTTGCAGGCGTAAACCCAGATCTCGTCCCTGTTGGAAGTACCCGAACCGACGGTATGAATCGTTACAGGCGATCCCGCCGTAGTCGAGGTGATGGAGATGTTCTTGCCGTTTGTGCTGCCCGACAGGAACTCTTTTGAATACGTTGCCATAGTGCCTTTCCTCTACGAGAAAACTTGGTTTGCGATGATGTTGTCGTCCACAGCCGTGGTCACCCACGCAACCCCAGGGGTTGTGCTGGAATCCGCCACCAGGAACGTCCCGTTCGCCCCGACACCGACGCGAACAATCGTGTTGTCAGCCGAAGCAACGAGAAGGTCGCCCTTGGCGTCCACCAAACTGTTCTGAAGCAGCCCAGGGGACGAGTTCACGAACGTCTCGATGTCGGAAAAGTTCGTGTTCATGTCGGCAGCCACAATCGTGGTGCCCGCCGAAAAATCGTTTGTGACGGCCAAAGTCGCCATTTAGCGCAATCTCCTTGGATTGTAAGTGAACGCCATAGCGTTCACCTCCCAATGGTTGTTCGTAGACGGGCCGTTAACCTTCAAACTAATACTGAGGGCTGTCCCAAGTGTCGGCAACCGAACCACATCGGCAACCAGATCCCGCGAAATGGCGTCCCAGGCTGCGTAATAGTCGGAAGTCGGATCGGCGTCATTCCACTTTGCCGTGTTCCACAACGAATCGGAAGTCCTGCCCGTCACATTCACGTCAAACGTCGTCGTCTGCGAAGACTTGTCATAGTTCTTGTAAACCTGAACAGGCATCGTGATCGTGTCCTGCGCCAAGGTGATAAACCTGGGCTTTCCCCACCGCTTCTTCGTAATCGGATCGTTGCCCGTCAACCACGGCGTCACGAAATGAGACGCAATATGCGTCTCTGTGGATCCCGTATAACGGTCGGAGTTGCGGTTCTGCTCGTCCTCAACATCGACAACACAGCCCGTGTTAGCGACACAACCAGCCAACACTGACGCACGCTCGTTCGGGGGCCGATACGCCAGCATCGGCCCAGCGTCAATGTCGGTCATAGTCCAAGCGCCGCTTTCACCAATCGTCGGATCGTAAATTAGCGTCCGCCTAGACGTGACTCCCGAAACCGTCCAGTCCAAAGACACAAACAGCTTGTTGTCGCCCCACGCCAACTGCGGCGGATTACTGAACGTAATCCGTCCGTCGTCAATGGCGGGCTGCAACTTCGAGAACAAGTAAACGAACTGTTGCCCGTTGTACAGGTAGACGCCTTCCTCCGCCGACCAGAAGAACACACCGTTCGGGGTGACCGCAGGCGACGACAACGGAATCATCCCCACCGACGCAGACTGCAACTGCACCTGGAACGAATCAGAGTCGTAGCCGAAGATCGCGTACGTCGAATTCGTTTTGAACACCAGCAGACGGTCACCGAACGCAGCCATTCCCGTGATGTAGTCGCCGTGCTCCCCCAAGTCGATGTCCACATAGTCCGAATCGGGACTAGCGGAACCCTCCTCGCCCCACTTCTCAGGCTCGTTCGCATTAGACCAGCGAACCCTCGACTTGTGCGCCGTAGACCCCTCGTATGTGTGGGCAGCCCACGCAAAGTTGTTCCAGAACGCCACGTACTGGGCTTGCGGAAAGTTTCCTGTGGTCCCATCAAACGTGGTGCCCAAATCGGCGGCAGCCGACCCGTTCCACCTGAACGACGGCTTGTCATACGACACGCCGTAAGCCACATCGTTCATTGTCATCCCGTACACACGCGAACCAGCCGTACGGGCCGTAATGCCCGTCAAATCGGTGAAATTGGCGCTAGTGGAATGGGCGACCTTGGTGCCGTAGTTGACCATGACAGCGTTCGTGCCGCTGCCCGTGTGGAACCCCCACATGCCCTTCACGTCAGCCGACAAGGCCGTCGTGTTCCTGCGGTCCACGCCGTCACGCATCCGAACCCCACCCCTGGGGTCCACCACCACGTTCAACAAGTCGGGCGACTCGTTTGGTGCCAGATTGAACTGGTCCGACCGCAGGTTTAAGCCACCTGAGAAAGATTCGAGCGCAGTAAGGCGGAACCCGCTGCCTCGCGCGCCAGCGCCACGAGCCATCTGCTACTCCCAGGAATAGCGCATACGGTTGGGCAAAATGACCTGCGACCGCCACCGCGAAGCGGTGCGGCTGTTTAGCATGATCGGCTGAGGGGCAGGCATGTCCACATACCTGTCCTTCAAGTTGTTCAATTCACCCTCAAACAAAGCAAAATACTGTGCAGCCATACCAGGATCTTCTTGCTGCTCATAAGCGCGAGCAATCCCGTAGGTGGCAACCAGAATATGAAACGGAGCGGGCAGATCGGCTGGTTCTGCCGCATCTGCCACACCAGCGCCAAACGCTGATGGATCCTGATAACCGCGTACATACACGGTATAGACGGCGCTTGGGGTCGGGTACAAGCGAACCGAATCAGCCCAGAAAGACCACCACCAGGCGTCACCCGTCGTATTCGTATCCAACGGGTAGACGACATCGCCCGAATCGCGTCCCACGTAGGACACGACATGGTTGTCGGTACGCAATGCCGCGATCTCTCGCAACCCGTTTGTCACCGACGCGCCGACCGCAGCCAACGTGTAGTCCTTCTGGTCAACAACGGTACTAAACGTCGTTGATACCTCGTAGAAAGGCCAACGCTTCTCCGAATAGACGATCTTGTCGTACCCCTCACCCAAGAAACGGTTCAAGGTGTCGTCAGCGATGTCGGACGAATCAATATCCACCACAGAGCGGATATACGAACGCATGGTGGAAATGTCCACCGTTACTCCCTATGGAAGACGCATAGATCGCTGCCCGCAACGGGACGCCCCTTACAGGGCGTCCCGTTGCGAGTCAACGAAACACACGAGGTGTCGATGGAAGAAACAGGTGCAGGATCCACAGGATTGACCTGATGTATGTTTCTCGATTGACTTACGCCGCTAGGGCGTGGAGTCGAGTCGATAAAGTTTTCACCAGATGGTTGCCCGTAAGGGCGTGAACCAGCCTTATAGGCGTCTGCAAATGATCTTCCCATCAAATCACCTAACCGTTAGTGATGCCGTGGAGGCGTCCCTGACGGGCACGGTTGCTGATAGTCAGCTGGCCGTAGCACAGGAGCTGTGAGAACACGGCGTCCTGGTTGGTGGGCCGCACGAACGGCGTTGGCTTGAACCAAACGTCGCTGTGAGCAACCAACTGGATGTACTTCGTGTTAAGGAAGTACATTTCGTTGGCAGGGCACGAATCATCAAACGTGATGGGTGCGCCCTTGAACAGCAGGTTCTGGAACCCGCCGTCGGCCATGTCGGTATCCGAATAACGGATCTGACCCGTGAGTAGCGCCTCGTAAGCCTCATAACCCTGCCGACGGGCAAAAATGATTGTCGGCTGGTCATTGCCAACCGAAATGGTGTTGTACATGGAAGCCATGCCAGCCAGCGAAAGAACGCCGCCCTGGTTGGTCTGAGTTGGTCCCCAGAACGAGTTGCCAGAAGCGCCAGGGTTGATACCACCCACGGTGCTTCCAGAAACAAGGCTCTGAATGCCTTCCCAGTCCTTGTTGCTGTTACCTGTGCCATCAGCCCAGAACATGGTGTTCATGTTCTCGATGATGGTTTCCTGCGTCTGGAAGATCTTGCCTTCCAGCAGGTCGATGATCTGGGCCTCGCCGTTGTTCTTGGCTTCTTCCAGACCATTGATGGTCACAGTTGCCGCGTACTGTCCCCAGTCATACTCAGCCGCGCTAATGCCCGTCTGTGCCGTCGTGGCGATAGTGTCGGTTCCGCTGTACGAGCCAGCGGTTGAGTTCGTACCGTAAATAATCGGTACGACGATAGTCGCTCCACCAGTAATCCGACGAATGGTCTGCCCATTCGTCAGCGCGTAAAACAACGGACGTGCACTGAAGATGTTATCTGTCAGCTTCGGAACGTAGTTTTTTAGCGTGGTAGAGAGAATCTCATCAAAATTGGCGTTACCCGCCATAATAAAACCCCCTTCAAAAGGTTTAGGTGCCTAATTCCTGTTTAGCGAGGGCAAAGGCTTCACGCAACGAAGTCACCTTCTTGGACGACCCGTCCACAACGGCGCCCTGCTGAACGGTTTTACCGCCCTCGACAGGAGCGCCACCACGCTTCGCTTCCAAGGTTTCCTGATCCCGCTGGAGTTTTCCAGCGTAACCAGCCAACCCGTTGAAGTTCATGTGGGTGTACGCGGCCTCAAGATTGGCAATCTTGTTGTCCAAGGCATGCTTAAACAGCGCCTGTTCATCAAAATTGCCGTATTGGCCCTTCAAGCGAGAAACTTCCTTGTCCAACGCCTGCTTCCTATGAGTCTGCGCCTGACGGGCAACCTGGGCTTCGAGATGGGCGACACGTTGAGCAGTCGGATCCTCGTCCTCCCAAGACGACATGTCGTCTCGGGGCACGGGGGTGTCCTCCACGCCCAAAGCGTTTCCCAACGCGGCCAAAGTACC
>MPLT02166007.1_pt1 | contig 24311 bp, 27 predicted proteins | sample 1617391 | NCBI WGS metagenome assembly MPLT02 (sample SAMN05944800, study PRJNA350692) | marine metagenome | biome: marine; feature: ODZ; material: water; isolation source: 70 m water sample filtered on 0.2 um supor filter | place: Pacific Ocean | collected 2012-04-08 | depth 70m m
AATAATTGGGGTGCGAGGAATGGGTGAAGGTACCGGTCCAGAGATAGACTGGGACTCACTAACTTTCAGTTTCACCAAAACAGATCGCATGTATATCGCGTCCTGCAAGCAGGGAGAAGAGTGGGATTCGGGGGTGATGCAGGACTTCCAGAACCTGAGCCTGTCTCCTGCCGCCGGCGTGATCAACTATGGGCAGGGCCTGTTCGAGGGAATGAAGGCACAGTATGCGGAGGATGGCAGCGTTGTCCTGTTCCGACCTAGCGACAATGCGAGGAGATCACGAGAGGGAGCTCGAAGGCTGGGGATGCCCCCGGTTCCCGAGGAAATGTTCCTAGATGCGGTGAAGAGTACCGTTAGGGAGAACATCAGGTGGGTCCCTCCAATGGGCAAGGGTGCCCTTTACGTCAGACCTCTACTGTTTGGGAGTGGCGCAATCCTCGGCGTCGCTCCTGCGCCTGAGTTCACATTCCTAGTCTACGTCTCTCCAGTTGGGCCCTACTTCAAGGGAGGAATAACACCTACCTCTCTACGAGTATCAGATGAGTTCCATAGGGCTGCTCCGGGAGGCTCGGGAGGGGTCAAGGCGATTGGAAACTACGCACCGGGAATGGTGCCCTCGAAGATGGCCAAGAAGGAGGGATACTCTGAGATCATTTACCTCGATGCCGTCAATCACAGGTACATCGAGGAGGTCGGTGCCGCTAACTTCTTCTGCGTCAAGGAGGGAGTCATATCCACACCAGAATTGACCGGGACAATCCTTCCGGGAGTGACACGTGCATCTGTCATGGAGCTCGCTGAGTCCAGGGGGTACGAGGTGAGGGAGGAGAAGATCGATGTCGAATACGCGCTTGAAGCGGACGAGTGCTTCTGCGTAGGAACCGCAGCGGTAATTTCCGCAATTGGAACAATAGAGCACGGAGATAGGGTGGTGGAGTACTGTGGAGGGGACGTCGGTCCGGTAGCCATGGAGATGTACGATGCCCTTACGGCAATCCAGCAAAGGCGTGTACCGGATGAGTTCGGTTGGACCGTCTCTGTGTAATAATCTGGCTAAATTCTCAGAACCATTCCTCTCGAGTCTGGAAGAGACGGCACGAAACCCCACCTCTCGTAGAATCCATCCACATCTGCCATGAGGTTGATGTATGACTTGGGAGGAGCCTCTCTGAGCAAGTATTCCATCAGGGCGTTCATGATGATAGTGCCACCTCCCTTTCTCTGGAACTCTTCGATTACCAGCATATCGCAGATTACAAAAATCGTTCCACCATCTCCTATTATTCGCCCCATTCCCACTATTTCATCCGAATCCTCGAGCCTCAGAAGAACTGAGAAAAGCTCCTTTCCGAGACCCTTGCTTGCTCCTTCTAGAGAGCGTGCTCTCATCCCTGCTCCTGCTCTGAGGCTCAGGAATGTCTCGGCATCGGGCACCCCCTCATCCACTCTGAACAATCTTTCACTTCCGACCGAACTTCTTCTTCCTCTGCCCGCTCTTGCGGTGTTTGAACGACTTTCGCTGAGCACGCCTCCTTCGATCGCCCTTGGCCGGACCCCTCGCTGAATCCTTGCCTTGCTCCTTAGCATCCTGGGATCTTTTCCTAAGAGCTGTCCCTATTGACTTCATTACCCCTTCTTTGCTTCTAGCCCCAGTCACCTCGAAGACGTGCTTTGGAGGCATAACCAACCTGCCTTCCTTTGCATATGGCCTGGAGGGGTGGCTGGCCTCAGGCTCCTGCCTCATCTTCCTGATTCCGGCACTACGGGCAGCCCATACCACCGACTCCAGAGTCGGCTTTGGGATGCTGGCTTCCTTCGGCACTCTGCGCCCGTCTGAACGACTAAGCCTGGAGTCGAAGTATCCGGTCCACAGGGTCATCTCCTCTCTCTTAGCCGCCATGCTATCGCCCTACCCCTGAGTGTTGTGTGACTTGAGGGCTTCGTGACTATTCTTCCACGATTACGCCGCTGACTACACCGTGCATTCCGGGCCTGCTTGTCACCCTCACGAGACCTTTGTCGGTATCTAGAACAGCTCCCTTGGTCACGATGTTCCTCCTAACGTAGTTGGGATCCGCGTCATTTCCGACCACGTTCTTCACAGTGGCTCTAACCGTCTTACCGTCCTTTGTGTTGACATTGACTTGGTTCACTGAAAGGGTTCTGACAGTCTGCGAGCCTGCCCTCTTCCGGTAGTTCTTGCGGGCATCAGTCTCGCCCACGAATGCGAGTTGCTCTTCGCTGGCTACCTCGGTCCTGCGCTTGCCCCTGTAGCGGTTAGGTCGCTTAAGGCGCCCACCCGTGGGCTTCCTGCGTGAAATGCCATGCCACTTCGCCATGCGTCCCGCCGACCTGCCTGCCTTATTTCAAACGATTGGAGGTCAAGATTTCTACTTCCAGTGCTCACCTAGGTCTGAAGCAGCAGACTCAATTGCATCTTTGAGCTCTGCATAGCTCCTTGCTACAGGGAATTGTGGGAACTCATCAACCACATTATCCGGCGGCCTGAACAGGATCCCCGAACTGGCACTTGACAGCATGGTGGTGTCGTTGTAGGAATCGCCAGCGGCAATTACGTGGTAGTTCATCCCCATTAGAGACTCCACCGTCTTTCGCTTGTGGTCCTCGTATCTGATTTCCCAGTCCTCTATCCTCCCGCTATCGTCGATAACCAAGGTGTGACAGAATAGGGTAGGGTGGCCGAGCTTTGCCATCATAGGACTGGCAAACTGTGAGAATGTATCCGAGAGGATCAGCGTCGGCCATCTCGACTCTAGCGATTGGAGAAACTCCAGGGCCCCCTCCATTGGATCCATGGAGGCTATCGTGGAGGTGATGTCCCCTATCTTTATGTCATGCTGATCTAGTATCTCAATCCTGTAGCTCATTAGACGGTCGTAGTCCGGCTCGTCCCTTGTCGTCCTCCTGAGCGCGTCAATCCCAGTTCTCTCCGCGACATTGATCCAAATCTCAGGTATCAGCACGCCTTCGAGGTCTAGGCACACGACAAGCATCGAGCAGCGCTGAGGGCTCTGCGCTTCAAGTGTACGCTTTCGGCATGTTCTTGCGCCTACCTGCATGTGAGCAATCATGGTGGACAAGAGGCTAAGGAGGAGGACTCCAGTAAGAATCAAGCAGATCAGGGGAGTTGCCGATGAGTTGACATCATGGATAGGCCATCAGGTGAGCCTCGATGGCTTTCTCGAGCAGGCTCATTATCAGGAAACAGATCTTATTCTAGTTAATCGAGTCCCTTTGGCGATGAAGATTGAGGTCGGGGGCGAAATGGGTTGGTACCCCACGCTCAAGGGGATTACAGAGTGGAGTGTTGAGAAATCATGGGTGGCTGTTGATGGGGGTGCGATACCATTTCTGGAAAACGGTGCCGATTGCATGGGGGCCGGTATACACATTGCAGATCCATCACTACAGAAAGGTGACTTCGTCTGGATCAGGAGTCAGGAGACTGGAGAGCCAATTGCCTCTGGGACAGCATTGCACGATGGAGAGGAAATGATGTCCATGACTAAGGGGAAGGCGATTTCCACTATTCACTGGATAGGTGACGACCTCTGGAATCTTGAGACATAGTGCCTCACCATTGATGAGTGATGGTTACTCACGACTATTCATGCGGGCGGTCTTTCTGTCTCTGCTGCTACTCATTTCGATGGTATCTGCCGCTAGTGCGTCTCAGGGAGGTGTCAACGAAGAGGCCTCAATAGATGGAACCGGAATAGAGAGCGTCGTGTATCCCAGTTCCGCATCTGCAGGGGAGACTTTCGAAGTTCGTGTATGGCTAAATCAGGAATCAGCGGGAAATGCCTCTTCTGTTAACTGGGTTACTCAGGTATGCATTAATTCCGGCATCTGCTACCCACCGGAGACAAACTCATTGAATGCCGAGGGAGATTTCTGGGAGGGTGCAATTGTGCCTGAGGAAACAGTGACCTACGTGAACTGGAAAATCGAGATACAATGGGAGGACGGGAACACCACGAGCATCCCGGAGAATGGATTCGGCTGGAAGGTCTGGTCCGACTGCTGGTACGACAATGGGAGTTGGGGCGGGGAGTCGACCGAATGCCAGGAGAACGACTCTTCGTTCATCCCCGGTTTCACCACAACTTTGGCAATTGCATCCATGTCCATGGCCATATTGATGATTAGACGTGAGTGAGAAGAAACATGGTGGACCCCACAGAGGACTCTGGCTTCATCGACTTGGATTTCGTCGAGATTGACAGGGAGACAATGCTATCCAAGGCTCGCTCATTCTACCAGCAGATGGACCGTCGGCGGACTACTCGGCACTTCTCTAACCGAGAGGTTCCTCGTGAATTGATTGAACTCGCTATCAGGACAGCAAGCACCGCCCCCTCCGGGGCCCATCTACAGCCTTGGACCTTCGTTGCAATCTCGGACAAGGAGTTGAAGGAGGCAATCAGGGAGGAGGCGGAGAAGGAAGAGGCTAGGTTCTACGAGGAGAGGATACCAGAGGAATGGGAGGAAGTGCTAGCACCACTTGGTACCGACCATGTGAAAGAACACATCACTGAAGCCCCGTGGGTCATTGTTCTGTTCAGGCACTCGAAGAGAGAAAGAGGAGATGGCTTCGCTCCCACATACTACTCACAAGAGTCCTGTGGAATTGCAGCTGGACTTTTCATATCCGCGATCCACAACATGGGCCTGGCGACGCTCCCCCACACTCCTTCTCCGATGGGATTCCTTCGGGAAATACTCGAGAGACCAATGCACGAGCACGCGATGCTCCTCCTCCCTGTCGGCTACCCTGCCGAGGGGGCCAAAGTTCCCGACTTATCGAGAAAGGCATTGGACGAGGTATCGGATTTCCGAGATTGATTAAGTATCGCAGAGATTCCCGATAACACATGAAGAGTACCAGAAAGAACGCCTTGGCGATTCTACTAGCCCTACTGATGACTGCCTCTGCCCTATCGGGTTGCTCCGGGACAGATGACGATGTGGATGATGAGCCCACAGATCTCGAGGACTGGAACGTTTTCATGGTACAGAGCTCGTCGGATCTGCCCACATGCGATTCAGCAACCGAAGGCAGACTCTACTACCTGTCATCTGAGTCGGGATTCCAAGCGTGCTCTTCTGGCTCATGGCAGTCGATCGATCTAACCGGACCAGCAGGGGCAGATGGAGAGGCAGGCCCAGCGGGACCAGCAGGGGCAGATGGAGAGGCAGGCCCAGCAGGGCCACCAGGAGAAGATGGGACCTCGTTCTCCATAATCGGAACGGTTGAGGATACTTCCGAGCTGGGAGAGATATACATCGGTGATCCGGGCGACGCCTTCCTAGTCAACTCAACCGTCCACATACACGTATGGAGTGGCTCAGAGTGGATCGACCTCGGGAACATCTCAGGCCCAGAGGGCCCTCCCGGGCCACAGGGAAACCCTGGAGCAGATGGTGCTGCGGGCTCGGCGGGAGCTGACGGTCAGACTGGTGCCGTTGGACCAGAGGGCCCCGCTGGGGAGGATGGGGCTGATGGCTCCATGCCCGTTGTGATGGAGATGGATGTCACAGTCTCAAGCATGAAGTTCTACATAGACTCAATCCTGCAAGCCGACGTCACTCTCTACAGGGGCTTCACATACACATTCGAACAGTCTGCATCTAGCAACTCCGCTCATCCACTTAGGCTGTCCACTACCAGCGATGGGACGCATGGCGGGGGGACCCAGTACACTGATGGGGTGACTTACACGGGGAACCAAGGATCAAACGGTTTGCTAACATTCACCGTTCCTTTGGATGCTCCCGACACTCTGTACTACTACTGCCAGAACCACGGAAACATGGGAGGGGAGATTTCAGTCCAATCCCTAGGAAGCGTCTCGTGAGTGCTGCACCAGTGGTTGGGTCTCTTCATTGGGGGCGGCAAAAACCAATGCCACGCCCGAACCAATGATGAGCAGTCCGCCCACCAAGTCAGCAGGATCGAGAGTCTCTCCGAAAATCGCAAAACCGTAGAAAGTTGCCACTACTACAGTGAGGTACGAAAAAGCGCTGACCCAAGCAGCATTCGCTTTGTGGTATGCCATCGTAATTCCAATCTGCCCACCCCCTGCTCCGATTCCTATTCCAACTAGTGCGGCTATAGTCGTGTAATCCAGAGATGGTAAATCAGGAGCGGATTGGACGATGCTTCCACAGACGGAAAATGCTGCGAACCAGAATACTACAGTAGCAGGCGAGTCAGTCTTCCTAAGCTCCCTGACGTACATGTACGCCAGAGCAGCGAAGAATCCCGATCCCAATGCCAATAGTGCGTCTGGCTCAATGCTGCCCATTTCTGGTGAAATTATCAGCACAATTCCAACAAATGCTGTGAAGACAAGCATGGCGACACCTGAGGATACGCGTTCTGACAGAATCCTGCCTGAAAGCAGAGCAACGAAAAGAGGACCTGTGTACTGGAGTGTTACTGCCTGTCCTATGGGTATCCTGCCGAGCGCTGTGAAGTAGAGAATCATCGCCAGAAGTCCTACGGCACATCTGAGTAGCATTGTCCTCCCGTCATTGACTCTCAAGCTGACTCCCCTAGTTGCCGCGAAGACAGCCACGGCGAACGCAATCACTGCCGATCTGACCATGATGATCATCCATACATCAGCATGATCGCTAGTCCACTTGACCAACGCATTCATTGTTCCAAAGCTGAAGCTACCGAAAATCATCCAGAGAACTGCGGCCCTGGGGGAGTCTGGCATCTCTTCCTCGGTTACGAAAGAGGACAGATCAGGGCCTTCAGTACTGTTGTAGATTTCCTCCAGGCCTCTACCTAGTCCGCTCTTAGCCATCTCAATACAGACTCCAACGACGTTGTAATTCTGTGGTAATTTCCTGGTAGTCCTTGCCTCCGGCACTGGAGGGGTCATGGAGGTGTATTGGGACTCCGTGGCTTGGGGCCTCAGCTAACCTCACGTTCCTCCTTATAGCTGGCCTGATGACTAAGTCAGGGAAGTTCTCCAAGACCTCGCCTGCAACCTGTTTGTTGAGCAGTGTCTGTGAATGCATGGTCAGCAGAACCCCGTCTACACCAAGCCTATCGTTCAGCAGGCTCCTTACTTCCCGAATTGTTCCAGCCAACAGTGCCAGTCCCTCCAATGCGAAGTATTCGGTCTGAACAGGTACCAGTATCCCATCGGAGGCTACCAATGCGTTGATTGTCACAAGTCCGAGTGAAGGAGGGGTGTCAATTAGAACTAGGTCGTAATGAGAAAGCAACGGTTCGAGTGCCTCCTTCATCCTCCTCTCCCTACCGAGTTGCCGCATCATCTCTTGCTCTAGTCCAATCAGACTCTTGTCCCCTACAATGATGTGTAGATTATCCACTGCTGTAGCATGTCTTGAGTCGATCGCAGTCTCCGGAGTTAGAATCAGGTCTCGTGTAGTTGTCCTGACCTTGCCCTTGTCCACGCCTAGTCCTGTTGCGCAGTTTCCCTGTGAATCAGAGTCAATTACTAGAACTCGGAAACCCCTCAATGCAAGCTGGGCAGCGATGTTGATGACTGTGGTTGTCTTGCCAACCCCTCCCTTCTGGTTGATCACTGTGACAACCCTGGCCCTGCCTTCTGGGGTTGGCAATGAAAGCGGGAGTTCCATCGGCCCCCTCGACCTTTTCGCCTCGACATTCTCTACGGAATCCAGAGGTTGCGCGATGCTCTCCTCTTCCTCCTCCAAGAATTCTACGTCGATTATCAATGGTGAATCGCCTACTTCTGGCAGTTCTTCGACGCCATCCGAGGAACTCATCCTAGGGAACGGTGCTAGGAGCCGTGTTGAATATGACGCTTGCTTGGAGGGCGGAAGTGCGAGTTTTCTTTAGCCAGCGGAACGGTCGATGAGATACCAGAGAACCATCTCACCAGTCTCAGCATCCATAGCCAAATCTAGTGAATTGTCCCTTCCGTTTTCTTCCCAATCCCTTGTCGCGGTCATTGTCACCTTTCCGTCTCCAAGGTCCCCCGGAAGGAAACTAAGGATTTCATTGTCTTCAGTGACTGAGAGTCTGTAGCCTACCTCTGCTTCCGGATTCCAGGAGCTTCCAGATTGAATGTACTGGGAGAGTACCGGGTATCTCTCGGAATTTAGGATCCTCTGTTCTAACAGAGACATGGTCTGGGTGCTAGGTATCGAGTCACGATTCCATGAAACATCCCCCCTATCGTTTGATCCAGAGTCGATGACTTCGCAACCCTCTGGGGAACCTCGTAGAACCAGCCATCCAGAGTCGTCGTCTTCATCCACCCATGACAAATTCCACTCCCCTTCTCCAGTGGGTTTGGACCAAGACGACTTCCAGATGTATCCTCCAGAGTCCAGAGCCTGCGTTGCTTGGGTGTTCGGATGGCCTGCCTTCAGACAGGCGACCGCCTCTTCAAGGTCGAACTGTCTTATGTCTGACTCGTCCCACATGGAATCAACCCAGTTTCTCTTTGTGGAGGTCCCGGGCCTGTCTTCCCCATCGTTGGGGGCTTCGATGTAGTCGCGGTTCCAGTCTATTGGACTGCTTCCAGGGGAAGAACCGGTCCTGGAGAATTTCGTGGTAATTGAGAGCCTGCCTTCGGGCAGAATCTCATCGGAGAGTGAACTGACCAGGAAGTCGCAGTCCTTTGTCTGCAAGTCCTTGTCCAGAAGTATATCCGACATCTGTTTCACCGGCCACGCACTTCCGCTCTTGACGTAGATTTCTATCGTTGCGTGCCCATAGCATCTCCCGATTTCTTCGTGTTCGAGTTGAACTGGGTAGACGAGTCCATGGGTGTCGTCCCTGAACTCGCTCTTGACCTCCCAGTTCCAGTCCGAGTTCCAATTAATATCAGGGTCCGAGGACCTCGCCCCCTCCTTGATTACGGCATCTCCAAAGAAGTCGTGAAGCTCTATCGGGGTCATGGGGAAAGATAGGGTTGGGAGAAGTGCAGCCAATCCCCCTAGACCACCCCCATCATAGGTCACTGCTCTGAGGTTGGTTGTCTCTGAATCGAGGTCGCTGAAAGAAATCGAAGTGTCTGTCCTCTTGACCTCGGTCTTCTCAATCTCTACCCAACTGATGGAATCTATCGATAGATCGTTATCCGACATCACCCATCTGATGTTTCCACAATCGGTTTCGGCATCGTCCCTCCATGTCCTTCCCTCGAAGTCAACGTCAAGATCCATACTAATCCTCTTCTCAGCAGATAGGAAGCCCGTTCTTCCCAGGCTATCGGTAGTTTCCACTGCACCAGACTCGGGTCCATCTGTAACAAGAACAGTTCCGGTGCCGTCCATTTCCATTGTGAACTCTCCACAGGCAGGATCTAGGATTCCTCCAGACGAGTCTCTAACTATGCCGAGCATCTCCTCACCACTGATACTGACGCTAGAATCGATTACTTGGAAGTCCATGCTCTCTCCGAATCTAAGTTTTGAGACTGTGAACCCGGAACTCCTCTGGAGGAAAACCGTAGCAGCGGCTCCGACTAGAATTGTAACGAGAAAGACAGCGACGACAGCTTTCCACCTATTTCCCAAAGAGGATAGCGTCGGCATCGAGATGACTAGTGATGGTTGATCGTCCTCCCCTAGGATAACTGGTTCTAGTGCGGCTTCCTCTCTCTCAGGCTCTTGGGTAATGACCTCGGCCTCCACGACCTCGGCCTCCACTACATCCCCTATTCTGGATAGGACCTCATCCACTTTCTCTCGAGTATCGGGAGGGTCGTCATCAACGACCAGGGCCTCCTCCTCCCACAGTTCCCCCTCTTCTGGAGACTCAGCATCCTCTTCGACAATCCCCGCATCTTCAAGAATCCTATCGACCAATATGGATTTCTTACCAGACACTAGTAGTCCTCTGTCCTTGCAAATATCCCGGAGCTTCGCTACTGTGTTTGAGTTAAGCGACTCTCGGTCAATTGAATCCTCTTCGGGCATGCTCTGTGACTCAGTCCGGCCCTGAGGCTTTCAATCTCTCCGACTTCGTGAGCCTTAGGGAGCATACTCCTCGTGTTGACATGAGTTCCCGAGGGAAAGGGTTGAAGACGCCCTCTTGGGCGGCGCAGACCATGGAACCTAGGCTCGTACTCCTCTCGAGAGGCCCGGAGCTGTATAGCACTAGGAGGCTAGCGACCGAAGCGGAGAAGGCTGGTTGGCTGGTCGACATTATCGACCCACTCGCACTAACCATAGTGGTCGATGAGGATGGTGGACGTGTTTTCCATAGGGGCTGGCCTGTGGAATGCGAGGCAGTTCTCCCTAGGATCGGCTACTCGATCACTAGGAGGGGGGTTGCCATAGTTAGGCAATTTGAGCAATCTGGAGTCATCGTCCTAAACTCTAGTCAAGGAATTCTTAGGAGCAGGGACAAGCTTGTTGCATGCCAAATGATGGCCGAGGCTCGCGTACCGGTTCCAATCACCGCTCACGTTGGAGCTTGGGAAGACACAGATCGTGCCGTTAGAAGGGTAGGCGGAGCCCCTTGCGTCGTCAAGTCTACTGAAGGAACACATGGATCAGGAGTCTTCCTGGTCAACTCCGCACAGCAGGCAAGGCAACTAGTCTTCCAGATGCTAGAGAGGGGGATGAGGCCATTGGTTCAGGAATATGTCAAGGAATCACATGGCAGCGACATCCGTGCCCTTGTCGTTGGGGGGAAAGTGGTGGCTTCGATGCGCAGGAAGGCTCATGGCAGCGAGTTTCGTTCCAACTTCCACCTCGGTGGCTCTGTGAGCAATATAGAACTGACCGAGGAGCAAAGAGAGATTGCCGTCCGTTCTACCGAAACGCTAGGACTTGAATTGGCTGGCGTCGATATGCTAGAGTCAGAGAGAGGACCACTCGTCCTCGAGGTCAACTCCAGCCCAGGACTGGAAGGGATCGAGGGAGCGACCAAGATCAACGTAGCAGCAGAGGTAGCAACACGGCTGAACAAACTGTATGAGGGCGTCTTGGCTGAATCCAGCCATGGAGAGGAGAACCTCGGCTCAAACGAAAGCCAGTCTGAGCGTGCCTTCTGAGCTCTTCGGCGATTAGATGGCCGCCTTCTAACCCGCTCCTACCACTCGAAGTATGGAGAAGCATTGAAGTTCCGATACGCCTCGTTGCCTTCGTCCTACGGGACAGGGATGCACACGCCGTTCGCGGCGGGAGGCGAGATGGGTTGACTGGAGAAGGGGAACGGCAAGAGATTAGCAATCCGCTTAGTGGAAGGCTTGGGAGGAGATTCGACTCCGATGAGATCGGTCTTGCAGGATCCCTTCCATCTAGGCTGAACAGGCTATCTGATCTGAAATGGCACGAATGCTGGATGCAGCAATTGCGATCCGAGAAGAAGAGCTCTCACACAATTAGGGCATACGAAGTCGCAGCGAAGTCATTCTCCATGACTTCGCTTCCAGGAGAAGGTGATTTGTCTTGGGAGGAAACTTCCTCCATCCCCGTAAGGCAATTTCACCCGTTCGTGGATCCCAACAATGGCAGAATGGATGCGTGGATGAATAGCCTCGGAGAGTTGAAGCCCTCTACGATTAATGCAAAGATTGCGGCTCTAACCCATCTTCTGAAGTGGCTTGGGCACACTGTTCCGGATTGGATCCAACGCCCATCGCGTAGTAGGTCGCTCCCGAAGACCCTCGGCAGGAGGGAGTTGGCCAGACTTAGGAAAGCCGTAAGCGAATCTGAAGATCCTCTGGCCATGCCCGTCTCTACTCTAATGCTGGACACCGGCCTGAGGATCTCAGAACTTTGCGCGCTAGATATCGATGATATAGACAAGGAGGACCTATCCGCACTCGTGATTGGGGGGAAGGGGGAGAAGGACAGAACAGTGTTGTTCACGCAATCCTCCGTAGAGGTGCTAGAGTCCTGGGAGCCAATCAGGGAAAGAAGACTAAGAGACTCCAACGAAATCGGACTCAGAGCAGTTTTCGTTTCAAGCAGAGGAAGGAGGATCAACCCACGCTCGATCCAGAAAATGATGGACAGGCTCGCCGAAGCAGCTGACATCCCAAAGAGCCGTTTGAGCCCTCATACACTGAGACACACCTTCGCTACAGGACTACTGGAGAGGGGAGCAGACCTGGTCACCATCCAGAGGCTCCTGGGGCACTCAAGCATAGCAACCACTAGAGTTTACCTCGAGATAGGAGACCAGACTCTAAGGGAGATATACCACAGGGCTCAGAGGAATCCCTCTGGCCCAGGGGACTCCCAAGTGGGTGGTGATGGGCAGGACCCCTCTTCAGAACTGGTAGAAGACAAAATTGAGAGTGCTGTGACCAAGCCCTAGTCGGAGAAGCTCACATTCCAACCGTACTCGTCCAAGTGGAACCAGTTTACGACGAACTCATCGCCCTTGTATGCGAACCATGCGCGAGTAGGAACTACACTAGTATAGCGATCATGTTGGACTCTTTTTATTGTATCAGATATCTCCGAGTCGAGATATCTGAAACCCTCCCACAATCTCCCTTTCTTGATGAGGAACTTCTGATCTGATGGTTGCTCTTTGAAGTGCTTGCTTCTCCAGAGGAAATATGGCCACCCATCCGGATCTTCCAGATCGGATATCTTTCCGAAAGAAGCCCTCCTAGAGGGCCTACTATCCACTAAGTGACTGACGACAGGTAGTTCCGACCCGTCCCTCCCCAATCTCAGGATTATGTAGGCGCATGTGTGATATGGGGAATGAGGAAAACCATCCTTCGGGAGAACCAGGGGGCGAATCGCAGTGAAGTCAACCTCCTGGAATTCTGACGTTAGCTCGATATATTCTCGCATGCCGCCCTCTCCACCATTATGGAGTACCTCGATTTCCCCGAACTGACTCATCCAATCCTCGTCAGCCTTAATCTCCAGGATGGCGTCATCCAACGGCCAGTCCCAGAAAGTCATCGACCTCTCCTTCTGAACAGGGGCGCTAACTCCCGATAAATTCGAACTCACACTGCCTTCGAAGGAGCTACTGAGCCGGGAGTTAATTCGAGCAATGATTGGGGTGCCGGCATTCCTCACCTCAACATCCGCTTCCAGTTGCATTGGTGACTTCAACTTCTCACTGTCGAATCCAAAAACTATCGAGAACTTGTTTGGCTTGGCGAACAACTCCTCACTGGTAATCCTAAGGGCATCATATCGCTGACCTCTCCTCTTTGAGACAATTTCTACGTTTACCAGAGGAGCCCCCCCGCCCTTCATCCCCATCACCTGCGCTGTACAGGTCAAATCCGGAAACCTGTCCGAGAGGAAAACCTCCTCGAAGAAGAAATCTGCAACATAAGGATCGATCTCTATTGAGTTATCACCTACGTCAACGATGCATTTTATTCGCCCCAGATTCTTACCTGAATCAACAGGCACTGGTGAATTATCCATCGGTCCGGGGTAGAGCCGTGAGCCTTGAATCTCACCTTCTTGCTGGATTCTTCTTGTTGCTTCTCTTTGCTACGGAGTCTGGCCCTTTCCACTGCCTATCGGCTCCTTCCTGATAACCCGGATGACCCTCTATCGGGCAGTGCTTCCCTGCCCTGCACCTGCTGCAATTGTCAGGGGGAGGCCTCTCTACGACCTTCTGCAGCTTCCCGTACTTCCTTCGTGGCATATCATTTGCTCTAGAATGGGAGGGACTTAGGTATTGCCATACACGGAACTTTGAACCATTCGTGCTATCTGTGGGATTCATGCCGGAGGAGGATGGCGTCTCAACTAAGCCAGTCGGAGTGCATCCTCATCGTTCAGTCCTTTACGCACAGGTAGCTAGCTCTGATCCAAGGATGGCCTTCGACGAAGAAGGGACCATGCATCAATTCGGAACCATAGGGTCGTTCGGCAAGGTATACCTCGGTGATGTAGCGAGAGCTGCATTGAGGTCCCTTGGGACTCATGATCCTCCAGTATTCACCCGTATGCCAAGAGTCGACGAGCAGAATTGGGAGCTACTCTGCGAAAATGACGAGGTCAAAATGTCGATTTCCAGCTCTCACTACTGGGGATTCGGGCTTTTCTCGCGTTGCTTCATGAACAGGATCGTCATGGAGGGCTCGCTTCCTTCGAGGGCCAGGTGCGTAATGGACATCGTCTCCTCCCTGGGTAGAAACCCCTGGGAACCTACTAGGGTAAAGGCATTCGAGAGATCAACATCAGGCTTGATGACGGAGCACACCTCTAGTTGGGACGGGCTGATTTCACTAGCTAGGGAGAGCATGAGTGATGACATCACTAGGCTTCAGGACTCTGTTCACAGAATGCGGGGGGTGGATGAAGCCGGAGACGTCCACCTAGATTCCGCTGATGAGGCTCTAGATAGGGCTAGGGAGGCTTTGGCGGATAAAAACGCCCCTGCTGTCGACAGGGCGCTGAGCAGAGCTTCCAGCGCAATCGTGAGAGCCGACCCTCATTCGGACTTGGGGAGCATGGAGAGGGAACTCCTAGGGGACTAGAGTCCCAGAGTATCCCACATCCACTTCCAGACGTTATTCTCAGGACTTGGCTCGTTGGCCAGGTAAACGACTATGCTGAAGACAACGCAGACGAAGTAAACAGCGCCCTTAGAGATCTGAATTGCATCCTCAGATTCCTCGTCGAAGTACCTGATTAGACCTGCAGCCTGCTGAATCCCGCTGCCCTTCTTCTCCTTAGCCATCGGAGCACCGCACCTACAATCCCTATTTCAAGTCCACGAGCGTGTAAATCTAAGGTTCTAGAGTCTCGATTAGTACGCAACCGCCATCCAACTCGACGATCATTGAGGCTGCCCCCATTGCCGTCTCCAGTCCCTCAGTCATCAGAATCTCCCGCCTCATCCCAGCCTCCGACTGGAAGACCAACCGATGACTGAGTTTGTTCAGAACATCTCTATCGACAACCTGCCAAGTCCACTCATTCTGATCAACCGTCATCAGGGCCTCGATAGGCTTTAGCGGTCCTGTTGCCTTGCCAAAGTCTCGTGCCCTCTTTACCAAATCCCCCAATTTCATCTTGGTTCCAATCTCATCTGTCTTTGTTGGTTCTGAGGCCTCATTTGAGATCCTCCTTCTATATCCGAATCGTGTCATGTGCATCCCTTGCGGCAAATACCGCGACACTCGAGCGAGTCGAGCGAGGTTTAACCGTTGTTGGTGCTGACCACAGTCTGGAACGCAATATTCCGGTTGTTTTGGAATCCCAAGTCTCAAAGTGCACTTGACGGAGGGGCATTCGGACGCATGGCCGTGGAGAGCAGAGAGAGGAGCTGGAGGGAAGAGGCCGAATCAAGCATCCTCCTGAAGGCCGTTTCTCACTGGAGGGCAGATTCCGACTCGTGGTTCGCGGGTGCTTACGATAGACTACCTGAGACCCTGAGAGTCAACCCAAATTGCCCCGAGAAGGACTGGGTCGAGTCATGGTTGGGTAGTATCGGGGCCTCAATTATCCCATGGTTCTCTGGCCCGGGAAGTGCCTGGGAGATGCCATTCGAGAGGGGTTCTGCTGATGGAGAAATAAAGAAGATCATGACTGCTCTTCACGATTCTGGCAGGGTCACTCGTCAGGAAGCGGTGTCAATGATTCCCGTTCTGGCGCTCGATCCCTCTACCGGAGAGTGCATCCTGGACATTTGTGCCTCTCCCGGTTCCAAGACGACTCAGATTTGCGAGCATATCGGAGACTCCGGCGCAGTGATTGCGAACGAAGTGATTAGTGGACGAGTCAATACCCTCGTGACAAACGTTCAGCGACATGGCTCCAGGTCTGCCGTAGTAGTTCAACACGATGGCAGGCATTTCCCAAAAGTCCCCGGAGACGGTTTCGAAAGAGTCCTTGTCGATGTCCCATGTACTGGCTCGGGGACAACCAGGAAGAATCCGGAGGTCTGGGGGAAGTGGAGGCCATCCTCGGGTCGCTCCCTATATTCGCTGCAATCAGATATCCTGAGACGTGCGATTTCAATCACCAAGCCCGGTGGCAGAATTGTATACTCTACCTGCTCATTAGACCCAGTTGAGAACGAATCTGTTGTGGCTAGGGCACTCAACGAAGGCAAGGTCCGCGCAATTCCCGCTAGAGAATTGCTGCCAGGTGTTCCAGCGGAGGATGGGTTGACCGACTGGCCATGTCTGGATGACTCAGGTGAGTTGTCAGAGTGGGGGCCCCTAGATGAGAACCTAGCACCCCCTAAAGACGAACGCATTGCCTCCCAGTTGGTTAACTGCCTCCGGATCTGGAACGATGCTATCAGGGGAGGGGGCTTCTTCATCGCCGTTCTCGAGAAGGCCCCCGAACCACGACGGGAATCAGAATCGGCTCGTACCCCATTCCCTTCACCAAAACAGTTCGTTGACCCCGACTCCTTCCCACGACCGATTAGTCAGAAGAGGAAAGCAGAACTCGAGGAGTCGTGGGGGTCCGTCCCTAGCAGCATGTGGTCCAGGGGGAAGAGCCTGCTTTGGTCCACCGACGAAGTGAGGAGCATTTGGGAATCCGACAGAACTCGAAAGAGTGGCCGAGAACTAGTCCCTGGTCGAAGATGGAGGCCACTGAAAGTCATACACCTTGGGCTGATAGCGGCTAGACTCCGTAAGGGGGATCTCGATAGGGTCGTTTCCAAGGCAGCTCACAGACTCCGTTCGGAGGTCTCTGGTCCATACTTGGACGTCGAAGGAAGAGTGATTGACGATATCCTACTAGGTGCAGAGCCCCATAGGGACATGCTAGAGGGACTTGGTGACGAAGAGAGAGGCAGTCGGATTCTGGTTGATCCGGATGGAAACTGCCTCGCGGTCTGGGTGGGTAGCCGAGTAACCCCTATGGTAAGCGAGACCGAGAAGACCCTCATGAGAGCAGTCAGGGGATTGTCAATCGACTCGCAGGAAGAGGAATGAATGCTACATTCTGCTCAAACGAGCATGGATGATTGAATTTGACTAGCATATGTTCATGAGCCGCGCAAGCAGAACGTGGTGCCCCGGTGGCAGTATGGACGACGTAGACAGGAGGATACTCAGAGTCTTGGAGGCCGATGCTAGGACATCTCTCAGGAAGATCGCCGAGGAAGTCGGCGTCGCCCTGGGAACCGTCAGCAATCGCGTCAGGAGGCTCGAGAGACTCGGGGTCATACGTGGGTACACCGTTCTGCTAGACCCGGACAAGGCTGGATGGGGCTTGAGTGTGGTTATCGGGCTAAGGATAGAGAAAGGTAGACTGATAGAAATCCAGGAGAAGATTGCAAAGGACAACAGAGTATACGGGGTTTACGACGTAACGGGGGACTACGACTCGATGGTTCTCGCCAGAGCCAGGGACAGGGACGACTTGGACGACCTCACAAAGAGTGTGATGAGCATGTCGGGTATCGAGCGCTCCTTCACCCATCTCGTTCTCAACTCGGTCAAGGAGATGCCACCCTCGATACCCGAATGACTCCTCATTCCAGGTCTGAAACCAGACGCTCAACCAATGGTGCCAGTGACGGTACATGCGCCAATAGCGACTCGACGGTCCTTCCTTCGGGCTTCATTGTCCTCAATAGAGAGTTTCTGAGGCTCTCATCAACGGGAGAGTCCAGCGCCATGAGACGATCCCTGAGAGCAGTCTGGATTCTGCCTCCGGTCCTATCCCAGTCCATTAGCAGGATGACGGATGGACCTCCATCCAAGGCTCGATCCATGCAATACTCCGAGTGCAAGTATGCTACTATCCTAGGGCGATCCCATCCTCTGTTAATCTTCTCAATCGGTCCGGTGAATCCCAATGCCCTGAGGGCCTCTTCGTCTCTATTTCCCTCCACCACGACGGGAACCCCCGATCCCCCTTGCTCAGGTGTCCTGTTTCTGATTAGTGACTCTGCAATCGCCCTGGATGCCTTCTCGAACCTCACGACTCTGTCTGCAGGCCCTCCCTCGATACCCCGTTTTGGTCCCAAATCCGGCAGTCTGAATTCGTCGGACATATGGGTCCCCTAGGAATCCATTTGTCCTGTTTTTATTCATCCTTATCATTGGCATTTCTGGCCAGAATCTTTTGGCCTTACGCAGATGACTTACCCGCGACCCTTATGAGTCGAATTTCCCCGCATAGAGGTAGAGATAGCCATGTCCGTGATGACTCCCATCTTCGAAGGCCTGTGGAACCACTATATTTTGTGGTCAGTAATCGTGGGTGCAATCGCTTTCGGTTGGCTCTACCACCACTCATTCTGGTTTACATCAAAGGATGGAGAAAAGATACCAAACGTGGACGAAATCGAAATCGGCGTCTTCCCCAAGCATAACGACGACATGCGTCTAGAAGTTGCTTGGACAGTCCTGCCTTTCATCCTCATAGTGTGGCTAACATACTATTCTTGGGAGCCCTTGGACGCAATGTGGACATCGACCGAGGGAGGCGTACATGGTTACGAATGCGATTACGATGACCCTGAATACAACGGTTCGAACAACGAAATGGACTCAATCGGGATAATCACTTCGGATTGCTACCACGTGATCGAGATTACAGGGCAGCAATGGTTCTGGAGCTTCGACTGCCTAGAGTTGGAAGAAAGCCTGTGTGACACAGGCACCGAGACGATGGAGGTTTACGGAAGCGTCCCGGTCCTGAGCCTGAAGAAGGGAGAGACGTATCTCGCGGTGATGGATTCTATTGACGTGACGCATGCTCCTTGGTTCCAGCACTTGGGGACAAAGGAGGACACCGTGCCAGGGCAGCAAACCACTCTGTGGCTGGCAATTTCAGAGGAGATGACCGAGGAGTCAATGGTCCTCTGCGCGGAGTACTGCGGCGATGCACACTCCATTATGGCCGCAAAGCTGGTGGCACACGACTGAGGCTGGAAATATGTTGAGGAATAGATCGAAGGGGGCAATCGTGGTCCTAGTGGCAATAGCTGCCATGCTTGCTCTGCCATCGGCTCAGTCCCTGCCAGGGGGGATATCCGGAGTACAACAGTCCGGTTGCAACTGCCACGGCGCCGTTCCTTCAGATTCCGTAGCAGCATCGATAGATGGGCTCCCCGAGAGCTACAACTACTCAGAGGAGTACGAAATAACAGTCTCATTCCAAGGCGGTCCTAGCCAGGAAGGGAACGTGAACCAAGGCGGCTTCCACCTATGGGCGAGCGAAGGCTCGCTTTCCGTGAACGATGCAACCGCACAGGTTTACAGCCAAAATGAGGTGGGTCACACCGAAGCGGGGAACGATCAGATTTCTTGGACGGTGACTTGGACAGCACCCGCCACGGATAAGAACGTGGATTTCGTCCTACATGTGAACTCTGTCAACGGTAACGAAGACGGGGCAGGAGGGGGGACCTCTGGAGACATGTGGGCCAAAGCCACGGTTTCCCTCGGAGGTCCTATTGAGGTTCTGGAGGCAGCTGACCCCTTCGTCGTGCTGGGAGTCCTGATCCTAGTATCAGCAACACTTCTCTCAATCACCCTGGCATACGTATTCTACAGGAAGGACCCAGATGCTTTCGACTGGGACAACTTCGCACCTTGGCTTGCGGACTGGCTGACTAGCACTGACCACAAGAAGATAGGGACCCTGTACTTCGTAGCCGGGCTCTTCTTCCTCGGAGTGGGTGGGATAATGGCGATGATCATCCGAATCCAACTCGCAGTTCCAGGAAACGACTTCCTCACGCAGGAGCAGTACAACCAGTTCTTCACACTTCATGGGACGACCATGATTTTCCTTGCAGCGATGCCGATGATCAACGGCTTCGCGAACTGGATGATTCCGCTTCAGCTTGGAGCGGCTGACTTGGCACTACCTAGGATAAACGCGATGTCCTTCTGGTTGCAGCCATTCGCAGCCCTTCTGATATTCACTGGGGTCTTCTCGGGCCACGGTGCGGATACCGGTTGGACGGGATACGCCCCTTACGTTGTCAGTGAGGGAGCCCATCATGGCACTACAATGTGGGCAGCCGGGCAAATCATGCTAGTCGCATCATCCACCCTCACTGGGATAAACTTCCTGACTACGATGGCCGTGATGAGGGCCCCTGGAATGGGATGGATGCAGATGCCACTCTTCAGCTGGTCTATTCTTGTTGCCAACGTGATGCTATTCCTGTCTATCCCTGCTTTCGGAGTGGGCCTGATTCAGGTCTACCTGGATAGGGTGGTGGGAACCGCGTTCTACGACATCGCGGCCGGGGGGGACCCATTGCTGTGGAGCCACTTGTTCTGGTACTTCGGCCATCCTGAGGTCTACGTGGTCATTGTCCCGTCATTCGGCATTATCTCAGAGGTCATAGCAACCAGTTCGAGGAGGTCCGTATTCGGCTACAGGTCGATGGTTTACGCCCTAGCTGGGATCGGAATTGTTGCCTTCATCGTGTATGGGCACCACATGTTCACCAGCGGAATGAGCCCGACACTGAGGTTCGTCACCATGCTGACCACGATGTTGGTCGCAGTGCCCACTGGGATCAAGATATTCAACTGGCTGATGACAATGCACGGGGGGTCGCTGGTGTACAGGACCCACACCCTCTGGGCGCTCGGCTTCCTTGTGACGTTCACATTGGGAGGGATATCCGGGATGTTCTTCCCTTCGATAGCGATGGACACCCACCTCCACGAGTCGTACTTCGTGGTGGCACACTTCCACTACGTACTAGTCGGGGGAACGGTCTTCGGGTTCTTTGCAGGGATCTACTACTGGTGGCCTAAGGCCACTGGCAAGATGCTCAGCGAGAAACTCGGCACCCTACACTTCCTAACCGCCTTCGTCTCATACAATGCCCTCTTCTGGCCAATGCACAGGCTGGGGGTCTGGGGGATGACTCGCAGGCACCACACCTACTTCGTGACCACCGAGGACGCTCTTGGCTCACTGCCCATGGAAGCGGCTGGCTGGAACATGTTCATTACCGTCTCCGGATTCCTGTTCTTCTTCTCCAACTTCATACTCGTGTTCAATATGATAGTGTCCTCGATCAGGGGCGAGGACGCCCCCGACGACCCGTGGGGCGGTTGGTCGTTCGAGTGGATGACCACATCACCCCCTCCCGCTCACACCCTGTACAAGCTGGATGACGGCACATGGGGGCTCCCGACTCTTAGGGACGCAAACGAGCATATCGCGAACGAGCCCGGGTGGCTATCCAGCTGGTTCCAGAGGATGCTGGTTGCAGATGACGAGACAGAGGAGGCGTCACATTGAGCGATGACCACCACCCAAGCGCCTGGGGTCCCCACGACTGGAGGCACGGGGCTCCCCACAACTCATGGTCCCCGTTCATACTGAGCTTGGGCGTGGCGATATTCCTGTTCACTCTCGCCGGGGCCTTCGAGTTTGGAGAGTTCCAGGGATGGGGTCACGTGCCTCTGATATTTGTAGGACTTGGCGTAATCGGGTTCAGCCTAGTAGTCTGGTGGAGGCAGGACATGAGCTTCGGAATGAATGGGGAGGTCTTCGAACCCAAGTCAGCAGGGACGCCGTTCCAGAACATAGACATCAGGAAGGTGGCGATGTGGATGTTCCTGATGTCCGAGATGATGGTCTTCACCTCACTCTTCAGCACCTACATGAGATACCGGTTCGGGATCCCTAACTGCCAGACGGTCTTCGAGTCCGGGGAGTGGGTCGAGGGTACCTCCGTGACCTGCTTCGAGCCCGCTGGGCACCTGATCGCGTCTAGCTGGTTCCACATCGCACCGGGAGCGATAAACACCTTCGCCCTGATCATCTCCTCGTTCACGATAGTGCAGGCACTGCGATACGCGAAGAAGAAGGACATCGACGAGGACGTCAGAAGAAGGAAGGTGACTCGCTACCTAGGTACCACGTGGTTCCTCGCAGTCCTGTTCCTGACACTGAAGATGATCGAGTGGTTCCTGGGCTTCCCGCTGCCCGAGTTCCTGCACGAGTTCAACCACGGGGACTCCAGCATCAAGTCACTCTACGCAGAGGGTTACCTGATCAATGCGGACAGCTACCAGCACCACGCGTACGACACCCACTACATCGAGGCGCACCCGGATGACTACTCAATCCCCGAGGACAGCGCGCTATACGCCATGATGCAGGCTGGGACCCATCCCGGAGGCCACATGATGGCTAACATCCAGGTCAGCGCAACCACGTTCTACGTGACCACTGGAACCCACGGAGCCCACGTGCTGGGTGGCATAGTGGGTCTGACATACATGACCCTGAAGGCAGCCAAGGGCGGATACACACCCGACAACGCGGTTTCGATCGAGTACTTCGGGCTCTACTGGCACTTCGTGGACCTAGTATGGGTCCTCGTCTTCCCATTCTTCTATCTATACTGAGGTGAAAATTACATGGCGCACTACAAGATTATGGGGCAAGATCCCTACTGGATGAACTTCTACGGACTGATGATACTGACCCTGATCGAGGTTCTGGCCGTCGGCGCCGATCTGGTGCCAGTGGCGGACGCTCTCGGGACCGAGGAGAAGGTGGTCACCCTCTGGATACTCACAATTATCGCGATTCCGAAGTTCATCATGATCGCTGCCATCTTCATGCACCTCTATGGTGACGAGGACTCGGCTATACTGACCATGACCGCCCTCTTCCCCGCGTTCTTCATCCTCATCATGGTGCTGTTCGTCGGACTAACCCATCCTGACGCTGCCTCAGGACTCCCGGACTGGTGCAGACCAGGAAGCTGGGGCCTCTAGGCTTAAGGTTCATCCGTGGTAGTCCCCACGCATACTCACTGCAGACGTCGCATAGCCTGGTATTGCGCCGGATTTGAAATCCGGTGTCCTAGTGACTCGGGAGTTCAAATCTCTCCGTCTGCGCCAAAAAACACCCTCTTGACCGGGGCTAGAACTTCGATGCCGCGGAGACGTACCCGCAGTGCTGGCAGAACTCGCCTGCTTCGGGGGGCTCGGGCAGATCCAGGCATTCCTTCGCACCTCTGACCAATCCGTCCACCCAATCGAAGTCAATCCTCTCTCCCTCGATAACAGTGCTTGGGTCTGCAGTGTCGATCTCGATCACCAATGCCGGCTTCAGGGGTATCCCCCTGGGGCTCCCCGTAGGACCATCGCGCAGCAGCGAAGATTCGTCGACGTTCCCATTCTCGTACACGAAGAAGCCTCGGGTGGATACCGGATGCCCCAATTCCCTCAGTAGCCACTGGTATATCGCCATCTGACGGACGTAGGAACCCTTGTAGATGTCCTCGAGGAACAATTCTGAAGTCAGTTCAGATCTCGTTGCAGTAGACTTGTAGTCAACCACGTACCATTCCTCTGAATCACCATCCTTAGACATCCAGATGTCATCGACAGCTCCGAAGACCTGCAACCCGTGTCTCTCAACCCTGACTCCCTTGAAGTTCTCCCTCCACTCGTCCATCATGGAGTGATCCAGAGGAACCATGTGGCCTAGACCGTTCTCAGTCATGTACGGGTGCGGCGTTCCCTCCTCCCTGTGAACATCGAACTCCCTCTTCAAGAGGGTGTCCACCAGAGTGTTGAGGAGGAAGGAAGGGATTCCCGGAGTGTCCACTCCCTTCACCCTGTCAAGCCAGAAGCACCGGGGGCATGCGTGGAACTTCTCGAGTCTAGAGCGGCTGATTGGGAAAGGGTCGGGTGCCTCCGCCGTCCCGTACTTCGATCTCTGTGTCGATCGCTCCTTCCACTTCTTCCTCTCCTTGGTGACCACGTGGTACGGTGCTGGACGTGTGCTTTGAAGGTGTGCAGGCCTACTCGTTGGGAATCTTTGCAGCACCTCTTACCGTGAGTTGGTCATCGTGGTACTGCATTGTGGCTGGGGTGGTAATTACCGCCTCTCCATCCACCCCTATCATTAGAGGAGAATTAGGAGAAGTTGAGAATTCGAACCTCTTGGCATTCTGCATGGTTATTCCCCACTTCCCAACGTGCTTTCCCTTCTTTACTGGGCCCATCAACATCAGCATCTGTAACTTCGACATACCCCATGCCATAACCAAAGAGCAGTGGCCTTGGGTTGGCCTGGCTCCTGGAGCTACCTTGTAGCCACCACCAAAGGTTTGGCATTGACTCATGCAAAATAGGCCTGAGAGGTCTACTTCGATTGGCTCTCCTCCATCGATTCTGAGCTCTCCTTTCTGCTTCTTCCAAGATATAATTGCCTTAATGCCGAGTAGGTCGTACTTCCTAGGGCCTCTAATTCTCTTGAATTGACCCTCATCTTTCATTCGGTTGATTACTGACGTGACTCCGCCATCGCATTCGAGGAAACTCCAACGAACTAGATTCCCAGGGGTCTCAGGATTTCCATTACAATCACGAGGAATAGGGGCCGCCTTGGAGGGGTGATCGGGAGCAGGCGGGCCCTCT
>MPLT02205447.1_pt1 | contig 24295 bp, 37 predicted proteins | sample 1617391 | NCBI WGS metagenome assembly MPLT02 (sample SAMN05944800, study PRJNA350692) | marine metagenome | biome: marine; feature: ODZ; material: water; isolation source: 70 m water sample filtered on 0.2 um supor filter | place: Pacific Ocean | collected 2012-04-08 | depth 70m m
GCTACGGATTTTGAAATTAGAGATTATGGATACGAACTGACAAGATGTCAACGTTATTACTTCAGGCAGAATCTAGCTAATAATCAATTCTTTGGACAGGGGTTTGCAGCTAATGATTCTTTTGGTGATGTAATGATTCATTTCCCTGTTTCTATGAGGACAAAACCTACAGCACTAGAACAAACTGGTACAGCAGGTGATTATAAACTGACAAGAAGAACTGGTTCTACTACTTGCAGTGCAGTCCCTACCTTTTCAAATTCTACTGAAACCTTTGGTACTCTTACTTGGACTACTGGATCTGGTATGAGTGGAGGAGAATGTGTATTTATGCAATCAACTGGAGATGATCATTTCCTAGGATGGACTGGAGCTGAATTATGAAGTATAAGAAATTAGCATTAAGAGGTGTAGATGGAGAGCAACAAATCTATGCTCGTATAGAAGATGACGGTAAAATATACCTCACTTGTAATGGTGACGACCAAGACTTAAAGGATTGGGTCGCCGAAGGTAACACCATAGAGGAGGCTGACTAATGGGATTAACAGAAATCCAAACAGCAGCAATCGCTGATGATGCTGTAACTACAGATAAGTTAGCTAACGCAATTAATACAGATATTGCAGCTAAAATGCCTCTTGCAGGCGGCACATTTACTGGAGACGTAACCTTTGACAATGGAACCAATGCTGGTAAAGATTTAAGATGGGATGAATCAGTTGATTCCTTAGAGTTCGATGATAGTGTTAAAGCTACATTTGGTGCTGCTGGAGACTTACAGATTTACCATGATGGATCTAATTCTGCAATATTAAATGATACTGGTCAACTTACTATAGCTAGTGATAATGCTTTAAATCTTTGCTCTAGAACTGGTACAGAATACTTCTTTAGAGGTTATCTAAACGGAGCTGTTGAACTCTACTATGACAACACAAAACGGCTGGAAACTGATAGCGGCGGTGTTACTGTAACGGATGATTTAACTGTTACTAATGACGTTAAATTAGCTGATGACGGTAAGCTTATTTGTGGGAATAGTTCAGACCTAAAAATATATCATGATGGAACTGATACCTTTATTAAAAATGCTACAGGTAATCTATTAATAGGTGATACAGATGGGAATGTTGTTTTACAAGGTAAATGGGGTGAAGATAGTTTAATTTGTAAACCCGATGGTGCTGTAGAACTTAATTTCGATAATAATAAGAAATTTGAGACTATCTCTGGCGGCGCAAAGGTAAGTGGAGACTGGTATAACAATAGAAATACTTTTATCGGTACAGTTGCCTCTGGTCAATCTACTATAAGTATTGGTACTTCAGGTGGTTCACAAATAGGATTCTTTCAACAAAGTACAAATGATGATGAATTAAGATTCTATACACATAAATCTGGAGTCGCTCATGCAGAACGTGGGAGAATGGATCCTGATGGCTACTTCTTATGGGCATGTACTACTCAAGATAGTAATAATAGTACAGGTATTAGGCTTGCTAATACAGGGTCTATTTTTGCTACTAGGGACCAAGAATATGCTGCTATCTTAAGAAGAAGTACAAACGATGGCGGTATTATTTTATTCCGTAGAGATTCCACTGATGTAGGTAATGTTTCTGTTACATCAAGCGCAACTTCATACAATACTGGTTCAGATTATCGTTTAAAACAAAATGACGAACCAATCTCTGATGGTATTACTAGATTAAAACAACTCAAGCCTATTAAGTTTAAATTTAAAAATGATACTTCTAAATTTGTTGAAGGATTCTTTGCTCATGAAGTTAGTGCTGTAGTTCCTGAAGCTATAACAGGAGAAAAGGATGCTGTTTATGCAGAAGATGATGAAACAGGACACAAGAAAGGTGATCCTATTTATCAACAAATAGATCAGGCTAAACTTGTTCCTTTATTAACCGCAGCATTACAAGAGGCGATTACTGAAATAGAAACACTTAAAACAAAAGTGGCTGCATTGGAGGCAGCATGATTAAAATAAAACACAACCTATCTAATTTCTAATGAAAGATTTCTTTGATCAAAAGCAAAAGGAATACTCCGAAAATCTAAAAAAGATTCAACAAGACATTGCTCGTTTATCTATTGATGAAAAAAGACTAGAAGGTGCATTGCTTCACAATCAAGAAGTGATTAAATTCTATGAAGCACAGGAAAATGCCTGTCCTGCTACTCCTCCTGAAGATACAGAATCATGATGCAAAAAGTATTTAACGCTTTAAGTGCTCTGGCTTTTCTAATAGCTGCGGGGCTTGCTGGGGGAACGTATTTCGGATACAAGTATGTTACTAGTCCTCATGGTCAAGCAAAGATTAAAAATGCAATCATGGGTGATTTAAAGAAAGTAATGCCTAAAGCTATTGATGCAAAAATGCCTACATCAACAGGACCAGCAATGCCATTTTGAAAAAGTTTCTTGATGCTATTGGATCGTTATTTATTTATGAGAGTCCTGAACCTCTAGACGGGTATAAGACACATTTGTATTATTTAACGAGTAGAGAATTGCAGAAACTAGCTTCAACACCTAGTCATTACAGTAAAACTATTCTGATTAATATGATTATTGATGAAATGACGGATAATGCTAAAATGTAAAATGAAATCGCTTAGACATCGTTCTTAGGTCTCCTTCAATTCTTTTACCGATAGAGTTGAAGGCCCGCTAGGGATCTGATTTAAGTGGTTTCATCCTAATCAAATGAGCGAAATACCTGAGATACATGTTCCTGATATAAGTCCTCCTTTTGTTTATTCACCTTACGTTCCAACACCGATAGAGACACCTGTTATTATTCCTGGCTGTCAATATTTTCACCGTGATCAAAACTTAAATCCTAATCTTTTAATTGATGATCCCAATGGAGTAGGAGTTACTTGTCCAGAAGGAGGTATTCCTCATTTCTATCCGATGGATTATACGCCTGACAATATAACTGTTATAAAAGAAGCTCCACCTCCAAAACAGAAAGAACCTGAAGTACCAGAAACAAAAAAGCCTGAAGTTCCTGATCTTCCACCAGAAGATGTAGATGAAGAGATTGTTGTTTGTCCTGGGCCTACAGATTTAAGGGTAGGCGATTTTCGTAACGATAAAAAGCTCGAACGTGTCTCATCGCATAGACTTTCACTAGATGGTACTCGTTGTATTACTGAGTATGAATCGACTACTTTCGCACAACAATACATCCCTAGTCCTCCTCAAATTGTTAGTACTGCTGCTATTGCCTTGGTTGCTGCTGGTGCTCCATTATTACTTAATGTCATCAAGCCTCTTGTAAAAAATATAGTTAAGAAGTTAACTACTAAAAAGCAAAAATAAGGTAAAATAAATTCACCGCTTTGGAGATAGGCGGTAACAGAGAAGGAAGATGGCCCTTCAATACAAGTACGTGAGACTCGTACCTCTGTGGTTGAGGGAACGATCATCTTATAAATAGCCTCCTTCTCGACCTATTTAGAAGAAGTAACTGGGGTAAGAAAAGAATTGATTTACATTTTGATCGGAAAATGAAGAAATGAATTGTTGGTATTGCAAAGGAGAACTCATTTGGGGTTCTGATGTTGACATTGAAGATGAACAATCTGAATACAGTATGGTTTCCTTTCTAACTTGTTCTAAGTGTGAATCTGCTGTAGAGATATATAAGAAAAAAGAAGAAGTTATTTCTTAACTTTAATCTGGTGTGTATGAGGCAAGACTTGATTAGGTCGAACGATGACTTCAATATCACTACAAGCTATAGCAGATGAACTATCAGATTTGAAGCGTACACCTAGCTTCATTTGTTCCGAGCAAATTTTTAATCTATGAAGGGCAATCTCTAACCTAGTTTTCTTATTTAGTAATTGTTGGTTCTCTATATTTGTTTTTACTGCTTCATGGCAAAGGGCTATGCCTTGTCCTAATGGGATATTAAATTGAAGAGATATTCCGAAATTATCTGAGAAGTTTTCCTTCTCAAAACGTGGAATTTCTGAATAGTATTTAATATTTCCTGTATCCTCATCATAGATCGGTGTTCGTGTCACTGTTTCGGTAGGAGTAGCATAAGTATGTGTGTTAGTAAGGAAGGGAGAAACAGTAAGAGATGGACCAACGCATTGAATGCCTTGGGAATAACGATTCATAGGCCAAAGACCAGGTGTAATCATTGTGGCATTGTTATTGACAACTCCAGAACTATTACTTTGGGGAGAGGCGACTGTCGTGTTACCGTAAGCTTTTATAGGGGCAAAAAATAATAATATTACTGGCCAAATACGGAGATACTTTCTGTAGTTGTAGTGGTATTTATTTGCCGAGTAATCGTTGTAATTGTCTCTAACCCTGGTGAAATTACGCTTTCGACTAGAGAAAAAGGAGCACCCTCGTTGACTATTTCCCATCTAGGAATAGCCTCAAGTGTTGGTGAAGTCCAATTAAAATTAACGCCATTAATTGTTTGTGTAGAGGTTGGATTTGCAGAAGGGTTAACATAAGTATTTGTCTTTATGTTATGCCCAGAAGCAGAATATGAGTATCCTGTTCGATAGTTATGACTGGTAACTGTCTCGTTAATAATACTTTCAGACGTAGAGTTAGTAGTAAGAGTTCCCGAACGAAACTGTGGAACCAAAGGTGCAGCAATGCCTTTGGCCCCTATTAAGGTTAATAATAGTAGAAGATATTTAATCAATTTGAATCGTTACTGTTGTTGAACCTGTGCAACTAGAACCTGCACCCATTGTGCCCGCACAGGTATGTACCCCTGAACTGAGACTCGTTATGCTTCCTCCAGCAACTCCACCGCTTCCTGTAACAGTTACACCAAGAGAAGGTAGTGCTGGAACGACACCTCCAGTGACGGTAGTTGCGCTTTGAACTGCATCACCAACCGTTAGGCTTTCTGTCATTGAATATGCCGATCCTGCTGTTGTTATGGCAAAGTCAGTATCCACAATTGCGGGAACACCTGATGTAACTGAATCAGCCGTCAAGCCTCCAATAGCACCAGAAGTAGTAGTGCCTGAAACTGTAGTGCTTGGTGTGATGTTGTTACCTGTAACGCTATAGGTCGTTCCAATACGAGAGGCGGAACTATAAGCCGCATCTAATTGAATCTGTGCTGACGTTGTGTATTTAGCCGTGATATCAGCTTGTGCTGCTGGTGCGGCCAATAGGAAAAGGAAGGGGATTAATCTTTTCATGCTTCTTTAGAGTTTTTAGGATCTACAAGTTCTGCACCTTCTATCTTAATAGGAGTCTCTACTCTAATGATCTGATAGGGCGCAGAAGATGTTGTCATAAGTTTCTGAACTTCAGCCTTAGACATAGGTTTATCATCATCAGATTTATATGTGCCGTCACCTCGCTTTTTTGCTGTTTCGAGGCCGAAGGAAGCCAGAGCACCTGTAAACACGCTGGCAATGAACGTGGGATCTATACGTTCTTGCTGGCCTAATCCTGGGATTTCCACGTAATTTAAAGTCAAGATAAACCCGCTCCAAACAACAACACCTAGCCGCACGAAAGTAGAAAGAATAACAAGTTGTTCTTCCTTGTCATCCATCTTTTCTTTTAGTTTTCCTAGTGGGCCTTTCTTTTTAGGCTTTACATCTGAAGATGGCTTTTCATCCATAAAAGTAAGAAGCAGGTCATACTAAGATTACTTGCAATTTGTAAAAATGGCCGAGTTATGGGCTGCACTAGTAGGGGCAATGGTTTCTGCCCTTCTTATGGTTTTAGCTAATCGTTCAAATAGAAATCAAGGTAACTTTCGTGAAATATTCCATCGATTAAACGCTATAGAAAAAGACCTTGCTAGGCTAGAAGGGAACAAAAGAAGTAACACTTCATGGAGGAATCGATAGAGCGAGCGAAACAACGCATCAAAGAATTAGAAACATTAATCAAACATTGGCAAAAACAGCAAAACCTCCGTTAAATACCACTGAAACGGAGGCTTTACTTGGGATGGGGAACCCATGCCAAATGTAGCGTTTATGTATAGGCTTGGGAAGTAGCACCCATTCCTATGCTTAAACTAATCAAGCCGATTGTTTTTACTTTTCTAAGGAGTAAAGCAATCAGACAATTAGCAATGGACATCATCAGAGTTGCTGTTACTAAAACAGACAATGATGTAGATGATCGACTTGCAGATATGCTTGAACGGGCTTTGTTCCCAGAAAGAAAAAACAGTGATTTACCAAGATGAGTTACAACCCTGAATGGATAGAAGAAGATAAACAGCGACTACGAGATTTAGACCGCTGGTATCACATCGATGGTCGTCATCGAAAAAGTCACAAAATGCACGGTGTCTATACAGGATTGAAAGAGATTGCACCTAAACTTGACCGTATAGATGAATTAGTTCAAAGAATGAGTGATGCTTATGACCGATTACATAAAAATTGATATCACAGAATTAGTTGAACCTCCTTCTATAGAGGAAGAATTCACAATGGAAAGAAGGATTCAAGAACTAGATGAATGTGATGATAAAGATGAGTTGAAAAGATATGCAGCAGCACTTCTAAGACAAAATCTACATCAATCACATTTTGTTTCTAGATGTCTTGATCAAATTGCACTATTACAAGCCAAGTTAGTTTGTGCAGAGAATCCTGTTAAACAACCTGAACCCAATTGGATTCAAAATTTATTCTACGGAAAGTAAAACTAATCTTTCCTTGGCGCAATGGTTCCACTTTCTCCTGTTTCCCAATAAGAACCAAAGAGAGTAAAACCTGGAATCTCTTCAAATTCAGTACGGCTTGTATATTTTCTAATTGTTGAGCCGCCTAATTCTGCCTCGGTTGCTTTTTCAAGTAACCAAGTCGCTGCTTTTTTGGCTTCCTCTGGAGAGAAATCAATAATTAAATACTTATCAGGATCGTTATCTTTTGATTTTTTTTGGTTGGACTTGAAACGAAAGCGGGCGTTAAATACGTTTTCCATGAGAATTAAAGAGAATGAGGGTCAATGTTGTTTTTTGCTTCCCACTCGATGACATCAACGAGTCGGTAACGGATGCGAAGAGCATAAGGTTTTAACGGTGTTAAGCCTATATCTTCAAAAGGAGGCCCAGTGGCCTCGCCTTTTCGGGTCTTTTTTCTCCATTGCTTTAGCGTCCAAAGTGAAATGCCATAGCGTTTAGCAAGATCTTTTGGTGTTAGGTATTCAGTCATGCAGCTAACTTGATCTCGGTTAGATCATCCTTTGATAATTGCCCGTCTTTATGCCGTTGCTCTGCCAAAGCAATGATTTTTTTATTGTCTGTTTTAGGGTCTTTTAATTTGGTTAGAAAAATCCTTTTAAGGTCAGATTTAACAGGCTGAGTTTTTGGAGTCTCCTTAGTGACGGGTTTGACGGGTTGTTCTGGTAATTCTTCCTCAGTATTCATATCCATATCGGGTTCGATTCCGAGGATCATTTTGATCGCATACCGTCGGGCATAAGTGATAGCACCTCCATAAGTAAACATCGGTTTTGATCCCATGTCGTTGGGTAAAAATAAAGGAGTCTCGCCTTTAAGCTCTTCGCCTGATTTATGGATCAAATGGGTAACGATTAAAGTTTGACCGTGCTCATTGCATCCAAAAGTTTGGGTTAAAACAAGATCATTCTTAAGCAACACAGGTTGAACAACTGACAGCATCACCTCTAAAGGAGTGTACTGATAAGAAAATTTTCCTAGACCTGCGGTTCTTGATCTTTCTAAAGAAGGGCATTGCTCTTGAAATTTTTTCAAGGCTGCATGAATTTCTTTCATTTGTTTGTTGGGGTTGAGAATGCCCACCGAGGTAGGCTTAGTTTTTGTACGCCGCGATCAGCCCATCCAGGCCACTCGCCAGCAAGTTCACATTCGGCAATTTTGTCTAGTCCTTTACGGCATAACCTTCGGCCTTCTTGCATCGCATCATCATCTAATTCATAAATACCAATATCAAAAGGCCACTCACTTTGCACCACTAAAAAGATAAAACGGCTATATCCAGTGACGTTTAAATAATGCGCCGCTTGAAGATGATATTTCAAATTGGTGACGGTCTTTGCAAAATCAATTGGGTTCGCACCGCTTCGGCTTGTTTTTAAATCAATCAAAGTTGTTACATTTTCCCAATCACTTCGCGCTTTCATGACTAACCCTGTTGAGTCATCATTACGCCAAAAAGATTTTTCAGCCGTTCCATGAGATAACAAAGATTTAGCTTCCTTATCTTTAAAAACCGCATCCCTCATTTTTAAGGCTAGTTCCATGTCGCTTTTTGTAGTAGCGATTAATCCTGCCTTTTCGGCTTCAGCGGCTTCTTCTTTTCCTTTCTTAGTCGTGCGGCTGCTAACAACTGTGAACCGTTTGTCTAATTCATCAGGTTCTAATACAGCGCAATGGGTCAACGTGCCGAGAAACATTGCGGCGGTTTCTTTTCGTTCTGGCTTCTCAGGATTTAGAAAAGTATTCCAGTAAGACCGCGGGCCATGCGAGATCATTACTTTCAGCATTGATGCACTAACAGCGGGGTCGCTGTGATAGTGAGCATTAGAAATTCGTGCGCTTCCTTGGGTCATTGCTTTTTTTTCTTAATGTGGTAAATGGTTCGGATAAAAACAGAGCTATAAAATTCCCTTAGATCAAACCAAGTGAGTTCGTGAGACAAAGAAAGTTTGCGAAATCTCTTGATTAACCCGTATTGTTTTTGTTCTTGCCACCAGCTAGTGCTAGGGATGAACAAAGTCTCGTAATTATTCTTTTCTAAATAGTCATGGATTTCTGCACATAACTGAAAAGGAGCAATCCAAAATAATCCGTCATCTTCTTGGGTCATGATTCCTTTTGTGTAGGTCTTTCTTTTTTGCCGTAAGAAACAGCAAGCTCTAAAAGTTGCAATTGAGATGGTGTTGCCTCCTTAGTTATGAAGTCAATAGCATCTAAGAATGGGTCTTGTTTTTCCCTTTTCATAATCCTTCCTTATAAAGTCCTGTGGTAGGACCGTATTTTTGTAGTAAAAATGGAAAGGTTCTTAGCAGTAAAGCCTTGTTATCGGCGTCGGCCAAAATCCCCGCTTTACCTAATGCACTCTCAAATCCTGAACCGTAACTTAAAGCAGTCTTAAAAGTGTTTAGAACTTGTGTTTGATTCATTTGTAAACCCGATAAATTAGAAGTGTCATCTGCAAAGTCTGCAGTAGATGGCTGGGAGTTGTAGGCGGTTGGGGTTAGCCGCCTACCTCTTATTTGGTATTCCATATTTTTTGAAATACCATTCGCAGTATTCTTCAGGTGTTGGCGTTTCACATTTAAAGTTAGGATCATCTATTTGAACAGATCCAAGACCGATACTTGGATACGCTGGTCTTTGTGATGTTCCCTCGTTGGTATTGAAATAAATTGTTCGACGACTCTTTAAATAATTTTCGATGTTCTTTTCATAGAAGCAACAAAATTTCCTCCAAGGACTGTCCATAGGATTCTGGTAAGGTTTCATTTTTTTAAATCCCTACACGCCGCTTCAATTTGGTTGACCTCGCAATCTTGCACCGTCATTTTGTGCAAAGAACTGTCGAGGCCCCAGAAGAGTGCTCCGCCGAATAGAGCCATGACTGCAAGACAACCAAAAAATTCAGTGAATTTATTCTTCTTTGGTGGCTCGCTGTAGATTCTAATGTGTTTCATACCTTGATTATACATCTCAATACCCCTCCGTCAATACCCTATACACCTCGCATAAAAAAAAGAGGGTTATTCGCCCTCTTCTCTATCAAATTCGCCGTCTTCAATAAAGTCGGCTAAGTGGTGGACCAACTCGCCGTATTGGTTGACTTCCTCAGATTCACCGTGATCGATGATTGATTGAGCCAACGCCTTGGCGGCGGCCAGTGTGTCGTCGTGCATAAAACAAATGCGTGAACATATTCATTATACACCCCTATACACCCCTGTCTATGTTTATTCAGAAAAGGAGGCCTTGCGTTGCGACGTTGTGATCAGAGTCATATCTGGCATTGTCTCCTTTTGGGTAAGGTTCAATCTTATAAGCAAGATTTGATCTCATTCCTTTCCTTTGCTTTTTGTTCCCTATGAAATAAAAATAACGGTGCTTCCTTGGTCGATCTTCCATATAAAAATCATCTCCATATTTTTCTCGTAATAGCTCGACTTGTTTTATCCCTTCTTTCTTATCTGTCCTGCCAAGACTATCTGTAATGGAAGCACTATGAAGATCTAGCCCTTTGATTTTATAATCAGGTCTTTTTGCGCTTAAGCCTGTATAGATCCAATTAGTTGCTTGATATATATAACCATGATGGTTCTGTGATGTGTCTGCATAACTCACAACGACATTAGGCTGGGGTAATTGCCTTAGACACTGAGCAACAAAAAAAGACAAGGCATTCCTGTTTTCGCCTTCATTAATTACTAACCGATTCAATTCTAGAAAAGTATCTTGATATAAGCCGTTAAAAGATCCCTTAACAAGGGCAGGACTCATTGGTCTGCCAAAGCTACAGACTCCCACCAAAATAGACTCTTTGTATAGGCCGAAAGCATAAGAAGTTGAAGGAATGCGCTTTGCATAGTGCTTATACAAGAACCACTCCTTACACTCTTGATTCTTGATGGTTTGTACTTTATAAGTTTCCATAAAAAAGCCCCCTAAGTGGGGGCGGTTGGTTAGAAAAGAGTTGCGACGGTGGCTGCAACAACTAACAGAATTACAAGAGCCTGCTTTTCGTCCCTCAAGTCCTTGAGCTGCTTATCGGTGACGGCGATGTATTCTTCAGCGCCTTGGATAATATCAGCCTTGTTGGAGTTGCGGTTGATAACAGAAGAAGTCATAACAGATTGGGGTTAGATGACTCCTTAATCATATATCTTTATACACCCCTATACACCTCTTTTAACATACTGAAACAATCAAGTGGGAGACTTGAGCACCTCCACCGTATAGCCCATCTCTTTTAATTCATCAATTCGATATTTTTGAATTTTGCTTAGACGGCCTCTTTTAGCTTTTACCTCTACAAAACGAATTTCCCCATTAGGTCTTAATAGTAATAAATCTGGATAGCCAGCCTTGTTTATTTGTATCAGCTTTAGTACTAAATATCCTTCACTCTCGAATTGCTTTATGAGCTTCTTCTGATAGCTGCTCTCTGATTGCTCGAAAATGGCTAACCGTGAAATCTTTTTTTCTAACGACTTGTTGCATGACTCTTGGTTCGATTCCATTCGCGGCAAAAATATAATGCACTCGCGGAGGTGTCTCTCGGCCAACGAAGCTAAGTCTTTCTCGCGCTTGCAAATAACTGAGTGCAGCATAATCGATTCCCATAAAAATCAAATACTCAGCACTCGATAAATTAACGCCTTCTCGGCTTGCTCGCACCTGACCAATAAAAACAGCATTTGGATCATTATTAAATTCCTCTGGGCTATCGGTCGCACGATCGCCAAAAGTTGCACGTAGCATTTTCCCTTCTGCATCAAATGTGTACATGATCGCAATTTTTGAACCCTTATAATTTCGCTCTATATATTCCGCCTTTGATTTATCAAAGATCCATTTCTCGCCTTTTTCATCAATAACTGTTCCTGAATAAATTTGACGTAATTTGCTTAAACGCTTTGCACCCGTATCTGCTAGAACAACATGGGTCGAAGATAATGATTTTTCCCAGTCTTCTACTTCAAAATTTTCACAAATACCGTCGGTAATAATATCTTTTGCTAATCGGTACGTTAAAGGCTTCATGTTAACAAAACGAATAGACTCTGCTATTTCTGTTTTGAAACCTGCTTGCTTTTGCGTGACTTTGACGGTGTAAGGCTCAATCTCTTTTAAAATTAATTCCTTATTTGCGTTCGAGTAATCGTTTACAACTTGACCCGTTCCAACTCTTTTTTGTTCCACATCCACATAACCCGCTTTAGCCCATTCGTAAAAATTGCTATACCGATGCCACAGCCGACGGGTCAACTTAAACTGATGAAATAATTGTGAGTATGACTCTGGTGATGGGGTTCCGCTCAATAAACAGATATTTCTATAGTTGATCGTGCATAAATTTTTGAACCTTAAAGATGGTTTTGGATATGCTCCGAGTCCGTGAGCTTCGTCAGCGATCAATAAATCCCATCTGCTATAACGATATTTCCTTAATTGCTCATAGTTCGTCACTAATACATGAATTCCTAAACTCAACGCATCTTTTTGAATACTGGGAATTGCTTTTTTCTTTGTTATAAACAAAATTTTCTGATATCCAAGCCTTTTTGCTGCGGCTAATACCGTTAATGTTTTCCCCGTTCGTACTTCGCCCGCAAGATAAGCGCATTCTTTATGCCTTAATAAAGCAACAAGTTTTCTTGTAGCTTCTTCTTGATAGTCTCTCAGTTGTATCACTATTGACGGTGTAGGAACTACCGCTATCCTACCTATGTACGCTGTATATGCAACTCAATGGAGAAAATAAGGGTTCAGATCTTTCTTGAACATGATCAAATTAAATGGCTTGACGATAACAAGGGGCCAGAATTTTCTAGGGCTGCCTTGATCCGTACTCTTATCCGTAAAGCGATGCAATCTGATAAGAAATAAAATGGATATAAAAGAAGAATTACTTCGCTTACCAAAGCAGTGGGGTTATGTTGCTGTCAATGGAAATAAACAGCCATATCAAAAAGATTGGCAGAACAAACCACTCTCTCGTCTCGAACTATTTAAAGAAATAACCGCAGGTCGAGCAAAAGCAATTGGTGTTGTTTCTGGGCCAAAGTCAGGAATCATGTTCCTTGACCATGATGGGAAATCAGCCTCGGAAATTCTCACCGAATGGGGCTTATCCGTTGGGTCATTGCCAAATTCTTGGATGGTTACATCTGGCCGCGTTGGCCGTTTTCAACTTATTTACAAAGTTCCTGAAAAATATTGGTCCAAAATAAAGACCCGCAAATTTAAAAGTGGTGTTATCGGTGACGATGGTGCAGTTGAACAAATTGAACTTCGTTGGGAATCGTGCCAATCGGTCGTAGCTGGCAAGCATCCATCAACTGACGGATACCGATGGATGGAAGGGCGGTCGCCTTCTGATCTTGAAATCGCAGAAGTACCAAAAGCCATCATCGAGAAAATGATGGAACCTAAGAAACAAAAGACCGTACCCGTTGAAGTCTTTAACTCAGATATTGATAAAGCTCGTTCACTTCTTCAATCAATTAATCCTTCACGCTTAGACGATTACGACACTTGGTTAAAAATTGGAATGGGCGCTCATTCCGCAGGTGATGCACTTCTTCCTGATTGGATCGCTCTTTCACAGAAAAATAGCAAATACGAAGACGGTGAATGTGAAAAGAAATGGGACTCTTTTAAGCGTTCAGGTATTTCCCTCGGTACGCTCCAGAAATTTGCAAAAGAAGATGGTTGGGTTCAACCGCCTCGCGTTTTTCCTAAATCAATCATTCCTACTCCAAAAGAAGAAGCAACACCCATACCCACAAAATTAGAACAGCTCACCTCACAAGAATTAATTTCTTTCCTGCGTCATCAAAAAGAAGAAATTCGCTTTAATACCTTTACTCATTCGATCGAAATGGATGGAAAGGTTATCCGTAATATTGAACTCTTTTATCTAACGCTTGCAGAACTTGGCTACAAAGTTACCAAGGAAATGGCTATTGACTGCCTTCTCAAAGTTGCACACGAAAATGAATATGACCCTGTCCGTTTATATCTTGAGCATGTCAGTTCAATTGATCCTGCCTATATAGACCAATTAGCAACAACCTATCTCAGACCGAAAGACGCAGCGATCGGAAAACCTACGATTTACGACGCGATGTTAAAAGCTACTTTGATCGCCGCCGTGCGCCGCGTTTTCGAGCCAGGTTCAAAACACGATTCAGCTTGCGTTCTTCAAGGCCCTCAAGGCGCAAGAAAATCAAGCTTCTGGGCCGCACTTGGCGGACCGTTTTTTTCAGATTCTTTAGGCGATATCGCAGAGAAAGATTCGGTCCTTCAATTATCTCGCTCATGGATTTGTGAAATGGCTGAGTTAGATCATCTCACTAGTCGAAAGCATGCTGGCCAAATTAAATCTTTTTTATCAAGATCAACTGACTTAATGCGCGTCCCATATGGTCGCTCTGTTGAAGAATGGCCACGGCGTGGCATCATCGTCGGCTCGACAAATAAATCCGACGGCTTCTTAGTTGATGAAACTGGCAACCGTCGCTTTCATGTCATCCCCGTTCAAAAGGATATGGAAAAACCTATCGACTTGGATTCTCTACAACTTGAACGCGATGCGATATGGTCAGCCGCTGTCAATTCATACCGCAATGGTGAATCTTCTTTCCTTACGACAGAACAAGAAAATCAAATTGCAAATGAAAACATGTCATATCTTGTTGATTCTCCTTGGCAGCCAGTTATCGCTCAATGGCTTAACAACCCATCAAATAAAATGAAGGACGTCACAATTGAACTTTTACTTACAGAAGCGATTGAAAAAACAACCGAAAGACAAACGCGCTCCGATGTTATGGCTGTCTCAAACATTCTCAAATCGCTCAATTATGAGCGCAAAAAGAAAAGAGTGAACGGAACGCCTCGCTGGGTCTGGTTCCCTCCTTGTTCCCTCACTGTTCCCTAGGTGGGAACGCCTCAAAATCCCGTTGCCCGTTGCTTTCTTATACTATGTTCCCTATGTTCCCTATGTTTTATATATATATATAAATATAGGGTATATAGGGGGATATATACCGTTTAGGTAAGTTTATAGATTGCATGGAACGGGCGGGAACAGGGAACACCTTTATTAATCTCATTTCTGTCTCATGAACGTCTCAATTAAAAACAGACCCGTAGTGGATCATCTCATTCACCTAATTACTGAAGCTAAATATACTGCGGCTGCTATTGCCGATAATGCTATTGATGATCAGCAGCCTATCGATGATCATTCTTTAATGATGCTTTCTAGAGATTTAAACTCTATTAAAAGTTATCTTTGTACCGCCTATGATCTTAAATTCACTGAATAATTCATCTTTCTCAGTTATTATCTAGTTCATGGCTAGAAAAGCAACTAAAAGTGAAGTACATAATCGCGTTAATGACGTTTATAAACTTTTATTGGATGGACATTCTCGTACTCAAATAGCTCTTTATGCCGCAGAAAATTGGGGCATAAAAATGAGGCAGGTAGAAGATTATATCTCTAAAGCGCGTGAGCTACAGAAAATTGATGCTTCGATTGAAAGACCGACTTGGTTGATTTCTGCTGTTACTCGATTGCAAAATTATGAAATGAACGCAGCTAAAAAAGGTAATTATCAAGCATCTCTTAGAGCTATTGAATTACAGGCTCGTTTATTGAGGTTTGAATTAAGTTGACTTCTTTAATCGCTGGAATATGTGATAACGAACCTCTTACCGCTTTTGCTTATCAGTCTTCTATTAATAGTCTTCCTACAGCGGAAGAGGTTAAAGCGCGAATACTTGAAGGACTCTTACCGCATCAGGAGAAATTCTGCCTAAATACTGAATCGAGAAAACTGGGCCTTGTCTGTGGTTTCGGAGCAGGAAAGACGCATGGCTTAGTTGCTAAAGCCTGCATGATTGCCGCTAATAATGTTGGTTTTGTTTCAGCTCTGTTTGAACCAACGTCACCAATGCTTCGTGACATTCTTATTAGAACGCTTAATGATCTTTTAGATCAATGGGCTATTCCGTTCACTTATAGAGCGTCACCACTTCCAGAATTTACGCTCCATTTTGCTGAAGGAAACCATCAAATATTGCTTAGAACGATCCTGACTTATCAACGCTTGCGGGGCCAAAATCTCTGCGCTTGTGGTTTTGATGAGGCTGACACTATTCCTATGGGTGAAGCTACAAATGCCATGAACATGGCACTGGCAAGATTGAGATCGGGGAATAATCAACAGTTCTATGCTTCAACAACACCAGAGGGATATGGGTGGGCGTTTCATACCTTTGACAAAGAAGCAACAGAAGACACCGCATTAATTAGAGCAAGAACAATGGATAATCCTTATTTGCCTGATGGATTTATTGAATCACTTGAGCAGAATTATTCGGAGCAATTAATCAAGGCTTACCTTGACGGGCAGTTTGTCAACCTAACAACGGGTCAAGTCTATGATCGTTTTGATCGTACTAAGCATTTAATTACTGAAATACCTGATTACAGTGATGAGATTATTAAGTGTGGTATTGATTTTAATATTGGTAATATGAGTTGTGTCATTGGAGTGCGTGACGGTGAAAAGTTAGTCATAATAGATGAAATTGTTAAAGCCCACGATACTGACGCCCTCGCGCAGGAAATCGTTAGGCGTTATCCAAATCGTAAAATTCAGGTATTTCCCGATGCTTCAGGATCGCAACGTTCGACGAATGCAAACGCCTCTAGAACAGATATATCCATACTCGAATCTTACGGCTTTACCAACATGTCGCCAAGATCGAACCCCGCAATCAAGGATAGAGTGGCGACTGTTCAGGCTCTTCTTGAAAATGGAAAAGGATCCATCCGCTTGGCGATTTCTGCCAATTGCAAACGCTTAATTGAGTGCCTTGAGCTTCAATGTTGGGATGAAAAGACTCAACTCCCAGATAAATTAAATGGATTTGATCACTCTAATGATGCTCTCGGATATCTTATATATAGAGAATTCAGTATCCTTTATGCTCGTGCAGGAAGAGGTACAGGTATTAGGATCTACTAAGAGGTTCATGAGACTATGACTTTCAGCGCATACACTGGCTATAGGCAAAATAGAGAACCTGCACAGGCTCGAATTAATAAGGTAGATGATCCTAATCAGCAATGGCTGAACATGTCGCAGCATTGGGATTTGATAGAAACCATTATTCAAGGAACCTATGAAATAAGAAGTAAACATAGAAAATATTTACCGCAAGAAGAACGTGAAACTGATCTTAGTTATGATGCAAGACTTAGCAGAAGCGTTTTAAGTCCTTATTTTATAAGAATAGAAAGGATGCTAGCGGGTATGCTAACCCGTAAGCCAGTGCAATTAAATGATACTCCTGATGTAATACGGGAAGCTTTGTTTGATATTGACTTGGGCGGGAACGACATTTCTATTTTCACCTATGAGTTGACTCGCAAGCTATTACGCTACGGACATGTGGGCTGCCTTGTTGATGCGCCTGCTTTAGAGAGTGAAGAAGGCCGACCATATTGGGTAACCTATACTCCAAGAGATATCATCGGTTGGCGTACAGAAAAGAAAGAAGGTCGTGATGAATTAGTACAGTTACGCCTAGCAGAAAGAGTAGTTGTAAATGATGGTCTATATGGAGTAAAAGAAGTTTCACAAATACGGGTACTAAGTCCAGGTCGTTTTGAAATTCATAGAAAGAATGAAAGCGGTGATTTTAAAATTGAGGAAGAAGGTTCAACTTCTCTTGATTACATTCCTTTTGCTGTTGCGTATGCAAACAAGGTTGGATATATGGAATCAAGACCGCCGATGAGTGACGTCGCCGAATTGAACTTGAAGCATTATCAAATAACAAGTGATTACGACAATATGTTGCATATAAGTGCTGTGCCGATGCTTTCGATATTCGGGATGCCTCCAAGTGAGAGTGAAATCAGTGCAGGACCAGGAGAAGCCTTTGCAATGCCAGCGGAAGCAAGAATTGAATATATAGAACCTGGAGGTAGTAGCTTTGATGCTCAACAAAAACGTATCGAACAGTTAGCCAGTCAGATAAATGAATTGGGTTTAGCAGCAATACTAGGCCAGAAGATTTCAGCAGAGACAGCACAATCAAAAGCTATTGACCGTTCTCAATCGGATGCCACTATGCTTTATATTGCACAACAGGTACAGGATTTACTTGATAATAGTTTGCGTTTTCACGGAGATTATTTAGGAATTGAGGGTGGGAGTAGTTATGTTAATCGCGACTTTTTAGCAGCTCGTCTTGATCCTCAAGAAATAGGAAGTTTATTGCAGCTTTATACAGCAGGAACAATTTCAAAAGAGACATTATTAACCATGCTTTCGCAGGGTGAAGTATTGCCTGATGAATTTGATGTTGAAGAAGAGCTTGAAGCAACTGAAACTGCATTATTAGATCCATCACCAATAGAAACATCACCTACTGCGGAGCCAGCATCAGTAGAGGAATAAAAGATGGCTCCAAGCGGAACGCCTTCAAGTATTTTTAAACATGCGATTAATTTGAATCGTTATGAAACAGGTGTTTCTAAGAAGCTCATCCTTTCTTATAACCGTATTCTTTTAGAAGCAACAAAAGAGCTTCAGGTATTACGTGCAGCGGATGCGGGTTCTTCTTATAGGGCTAAACGATTACAAAAAATCATTGGAACATTGAAAACAAGTCTTGACGGGTGGGCTGGAAACGCTGCTCAGTTCATGACAAAAGACTTAACAGAATTAGCATTAATTGAAAGTGAATTTGCGGCGGCTCAATTACAGCAATTAGTCCCAGATGCAGATAATTTAATTAGAGAATTAGAAATCAGTCCAGAATTTGCAAAGGCTGTTGTTACGAAAGACCCTACAGAATTGAATCTTGTCACGACGGAAGTGGGTGACACCTTAACGGGTAAAGGCGTCTATAAATTGACAGCTAAACAAGGAGCGCCGATGGTTTTGCCTAATGGCGACACTGTTGAGAAAGCATTTAGAGGAATAGCTACATCTTCTGCTCAGAAGTTTCGTTTAGTTGTCCAAGATGGAATGTTAACGGGGCTTTCTACAGATAAAATCGTTCGTCAAATAATTGGAAAGCAAGGTGGAATGAGATTTGCCAAAGGTCAAAATGTAAGTGCAAGAGCAATTGCATTAGCGGGAGGAGAGAAAGGCACTCGTTTAGCAAATAATCAAATAATGACGCTCGTAAGAACAAGCGTTAATCAAGTTTCAAACACTGCAAGTCAAGAGACATATAAAGCGAATTCTGCTGTTACAAACAAATATAGATATGTGGCAACGCTTGATAGTAGAACCACTGTTTTATGTGCATCGAAAGACGGGAAATTATTTGATTATGAAGAAGGACCGATGCCGCCGTTGCATTTCAATTGCAGGTCTACAACTGTTCCTGTTATTGATTGGGACGGATTAGAAAAAGATTATGGGATTATTGCACCTGACAAGGTAGAGGGAGTTGGGCAAGCAAAGAGAGCAAGCAAAGATGGACCTGTTCCTGCAAATGAAAAATATGGCGATTGGTTATATAGCAAAAGGGTGAAGGAAGGCAGGAAAGTTTTACCTGGACCTGAGCAGATTGACGCGCTTGGATATGATAAAGCCGTTTATTTTAATCGCTTGGCAGCTAGATATAAAGATCCGAACAAGGCAATTGTTAGCTTGGTAAGGGAGGACGGAACAGAGAAGACGTTAGCTGATTTAAGGCGTGATTATAAATTTAAGAAAGTTGAGAAAGCTATTAAGGTCGCAACTAAAGAGATTCAGGAAAAAATGCCGACAATGGGAGGTCTTCAGGGTTTCAACAGTACGTCTAAGATTAATCAGAATGATGTTGATGAAGCCTTTAAATTGATGACAGAAATGGAAGGCGAAGCGGGTGCTAATGCCAAAAAATTAGTTAGATTTGCAGAACAGCGGGAGGTTTTCGCTACTTGGTCAACGGGTAAAGAGATAACAAGAAGAGGTAAGGGGCCAGGTTACGGTTATCTTTTGAGTAATCCTCAATTTAGAAAGAGTTTAGAAAAAGGGTTAGAGCGAGGAAACATGGGATATACAGATGCTACAAATCGAACTTTACTGGGGATGGCCCGCGAAAAATATCAAAGCGTTTTGAATGACATTAAAGGAACAGGAACAAAATCTGGACTTATTAGCTTCGGCCAGAGAGCTTTAAAAGGCAACTTTACGATGTATAAACATGCAGGATGCGGCGGATATACCTTCGTGGGATCAAATCATATCGTAATGAGAAATAGCCCTAGATTTAGAAAGATAAAGGATTTAAAAGAGATTATTACGTCAGTTAAAGAAGGCGTTAAGTTGGCAGCAAAAAATAATCCTGGCAGATATTCGGATACTTCAAAAAATATTGCAAGAGGACCATTCCAATGGCTAACGACTTATGTGCATGAGATGGGACATCAAGTTCATTATGCAGCGAAAAAACCAATGCTAGGATTAGGCGAAAAAGGTTGGCCCGAAGGGGTCACTGGTCCCATTACACCAGGAAGTTATATCCCCTCAACATATGGTGGTAGTAACAATATGGAGCAGTTTGCGGAAACATTTGTTCAATATATCTTTGATCCTGTAGGCTTAAGGAAAACTTCTCCAGAAGCCTATTCTTGGATTGAAAGAGCTGTTCAAGCTGCATTAAAAGCCAAATGAGTTTTAAAGAGGCTATTAGTTTAATTTCTGCGTGGCCGAGGGATAGGGATGTCCCTCGCTTAATGAAGGATGTTTATAAAAGGTCGAATAAGGACGATCGAATTGACATTATGAGAGCTACAGAATCTTTATACGCGGCGGCTGGTTCGGATGAAGATATTGAGTTAATACAAAAATATTGGGGTTAATTTTTGAAGAATCTTTGCTAACTTAGTAGGAAATTAGCCTTACGGGTTATTCATGTCTGAAGAAAACATTCAAGAGCCTACGGCTGTTGACACTACTGAAATTGATGCTCTAAAAAGAAGCATTGAAAATCTAGAAAAAAAGAATTATGAACTGATTGGGAAATTAAAGAAGAAAGACACTCCAGAACAGCCGAACGATTACGAAGAGTTGCGGGAATTTAAGAGACAAGCAGAACAAAAGGAGCTAGAGGCAAAAGGTGATTATTCTAAAGCTTTACAATCAAGGGAGGAACAGTTTAGAGGTGCTGTCAAAGAAAAAGATGATGAGATAAAAAAATTACAGGCAAAGGTTCGTGATCTTGAATTAATTTCTCCTGCTTTAGCTGCTTTATCTAACGCAGTTTATGATACTGATTATGCTTTAGATAAATTAGGGAAGGATAAGTTCGAAGTCGCAGAGGATGGTTCTGTTGTTTATGTTGATGAATTTAGTCGCATGACAATAGATGAAGCAGTACAGAAAAAGCTTGCTGCAAACGACCGAACAAGATGGGTTGTAAAAAAACCTTTAGCAAAAGGCAGTGGAGCACCTCAAGGAGGAACAACAGGAGGAAGCTCTCAAGTTAATGAAGGTGATTTAAAATATTTCTTACCAGGAACACAGAATCTCGACGAACAAACACGAATTTATAAACAACAAGGCGCAGAAGTTTGGAGAAAGTATAGGGAAATTGCACAAAGCCGCTAGTATAGTAATTAATCACTTGTAAACAGGTTACGCCGTTCAGTGATATCGGGTTACGCCCAAACTGCAAATTTTTATCTAGGAATTAAATGGCTCCCACTCGTCGGAGTGATGTCATCATCCCAGAAATTTTCGTTCCTTACGTCGTTCAAGCAACCACACAACTAGACAAATTTTTACAGTCTGGGGTGGTTACTCCGATGTCAGAGTTAGACGGAAAAGAGGGTGGTGATTTCATCAATGTACCTTTTTGGGGTGCAAACTTAGCTGGTGATCAAGAAGTTCTATCCGATAGCACTTCATTAACACCTGGCAAGATCTCAACAGGTAAGCAAATAGCCGTCCAGTTACATAGAGGTCGTGCATTTGAAGCAAGAGATTTAGCTTCTATTGCTGCGGGTTCTGATGCAATGGCTGCAATAGGCAACAAGCTTGCTTCATACATTTCTTACCAAAAGCAGAAAGATCTTCTTGCTGCTCTAGAAGGTTGCTTCGGATCACTTAACGCTAATGATTCAAACAGTGCATTTTTCTCAATGTGCGTTGATTCAGAAAGTAGTGATTCACCTGCTGTTTTAAGTCCTAGGACTGTTGCTGCTGCAAGAGCTAAGTTTGGTGAGCAAGGCGACAAGCTCACTGCTGTTGCTATCCATAGCAATACTTACTATGACTTAGTTGAGCGTAAGTTGATTGACTACGTTTCTACTGCTGATGCTCGTGGTACAACCACAACTCAGTCAGGCGGAACAATGGCAAACGCCTATGGTGGTGATGATAAAGTTCCTACCTTCTGCGGTTTAAACGTTATCGTTTCCGATGATGTAACTAAGACAGGTTCAGGCGCAACTCAGGAATATGCCGCATATTTCTTCCAGCCAGGAAGTGTTGGTAGTGGTCAGCAAGCAGCGTTAGACATTGAACAAGATAGAGATATCTTGGCTAAGTCTGATGCTATTAGTTATGACAATCACTATTGTTATCATCCTGCTGGCAGCAAATGGCAAGTGACTACAACAAACCCGACAGTTGCTCAGTTAGGTACTGTTGCAAACTGGTCTAAGGTGTATGAAAACAAGAACCTCGGTATAGCTCGCGCTACCGTAGTTTCTAACTACGACTAAGGGGTATTAACTAATGACATCCGTATTTGAAGCCGTCGGCGGCAAGGCGATTGGTTACGTCTCAGGCGGAGCCGTAACACAAGCCACAAACAAGGGAACAGGTGTAACGCTTAACACAACAAGCGGTCAGATCACAATGAATAACGCTGCTTTAGCTGATGCGGCTGAAGTAACTTTTACTGTGACTAATGACAAGGTTGCTGCTACTGACGTAATCGTGGTTAACCACGGGTCTGGAGGTACAGCGGGCGCATATTGGTTATGTGTTTCAACTGTTGCCGCAGGTTCATTCAAAATTTCAGTTGGAAACCTTTCTGGAGGTTCTCTAAGTGAGGCGATTGTTCTGAACTATGCCGTTTTAAAAGGTGCTGCAAGCTAATGGGCTTGTTTGCTTTTAGACGAGCAAGAGAAAGAGAGGCTGCTTTAGAAGTGGCCTCAACTTCTTCACCTGTTGTTTCTAAAAAACCAAAGCGTAAGCGTAAACCTAAAGCATCTACCAATGGCAGTAACAATCGTGGCAACGATAGGAGCAGCGAACGCAAACTCTTATCTGACGATAGCGACAGCAGATAATATTATTGAAGGTCTTGTTGAAGATGATGATGTAGTTGCGTGGGCTTCTGCAACAACTGATCAGAAAAATCGTGCTCTTTATACATCAGCGCAGCGACTTGATCGCGAACGGTTTTTAGGTGCAAAGGCTACAGATACACAAGCAATGCAATGGCCCAGAACAGGAGTAAGAAAACCTGATACTTATATCAATACATATGCAGTTGGCTTTCCTTTTCGTATAACTGCGGATTATTTTACTGATACGGAAGTTCCTGATCAGATAACAAGAGCGCAAGCTGTTCTCGCTTGTTATTTGCAGAACAACAAAGACTCTTTAAATTTAACTGGCCTTGAATCTTACCAAACTATAGGAGTTGGTTCTGTCTCTGTTACTCCATATAGATGGGGTTCTGTTGGATTTAATGCTGTTCCACCAATGTTTGAACACTACTTAACAGGCATTAGAATAAGTGGACCGAGTAACATTTCTATTAAACGGAGTTAATCATGGCATTTGAATTTACATCTGCAACAATCATCACAGATCAAAACGCACATACAGGACGTTTTGGAAAAGTTCATGCGTTAGCAGATTCATCTTGTACTTTTGTTTCTAGCGATTTAACAGAGAATGGATCTTCAACTATTAATGGAATTACGATGAACGCAGGAACCGAGATAGAAAATATTGTGATTACCAGTATTACTTTGGCTAGTGGTCAAGTTGTTGCATATAGAATCTAATGTCTTTTGCTAACGCCTTACAAAAAGCAGTTGATAAGGTTGTGAAAGTGAAAGGGATGGGAGTTGATATAACTTTCCGTCGTGTAACTCCTGGCACTTATGACACTTCAACGGGAGTTGTTATGGATTCAACCGTTGATACAACTCTCAAGGGTGTTTTTCAAAAGATTACTGATCAGGAAGTTAGCGATTTAATTCAGTCAAATGATCGTCGATGTATGGTTAGCGCGGCCTCTCTAACAAACACCCCTACCACGCGAGATCGTGTTATTTATGACAGTGTTGTTTACCAAATCATTCGAGTAGAGACAGCTTCACAAGCAGGGATAGACTTAACTTATGATCTAATATTACGAGCCTAATGGAACGTTGGAAGATTGAGGAGATCGGAAAAAAGCTGGAGGAGAAGGCGAATAAGTTGTTGCAAGTCACAGTATTAGAATCTGACGCACGTTTAAAGATGGGAACACCTGTTGACACGGGTCGTTTAAGAGCTTCTTGGCAGATCTCAGAGAATACA
>MPLT02269008.1_pt1 | contig 24263 bp, 16 predicted proteins | sample 1617391 | NCBI WGS metagenome assembly MPLT02 (sample SAMN05944800, study PRJNA350692) | marine metagenome | biome: marine; feature: ODZ; material: water; isolation source: 70 m water sample filtered on 0.2 um supor filter | place: Pacific Ocean | collected 2012-04-08 | depth 70m m
CCAGAAGAAACACCAGAAGAAACACCAGAAGAAACACCAGAAGAAACACCAGAAGAAACACCAGAAGAAACACCAGAAGAAACACCAGAAGAAACACCAGAAGAAACACCAGAAGAAACAAAAGATTAAACAAAGTCTGAATCTTGACTACCATCCCGAATCTCATCGAGAATGCATTAGAAAAATTTCAAGACCAAGAAGCCGTCGTAGATGAAAATTTAAGATGGACCTTTAAGGAATACGGCGAACAAATAAATTCAGCTACCAAAGCTTTCATGAGTAAAGGGATTAAACCTGGGGATCGTATAGCGATCTGGGCTCCAAACGCTGCAGAATGGCCAGTAGCAGCTCTCGGAGCTCATTGTGCAGGTGCAGTCTTAGTGCCTATCAATACACGATTCAAAGGTGAAGAAGCCAGTTACATATTGAGTCGCACTTCAGCAAAAATTCTTTTTACGGTTACTGATTTCCTCGATACCAACTACGTAGATTTGTTGAAAGATGTAAATAGCCAGCTTGATCTAGAAGAAATTGTTATCCTGAGAGGCTCTACGCCCAGCGATTGCACGAACTGGGAAGATTTTATTACTTCCGGCACTTCAATAAACGAAACAGACCGACAAACTCGTTCTAATCAAGTATCCGATAACGACCTATGCCACATCCTCTTTACTTCAGGGACAACCGGAAAACCAAAAGGAGCGATGCTCGAACATGCAGCGGTATGTCGCTCTTATCAAACATGGTGTGAAGTCATTGGCCTAACTTCAACTGACCGTTATTTAGTAATAAATCCCTTTTTCCATACTTTCGGACTCAATGCTGGAATTTTGGCTTGTCTTATGACAGGAGCAACTCTTTTACCACATCCCATTTTCGACGTCCCTTCAGTAATGAAACGAATACCCGAAGAAAAAATCACAATGTTGCCTGGGGCGCCAACCATCTATCAAACTATTCTTAATCATCCAGAATTAGAAAATTTTGACATGTCCAGCCTGCGTCTAGCTGTAACAGGAGCCGCGGCAATCCCGGTCGAAATGATCTATGGAATGAGAGAGAAACTTGGTTTTGAAACTGTAGTAACCGGATATGGCCTAACGGAAGCCTCAGGAATAGCCACCATGTGTCGACATGACGACGATCCCGAAATAATCGCCAAAACCTCTGGAAGAGCAATAGATGGTGTCGAGGTCCTTGTAGTGGACGAAAATGGATCAGAAACTCAAACTGGAGAGCCGGGTGAAGTAATTATCCGCGGCTACAACATTATGAGGGGCTATTTAGATGACCCGGAACAAACCGCTGAAACTATAGATGAAGATGGGTGGCTCCATACAGGCGATATAGGCGTCATGGATTCAAATGGGTACTTAGACATCACAGACCGTAAAAAAGACATGATTATTACTGGTGGTTTCAACGTTTACCCTGCTGAAGTCGAAAACTCTCTAATGAATCATCCTGAAATAGCCCAAATAGCGATCGTAGGTGCACCTGATGAAAGAATGGGTGAGGTAGCAGTCGCTTTCGTTGTGCCCGCTAAACAAACCACTCCCACAGAAGCTGATCTAATCGACTGGGCTAGAGAGCGCATAGCTAATTTCAAAGTCCCTAGGCAAGTAATCTTTGTAGAGAACTTACCTACTAATGCAAGTGGCAAAGTTCTCAAGTTTGAGTTACGTGAAAGTATTAATAGCTCAAAACAAGTTGACTAGACATACGTGCAGATCCACTATCCTTAAACAGGTAATCTCTTAAAGAACAACTATGACCGAACAACGACCGTATCCCGATGTCGGGAAAGCTGATTTTCCAAATCTAGAAGAAGAAATTCTAGCTAGATGGGAGAAAGACAATACGTTTCAAGTTTCTGTTGACAGCAAACCAGAAGAGGCAGAATACGTATTCTACGATGGACCACCTTTTGCTAACGGCCTTCCGCATCATGGCCATTTACTAACTGGTTATGTAAAAGACGTAGTTCCTAGATTCCAGACGATGAAAGGCAAAAAAGTAGAAAGACGATTTGGATGGGACTGTCATGGTTTACCCGCAGAAATGGAAGTCGAAAAAGAACTAAAGGTTTCCGGACGAAGTGAAATCACTAAATACGGCATAGATAAATTCAATAAACGCTGTGAAGAATCAGTTCTTCGTTTTACAGAAGAATGGGAAAAAACTGTAAACAGACAGGCTAGATGGGTTGATTTTCAAAATGACTACAAGACTATGGATCCTTCCTACATGGAGTCAGTCATGTGGGCCTTCAAACAGCTATGGGAAAAAGATTTAATTTACGAAGCATTTCGGGTAATGCCATACTCATGGGGAGCGGAAACACCTCTTTCAAATTTCGAAATCAGACTCGATGATGCTACTCGACCAAGACAAGACCCTGCTGTAACAGTAGCTTTCGATATAAAAACTGAAGAAAACGAAACTGAAAAAGTTCGCTTACTGGCTTGGACAACTACTCCTTGGACACTCCCTTCTAATCTTGCTTTAGCTGTTGGAGCAGAAATCGAATACTCAAGAAAAAAAGACTCCGATGGAACGATCTGGATTATCGCTAAAAATGCTCTAGGCCGTTATGAAGAACAGCTTGGAAACATGGAAGACCTTGGAGTCCTTAAAGGCTCCGAACTTATTGGTAAAAGCTACAAACCATTATTCGATTTCTTCGACTACAGAACCGATGCATTCAAAGTTTTACAAGCTGATTGGATAGACGATCAGGAAGGCACAGGAATCGTGCATATGGCACCTGGGTTTGGTGAAGATGATCAAACAGTGTGCGAAGCTAACGACATCCCGATAGGTGATGTGGTACCGGTGGACGATAAAGGGTGCTATACGGAAGAAGTAAAAACCTGGGCGGGAATAAACGTTTTTGATGCTAATTCAGAAATTATTTCTACTTTAAAAAGCAACGGTCAATTGATCCGCCATGACAGTTATGAACATAACTATCCGCACTGTTGGAGAACAGATACTCCAATAATCTATAAAGCGATTTCTTCTTGGTATGTAAAGGTAACCGACCTAACCGAACAACTTCTTGCTAACAACCAAGCGATCAATTGGATCCCTGGCCATGTCCAAAATGGAAGATTTGGAATGTGGTTAGAAGGAGCACGTGACTGGTCAATTAGTAGAAATAGATTTTGGGGTTCTCCCATTCCCGTATGGAAAAGTGACAATTCTGACTATCCCAGAGTTGACGTTTACGGGAGCATCGAAGAAATAGAACAAGATTTTGGTGTCAGACCAGACAACCTTCACAGACCTTTCATCGATGAACTCACAAGACCTAATCCTGATGATCCAACTGGTAAGTCTTTGATGCGTCGTGTGCCAGAAGTGTTGGATTGCTGGTTTGAATCCGGATCAATGCCTTTTGCTCAAGTTCACTATCCGTTCGAGAATAAGGAATGGTTCGATGACCATTTTCCTGCTGATTTCATTGTTGAATATATAAACCAAACAAGAGGCTGGTTTTACACTCTGCATGTTCTAGCGACAGCTCTGTTTGATAGACCTGCTTTCCAGAATGTCATCTGCCATGGAATTCTTTTGGCAGAAGACGGAGCAAAGCTCTCTAAAAAACTTAGAAATTACACAGAGCCAAATGAAATTTTTGTCAAACAAGGATCAGACGCTCTGCGTTGGTACTTAATGTCAGCAAATATTGTAAGAGGTGGGGACTCACGCATAAGCGATGTTGGAATAGATGATGTAGTACGCCATGTCTTATTGCCTATCTGGAATGCCTACAGTTTTTTTACTCTCTATGCGAACGTTGATGGATATAAAGCAGAATTTAGAACAGAGTCCGAACACTTATTAGATCGCTACCTTCTAGCTAAAACTCGACAACTAGTCGAATCAGTCGATAGCAAAATGGAATCATACGACCTGCCAGGAGCAACGGAATCAATTCAAGGATTTATAGATGCTCTAAACAATTGGTATATAAGACGTAGCCGTGACAGATTCTGGGAAGAAAGCACACAAGAAAACGAAAATCAAAAAAAGGACGCTTATGACACTCTTTGCACGGTTTTGAAAATTTTTTCTCAAGTATCAGCGCCATTCTTACCAATGATCATGGAGGAGATTCACACTGGCCTGACCGGAGAACCAAGTGTTCATTTAACTGATTGGCCGAATCCTGAAAGTCTTCCTGAAGATAAATCATTAGTGGCAAATATGGATCGTATTCGCGACGCTGCATCAACAGCTCTGCGACTTCGAGAAGATGAAGGACTTCGCGTGCGGTTGCCTTTATCGTCAATGGTCATAGCAGGACCTGGAAGCAACTCGTTAAACAACCTCCTTGAACTACTCGCAGATGAAGTAAATGTAAAAGAAATAGAACTCACAGAAGATTTGGAAAAGTATGCGACTTACAATTTGCAACCAAACGGTTCTCTGTTAGGACCAAGATTAGGCAAAGACGTCCAGTCAGTTTTTGTGGCTGCTAAAAATGGTGACTGGGAACTAAATAAAGATGGAACCGTAACAGTAGCTGATGTTTTACTAAGCGAAGAAGAGTTCGAGTTGGGACTCCAACCCCATGAAGGAATTACTGCAGCGACTCTAAATTCTGGAGATGCGATAATAGTTTTAAACACCGAAATCACAGAAGAACTCGCCCAAGAGGGAATCGCTAGAGATGTGATTAGACAGGTGCAACAAGCTCGACGAGATGCAGGGTTAGTGGTCACTGACCGAATCCAAATCTGGCTTGATGGCGGAGAAACTATCCTCGAAGGCGTTAAAACTTTCGAAGAATACGTTGCTAGCCAAATCCTCGCAACAGAAATCCTGTATGGAATAAGCGAAAACCCCAAAGCCTCAACTACACAAGTTGAAATTGAAAACAACGATATAACTTTTTCGATACTCGTATCTCAATAAGAGTTACAAGAAACACTTTCCTTCTTAAAAAAATATTTATAATCTCTTGACAAACGTGTAATTACATGTGTGAAATATAAACCTTAGCGAAATCGCGGATCCCACCACTCATAACGAGCCACGGTTGGGCGAACGAAATCTCTAAGAAGGGGAAACGGAAGGGAATTATAAATATGGCGCTCGCAGAGGACCGCCTAGATCTAGAGGACACAGAACAAATACACGAACCGGATTCCGGTTCAGCAATGAAAGTCAAAAAGAGAAACGGAGACTTCGAACCAGTCGACGTTAACAAAATTGTTCGCGCGGTGGAGCGTTGCAGTGCTGGTCTAAATGGAGTCGACCCGATGAGGGTAGCGACACGAACCATCTCTGGTCTAAGGGACGGGGCGACTACAGAAGAACTAGACGAACTCTCAATTCGAACTGCTGCGGGTTTTATAGTTGAAGAACCAAACTACTCACGGTTAGCTGGCAGACTCCTTTCAACTGTTATTGATAAAGAAGTAAGAAACCAATCAATTCATTCTTTTTCCCAATCAATAAATACTGGTTTCGAATTAGGTTTGATACACGAATCAGTATCTGACTTTGTTTCTGCTAACGCCCGAAAATTTGATGACACTATCGAACAAGATCGTGACCATCTATTTGAGTTCTTTGGATTAAGAACTGTCTACGATCGTTACCTTTTGAGACACCCAGACAACCGGTTCGTAATAGAAACACCACAGTATTTCTTTCTACGTGTTGCTTGTGGACTATCGAACAATTCAGAAGAAGCAATTCGCTTCTATAAACTAATCTCTTCTTTGGAATACCTTCCCTCTAGCCCTACCCTTTTCAACTCTGCCACGACGCACCCTCAAATGTCGAGCTGCTATCTTCTCGATTCGCCAGAAGATAGTCTCGAAGGCATTTATAAGCGATATACCGATATAGCTCAACTTTCTAAGTTCGCTGGCGGAATTGGGGTAGCTTGGCACAGAGTCAGGTCTCAAGGATCCTTAATAAAGGGCACTAACGGTCTTTCAAATGGAATAATACCCTGGCTTAAAACTCTAGATAGCTCTGTTTCGGCTGTGAATCAAGGCGGCAGGAGAAAAGGAGCTGCATGTGTCTATCTCGAAACTTGGCACGCAGATATAGAAGAATTTCTTGAACTCCGTGACAACACAGGAGACCATCTAAGACGAACACATCATTTAAATTTAGCCAACTGGGTACCTGATCTCTTTATGGAAAGAGTCGAAAAGGACTGGCAATGGTCTCTTTTTGACCCTAAAGAAGTACCCCACTTAACAGACTTATACGGGGCGGACTTTGCTACCGCTTACACCAAAGCTGAGGAAGAGGGTCTCTACGTTAAACAGATACCTGCTAGAGAGCTCTACAGCAAAATGATGCGCACCCTTGCGCAAACCGGAAATGGCTGGATGACATTCAAAGATGCTTCTAACACTAAATGCAACCAGACCGGCGAAGGCAACCAAGTTGTGCACCTATCAAATCTTTGTACAGAAATTTTAGAAGTAACAAATCAAGATGAAACCGCTGTATGCAACTTAGGTTCAGTCAATCTTGGTGCTTTGGTAAAAAATGATTCCTTCGACTTTGATCATCTTGGAGAAATAATCCGAACAGCTGTCCCGTTCTTAGATCGCGTAATAGACATAAACTTCTACCCAACACAAGAAGCAGGCAACTCAAACAACGCCTGGAGGCCAATAGGTCTTGGGTTAATGGGGCTTCAAGACGCTTTCTTCAAACTAGGTTTGCCATTTGACGACCCTAAAGCACGTGAACTGTCCAAAAAAATCTCAGAAGAGATCTATTTCAATGCTCTTTGGGCATCAACTGAACTGGCAGAAGCATCAGGACCTCATCCCAATTTTGACAAAACACGCGCAGCGGCCGGTGATCTTCAGTTTGATCTATGGAATGTAGAACCAAGCAACCCAGAACGCTGGGAAAGTCTCAGAAAAAGAATCTCTAAACACGGACTTCGTAACTCTTTAATGATTGCTATTGCTCCAACTGCAACAATTGGCTCAATTGCAGGCTGCTACGAATGTATCGAACCACAAGTATCAAACCTGTTTAAGAGAGAAACACTCTCTGGTGAATTTCTTCAAATTAATCGATACCTGGTTTCCGAACTACAAAAAAGATCTCTTTGGACGGAAAGCATGATTAATGCCTTAAAACAATCAGAAGGTTCCATTCAGGGAATCGAAGGAATACCAGATGATCTGAAAGAAATTTATAGAACTGCTTGGGAAATACCAATGAGATCTCTGATTGATATGGGAGCTGAAAGAGGTGCCTTCATTGACCAAAGCCAATCTCTCAATCTATTTATGGAATCTCCAACTATAGGAAAACTTAGTTCCATGTACATGCACGCTTGGAAATCTGGACTGAAAACAACTTATTACTTGAGGTCTAGACCAGCTACCAAGATTAATAAGACGACTGTAAACAACGACGATAATGCAGAATCATCGGAAACAACTTTTACTGATGCTGAAGCAATCGCTTGTTCTTTAGAAAATCCAGAGACTTGCGAGGCATGTGAGTAATGGCACTTTCTGAAGTTTTTCCTGAGCCAGCTAGTGAACTAGCAGAGCAACCAGATCTCGCCTCAATAACAAGGCCTAGCAATATTTTAGATCCAGGTTTTGATTTGACACTCAGACCTATGCGGTACCCGTATTTTTACGAGATGTACCAGGATGCAATCAAAAATACTTGGACAGTCGATGAGATAGATTTTTCCACTGACCTTACAGATCTACGTAGCGGAAAAATGGATTCTGCACACATACACCTTGTAAAAAGACTTGTGGCATTTTTCGCTACCGGTGATTCAATAGTCGCTAATAACTTGGTACTGAACCTCTATAAACACATAAATGCTCCAGAAGCACGCATGTACCTATCGCGTCAACTTTATGAAGAGGCCTTACATGTTCAGTTCTACCTAACGCTTCTCGACAATTACATACCCGATCACGATGAGAGAGAAGAAGCTTTTGCGGCTATACACAACATCCCATCGATCCGTAAAAAAGCTGATTTCTGCTTCAAATGGATGGGGTCAGTCGATGATCTGGATGAACTTGATACGGAAGAAAAGCGTAAAGCATTTCTGATGAATCTTATTTGTTTTGCTTCTTGCATAGAAGGCTTATTCTTTTTTGGAGCCTTTGCGTATGTTTATTTTTTACGCGATCAAGGCCTTCTAGACGGCTTAGCTTCTGGCACAAACTGGGTTTTCAGAGATGAAAGCTGCCATATGAATTTTGCTCTTGCAGTTGTAGACACAGTTAGAGAGGAACAACCAGAACTCTTTGATGAGAGCTTTAAAAGTCAAATAACCACAATGATAGAAGAAGCTGTGGACTGTGAATATCAATTTGCAGAAGACCTCTTAGGAGGACAGGGCGTTAACGGTATGTCACCAGCTGACACTCTTGAGTACCTGAGATTCGTAGCGGACCAACGTTTAGCAAGACTCGGAATAGAACCGATCTATGGTTCAAAAAATCCCTTTGGTTTTATGGAACTTCAAGATGTAGCTGAATTAACAAACTTCTTCGAAAAAACAGTCACTGCCTACCAAACTGGTGTTGAAGGTGAATTCTCCATGAACGAAGACTTTTAATAACTTCCCACACCCTCCGATTCCCCAATCGGACGTAGATAAGACCCCCTTTTTAGGGGGTCTTATCTGATTTCATAAGAGAATTTGAACGGTATTTGATTGCTACAGCTCCAGCTCCTAAAAAGACAGCAGCCCCAATAAACGAACTTACTAGTAGCAGAGAATTCGAATCTTCTGCACTTGCACTGTCTGTGATGTTCCTTTCCTGTTTATTTTCAGCAGATAATTTGAGTGTGCTTGTAGTGGTTACTATTTTCTCTGGAGTTGCTTGAGAAAGGGCCTTACTTTGTGAATCCGTCGGCAGAACTTGTTGCAGAGTTGTAGTAGGAGCATCTAAAAGGGTCGTGCTCACAGTGTTGGGAGTTTTTATACTTCTGAAAGGACCAGAAATTTCATAAGTTACACCTGTACGGCTTCCGAATGAACCGACCCCCCAGTTAATAGCTGGAATAACATCACGAACTAACCGATTGCCTTCAGCTCTCTGAGAACTTATATAGAGACGTTTTCTATCGGGGTCAAAACAAGGTCCTGTTAATGCAGAAAAATCATGCTGTGGGCCGGAAACTCTGCAAAAAGGCTCAACAGAACCTTCGGAGGTGATCACAACCAGCTCCATATTGCCGTTGGTTTCAGCCACAAAAACGTCACCTGTCATTGGATCAACAGTCAAGTCGTCTATACCAGTAAGAGGTTGTCTTCCATTTTCTCCGTCCCAAATGATCTCATACTGGTTGGAAGAGAGGTTTATGGAATGAACTTTATTATCTAACCGGGTTGAAAAATATACGGAGTCTTTTTCATACCAACATCCCATACCGCCTGCCATTAACTTTGCTTCATTAACTTTTTCTCTATTTGGAATAGTTCCATCCAAATGATTTGTAATTTTAATCCATCGAATAGACCCGTTGCTTTCGACTTTTAAGGCTTCCAATAATCCATCTTTTAAATCAGGCCACTGATGAGGGACGTATCTGTAAAAAAGTCCTCTTCTGTGATTTTCAGTCATGTAGAGGCATTCTCGTTCTTTATCGATGGCTATATCACCATGGTTTCTAAGTCCGACCCCTTCAAGTTCTGTAGGGAGTTCAATCCCATATGGGTCACACTCCCATACCTTTCCTGCATTAAAAAGATCTGATTCACATGACAACCATGTACCCCAGGGAGTCGCACAGCCTCCTGAATTTGAATGACTCCAAGCCAAGATCGGGTGAGCATCAATAATCAAACCAGATGCATCAAAATGAATCGAAGAAGCACCTCCCCACGCCTCATCAGGTGTTAGGTAGTTACTTACTTCGCTATTGGAAATTAAGAACCATCCCCCGCTTCCATCAGGGATACTTCCTGCGCCCGAAGGAAATAGATGCCATTGATAACTGCTTCCTTCTACTTGATCACCACCAATAGCTATCACTTTTGATTTGAAACCTTCAGGAAGGATGAACCCATTTTCATCAGGTTCTCTGTCTTTGATTGATCCGTATGGCCCAACTTCAGGCACTGCTTCCAACAGTTCACTCTCAAGAAGCAATCCGACACCAGCTAGTCCAGCAATACTATTTTTTAAAAACGATCGTCGGTCCATTGCATCTCCTGAGCAAAGCTAAACCGACCTTACTTAACTAATAGTTACTCGGCAGGGTTTTCTTCTTTTGTTGATCTTCGACGAAAAGCTACAACTGCTGCAAACACAGCAGCAGCAACTGCTGCTGATACTCCGCCTATAACTCCCCCATTACTTCCCTTGTCATCTTTTACAGAAGCTGCTGTTTCTACTGCTTTTGCCAAAGTTGTAGTTGGAGCGGCAGTCGTAGTCGTAGGAGCGGCAGTCGTAGTCGTAGGAGCGGCAGTCGTGGTCGTAGGCGCAGCAGTCGTGGTCGTAGGCGCAGCAGTCGTGGTCGTAGGCGCAGCAGTCGTGGTCGTAGGCACAGCAGTCGTAGTGGTCGTAGTCGTCGTAGTCGTCGTAGGTGGTGGAGGGATAATTCTTCCCCTGAAAGGCCCTGAAATCTCATAAGTAACCCCAGCGTTGTATGCATCACCGTCGGTGTATGCCTCAACCACTTCGTTTGGTCGTTTACTCGACGGACCTCTCTGTGAGCTGAAATAAAGGCGATCTCTATTTGGACTAAAACATGGTCCTGTCATTTCAGACCCATCGTGAGCGAGGTCATCAAGGCGACAAAATGGTGCAACTTCTCCTTCAGGGCTTATCACAACAATTTCCATATTCCCACCGTCTTCAGCTACAAATAGATCACCTGAACCTTCTTCCACAGTGACGTTGTCAACTCCAGTTAGCGGTTGCCTGTCATCGATACCGTCCCAAATCAATTCATACCTTTGATTTCTAAGGTCTACGCTATGGATTCGATTATCACCTTTTGTAGAAAACCAAATCCACCCATTGTGGTACCAGATTCCTTCGCCTCCTGGTGTAATAAAAGCCCCAGGAACTTGTTCTTCAGTAGGAACAGAAGCACCGAAAGGGTCATCAATTTTTTCCCATGTAACATTTCCACCCTCTGATACAAGCATGGCTTCCAAAATTCCACTCGATAAATCAGGATACGAATCCGGAGTGAACCTATAAAGCAAACCATTATTTTTATCCTGAGTCAGATACAACTTTTCATCTACTGGATCAACTGCGACAGCCTCATGAGCGAAATATCCCAATGCATCTCTTGCAATTGCAACATTTTGTCCTGTCGGATCACATTCCCAGACTTTGCCCCATAGCGGAGGGAAAAAACCTTCCTCGCAGGAAAGCCACGTCCCCCAAGGAGTTGGGCCTCCTGCACAATTGGAATGACTACCTTGCAGAATTGGGAAAGCATCAATTATTTCTGCATTCTTATTGAAATGTATAGATGAAACTCCACCGTGACCTTCAAAATTTGTCATAAAATTAAAGACTTCGCTGTTACAAACGTAATACCATCCACCGTCTCCGTCAGGGAAAGTTGCTGCCCCATCGGGAAAAATATGCCATTGATGAGAAGTATTTGAAACCAAATCTCCGGAAGTTGCTATAACCCTAGAAGTAAAACCTTCTGGAAGAATTATTCCGTTAGCATCTGGTTCGATTCCCTCTAACGAACCATAAGGCCCGACTCCCGGCTCTGCAGCAGATACAGCGGCCATATCTAAAGTCGAAATAACCCCAAGTCCTGCTGCACCTATGAGTCCATTTTGTAAGAACTGCCTGCGATCCATACATTTACAATAACCCTCAGTCGCATTTCAGAGAAATTGGAACTATTTCTATTGAGTGGTTAGTTTTTTCGGAATATCTCAAGCAATCTTTCAGCTGCAGCTGTAGCGCTGATTTTTCCCTCCAAAACTGTCTTTTCTAATTGAGGAACTTGTTCAGCTATAGAAGGATGATCATGTAAATCTGACGATAGACGCTCTTCAACTATTGACCACATCCACTTCAGCTTTTGGATTTTCCTGCGTTCTGACCATTCCCCGCTGTTCTCAAGAATTTTCCTATGATCTGTAATTTTCTCCCAGACTTCATCAAGGCCTTCTCCGGTTAATGAACTGCAGTTAACTACTGGTGGCGTCCAGTTGGAAGTCGCTGGCTGTGTAAGCCTAAGTGCAGAAATGTAGTCCTTAGCCGCTTCAAAAGCTTTGGCCTCATTCTCGCCATCCGTTTTATTAACAGCAATCATGTCAGCTAGTTCTAAAACTCCTTTTTTGATTCCTTGCAACTCATCTCCTGCTCCAGGGAGCATCAAAACCAAAAAAATATCGACCATTTCAGCTACAACAGTCTCGGATTGTCCTATACCTACTGTCTCTACCATGACTATGTCGTAGCCGGCACATTCAAGTAGTGCCATTGATTCTCTTGTTGTCCTAGTTACCCCGCCTAAAGTTCCTGAACTGGGTGAGGGTCTCACAAAAGCATTGGGGTCATTCGCTAAACGGGTCATTCGAGTTTTATCGCCCAGGATGCTTCCACCGCTAACAGTACTAGTCGGATCCACAGCTAGAACCGCTACTTTGTGTCCGGATTCTATAAGTTTGCTTCCCATCGCTTCAATAAATGTGCTTTTACCGACACCTGGAACACCAGTGATTCCTATTCTGTGTGCTTCTCCTAATTTTGAAGAAATCTGAGCTAAAAGACTTTCGACTAGTTCCCTATCGTCTGATCTGTTTGACTCAACTAGAGTTAGAGCCTTTCCAAGAGATGTTCGATCTCCCTTTAAAACCCCTTTAATCAGTTCGTCTAGATCTACCTTCACGACAATTTCTCTAAAAGTTCAAGAGCGGCTTCAGCGATCACTGTTCCAGAAGGGAAAACTGCTGCGACTCCAGCGTTTTTAAGTTCGTCAAAATCATCTGGAGGTATAACTCCTCCTACCACAATGGCGATGTCCTCGCGCCCTAAAGATTCGAGTTCTTCTTTCAATTGTGGAATCAGAGTTAAGTGACCTGCGGCTAAAGAACTAACACCTACAACATGTACATCATTTTCAACTGCCTGCATAGCTGTCTCAGAAGGTGTTGCAAACAAGGGCCCTATGTCAACATCAAAACCTAAATCAGCAAAAGCAGTTGCTATTACTTTTTGGCCACGATCGTGACCATCCTGTCCAATTTTTGCAACAAGAATTCTAGGGCGTCTTCCAGAGTCGGTTTCAAACTTGTCAGCGCGATCTCTGACAGTCTGGACGGCTTCATTGTCGCCTACTTCGCTGCTAAATACTCCTGAAATTGTTCTTACCTCCGCTCTATGGCGTCCAAAAATCTTTTCAAGCGCATCGCTTATTTCTCCGACCGTAGCTCGCGCTCGTGCAGCTTTCACCGATGCAGCTAATAAGTTTTGATTTTCTTCCGCGGCTTTTGTTAGCTCTTCAAGGGCAATCTGACACTGGTTTTGATCACGTGTGGCTTTTAGTTCTTCAAGCTGGGCAATTTGTGCTGATCTAACTTCAGCGTTGTCGACTCTAAGAACATTTACTAATGATTCTGTCTCAGGCCGGTATCTATTTACTCCTATGACTGACTGCTGTCCAGAGTCAATACGGGCTTGGGTTCTCGCTGCCGCTTCTTCAATGCGTAATTTTGGTATTCCAGCTTCGATAGCTTTTGCCATACCACCTGAATTTTCAATCTCATTAATGTGTTGCATCGCTTTATCTGCAAGATCATTAGTTAGTCGTTCCATGTAATAGCTTCCACCCCAAGGGTCTATGACCCTGCATGAATCAGTTTCTTCTTGAAGAAAGACTTGAGTGTCGCGTGCGATTTTTGCCGAGAAATCTGTTGGTAAAGCTAGAGCTTCATCGAAGGAATTTGTGTGAAGTGATTGTGTGTGACCTTGGGTTGCAGCCATAGCTTCTATGCAAGTCCTGATCACATTGTTATAAGGGTCTTGAGCTGTAAGGCTCCAACCAGATGTCTGACAATGCGTTCTCAACGATAGAGAACGTTCGTCTTTTGGTTCGAACTCTGACATCAGCCTTGCCCAAATAAGGCGAGCTGCTCTCATTTTGGCCACTTCCATGAAAAAATTCATTCCGATTCCCCAAAAGAAACTAATTCTTGGAGAAAATGAATCTACATCTAAACCTGCCTTTAAACCTGCTCTTACATATTCGATTCCGTCTGCCAAGGTGTAAGCCAGCTCTAAATCTGCTGTTGCTCCAGCTTCCTGCATGTGATAACCGGAAACAGAAATGCTGTTGAATCGAGGCATTTCCGCGCTTGTATAAGCGAAGATGTCAGAAATTATTCTCATCGATGGCTCCGGTGGGTATATGTAGGTATTTCGAACCATGAATTCTTTGAGAATGTCATTTTGGATCGTGCCAGTTAAAGCTTTCGCTGGCACCCCCTGCTCTTCAGCTGCGACTATATACAAAGCCATTATTGGTAATACGGCGCCGTTCATCGTCATTGAAACACTCATTTTGTCGAGTGGAATGCCATCAAAGAGTTTTTGCATATCCAAAATAGAGTCAATTGCGACTCCAGCCATTCCTACATCGCCTGCTACTCGAGGGTGGTCACTGTCATATCCACGATGAGTGGCTAGATCAAACGCAACAGAAATTCCTCTTTGCCCATCTTCAAGATTTCTTCGATAGAAAGCATTTGATTCTTCTGCTGTTGAGAATCCACCGTACTGTCTGATTGTCCACGGTCTGGTTTTATACATTGTTGCATGAGGGCCTCTCAAAAAGGGAGCTAAACCCGGCCATCCATTTAAGAAATCTAAGCTTTCTATATCCTTGTGGGTGTAATAGTCATTGATTGATATTTTTTCTGCTGTTTCCCATGGCTGACCGTTATGGTGCTCTGGTTTCGTAGAAGTGAGTTGCAATATTTCCTTGTCGCTCATTCCAGTGGTCTGATCGAATTCGATTTTGGAAAAATTCGGAATTTTACTCATGGCCCAAGCCTCTAATTCTTAACAGTTCCTGAGTTTTTTGTTTATTTTTAAGAACCTCTTCGATGCCTCCTAAAGATTCAATCTGTTGGAAAACTTCCCAAGCTTTCTGTGCTAAATGTTCAGTAAGTTGCTCAACAAACCAAGATCCACCTGCAGGATCAATAACTCTCCCTATATGACTTTCTTCTGCAAGTAAAAGTTGAGTGTTTCGCGCCATACGCCTTTCTAATTCTCCTCCGGAAATTTCATCTGAAAGAGGAAATGGGATTACAGTTATTGCTTCCGCTCCACCAATGCCAGCAGCGAATGCTGCAACTGTCGCATTAAAAGAATTAAACCAAGGATCTTTTTTACCTATTGTCTTAGTGGAAGTAATAGCGTGTTGACTTTGTGTTTGATTTTCAGGTGTGCATCCGCATTCTTTTGTTACCTGTGCCCACAAGCGTCTAGCTGCTCGAAATTTTGCGATAGTCATAAACTGATCGCTGTTAGAAGAATAAGTGAAATACATATTTTTTATAATCGTTTCAACCCCTAGATCTTTTTCTTCTAGTGCCCGCAAATAGAAAACCGCCACAGATAAGGAATATGCGAGTTCTGCAGAAGTTGACCCACCAAGTTCTGGATAAAAACTGCTATCGATATCTATGACCTTCGCAAGCCCACTTCTGTCTATAAAATCCGATACCTCTGACAATTCGCTGCCAAGATCGCTTTGGGTTCCTTTTTGTACAGATATTCCTATTGGATCCACTCCTAGCCCACCGCGACGTTCAGAATTCTCTATGCCACGCTGATCCCATAATTCGATCATCCATTTCGCAATCTCTGACCCCTTCCAACCAGGCTTGAACCAAATGCTGGTCATATTCAAAAAAACATCTTCGAGCGTCTTATCTAAATCGGTAATAGAATTAATTCCAATTTTTTCGAAATCTATGAATAATGAAGTGGACCCATTTAAAAGTTCATTCAACGCAGCTTCATTAGCTAATTCAGTACTTGGCGCATCAATTAAAGCTCGTATATCCCAAGTCCCATTTTCATACCCGCTTCCCTGAATTCCTCGTGTAAACGGGGTTACTCCAGGAACCCCAGCAGGGTTTGTAAATTTTTGATCTTCGGAACTGTAAATTGCTTTTATTTCAATTTCATCATCTGTGATTTCGTGTAGAGAATCGATTGACTTATCTGACAATGTCTCTAAAGCTAAATCTTCCCAGTCTTGACGAGAGTGGGCATTAAAAATCTCTGACATATTTATGGTTTCTTTTTCAGATTGAGAGTTATTCACCATCCTTTGATGGTATTTGAGAAAATGTCATCAAGATCACCACTTGTGACTAATTACCCTATTTTGGGGCGAAATTTTTTTAAAAATTTATTGTACGGTAGGTTCTTAAAAGAAAAAGATTGCCAACTAAGCGATCTTCTTTGACTTCTGGAAAGATTAATTTATGCGAATATCTACTCTTTTAAACTACGCCAACGACCCAAAAGACTCAGCCAGACAAGCTAAAGATTTGGAGTCAGCAGGTGTCGACATGATCTGGATCCCTGAGGCTTATGGTTTTGATGCTGTGAGCTTATTGGGCTATTTGGCCGCTGAAACTGAGACAGTAGGTCTCGGTAGTGGAATCTTAAATACATATAGCAGAACTCCAGCAGCTTTGGCGCAAACCGCTGCAAGTCTGGACTCTCTCTCTGGTGGACGTTTCACGCTCGGATTAGGTGCATCTGGACCTCAAGTGATTGAAGGTTTTCACGGAGTCCCCTATTCAATGCCTTTAACACGCCTTAGAGAAGTTATGGAAATTTGTCGTTTGGCCTGGAAACGTGAGCCTCTTTCTTACAACGGTAAAGTTTTCGACCTGCCTCTACCTGCCGAACGAGGAACTGGGCTAGGAAAACCCTTAAAGATCATTAATCACATGTATCGAGAGGATATACCCATCTATGTTGCTTCTCTGGGCGCTAACAGTGTGGAGGAAACTGCAGCATCAGCCAATGGTTGGCTTCCCTTTATGGTTTTTCCTGAGCGAATGGGAACAGTTTGGGGCGACTCCATCAAAGCCGGTATGGAAAGAAGAGATCCTTCGCTTGGGGATTTTGACGTTGTAGCAGGAGGTTTAGTTGCCATAGGAGACGATGCCGAACAATACAGAAACATGGCTCGACCTATGGCTGCTCTTTACATAGGCGGTATGGGTGCTAAAGGTAAGAATTTTTACAACGACCTTTGCTGTCAATACGGCTTTCCTGACGAAGCAGCAGAAGTTCAGGAAGCTTATTTGGATGGTCGGAGAGATGAAGCTATGGCCGCCCTTCCAGATGAATTGATTGAAAAATCTAATATGTGCGGTGATGAAGCGTATGTTAAAGATCGCTTGGCTGCCTACAAAGAAGCAGGAGTCACAAGCCTTAACGTGACACCTATTGGTGGTGATCCTGCTGTCATTTTGGGCCGCTTACGTGAATTAGCTGAAGATATCTAAAAGGCCTAAATGTCCGATAACTTCTCGCCTTTTGTCATATCGGTTGGTGATGACGAGATAGCAGACCTCAAAGAACGCTTAGAAAAAACGAGATGGCCTGACCATTTACCTGATACGGGATGGGATTACGGGATAGATGCAAACTTGGTCAAGGAGCTTGCGGAATATTGGAAAGATGAATTTGACTGGCGATCTTTCGAAACTTACTTAAACTCTTTTAATAATCTGACTACCGATATAGATGGCCAACGCATCCACATTATCCATGAACGTTCTAAAAATCCTGATGCTCTTCCGCTGTTGATAAGCCATGGCTGGCCAGGGTCAATAGTCGAATTTCTAGATGTAATAGGACCTTTGACTAATCCGCAAGACCACGGCGGTGATGAATCTGATGCTTTTCACGTAATTGTTCCTTCTCTGCCAGGTTATGGACTGTCTGGGCCTACTTCTGAGCGCGGATGGGGACCTACACGAATAGCTCGTGCTTTTGCCGATTTGTCTAGGACTTTGGGTTATGACCGCTATGGCGTACAGGGCGGCGATTGGGGTTCAATTATTTCCCGTGAAATCTGTCGTGTAGACCCAGAAAATGTAGCTGGATGTCATATAACCATGTTGACAGGGGGACCTCCGGGTAAGCCTGATGACATGGAAGATATAACCGATATTGAACAAAAATTGCTTGACCGAGCTGCCTGGTATCAAGCAGAAGATGATGGCTACTTTCGTATTCAACAAACAAGACCTCAGACTCTTGGTACAGGCTTAAATGACAGTCCTGCCGGGCTTTTAGCTTGGATTACTGAAAAGTTCTACGGATGGACCGACAATGGTGGTGATCTTCTAAGTACTGTTGACAGAGACAAACTCTTAGCAAACGTTTCTCTTTATTGGTTCACTGGAACTATAAATTCATCAACTCGAATTTATTATGAGATGTTTAAAACTCTTGAACTTGGTTTCGGCTCAACTGGAGATACACCTGTCGGTGTGTCAGTTTTTCCCTATGAACTAATGATGCCGCGCAGGCGTTGGGTCGAAGATTCAATGAATTTGGTTCTATGGTCCGAACATAAAAAGGGTGGACATTTCGCTTCTTTAGAAACTCCAGAAGTTTTCGTAGAAGATGTTCGAGAATGTTTCAGGGGCTTGCGTTAGATATGACCTCTTTTGAAGTTGTAAATGGTGAAGTGAATATTGTCGGCGAAACTGCCGGTGTTGGCCCTCAGATTGTTTGTATTAATGGTTGGGCTAACAATAGAGATGTTTGGTCAGGTTTAAGTGAGAATCTGAGTAAAGACCATCAGGTTACTACTTGGGATTTGCGCGGTCATGGTGACAGTGGGGCTCCCCCGCCTGGTAACTATGGACGAGAAGAGGCCTTAAAAGACATTTCTGCTGTACTTGATGAGGTTGGAAGACCGTGCATTCTGGTTGGGCATAGTTTGGGTGGTTATCTTTCACTTGCATATGCGTTGGAAAAGCCCGATGAGGTTTCTGCTCTGGTTCTTGTTGCTGCCGGTCCGGGTTTTAGAAAAATTGAAGCCCGTGAGGAGTGGAATGAATCCGTCAGACAGTCTGCCGTGAAACTTGATCTTGCTGAAGGTGCAGAAGAACTGTCTATGCATGTTGATTCTCACGTGATTGATCACTTAGATAAAATAAAAGCACCAACTTTTCTTGTTTTAGGTGAGCGTGATAAACGTTTTGCTGCATCTGCAGCAGTTTTTGAAAAGTATCTCGACGTCAAAGGAACTCTAGTTGTTCCAGACGCTGGTCACATGGTTCATGTTAAAGCGTGTAATGAAGTGGCTGAAACTATCAGGAGTTTCGTTTCTGATCTCGATTTGGAAGGTAATGACTGAATCCAACCCAGTATCTAATCTGATTGAGTTATCAGGTGGATCTTTTCTAATGGGTAATGAATTGGATGCTTACCCTGCAGATGGTGAGGGTCCCATAAGAGAAACTGTTCTCTCTCCTTTTTCAATTTCTTCCACAGCGGTGACTAACGCAGAATTTGCAGCTTTTGTTGCTGCGACTAATTATGTGACCACTGCCGAGCAAAACGAAGATAATCAGCCACCTTGGTCATTTGTTTTTGCAGGCTTGCTTCCAGATGATTTTCCACCCACTAGAGGCGTTTTAGGTGCTGAGTGGTGGCGCCAAGTCGAGGGTGCCGACTGGTTTCACCCTGAGGGCCCTAATTCTGAATTGGAAGCAGGATCTTCAAGATGGAATCATCCTGTTGTTCACGTTTCATGGTTTGATGCAATAGCTTTTGCAGAATGGGCTGATTCCCGTCTACCTACTGAGGCTGAATGGGAGTTCGCGGCTCGCGGTTCTCTTAACCAAAAACGGTTTCCATGGGGTGATGAAAGTAATCCTGATGGTGATTTCATGTGCAACATTTTTACCGGCTCGTTTCCAGATAAAAACACCGCTGAAGATGGCTGGTTCGGAACATGTCCTGTTGACGCTTTTCCTCCAAATAATTTTGGCCTCTATAACTGCTCTGGAAATGTTTGGGAATGGTGTAACGATTGGTTTTCCGCTCGTCATGAATCCGACATGACAATTAGAGACCCTGAAGGACCTTCAATGGGTTTAGATAAAGTCGTGAAGGGTGGTTCCTACCTTTGTCATGATAGTTATTGCAATAGATACCGAGTGGGGGCGAGGATGGGTTTGCTTCCTAACAGTTCTTTAGGGCATCAAGGGTTTCGAATAGCGCGTTAGACAATTACTTGGCCTCTACGCTTTACTTATGGGTTTAAGAAGTGAAATTAATCGTGACGTAGTTACTGCGGATCCTAATGAATTTGAAAAACCTAGTATCGGAGCAATCGAGGTTTGGCCTCCAGTTATTTTGGCTCCAATGGCAGGAGTTACTAATGCCCCATTTCGTACGTTGTGCAGGAAATTTGGTGCAGGTTTATATGTAAGTGAGATGATCACGGCGCGAGGACTGTTAGAAGGGCATTCGAAAACTGAAAGGTTAAGCGGTTTCGCTGAGGGAGAATCACCTAGAAGTATCCAATTGTATGGAACCGAGCCAGAAAGCATTTCTGCCGCAACTGCTATGTTGATTGGTGAAGGACGGGTAGATCATATTGATATGAATTTTGGCTGTCCTATGCCTAAAGTGACACGGCGTGGAGGCGGAGCTGCTCTTCCACTGAAGCCTAAGCTCTTTGAGTCAATTGTTTCTTCCGTTGTAAAAGCTGCTGGGTCAGTTCCTGTGACTGTTAAGTTCCGTAAGGGTACAGATGATGCTCACCTAACTTACTTTGACGCAGGTCGTATAGCAGAATCTGTTGGAGTGTCAGCAGTATCTTTGCATGCTAGAACAGCTGAACAGTTGTATTCAGGTGAAGCAGATTGGGATTCAATTGCTCGTTTAAAAGAGGCTGTTTCCTCTATCCCGGTATTTGGTAATGGCGATATCTGGGAGCCTTGGGATGCTTTGCGCATGATGCGTTCAACTGGATGCGATGGTGTCGTAGTAGGACGTGGATGCTTAGGTAGACCTTGGCTTTTTGGGCAATTAGCTTCGGTTTTTGGCTCAGATCCTTCTTCAGGGGGTTCAGAACCTGACGACCCTCCGCTGTTAAGTGGAGTTGCTGAGGCAATGATTGAACATGCGCAAATGTTGGTTGACTGGGTCGGACCTCATGGAATTAGAGATTTCCGCAAACATACCTCTTGGTATCTAAAGGGATACCAGACTGGGCCTGCTGCACGTCGTTCCCTCCAAATGGTTGAAGATATGGACAATTTAGAGGAGCTATTAAATGACCTACTGTTAGAGATTGGGCCCGGAAAAGAGTTCGACCCTTCTGCATTAAGACTTCCTAGAAGTCATCGAAATGGTCCTAAGCCCGTGGTTCTACCCGCTGGTTGGCTAGATGACCCTGCTGATTTAACTCCTCTTCATATTGAAGCTGAGGCTCTTGTCTCAGGGGGTTGAAATTTGACTGAGCTAAACTGTTCGTTAATCTTGGCTTCAAGTTCCCCCCAGCGACTTTCTCTTCTTGCTAAAGCTGGATTTGACCCTGAAGTTCGTATACCTGAAGTAGATGAGTCAATACTTGCTGGCGAATCAGCTGAATCTCTAGTTGAACGTTTAGCAATCAAAAAACTTAATGCTGTAATAAATGATGGCGAATGTGGTGTTGCCGCTGACACGGTAGTTTCGATACACAACAAAATTTTAGGCAAGCCTGAATCACCCGAAATAGCTTTTGAAATGCTTCAGATTCTTTCTGGTAAAACCCACAGTGTGATCAGTGGTGTTGCTGTAAGCGGCCCGGAAGGTCGTCATTCATTTATAGTTGCCACACAGGTTAAATGGAGGGAAATTACAAAAGACGAAATTGTTTCCTATATAGAGACCGGTGAACCTCTAAATAAAGCTGGGGGTTACGGAATTCAAGGTGGCGGTAAGGACTTTGTTCTTTCCGTTAAAGGAAGCTTTGACAACATTGTTGGACTTCCAGTTGATGAAGTTATTTTGTGTTTAAAAGACTTGGGTTGTAAACACTTAAAATAGTTTTAGCTCATTGGCGGTTCGAGACGGTTATCAGTAGTCAGAAACTTTTGAGCTCCAAATATAACGACAATAAGACCCGTAATCGATGCTGAACCAAGCACAAGAAAAAGTATTACCGCTTGCATCAACGCTGCTTCAAGAGGATCTACCCCTGCGAGTATCAGTCCTGTGAATATGCCTGGGAGAAAAACAATCCCGACTGTTCTTGTTGTCTCTATCTGAGGGATAAGCGCCAACTTGAGTGTCTCTGACACGATTCTTTTAACAGCACTGTAACGATTAAAACCTAGTGAAAGCATGGCCTCTATCTCAGACTTTGAATCTCGAATAGCGTCAACAAGTCGTGTAGCTGCTACCACAACAACTCGCAGTGAGTTGCCAACTATCATTCCTGCAATTGGAATCAGCACACGAGATTCCAGTGGGAGAATCTGCAAAGAAAAAAGAACAGAAAGGCTAATGCCAAGACCGAATATATAGCCTGCTGTTGTACTCCATACGAGACCTTGGAGACGAGGTTCACGTTTAGAAGCAGAAGTCGCAGCGAATGGAACCATCGCTAGGACCCATAACCAAGCCCAAACTATTGACACTTCATCTTTCAGAATCAGGGTCAAAGCCCAACCAGCTATTACTAGCTGTCCTATGGACCTTCCGGTTGCAATCGTTAGATCACGTTCGAGTTTTAGTCTCAGAAAAAGTGATATCGCAATGGTTATAACTATCATCGCCAAAGAAGCAACTAACCCCCACCATCCAACCGTCACTTCTTGCATTAACAAAACATACTGGTATTACAAAAATCTTTTCAAATTTATAGGCCGGTATTCTCTCCACCCAGCTGGAGAGAATACCGGCAAACCATAAATTTTTGTTTTAGGCCGGTGGCCGTCACTCACCCAGCTGAGTGCGGCCACCGGCAAAACCATCTATCTCTTCATTTGGGGGAAACCGTACGAAAGAGACAGACAGTAAACCATTAATACGAACCTAGGTCTTCTGACGTAATTCCAAGGCCTTCAAGGGCTGGTGTGAGGGCTGCGACGACAGTGTCGTGTGAACCAGATGCTGGCTGATTGCTCAACTCATAGACACCATTAATAGCTGCAGCGTCAACATCAGTGCCTGCAAGCATCGGAGCTAGAACTCTCCAGAATGCATAACCCTCAGCTTGATGAATACGTGCTTTGTCCATGTCGCCGTCTGCTATGTCACTGTCGACGCTCTTTGCGTATTTCATTGTTGCCTGAGCGTAGGTAACAGTCAGATTCTTAACTATTACATCTGCAGCAGCTTGAGCTCCTGCTAGATCCCCACCAACTAGAGCATCACGACCCGAATTGAAAGCGGCACGAATATTCGCATTAGCAACACTTTCTCCAGAATCGTTCAGAGTTCCGAAGTCTTTGCCTCGCTTATCTGCAGTTGCAAAAGCTGAACAACCTGGTTCAGAACCAGCATAAAAAGCCCATCCTTCATCCCAGTTGTGAGGAGCTCCCTTAGCAGGATCAAAATTGCCATCAGCTCCCTTAGCTAGAGCAGAGTTAATCTCATGAACCGTCCAAGCAACCATAATTGCGTTCTGGATTCCTTTTTGGATTCCCTGACGGCGAACAAGATCAGCTTCACCAGCAAACTCTCCTGTGCCTTCAATTGCTGAAATTACAAAATCATGCAACGGAGTAGCAGTACCGAAATAGGTATCAACCCCGTGCTTCTTTCCTTCACCGACAGCAAAGCCACCAATGGTTCTAACTGAACCATCAGACTTAACCGAATTCACACCATCTTTATAAATCGCATGAATTGCGTCATAGTCAATAGCAGCATCCTTAGGCAACAAACCATTAATTTCACACATGTCAGCAGGAACAAGACGATGACTGCTCACATCAGATGCATAGGCATAACCATCATCAGAACCGAAATCTCCTAAATCGCTTCCAGTTATCCCTAAGGCTGTCAATGTTGGTCTAAGTGCAGCGGTGACAGTGTCGTGTGAACCAGATGCTGGCTGATTGCTCAACTCATAGACACCATTAATAGCTGCAGCGTCAACATCAGTGCCTGCAAGCATTGGAGCTAGAACTCTCCAGAATGCATAACCCTCAGCTTGATGAATACGTGCTTTGTCCATGTCGCCGTCTGCTATGTCACTGTCGACGCTCTTTGCGTATTTCATTGTTGCCTGAGCGTAGGTGACAG
>MPLT02017308.1_pt1 | contig 24191 bp, 24 predicted proteins | sample 1617391 | NCBI WGS metagenome assembly MPLT02 (sample SAMN05944800, study PRJNA350692) | marine metagenome | biome: marine; feature: ODZ; material: water; isolation source: 70 m water sample filtered on 0.2 um supor filter | place: Pacific Ocean | collected 2012-04-08 | depth 70m m
CTGTCAGAATCAGCTAAAAATATAGAACCCATGGGCAGAGTGGCCCTTTATGCACAACAAGATCATTACCAGATGCTTCGAGTGGGACTAGAGGCTATGGCTAATAAATTAATTGGATCTGGATTCCAAGCAAGCGTTCTTGTCGACGATAATGCACTAGTTGACAGAGAGGCAGCATATCGTGCTGGGATTGGTTGGTACGGGAAAAATGCTAATATTCTTATTACGAAACGAGGTAGTTGGTTCGTCCTTGGATCGATTCTCACAAATGCTGTCTACGAACCTAGCGAACCTGTAGACGATGGATGCGGAACATGTACGAAATGTATCGCTTCTTGCCCCACACAGGCAATTATCTCTCCAGGTGTACTGGATGCGAATAAATGTTTGGCATGGCTAGTTCAATCGGAAGGGGATTTCCCAATAGAATTTAGAGCTGCATTAGGAGACAGGATTTACGGATGCGACGACTGTCAAGAAATATGCCCGACAAATAGATTTGAAGAGAGATTGCAGCAAGCAAAGAAAAAAGTTTCTGATAAGGGCTTTGTCTCAATATACGAAATTCTTGAGAGCGACAATGATCATCTGCTATCAAAATATGGCCAATGGTATATACCCAAGCGGGATCCGAGATACTTGAGGAGAAACGCATTAGTCGTCTTGGGGAATAGTAAAACTCCGCCAACTCCAAGAACAGTTAAATTGATTAAGAGATGGTTAATGGATGATGATGAAATGCTTCGAGCTCACACCGTTTGGGCGGCAAAGAAACTAGGCCTTGAAAGGCTTCTTCTCGGATTAGAAAATGACCCATCACCTTTAGTCCAAAGGGAACTTTCATATGAGGAACAATCAAATCATGATGATGGAACTAGGAAAAATAAATTAGTCTGGTCGGGTTAACGCTATGAAACATCTACTCGTAACAAATGACTATCCGCCCAAAGTAGGGGGCATTCAATCGTACCTTTGGGAAATATACAGAAGGCTACCTCAAGACGAGGTCACAGTGTTGTGCACACCCTACGAGGGTTCTGAACAATTTGACTCAGAACAAACCCACAGGATTATTCGGACGAAGCAGAAAGTTCTCCTTCCGACACCAAGCTTGGCTAAAGAAATTCAAACTTTAGTGTCAAAATATCAAATTGATCTAGTGATGTTCGACCCTGGTGTACCTGTTGGGATGCTGGGCCCTAAGATCGGGTTACCGTATGGAGTAATACTCCATGGTGCAGAAGTGACAATACCTGGGAGAATACCTATTCTGAAAGAATTTCTCAAGAAGGTTTTGCGCGGATCAGAATTGGTTATTACAGCAGGGGAGTATTCAACTCTTGAAGCTGAGCGTGCAGCAGGATGCGAGCTTCCAGTTTCAATCGTCCCGCCAGGTGTTGACATTGAGCGATTCAAACCACTTTCGTATGAAGAAAGAAATCAAACTAGGAAACTTTACAATCTCAAAGAGGAAGATGAAGTGGTACTTACCCTTAGTCGTCTCGTCCCTAGAAAGGGAATGGATGTTTTGATACGAGCCTGTTCCGCGCTAAAGGAGAAGAGGCCAAATCTTAAATTGCTTATAGCTGGGACAGGGAGAGATAAAGCAAGATTAGAAAAAATTGCTAAGAAAACAAACGCACCAGTTCAATTCCTTTCCCATGTCCCTGACCAAGCGATCCCATCACTGTATGGAATGGCAGACATCTTCTCGATGCTATGTAGAGTCCGATGGGGAGGATTAGAACAAGAAGGATTTGGCATCGTTTTTCTAGAAGCAGCAGCTACTGGAGTTCCACAAATAGCAGGTCAAAGTGGTGGAGCCTCCGAGGCAGTTTTGGAAAACAGAACAGGGGAAATCGTGCATAATCCAAAGAACATTCAAGAAATTATAGAAAAAATTGAATTAATTTTAGATAACCGAGAACAAAGCGTAGTTATGGGGAGAACCTCTAGAGATAGAGCAACTAGCCAATTTTCATATACGATTCTTGCTCAAAAATTCCATCAAGCGTTAGCTAAGACCATCAATGAATTAAAGGAAAATTAGTGGGTACAAACACTCATCAAACCTCTTACAATTATCCTGCCATTTCTGTCTTAGGAACATGCCTACTCGTAACTGCCGGACTCTTAGCTATCTTCGTATCCCAACTAGAAACTCTTTACGTAATTGTATCTTTGAGCTTATTCTCAATCGGTCTTATGACTGCATTAAGGGCATTTGGAATTTCACTTACCCGAAGTAGATATGAAATTATCACTACAAGTCACCTGATCTTCCTACCGAAAGATACTGGAAGAAAAGAAAAGACCAGACTGTATGGGTCATTAATAGTGCAAGTTTTCATCAGCATTATCTTCGCAGCGACACAATCAAGCACTAACTTCGCTTTCGGTATCCTCGGATCTGTCTTCGCGCTTGGTAATCTCAATATGTGGGCTATTCTCAATGGCACATTTAAAAAAAAGAAAAGAAATTCATAAGACGAAGGTGATAGCAGTGAGTGATCACGCAACACAAAGAAGAATAATTAATGCGAACCCTCAACAATGCTTTGATGTAGTTACAGACTTTGAACGCTATCCGGAGTGGGTTTCTGACGTAAAGTCAGCAACCATCATTGAACGAGATGAAATGGGGCGCGGCGGGGATGTTACATTCCGAGCAGCAGCAATGGGCAGAAGCACCACCTATACCCTTCGTTACTACTATGGGAGTAAGCCACTTCGTATAGCATGGAGGCAGACGGAGGGTGATATCACTCGAAAGATAGAAGGCGAATATGAGTTCGTCCCCATAGATGGAGGGGTTAAAACAGAAGTTGCATACCATCTGGCAGCGGACTTAGCCATCCTTATCCCAGGATTTGTTAAACGTCGAGCAGAATCAAGAATCGTGCGTGCTGCACTTGAAGACCTTAGTTCAAGAGTTGAAACAGTTTTTGCCTCCTAAAAAATCGGATCTTCTTTCCGCTGGATTCGACATAGGGGGTACGAGTATCCGTGGTTTAGCTTTAGGCCATGACAGAGAGTTAACTCAACTACATCAAAAAAAACATTTGGGCGACCTAAAGTCAATCGTAAATTCGATAGTGGATATCTCAATGCAGATACAAATAACGACCAACAAAAAAATAAGAAGCATCGGTATCGGTTGCGCAGGCCTTGTTGATTCAAATGGCGTCGTAAAAACTTCACCGAATATACAAGCAATAGAGAATTTCCCTTTGCGAACAGAAGTTGAAGAGAAAATGCAGATACCAGTTCTCGTTGAAAATGATGCAAATTGTGCTGCCTGGGCGGAAGCTAAATTGGGATCAGCCCAAAACAGCAACAATGCGATTGTTGTTTCATTTGGAACAGGCATAGGCGCAGGAATACTCCTTAATGGGGAATTACAAAAAGGAGCTTCAGGCTATGCGGGAGAGATTGGGCATATGGTCATTGAGAAAGAAGGGCTTGCTTGCCCATGTGGGAAACGAGGATGCTGGGAGCAATATGCTTCAGGGTCAGCGCTCGGAAGAATTGCCAATGAAGTGCTAGATGAAAAAACAATTATAAAAATGAAATCGAAAACAGATTCTCAAAATACATCTATAACGAGTGAACAAGTAGGTATTGCAGCACAGGAAAACCACCCAGAAGCTATTCGCGTTATTAAGGTATATAGCGAACAGGTAGCGATCGGGCTTGGGAATTTAACAAAAGCCCTAGACCCAGAAGTGATTATCTTAGGAGGAGCTATAACTGCGATAGGGGAACCCTTGTTGCAACCTATTAAAGAAAGTTATGCAGAAATAGCAGATTCCGGATTAGATTCTGCGAATGTAGAAATTCGATTAGCGCGTTTCGGAAATAAGGCTGGATCTATAGGTGCAGCTATATTTGCTAATCAAATTCTCTAGTTTTCACCTATGAGATCGCAAAAGGTACATGTCCCAGAGCGAGAAAGCGGTTAGCCTGTGCAGATGGAGTTTCGCCGCATTAATAACCTTCCACCGTACGTCTTTACAATCATCAATGACCTTAAAATACAAGGCCGCCGTAACGGCGATGACATTATTGATTTTGGATTCGGGAACCCAGATTTACCTTCGCCTGATATAGCAGTTGAGAAACTTTGTGAAGCTGCTCAGAACCCGCGTAATCATCGTTACTCTCTAAGTCGAGGCCTTCCAAAATTACGAGAAGCTATCTGTGACTTATATGAAAATAAGTTTGGAGTTACGTTAAACCCTGAAACTGAAGCTATCAATACCATCGGAGCGAAAGAAGGACTCTCGCACCTTATGTGGGCAGTAGTTCAAGCTGGGGATGCAGTTCTCGTTCCCTCTCCTTCATACCCGATTCACCTGTATGCTCCTTTATTTGCTGGAGCTGAGGTTCGAGAAATACCTCTATCAACTGGGTCAGACTTCTTTGGGGCAATGCAAGAAAGATGGGAATATAGTTGGCCAAGGCCGAAAGTGATACTTCTTTCCTTCCCGCATAACCCGACGACAACATGCGTTGATCTTGACTTTATGCAACAGGTGGTGGATTTCGCAAAAGAGAAAGATGTCCTACTCATACACGACTTTGCATACGCAGATCTTGGCTTTGATGGCTACCAACCTCCTTCTATCCTTCAGGCTGATGGAGGCAAAGATGTGGCCGTGGAACTCTATTCAATGACTAAATCATTTTCTATGGCAGGATGGCGAGTTGCATTTATGTTAGGAAATAGCGAAGTAATCGCAGCGCTAGCAAAATTGAAATCGTACCTAGACTATGGGACATTTCAGCCGATACAAATAGCTGCGACTGTAACTATGAATGAAGCGTCAGATCATCCACAGTTAGTAAAAAATATTTATGAAAGTAGAAGAGATAGCCTTTGTGAAGGGCTAAATCGAATCGGGTGGGAGATTGACCCTCCGCAAGGCACAATGTTCGCGTGGGCAAAAATCCCTGAAGCTTATAGTGAGATGGGATCAATAGAATTTTCTTCATGGCTTGTGCAGGAGGCAAAAGTGGCAACTTCACCAGGGATTGGTTTCGGACCGGGCGGTGAAGGCTACGTAAGGTTTGCTTTAATAGAGAATGAGCAACGTACCAGTCAAGCAATACGGCAAATAAAAAATACGCTCACTAAGCTTTAGATTAGTCTTCCGTATCCGCCCAATTCCGACTTCTTTGTACTGCTTTTCCCCATTTTTGGTAGCTGACGTTCTTTTCTGTAGTCATTTCCGAGGGGTCTGCCTTGTAATCAAGTCCCCAAAGGTTTGAAATTTCATTTAGGGAATCCCAAAATCCATGTGAAAGCCCAGCGAGGTGTGCGACACCAAGAGCAGTCATTTCATGAACTAAAGGCCGAGAAACAGGAACTTGTAGCTGGTCCGCTTGTAAATCAAGTAGCAAGTTCATTACAGAAGCTCCACCATCAACACGGAGGCTTTTAAGCTCTCTCCCCGAACCAGAACGCATAGCGTCAATGACGTCGCGTGTTTGGAAAATCATTGATTCAATAGCTGCTCGAGCTATTTCAGGTTTAGCTGTGCCTCGGGTTAAACCGATAAGTGTCCCTCTCGCATAGGGGTCCCACCAAGGACTACCAAGCCCTGTAAAGGCAGGAACGAAATACACATCACCAGTTGTTTCACACTCAAGAGCAAGACTCTCAAGTTCAGATGCCTCGTTAATGATCCCTAATCCATCTCGAAGCCACTGAACTGCAGCACCAGTAGCAAAAATTGAGCCTTCTAGAGCATACGTTGTGGAGATGTTTTCATCGCTATCTATTGTCCAAGCAATAGTAGAAAGTATTCCATCAACAGGTTCGGGACATTCGTTACCTACATTCATGAGTATGAAAGAACCTGTTCCATACGTATTCTTAGCATCACCTATTGAAAAAGCTGCTTGACCGAATAGTGATGCTTGCTGATCTCCAGCGATACCTGTAATGGGAATCCCAGCACCGCAAGCAGCTGTTTCCGAAGTGGAACCAAAGTATCCGCTTGATGGTAGGACTTCAGCCAAATTGTGTTCTTCAATACCAAATATTTTAAGAAGTTCGCTATCCCATTGCATTTCATGAATGTTAAAAAGCATGGTTCTGGAAGCATTCGTTGGATCAGTTGCAAAAACAGAACCGTTAGTAAGATTCCAAAGAATCCAACTGTCAATTGTTCCAAATGCTACGTGATCTCCTGTTCTGATTCGACCTTCGTTAATGAGCCATTCAATTTTTGTTGCTGAGAAATAGGGGTCAAGCACTAAGCCAGTTGTCTTACGGACAAGAGGAAGCAGGCCGAGATTATTAAGTTCTACGCATCGGTCTGAAGTCCGCCTATCTTGCCAAACTAGCGCATTATAAAGAGGTCTAGAAGTGTTCTTGTCCCAAGCTACGACTGTTTCGCGCTGATTGGTTACGCCAATAGCGACTGGGTTACTATCACTTCTTTTAAGGACATCAGCAATCGTTGATTGCACTGATTCCCAAATCTCTGTCGGGTCATGTTCGACCCATCCAATTTTAGGAAAATATTGAGTAAATTCTTTGTAAGAACTCTCGATAACTTTACCGCCTTTATCGATAAGTAAAGACCGAACCCCTGTTGTCCCAGCGTCAATTGCAAGTATTACATCCATCAGCTAGGCACTCCTAGAAAATGAAGAGACAAGCGTTTATCTATATCATTGCGTGATTCCACCATCTACCTCCGGAGCGTAGCTCATGAATTGTATCCGTCTTAGAAACTGCTGATCGCCCCCATTAGGTGTTGGCCAAGTTTTGATATCGCCATCAATAGAAATTATGATCGCATCCAGAGTTCCTGTTTCGGTTAGAGTAAATACGATTTGTGCAAGTGCCTTAGCAAGCTCATCTCCCTCGATCACTTCCAGCCCACCAGCATTAAAGTTTATTGTTGCAACATCTTCCTCTTGGGTTACTCCAGCTAGCGATAGACCAGCAGGAACGGCCGTGCTTAAAGAAGCATCTCGTTCAGTTTCTGAAAGGTCAGCGACAAGTTCGTTTATTAAATCTGTGACACGAAGGTCAACTGAAGGGATTTCTCGGAAGACTGGTACTAGGAGATTCCTCTCATCGAACAGATAAATTAATTCTTCTCGGAATTCATCCGTTGCAAGTAACTCGGATGAAGTCTCAGTTCGTGCGCCAATCGGGGAATCCACGGTGCTTGGCTGGCTATCTTCAGGAATTCCACAAGCAGAAAATATTAGAGAGGCAAAGATCAAACAAAAATATTTTTTTCTCATCTAACGACTCCAGGAAGGAGGATAGTGAATTTGGAACCAACTCCGTCTCTAAGGTTTTCTGCAACAGTCACAGAACCCCCATGAAGTTTTACATGTTCAGCCACAAGAGATAACCCCAAACCTGTTCCTGTTCCTGAACCACGTCTTCCCCCTTCAGACCCTCTAGCAAACCTTTCAAATATCGATGAACGTTCGCTTAGCGCTATTCCGGGGCCATTATCAAAAACAGAGATTGATACCCCATCACGAATCTTAATAACTTCGATACAGGTCGCTCCGCCAGCATAGAATTCAGCATTTTCCAAGAGGTTACTTATCACTCTAGCTAAGCGTCTTTTGTCAGCTTCAATGATGGTGCCAGAAAGGTCACTAGGAAATTTAAATTGTGTTTCTGTAGAAGGATTCTGTTCAATAACGCGCTCCAGAAACTCAACTATTAAAAACCGTTCCAGCGTTAGAGCATTAGCGCTAACGTCGTATCTGGAAATTTCAAGTAAATCTTCGACAAGCTGGTGAAAGCGTTCCAAGTCTTCGTTAAGGAGATCAAGAGCTAGTTGCGAAGATTCTTCAAGATTATGCTTTTCTGAGTTCAGTATTTCTATTGAAGCCAAAATAGTTGTTAAAGGAGATCGCAGTTCGTGAGACACATTGCTAGCGAACTTTGCATCAGCTTCGATTCTTTCCTCAAGATTCGCAGCCATTTGATTGAAAGAAGTCGCTAGTGTCGCTAAATCTGGGTCATCACCTACGTCAAGTCTCGCCGCTAGATCACCGACGGCTATTGCTCGTGCAGTTTGCCCAACTTTTTCCACTGGTAATAAAACACGCCGTGAAGCCCAAGAACCTAGAGCAATACCAAACAGGCAAATACCAGCGCTGACAAGACGAAGAACATTAGATAACGAGCTGAGCGTATCCTCAATATCGTCAAGAGGTGTTGCCTCAAAATAGAGTGCATTTCGAGTCGCTAAAGGAAAACCAATTACTAGCACTGGAGTTCCATCTTCCATTCTGTACTTCATTTCAGCTCCTGCAGAAGAAGAGTTACTCACAGTCTTCAGGAGATCGGAGTTAAGACTTCCAGGGGCTTCAAAGACAACTGGGTCGGCTGAAATCCAGTCTGTTTCTAAACGTAGAAGAGGTGTAGATTCAGAACGGACCCCTCGTAAATTCGAAAGAAAATCTCGGACAGCCTTATCAGTGGCACCTTCGTAAATTCGCCTTTCTGCCTGAGAAGCATTTACTGATGCAACGCTTAATGCGCTTTGTTCTCTGGATTCGATTAGGTTACTTCGGACCATAAGATAGGTTAAAACTGATAAGACGCTTGTTAAAAGTAAGGCTCCCAGCCCAAAAGTTAAAGTAAGCCTGGCTCGTAAACGGAGTGTCTTCCTTTCGGATTCCATATGTTGAGTCAGTTCTTTAATTTGTAACCGAAACCACGGACAGTGACCACATATCGGGGTTTGGCATCCTCGGGTTCAATTTTTTTTCGGAGTCTCCTAACATGGACGTCCACCAGGCGTCCATCACCGAAATAGTCTTTACCCCAAACTCTTTCTAGAAGTTCTTCTCTGCTAAAGACACGGCCAGGGACTGAAGCAAGCTCCACAAGTAACTGAAACTCAGTTCGGGTGAGGTGGATTGTCTTGCCATTAACAATAATCTGCCCTTGATCTGGGAGGATTTTGAGATCGCCAAACTCAAGTGTGCTTAAATCTGGAGTAGGGATACGTACTCGCCTCAATAAAGCTCTAATTCTCGCACTAAGTTCTTTAGGCGCAAAGGGCTTCGTAAGGTAATCGTCAGCGCCGGCTTCAAGTCCTGCAACAACATCGTGTGTGTCGTCGCGAGCGGTAACCATCACGATAGGAAGATCACTTATTCTTCGGACTGCTCTACACACTTCAAAACCATCAATTCCTGGAAGCATGATATCAATCAAGACAATATCGCAAATCTGATTTTGAAAAATTTCCAGTGCTTCTTCTCCGCTGGCTGCTTCAAAAACTTCCCAACCTTCTTTCTCAAGCGCAAGACGAACAGCAGTACGTATGCGTTCATCATCTTCAACTACTAAGATTTTGGTGGTCATAAAGACATGATAGGGGATTACTGGAGATTGAGGAGAAGATCTTCAGGAATCCTTGGTTATTCGACAGCGTATTTCTTCAAGGACCTGAAGAAAATCATTTTCAATTTCTGGTGTGGCTGCAACTATAAGCTCTTCTCCTAAAAAGTCATCTAGATTTATTACTACTGCCCCTGCTTCATCGGCAATGAGAGAACCAGCTGCGTAGTCCCAGTAATTTAGTCCTTCCTCAAAGAAAGCATCGACTCTCCCAATCGCTAACCAGCATAAATCAACTGCTGCAGAGCCCACTCTTCGAATATCACCAATTTGTGGAAGTAGCTCGGCGAGGATTAGGCCCTGTATTCTCCTCCGGTTAGGGGAGTAACTGAATCCGGTCGCCACTAGAGAAGATTTTAAGTTAGTTCCTTTGCGAGTAGCAATATTACTCCCATTGCAACGAGCGCCAAACCCTTTAGCAGCATCAAATATTTCATTTTGGGTAGGATCTGCAACAACTCCAGCAATTACTTCCCCACCTTTCTCAGCGGCGATAGATACTCCAAATGATGGGATTCCATAGATAAAGTTTGTTGTCCCATCAATTGGGTCTATAACCCATCTAATTCCTGACTCTCCGGACTCAGAAGAGCCTTCTTCCCCTAGATAACTATCGCTATAGCGCTCGCTTCGCAGTGAAGAAATAATTAATGCTTCAAGATCACGGTCTATTTCGGTAACAAAATCTGAATTCGAAGATTTCGTTTCGGCAGCAACAAAATCGTAGTTGATAGTTTCTAGATATCGGCATGCTTCTCTTGCTGAACTAATTGCAAGGTCGCGAAGAATGAGATTTTCATGCAAATTAATCACTTTGCTTTCGCACCATTTTGCTGCTGATTCTTTGTTTTCCATTCGTTCATAGCTCGAAGAACGAGAATTGAAACGATCCCGACACCTCCGGCTCCAACCAAAGCTCCAATCAGGCCACCCATTCCAGACCATCCATTGCAATTTCCTGAACATTGAAGGTCAGTAAAAGCGAAGCCTATTAATCCTCCGCATAATCCACCAAGAAGGATTGAGCCAAATGCGAGAACTTGAGATGATTTAGATGGCTCCGCTGAAGGAGTTTTCGTAAGGGGAAGATCAGCAATTGAAAAACCTTCAAGTGCTTTTCCTGACATGTGCTCTAGTTCATGTTTGGGCTTTTCTTTTTCTTTATGTCCCTCTTCAAGATTTTCATCAGCCATGCGTATTATCGTATTGGAGTCGTGGAACTAATGAAACGACGATGTTTGAATCGAATTAACAGATGAAAAAAATAATTACCACCTCACATATTCTTCATGTCGATATGGATGCTTTTTTTGTATCAGCTGAACTTGTTCGTAATCCCGAACTTGTAGGTAAGCCTGTAGTTGTTGGAGGCGTAGGTAATAGAGGAGTTGTAGCTGCCGCATCATATGAAGCTCGGTCTTACGGAATACATTCAGCTATGCCATCATTTCGCGCTCGGAAGTTATGCCCTAAAGCGATATTTCTCCCTGGTGACCATACTTACTATGCATCAATCAGTTATAAGGTGATGGAAATTTTTAAACGGTACACACCGATGGTTGAGCCAATATCGTTAGATGAAGCATTTCTTGATGTCGGAGGGAGTCAACGCCTTTACGGAACTCCATTTGAAATAGCGGGCTCCATAAGAAATGATGTTAAACAGGAACAGGGTTTAAATTGTTCTGTTGGGATTGCCCCAAATAAATGCTTAGCCAAACTTGCAACAGAAGAAGCAAAACCAAAGCCGAGCCATGAAGGACCAATCCCCGGAATTGGGATAAAAATCGTTCACCCAGATAATGTATTTGGTTTCTTAGACACACTGCCTGTTAAAGCTCTTTGGGGTTTTGGTCCAGCGACAGCTAAGCGTTTGGATCAGTTAGGAATTACTAATGTATTGGACTTACGCAAATTCCCTTTAGGTGATCTCGTTAATTCGCTGGGTAAGTCACAGGGGACTCATTTACATAGGCTTTCTCACGGAATTGACGAAAGAAATGTTGATACATCGCAGAGCACTAAATCTATTTCGCACGAGGAGACTTTCGCAGACGACCTCTTTGAATTAGCAGAGATAACATCTGAGATCCTTAGAATGTCAGATGCTGTTGGTAAACGCTTGCGTGCTTCAGGGTTTTTAGCAAAAACGGTAAATCTTAAAATTCGACTAAAAGATTTCTCTACCTTTGTTCGCTCAGTTACCCTTCCAAACCCTACAGACAGTGGAAAAGTTATCGGACGTGAAGCGATTAGACTAATCGACACAGTGGATTTATCTATAGGAGTCCGCCTAATCGGTGTTGGAACTTCTAAATTCACGGAAAATAATACCGGCCTCCAACTTTCGTTTGACGAATTAGAGTCTCATGACCGTGAATGGAGAGAGGCTGAAGACGCAATGGACTCTATAAGATCTAGATTTGGGCCAGATTCAATAGGTGCTGCGAGCACGTTGACCAACGAAGGGGTGTCAACAAAAAAACGAGGGGCTCAACAGTGGGGGCCCTCAAAATAACAAAACTGGGGCACTGTACGTTGTTGAATCTCTTGCTTTATGCGATGATGTATGTATGCCTCTCTCGGAAGACGAACAGCGAATACTAAGTCAAATTGAACAGCAACTTCATGAAACCGATCCTGGTTTAGCTAAAGAAGTAGCTACGACAACTGTGTATACGCATTCAGCGCGAAATATTAAGTGGTCAGTGCTTGGATTCATAGTCGGATTAGTGACTATCGTCCTAACATTATCAGTGAGCTTCTGGCTAGCATTTGTTGGTTTCGCCATGATGCTTACTGCTGCTCTTTTCTTTGAGCAAAACCTTAGAAGACTTGGGCGAGCTGGAATGAATCAGTTATCAATGAATGTGCGCTCAGGGTCATTAGGGAATTCCTTATCTGGAAGACGAGGTAAACTACGCGGAATATTCCGTCGCCTTGATGAGACTGGTAACTAGACCAGAATTACCTTTTATAGGTAATTGCCATAAAAAAGTTGATTAGCTTATGCCAATGGACAAAAAAGTAGTTCTTCAAATCATGGCACAAGTAGTGCGAAGGCCCCATTTATGGATGACTGCTATTCATCAGATATGGAGGATAAGAAGAACTGGATGGTATCGTAAGCCACCCTTTCTACCTGTTCCTGACTCTTCCTATCTTAGGTTCAGACTTCATACTGCCTACGGTGACGGAGATGGTCAGCAAAAAATTCCAATTGATGTCGTTACGTATCTGGAATGGTGCAGGAATTGGCGATCTACAGGCGGGTAGTTGGAATTGTCTTCGCATCTAACTCATAGCTACCCCACAAAGTGGGTTATAGAGGATAGGCAATCAACGACTTCGTTTGCACATGCAGCAACACTGGCTGAATGGGTAACCCCGACAGTGTGGATTATCAAACCAGAGGATTCATGCATAGTTTTGGGTAATTCGCAGAGAGAGAAACCCTTCTTGGATATTTCCTACATTGAAAGCGAAGGACTGAACCTTACGTCCAGATGCAGCGGGGGTGGAGCAGTCCTAATTAACCCTGATGATTTGCTTTGGGTTGATGTTTTTATTCCAAAAAATTCGCGATTGTGGCACGACGATGTTAAGCAAGCAGCTTTATGGTTGGGAGAAATTTGGGTAGCGGCGATGCGATCCATTTCAATTGATTGTTCGATGAATACGCAGTCCCTTCTCAGATCTCCACTTACTGATTTAGTATGTTTCGCAGGTAAGGCGCCAGGAGAAGTGTTTATCAATGATCAAAAAATTATAGGAATTTCTCAAAGGCGCTCAAATAAAGGAACCCGGTATCAATGCGCGTTGGCTCTTAAATGGAACCCAGTCCATTTAATTAACGTGTTTCGAAATGCCCAAATTGAAAATGCTTCTGAAAGAATTCAATCCTGTGGGACGGGGGTTGGCTGCACCGGAGATGAGGCTTTAGAAGCATTCCTTGAACAACTGACAACGCATTAGTCAAGATTCAATCACAACGTGGGGAGAAGTGGGCCCCGCTATTACTTTTTTTGGCTTAATGTTCAGATTTTTGCCTTATAAGTGTTGAAAAGTGGTAAGAAAGGGAGTATTGTGGGGAGATAGGGAGAAAAAGGGCAATTATGCTCGAAAAGTTACTTAACCAATCATTTGTTAGTTCAATGATTGGAAGATGACAGAATTGGAAAAAGAAAGATCATGTTCACAGGGGAACACGAACGACTACTTGATGAGAAAGGAAGGCTAGTCCTTCCTTCAAATTTTCGACGTCACTTACAAGACACTGCGTTTTTAACAAAATCACTCCAAGCTCCCTGCCTAATGGTCTACTCATCATCGGAAATCGAGAAAGCAGCAGCCAGGCTTACAGAACAAGTTCAACAAAAAAGTGTTGCCGCTGATGCGCAGAGAAGATGGGCAGCGAGCATAACGGAAGTTCGGACAGATACTCAAGGAAGAATAGCTGTCCCACCAAAATTAAGAAATGAAATTTCTCTTCAACGAGAAGCGATCATCATCGGAGTTATAAACCGAGCAGAAATTTGGGCTCCCGAAGAGTGGAGCCGCATTGAGGAAGCATCGGAAGGTGACCCTCATGAAAGTGTCTGGTTGTAGTGGAAAAATTTCAAAAAACCCAAGCACAAAATGAAAGAAGGTATAACGAGTCAGAATTTCAAATCCATGCATGACTCCCAATCGCTTTTGGGCAGTCTTCCGGGGAATAAGATACGAGCCTCTACTCCGCCCGCTTGTCATCTAGTTCGATCGGGGAGAAATCCCGACGTGCGCCTTTTGCCCGGAAGACTGCCGAAGAGCGAAGGGAAAGCGAAAGCAATGACTCTTTCAAGAAAAACAAAATCTACCACCAACGGGTCTCCCCTGGATCCGGCGGCCAGTATATCTGACCGCCGGATCACCCGTTTTTCTGATAAAACCTATAAACACAGTCCAGTAATGGAAGAGGAAATCACGAACCTTTTCTCAACTGTCCCTTCAGGCGTAATAGTGGATGCAACTCTAGGGGGAGCAGGTCACTCACTCGCAATTCTGAAATCAAGACCTGATGTAGAGATAGTAGGAATTGACCAAGACATAGACGCATTACGTGCGGCGGAAGAGAACCTTAAATCTTTTAAGGCACGAGTCACACTAATTCATGATCGTTTTGACAATCTGCTACACATCTTAGGGCAACTCAATATTGCGAGAATCTCAGGAGCTTTGTTTGACCTTGGAGTCTCATCCTACCAATTAGATAATCCATATAGGGGATTTTCATTCCGAAGAAATGGCCCTCTAGATATGCGGATGAATGCACTCTCCGGAATAACCGCTCATGAACTAGTCAATGAAGAAAGCGAAAAGACTATTGGAGAAATCCTAAAAGCTTACGGCGATGAAAGATTCCACAGAAAAGTTGCAAAAGCTATAGTAGATGCAAGACCTATATCCGATACGACCGAACTCGCTGAAATAATTACTTCAGCTATTCCCGCTCATTCGAAAAGATCAGCAGGTCACCCAGCCCGAAGATCATTCCAGGCGATTCGTATCGCTATCAATCAAGAATTAGAAGTTATAGAACCTGCAATTATCCAAACTATCCAATCGCTTAAAACTGGAGGTAGATGCGGAGTGCTTTCCTACCATTCAGGCGAAGATCGAATAGTCAAACAGTTGACTAGAGAATACGCAGGATTAAAACGCCAGAATTCACGCTACTTGCCAGCGATAGAGGAAGAACCAGAGATAAAACTTTTGTCACGTAAAAGTAAACAGCCAACTGAACATGAGATCAAACACAATCCAAGAGCATCATCTGCTCGTTTCCGGTCTTTCGAGAAAATAAGTGAGCGAGATAATGGCTGAACAGCGATTAAAGAAAGTTGAATCAGGGCCACATAGGGGCCCCGCATTAAAAATAGTCGCAGATTCAAAATCATGGATACGCTCAACGAGCGCTATATTAGTCATTCTTATAGCTATAGGGTTTTTCGGAAAAATCTTCGTCAGTGCTTTGGTAGTCCAACGGCAAACGAAAATTGACAGAATAACTCAAACCATTTCTGAATTAGATGCTATTAATCGCTCGCTTCTCTTCGAAATAACAAAACTAGAATCAACTGAACGTATATATAGAATCGCCTTAGCAGATACGTCAGAGGAAATCAGCGGGATTCAAGGATTAGGAATGGTAACAGCTGACCATACTGAATTTCTCCAACCGCTCTCAAGCTCAAATTTTTCCGCTTGGAATGATCAGAGAATCGCATTAGGGAGCGGGGAATAGTGGCAAGAAAGATGCCTTACGCCGAGGACAAAAGAAGGCATCTTCTACTCGTAGTTTTTGGAATCTGTGCAGTAATGATTAGTTGGCGACTTTTTGATCTATCAATCCTTAACAAAGGAAAATACGCTGAAAAAGGCGTAAACCAGCGCGTCATCCAGAAAGAGCTTCGAGGTGATCGCGGTTCCATTCTTGATAGGAACGGTAATCAACTAGCGATTTCTTTCCCGCAGCCGTACATATACATTGACCCATCATCAACAGATAATGGGTTTGAAAAATCACAAATCCTTGCCGACCTCCTTGACCTAGTCGGAGTTGATGAAAGCGAAGAAGCTAAAGTAATCTTAACAAAATTCAATTCACCGACGTCATTTGAATACCTAGTTCGAGAAGCTGATCCGGAGACCGCAGAAGCCATAGAAGAACTTAACTTAGGCGGGGTTTACATTGGCTATGAACCACGCAGGTTCCACGTATCAGGCGACCAATTAGGAAAGGGAGTTCTTGGTAGCGTTACTGTAGATAACGTTGGAATGTCAGGGCTTGAATTCCAATACGAAGAAAAACTAAAAGGGGTCACAGGGTTGCAAGTTACGGAACTAAGTGCTGATGGAAGCACTATCCCTACGAAAGCCAGTGTGCTGCGAGAAGCTAGTCAAGGGTCTGACTTGATTCTAACTATTGATAGAGCACTACAAGGACAAGTAGAGCTAGAACTGGCAAAAACAATTAAAGAGTCAGAGGCTAAGGGCGGAATAGTCATTATCCAGCAACCAGCGACTGGTGAGATACTAGCTATGGCATCAATGGCTATGACGGAAACCGGTGAAGTCCGGACTACATCTCACAACCAGTCAGTGACGTATAGTTATGAACCAGCATCAGTGATGAAGGCAATGACCTTTGCAGGTGTAATCAATGAAGGAATAGCAGACGCTAACTCTCAAAAAGAAATCCCAGATACGGTCATTGAAGAATGGGAAGACAACGAAGGGAAAATAAGAACTGAGAGATGGAGAGATGAATATGAATATGGAGTTCAAGAAATGGGAGTTGAAGATATTCTTACTCACTCCTCAAATACGGGAACGATCGTCTGGGGTCAGGAATTAGGTAAAGAAAAACTCCATACGTACCTAACGAACTTTGGATTCGGAGAGGTGACAGACCTGTCATTTCCTGGAGAAGCTCAAGGAATTCTTCACCCAATAGAGAATTGGACCTCGATAGATTTGAATACCATCTCAATCGGCCATGGTATTTCTGTCTCGCCGATACAGTTAGTAACCGCTTATTCTGCCATTGCAAATGATGGAGTCTATGTTTCCCCGAAACTAGTCAGCCATATTGTTGACTCCGATGGTATTAAAGAATATGTATCTGGTGTACCTAGTCGACGAGTAATTTCCCCATCTGCATCTCGACAAATGGCATCGTTACTTACTTCTGTAGTTGACAATGGGACTGGGGAGAAAGCAAAGGTTTCTGGTTACAAAATAGCTGCCAAAACAGGAACATCATGGAAATATTTCAATACTGAAGAAAGTTATGAACTTCCAAATGGGCAGTTCAACCCTTACCTAGATACGGAGGGCTTAAGGCATTACACATCAACAGTAACTGGTTTCTTCCCAGCCCTCCGACCAGAACTCGCGATGATTGTAATTATTGATGACCCACCTCCGGTAGAAGAACAGTTCTATGCAAGCCATGTAGCAGCACCACTCTTCGGACAACTTGCAAGCTGGTCACTTCGGCACTACCAAGTTTCCCCTGCTTCTGAGTTGCTCATGTCAGAAATAATAGCGGCCGGAGAACCCTCCGTTGGGGGAGAACAAACAGTGCTTGAGGGGAACGAGACGACCCAATGAAATTAACAAAGATCCTAAAGGAATTTAATCTCGGTAGAACTTCGAAACCAGAGGTTATCGGAAACTCCAAAGGGGTTGTTGTAAAAGGACTTAGTTACGACTCAAGAAACGTAAAAGAAGGGGATCTGTTCTTCTGTATTTCGGGAGAGTGTAACGATGGACACGACTATGCTCAGGAAGCTATTACGAATGGTGCAGCTGCCGTGATCGTAGACCGAGAAATTCAAACGCATTCTCCGCAAATCAAAGTAGATAATGTCAGATCTGCGATGGCCGAAATAGCAGAAATTTTCTTTAATTTTCCATCAAAAAAACTAACAACAGTAGGAGTTACGGGAACAAATGGAAAAACGACAACTGTGAATCTACTTGCGGAGATAGCCACATACGCTGGCGAAAATGCGGCATCTATCGGAACACTCACAGGAATAAGAACTACGCCGGAAGCGCCAGATCTCCAAAAACAGATTCATGACTTAGCTGAAGAAGGAAAGTCATTTTTGGCTATGGAAGTATCTTCTCATGCGTTAAGCCAAAGAAGGATTTCCAATATCAAATATGACTTAGCGATTTTTACGAACCTGAGCCACGACCACTTGGATTATCACGGGGATATGGAAAGTTATTACGAAGCTAAATCTCTTTTGTTTACCCCAAATCACGCTAAATACGCAGTTATTAATGTGGACACCCCATTCGGTAAACGACTCGCCCAAGAGATAGAAATACCTCACAAAACCGTTTCAATCGGTGATGTCAAAATAATTGAAGAGAGCATCCAACGAAATATTTTCCAATGGGAAGGCAAAACTATAGAAATGCAAACCCCCGGCACTTTCAATATCGAAAATGCTGTCTCAGCTGCCTTTGCTGCTGAGGCATTGGGCTTTAAGAAGGATTCAATAGTAAAAGGACTATCTCAGGCTCAGGCTCTCCCCGGAAGATTTGAGGTAATTGATTCTAAGAATAATGGGCCTACAGTAATTATCGATTACTCCCACACCCCTGACGGGTTACGTAAAGTACTGCTTTCTGCCAAAAATATTCCCGGGATAAAAAATGTTCATGTTGTTTTCGGTTGCGGCGGGGATCGAGACAAGTCAAAAAGGCCACAAATGGGAGCAGTTTCAGAAAATGCTGCTACAGATGTGTACCTGACTTCAGATAATCCCCGATCGGAAGATGAACGATCAATAATTAATGACGTATTAGCAGGATTCCGGAATCCCACAGACGTCTATATTGAACCAGATCGTAGAAAAGCGATATTCCAAGCAATTAAAATGTCTGACCCTAAAGATGTAGTAATTATCGCAGGAAAAGGTAATGAAGTATCGCAAGAGATCAAAGGGCAATTTCATCCATTTAAAGATAGTGACGTTGCTCGAGACGGGTTGGAGGCAAGAGCGACGTGATACGGCTTCTCCTTGCAGTAACTATTTCAACAGCTATCTCGCTCTTTGGGACCCGCTACCTAATCAAATGGTTGACAGAGAAAGGAATCGGCCAACCTATCCGTGAAGATGGGCCTGGGGGTCATAGAACAAAAGCTGGAACACCAACCATGGGTGGTATAGCAGTTGTAGTAGGAGCCTTAGTGGCTTATTTAATCTCAGATCTTTACAACGGGATCTACACTCGGTCTGGTCTATTTGTAATGTTGGCGATACTAGGGGCTGGAATCGTCGGTTTCTTAGATGACTGGCTCAAGGTAAGAAATGCAAGGAATTTAGGCCTAAATAAAAAAATGAAAGTTGTAGGTCTTCTTCTAGTTGCATTCGGATTCGCAATTTTGATGGTTTCCTTTACTGATGTCCACACCGAAGTTTCCTTTACCAGATGGGACTCGCTTTCTATTGATTTAGGAGCTGCCGGATGGGTTTTTTGGGCTGCCTTTATCATCCTTGCGATGAGTAATGCAGTAAACCTTACTGATGGTTTAGATGGGCTTGCTGCAGGATCATCAACGCTTTCCTTCAGTGCATTTACAGTTATATCATTCTGGGCTTTCCGTCATCCAGAAATCTATGACCTAGATCACGCATTGGACCTAGCAGTTGTAGCCGTTTCGATGCTTGGCGCTTGTGTTGGCTTTCTTTGGTGGAATTCCGCCCCTGCAAAAATCTTTATGGGAGATACGGGTTCTTTAGCGATAGGAACAGCTTTGGCGTGTCTAGCTTTAGCAACGAACACACAACTACTGCTCCCAATCATCGGAGGGATCTTTGTCCTTGAAACAATCTCAGTTGTTGTTCAAATTATCGGCTACCGATGGATGAACAAAAGAAGGATTTTCCGGATGGCTCCATTTCATCACCACTTTGAGCTTTTGGGGTGGCCAGAAACTACCGTCATAGTTCGATTCTGGATTATCAGCGGTTTTTGTGTGGCAATCGCACTTGGAATCTTTTATGCAGACTTCGTTGAAATCGCTGATTTCAGAGGTACGGAGCTCCCATGAAACGAGAAATTATTTCGGAAGACGCAACTGTAGGGGTATTCGGACTTGGAGAAACTGGGCTAGCAATTGCCGATTTCCTTAAAGCTAAAAACATTTCAACACTTCTCTTTGACGATAATCCCTCGAATAGAGCGAAAACGTTCGTCAAGAATCTGGGACTAGAGATTCATCAATCAAATAAAAAATCAGATTTGAGTAGATTAATAGAGGCTATGGATATTTTCATGCCAACGCCTGGCTTACCAGATAGGCACTGGATCTATGAGTACATTAATCAATTCTGTATTCCTACCCATAGCGAATTTGATTTAGCGGCACAATTTGATGACCGACCGCTAATAGCAATTACTGGGACGAATGGAAAAACGACTGTCACCATGATGGTGAAGGAGATGCTTCTTTCAAGCGGAATAAAGACAGAGGCAGTAGGAAATACTGATATCCCTTTAATAAGAGCTATCCAAGACCCATCTATTGAAAAATTTGTTGTTGAAGCTTCGTCGTTCCGATTAGCTCACTCATCCTGTTTTTCTCCCGAAGTCTCAGTTTGGCTTAATTTCTCTCCTGATCATTTAGATGTTCATAAAAACCTTAAGACCTACGAAAACGCAAAAGCTTCAATTTGGAAACATCACACGAGCAGAAACGTTGCTATAGGTAACGCTGAAGATGAAGTTGTTATGGGTCACATCCCGAAGGAAGGGCCTGTAAAAACGTTTGGAAAAGATTCAGGTGACAATAAAGTAATTGACGGTTATCTAACCGTGAATAACGAAAAGCTAATAAAAGTATCTCAGTTGCAACGGACTTCACGACATGACATTTTGAATGCTTTAGCTGCTGCAACCGTAGCTATGAATTCCGGAGCTCAAATTAATGCAATTAAGAAAGTTTTAGCTGAGTTTAAAGGTCTCCCTCACCGAATCGCCTTGATAGGGGAGCGAGAAGGAGTTAGTTGGTATAACGACAGTAAATCAACAACGCCTCATTCGGTTTTGGCTGCGGTGTCTGGTTTTGAGAATGTGATATTGCTAGTCGGCGGTCGGAACAAAGGACTTGATCTTAACGTCCTGACATCAGTGCAAGAACATGTGAAACACCTTGTTGCTATTGGTGAAGCAGCGAATGAGATCGTACAAGTTTTTCAGGAAACTCTGCCCATTTCTAAAGCAAATTCAATGTATGAAGCAGTAGAGATTGCCCTCGAATGCAGTGACAAAGGAGATGTCGTTCTCCTCTCACCAGGTTGCACATCATTTGACTGGTATGGCAGCTACGTCGAGCGCGGGGAAGACTTTGAAAGGGTTGTTCAATCTTTGGTAGGGGTTAAAATTGGCAATAACTAACCCTCCTCATCAAACAGGTTTCAGTCAAAGTTTGAGAAGCGCACTATTCATAACATTGAAATCACCTCAGAAGAATCATAAAATTAAGTCTTCTTTTTGGACGCCTTTGAACATTAAAATTGTTGCAGTAGTGGTTACGCTCAACCTCTTTGGTTTAGCAATGGTGTTGTCAGCTGGCTCAGTTGTCGCGAGTCAGGAAGGACTAGGCGAGTTCTCGTACTTCTACAAACAAGGAATGTGGTTTTCCGCTGGCCTCGCTGTTCTTTACGGCTTCTCAAAATTTGACTATAGAAACCTTCAACCTTTAGTTCCAGTGCTTTTGGGAATAACTTATTTCATGTTTTTCCTCCTGTTTACGCCACTAGGCGTTGAAGGGGGCGGGGCTACACGGTGGTTGGCAGTACCTGGAGGTACATTTCAGCCATCTGAAATGCTTAAGTTAGTCATGATTCTCTTTACGGCAAAGCACCTTTCCGAATATGAAAAAAATCTTAATAGTCCTCGGGCATACCGAGACCCGATATTGGTTCTTGTTCCAGCGATGCTATTGCTATTTAGTCAGCCAGATTACGGGACGATGTGTTTGGTTGCTTTCTTAGTTGCAATCTTGCTGTTTCTCGGTGGCATGCCTTTAGGCAAGTTTTTAACTATTGGAGCGGGTAGTTCTCTTCTGGTTATTGGCGGGGCAATAGCGGCTCCATATCGAAGGCAAAGACTTCTAGCTATTCTAGATCTTGAAGGTGATTCACTGAATACAGGGTGGCAAACTTTACAATCTCTTACTGGGATAAGCAATGGGGGCCTTTTGGGTGTGGGGCCAGGAGCTAGTAAATCAAAGTGGTGGACGCCGGAGACACATACTGATTTTATATTTACAATTATTGCTGAGGAAATGGGTCTCGTAGGATCTTTACTAGTTCTTTCATTGTTTGTCGCATTTGTTGTGTTGGGGGTCCGTGTAGCTGTAGGTGCTTCCAATGCTTCAGATAAATTTGGCTATCTCCTCGCTATGGGTATCACGATATGGTTCGTTGTTCAGGCTTTTGTCAACATCGGAGTGACAATTGGAAGGCTACCAAACACTGGTCTTCCGCTTCCCTTTGTTTCTTACGGAGGGAGCTCATTGTTAGTAGGGATGGCAGCAGTCGGTATTCTTCTGAATATCTCACGCCAAACAGTCAAATGAAAAATTGCTTTGCTGTAATTGCCGGTGGGGGAACAGCCGGACACCTTCATCCTGGTTTAGCTGTAGCAAATTCTTTAGTAGAGGAAGGCGTTGATAGGGAGAGTATTATCTTTCTCGGAAGTGAAAGGGAAATTGACCAAAGACTTGTATCCGCTGAAAATTTCGAATTAATACCTCTTCGAGGTGCCGGAATTCAAAAAAGAAACCCAATAGCCATTCTGAAGACATTCTTCTTGCTTGCTAATGCGACCTACTCAGCTATCAGAATTTTTAGCTCAAAAAAACCAAAAATAATACTTGCATTAGGTGGCTATGCATCGGTACCAGGTGCTCTCGCTGGTTTAATAACAAGGGTTCCAGTAATACTCCATGAACAAAATGCTGTAGCTGGTCGGGCCAACAAGCTAATTAGCAAATGGGCTAAAAAATCAGCTGTTTCTTATGCCGGTACGAACTTAAAGAAGAAAGTATTAACTGGCAACCCAGTCCGACGAGAAATAAGCGAAATTCAAAGAGGGGATAAATTAACTGATCAAAATAAATTAGGTGTACCAAATGAGAACTTGCTAGTAGTGGTTACGGGAGGTTCTCTCGGGGCGAGGAGAATTAATGAAGCTACAATTGATGCTCTTCGTAATCTTGGCGAAATTGGAAAACTCAGTGTTTACCACATCGTCGGGCGAAGAGATTGGGAGATGCTTGATATTCCAGACCAGATTGAATCAGTTGATTATAAAAGTATCGAATACGAAACTGATATGCCTACTGTGCTCAACGCAGCTGACTTAATTATTTCGCGAGCCGGTGGTTCAATAACTGCTGAAATATCAGTTATAGGAATACCAGCCATACTTGTTCCGCTTCCTCATGCCCCCGGCGATCACCAACGAAAAAATGCTGAGTCGTTAGTTGATGCTGGTGCAGCAGTGATGATTAATGACAATGAGTGCACAGGAATGCATCTCGCAAATGTGGTTAAGGGGTTAATTGACAATCCGGTGGAATTAGAAAAAATGGCTAGTGAGAGTAGAAAAGTAGGTAATCGGGATGCTTCAAAGTTATTAGCTACAGTATTGCTGGAGGAAGCACGGTGACTGCTAGAAAACTATCCCTAACGGAACCCAAGGATATTCATATCGTTGGCATAGGTGGGGCCGGTATGCGGTCAATCGCTTTGGTTTTATCTGGTATGGGACATAGGGTGCGTGGGAGTGATCTCAAATACTCGCCAGGGCTTGAACGGCTTAAGAGCGAAGGCATAGAAATCTTCATCGGTCATTCTGAAAACAATCTACTAAACGCATCTATTCTGACTAAATCAACGGCGATACCTGAAGGAAACGTTGAAGTTCAAGAAGCGAAAAGAAAAGGTTTAGTTATAGCTAGCCGAGCTGAAATTTTAGCAACAATAAGTCGAACTAAGAATACAATTGCAGTAGCTGGGACACATGGTAAGACGACAACGTCTTCCATGCTTTCACTCGCTTTAGCTGAAGCCGGGGTAAATCCGTCCTTTCTAATAGGCGGGGAAGTTAATGAAATTGGATGTGGGGCGCTTTGGGATAAAGATTCAAAATTTCTCGTTGTGGAAGCTGATGAATCGGATGGGACTTTCCTTGAAGTGGAAGCAGAATTTTCTATTGTTAC
>MPLT02102166.1_pt1 | contig 24169 bp, 13 predicted proteins | sample 1617391 | NCBI WGS metagenome assembly MPLT02 (sample SAMN05944800, study PRJNA350692) | marine metagenome | biome: marine; feature: ODZ; material: water; isolation source: 70 m water sample filtered on 0.2 um supor filter | place: Pacific Ocean | collected 2012-04-08 | depth 70m m
ATTCTTTTTCCTCCTATGCGGACCCTTCCCGAAGCCGGACGGAGGTGGGAGTCGCCTCCCGTCCCTCATCGGCCATGCCTCTGGAGGAGAGGTCCGTTCGACCCGGCGACCGACCCCTCCTGTATAAGCACAACGGATTGGGAGATTTGCCCGGCTACTTGGTTTGCCCATCAGACCGTAGGTCTGAATGTGGGTTTGGTGCGAATGTTCAAGTGGGCTTGAGATTGCATCTCTGATTCGATGGTGCTAGCAAGCTTAGTGCAAGCGTCGCGGCGGAAAGCGATTTGCGCCATAGTGATTGCAACTGTACTGGCAACTCCTCTTGCATCCACGAATCTGGGCGGATATGGGGCTGGGGTATTTGGGGACGAACTTGATAGGATCATGGGCACGCAAGGAGAAGACGAAGAGGTGTGGATCGATGGGGGGCAACCGTGGCCTCAGTCTGGCAGGACCCCTTCAAGGATTGCAGAAATTCCGAATCATGGCCCCTCTGGGGGAGCGGGCACGGGAAACCCTGCTGACTCGGAGTCACTTTTGTCAATAGTTGAGCCAGCTGTGAATTGGGCCTATGGCTCATATTCGATTGGAACTGATTCTCTTGCCACCCCTATCGCTGATTTGTCGGACTCTATCGAAGTAGGCCCGGGAGCGGCACAGAGGTGTGGGGAGAGTTCCCTGTTCATGGTATTGATTCAAACAGAAGATGTTTCAGGTTCGGACCACAGCATTCTTCGTCTAATTGAAGGAGAAGACTCTGAGTTGTCATGGCAGGTTGATTTGGGAGAAACAGAGAAAATAAAGGCAGCTCCTGTAATAGTGGATATAGATGAAGATGGAAAGCCCGAGATCCTAGTCGCATATGATGCAGGGGGTTCGTTGAACGTAGATGCATGGTCACCAAGGCTCTCATGCACCGTTACAGGATGGTCATACTCGGGCCATTCAGAGGAGTTGCTTTGGTCATGGAATGATGAATCTCTGATGATTAGCAGTGACGAAGGACCATACACAAGTGGCATTCTTGGAGGGCACAAGCCCACCACACAACCCTTACTTGCCGACATTGATCTAGATGGCGATGCTGAATTGGTGATCGCTGCAATTGACGAGGTTTCCGAAGATCCAGTTGTACTCGCTTTGCCACTTCAGGTAAATGGGACCCCCAATTCACTATGGGAGGTTTCATTGAGCAAAGGTAGCCACCCCTCGGATCCTGCTTTCGCCCAGGTTGACGATGACACAGGTTACGTGATTCTGACTACTATCGAGGCTAACAATGGTGGCATGTGGGTTTGGAAGATAGATTCGGAAACCGGGAGTTCGACATGGCAAGGGGGGCTTTCACTAAACAATCTGGATGGAGATACTAATTCACCCCACATCAGACTGCCTGGACCTATCATCGCAAATCTAGATTCAGATGAAGATCCAGAAATAATCGTTACAATTCCAAGTGATGCTGATGGATCGTCAGCCGTTGATGGAGCCGAGTTTAGGGGACTGGAGATCTCCGATGGATCCCAATTGTGGGAATTCGATGCCTCAAATGGCTTTGCTGATGCCCCTCCTACAGCGATTGACACGGATGGCGATGGGACTCATGATAGGGTGTGCTGGAACACATGGTGGCAGACAACGACGGATAGGCATGGTGCTGCGGGGTGCCATGACGTAGGGGGAAGCACTCCAAATCAAGAATGGGCCCAAGATCTGGAGCAGAGTAGTGGCAATCCCAACGATGAGATTGCTGTTGCTGCACCAACGTGGATGGATATCGATTCAGAGGATGAGCCAGAGTTGCTGGTTTCCTATGGCAGGTCTCTTTGGGCGTTCGATGGTTCTTCGGGATCATCTGCGGGAATTAACTCAGAATGGTCAGACGAGTTGGAGGTCGAACATAGGACTTGGTCATCGCCTTCTCTGGCTGATATTGATGGAGATGCAACTCTTGACATAGTGCTTGGCAGCATTGTTGTTTCGACGGCAATGCCCGATGTAAGGCCATTAACCGATGGCAGGGGGATCGAGTTCAACCCCAGTGCCCCAGACCCCGGCGAGGATGTCACAGTCACAGTATACATCGAGAATGTCGGGACGGCCGAGACTGACGAAGTTGTAGACGTGGCTCTATACGCCAATGGTGAGAAAATTGGAGGTACTGGGATTTCGGCGATGACTCCCGTAGAGCCAAGCGGTTCTGGTTCATTCTCATCATTTAGCTTAGAATGGAGCGGGGGCTTGGGAGAACACACATTCGAATTAGTTCTGGATCCCTATCAAAACTTGAGCCAAACAAGATATGACAATGATATCCAAGTCCGTACACTTTCCATAATCCCGACTTACAATGCATCATTCGAAATCCCGACCGAACCTCTGCGAATCGACCCCGGTAGTGAGGGTTATGCAGAATTTGGGATCAGGTCTACGGGGAGGCTAGCAGGAACTTGGACCCTAGATGTTGACGATTCTGCTCTGCCAGACGGATGGACATGGGAGGACGAGACTCCAGGGGGAATCAGTTCGGTTGAGATTGGCGTGGATGAGCTCTGGAGCCCGATTCTCAAAGTAGTGTCACCGACAGGGGCTTTGGGTTCCGACTCCGGTTACCTTTCCCTAACACTCTCTCACAATGACGGTTCTGCTGAAATTTCCGCTAACCTGCCAATAGAAGCGAACAGGACCAGGGGTATGTCGATCAGGGGACCTGATGGCACATCCCAGAGTACTGGTTTAGGGCTGGTTTCCGAAGATGCCAGGGCTTGGATGATGATAGAGAACGTTGGTAATGCTGCAGAGGAACAGATTGCGATATCATGGGATGGTACCGATTGGGGTTCTGACCTCAGGATTTTTGACTCAAAGGGAGATGAGATAAGCGCACTTTCCCTTGGCCCGGGAGAGATGAAGGAGGTGACGGCGAGGCTCGCCGTACCAAGCGGCACTAGTGCTGGAGAGAGCGTCAGCACCCCTCTAAGCATGTGCGTTGGTTCTGGGGGAGAGCAAGAGTGTAGTCAGATTCAACTAGAGTTTATTGCTTCGAAATCGGTCGTACAACCAAGCCACATCAGATCGGTACCTACAATGAACCTGGCATGGGATTTATTGGTGGACTTGCCCGAGGGAGAAGCCGATGTAAATTGGTCACTGGTCGATTCTGGAATGGCAATACAAGGCTGGTCATGGAGCGGAAGTGGAGATCTAGAAGTGACGGGGGATTTGATTTCCCTGTCGGGAGAACCCGGATCTAGAGTTAGTGGTGTGCTTTCCCTTGACCTGCCAGAGGATGCCCGGCCGTCTTTCCACCTATTCGAAGACAGCACGGACTCTGAGTCCCCGTTGTCACTGTCCATCGAGGTTCTGCAGATACATCGAGCTGGATTGGAAATCAACTCTCCAACAATTCAGCCATTTGTCGTAGATGTAGAGGACTCGAACCTAGTTGTACTCCGTCTTGAGAATCCTGGAAATGGCGATGATTCCTACTACCTCTCCCATGAGCTAATGGTCGACGAGAACATTACTTCCGACCCTGGGATTGAGGTTTCTTTCTCGAGCAACCCGGTCGAACTTGGCGCCGGGAGCCTCAGGACCGTACCGGTTAGCGTGACATTGCCGGAAGACGCTCCGGCCAGAATTCCCATCTCCGTCTCTTTCTCCATGACTTCTCGGGGTAACGATTCCGTGTCGGAGACGGTAGTGGTGGTTTTCGAAGTCAGACAGGACCATAGATGGGACATTGGCCTAATTCACGATGGTTCTCCTATCAATGGTTCGACCTATCTGCTTGCCCCTGGGGAGAGCAAAATAATTTCAGTAAATGCCACGAACACTGGCAACTTGGTTGACGACCTATCCCTCTTTGTTGAAGCCAATTTGTTGCTGAGCGGTTCTGATTCATCACAGGACTGGGGGGCGAACGGGAGCTCTTCCACGGGAGTAGCGGTCAATGAGACCGAGGTGCTGACGATATCCGCCTCGGTGCCTGAAGACTCCTGGAATGGGTCAATAATGAGGGTAGACGTGATCGCTGATGCCAGAAATGAGGTTGTCATGGAATTCCACTTCTTTGTCGAAGTTTCTAGGGTCCCAGGTTGGGGGATCTCCTCATCTATGTCTGATTTAGAAATAGACGCCAATGGCTCTTCGGTCGAAATCGAGATATTACAGGAAGGAAACAATCCGAGCATCCCCTTCGTTTCGGCTTATATTTCTGGACAGAACGGATGGGTGATCGATGAGTTGCCCGATCTTCCGGAAGTCGAACCCGGGTCTTCGACAACGCTGGCATTCAACGTAACCCCTCCCGAAACGGCTACTCCCAGCAAGACCGTTGAATTGCACATTAGAGCAAGGGATGGCGACTCCCTTGGGCTAATGGAAATCACCGTTCCTCTGAGGGTTTCTCCTTACTACAACTTCTCGATGGGGATCTCTGGATCTTGGTTCGTTTCACCCCTAGGGGGACTTCCCAACGCAATGGTTGCGAACACTGGAAACACTCCGACGACAATAGATTTCCAGGTACTAGAGATCCCTCAGAATTGGCAAGTAAAGGGCACCATGAGAGTTGTTCTTGGAGTTGGGGAAGTTAGGGGGATACCGTTCGAGATAGTCCCTGACGGGGATTCAAGCGATGGCGGGGAAAGTATCAGAATATTGGCCGAGGATTCGATTGGCAACCAAAGGGAGGCTGCCATAGAATTCCAGTTTTCCGATCACTCGTGGGAGAGTTCCCCTTATTTGCACGCCTACGAGGGCGATGATGCGCTAATCAGAGTCCATGGGACAAGTGAGAATTCAATAGTGATCGATGAGGTTTCCGGGAATCTCCTGGAGTGGAGTGTAATGGGTTGGTTGCTGCCGGCCGATTCATCCATGAATGGAAGCCTTTCTATTGACGGGGAAACGTCACTGAGTTACACTCTCACAATTTCCAAGTCTAAGCAAAGAGAAGCGATTTGCTCATTGTCGGGGAGTTTCGAAGATGTTCGTGCATCATGCTCGATATCCAATGGTAGCACCTCCTTTGAGTATCAAGTTCTGCTAATTGGCGATGACGGGGTTGTTCTGGATTCCAGTTTCGGTACCCTATCAGAGAACGAAGCAGCCCTATCCATCAACCTCAGCGGATCTGCGTGGGAGCCAGAGCCCGGAGAGAGGAGCATCAGCATCCGATTGCTGGACGGCAAGGGGTCTTTGGTCACATCCATGGAAAGGACGTATGATGTCAGAAGAAGCGACTGGAACATTGGCATAGGTGTCGTTGAATTAGTCGGAGAGGGTTCGGACCAGAAGATCAACATCCCAACAAAGAGGCTCAACGAGAATGTATTGTCCGGTGCAGATTGTAAAATCACAATGAGTGCTGAGGGTTACTACTCGGAGCATATTGTGGATATGACCCAGGCATTCGTACCGGCTCCTAAATTCGATAGGCCGGATGTGGAAGATGGAGAGGAATTGGTGATAACCATAGGTTGCGCGTTCCCATGGGATGAAGATTCCGATCCTAGTGACGATGAGACGACGATCGTCCTCAGCGGCGGTTCGACTCTGGAGGACAGTTTCGATGAGTTCGGCACTGGTTTGATCGTGACCATACTTGTGGTTGGGATGTACCTCGGGCTCACTTGGATTTCCAGCAATCGAAGAGAGGGGAAGCGGCTTATGGCCCTAGCACAAGCAGCTATAGATGAGAAGATGGCCGAGAACAAGACAAAAGTCCGGAACGATATTCAAGAGGCACCTGATAAGGAAGAGGAGCTGTTGGAAGAAGATTCTGGAGATCCGGATATCGATGAAGTCGAGTTCGTCCAAGAGGAAGCCGAGGATGGCGACGAGTATGACAAGAGGCTCAGAAGGCTTCTTGACAGATAGCCAATACTGCCCCTCATGGGCAGTTACATTCGTACTTCTTCGTTCCACACTTTCGATCCGATCAGGTTGTCTCCCGAGTCCTTGATCGGACCCATTAACGAGTCCATGAATGGGAGGCATGGAGATCTTCTGGGACTAGTCGAAGGTTACAACGTGCTGCCCGAATTGAATGAGGGTGAGCCATCCCCGATCGACAGGGCCACATCCCTATTCATCACCGCACTGGACTGGCAGGATGGTGACGATGCGCCAAGGTCCTTGGATGGGGGTCATTCTAGGGAGCGTCTGGGCAGGTTCCCCAGCAATGACGGGAATGCAATCGAATACCTGATTGAATACGCCATAGGGAGAAAAGACGATACTTCCCTCCATGCCCTTCTCGGCAAACTGGGAAGGGGTTTGAGCGACGGAGGTGGCGGAAAATCCGGATTCGGCTTGGGCTCTGGTGGGATAGAATTACTAGGTTGGCTAGAAGTCTCTGATGTTTTAGACCTGAGGAAGGAGATAGAGCGAGGAGGGTGGTCAGTCAAGTCGGATGAGCCGCTGGATGGAGGGGTTCAGGATGCATTCAGGCACCTCCTCGTATTCCTGAGATCGGCTAGTAAAAGAAAATGTGGGATACTGATGAGGAGACATTCCTAGGGGCGAATTCTAATCTCACGGAGTTTCTGATACAATGGCATGGCCTCATCCAGGACCCCTGAAAGATGTGGACTCAACTCACCGTCCCTAGGTGATGGTGGGGCAAAACCCGAAGAAGCCCACACGGAACCGTACCAATACTCCGCCCAGGCTCCATCGCAATTCCTTGGCCCGGGCTCCCATGACAGCATTTTCTGGTCGAAATTGATACCTATCGAATCACACAGTTCACCCAGCAAGGCCCTAGGGTTGTCCAATATTTCCTTTGAATCCAGTATTGGGGGGCTATAGCCCGAATCATTGGTCACATGTTCCACGATCCTGATCTGCTGTGGAAGGCCAGTAGACCTCAGGTCAATTGAGTCGGTAATCTTGGACAATGAAAGCAGCACCTCTCTTGGGTCCCTGATCAGGAAACAATTGGTTAGTCCGTCAATCCATGAGATGTCAGAATCGTCCATCACATGGTGGCACATGTGCTTCTGATACCAGATTGGCTTTCCCCCGGGTATTGGCCCGGTTAGTTGTGAGATTACTTGTTCGAGGTCTGTCTCGTGTTTCTCCATTACCGTTTTTGCCCCGGGGTGTCGTGTACCCGTGGACATCAGGAAGTTCGCATATAGTGGCTCATCAGTGGCATGGCAATCTAACCTATTGTCGAAGGCATACATCATCGCCGTGGAGATGTTCCGTGGACCGGACCACATTGCTATTTTTACCTCTTCAGACAAGGCACTAACCCCTAACTAGTTCCTGATAGAGATTCTGGAGATGTTCGCAAATTGGCCCCCTTTTGCCATCTCCAACCGGACTTCCGTCGAATGAAACCACAGGAGTGAGGCCGGCAAAGGTCCCAGTTACGAACGCCTCTTCGGCTGAAGTCACATCTTCGAATGTGAAGTTTCTCTCTGAAAAGGGGATGTCGTGACTCTCGCATAACTCCAGCACCTTCCCTCTAGTTATCCCCTCCAGGCAATACTCTCCGGAAGAGGTCCAGACCTCACCGCCCTTAACCATGAAGAAGTGGGTAGAGTTGCATGTGGATACGAAACCATGGGGGTCCATCATCAGACCCTCATCGCCTCCTTTCTCATCCGCCTCAATGCAAGCTGCAATACAGTTATGCTTGGAAAGGCTGTTTATCCTTGGATCCTGAATCTCGGGTCCGCTTCTTCTTACCTCCACTGGCACCAGGGTGATTCCTTCGACTGCCCTCCTTGGGTTTGCTTTCTTGTATTCTGGAATGATGACAATTGTTGGGGGGGATGAGATAACCCAGGGTGCTTGGTATGGTGTGGGTTTCAGGCCTCTAGAAATTATGAGTCGAAGATGGACTTGGTCATGCATCTGATTCGCAGATATTACCCGATTGATTTCATCCATAATCTGATTCCTTGACTTTCCTGGGTCAAGGGAAATCTCGGACGCGCCGCGAAAGAGCCTATCGATGTGATCTTCAATAAAGACGAGTTTTCCCTCATTGAGTCTGAATGACTCCCAGACTCCGTCACCAAGGAGGAAACCGGCATCGAAGACGGAAACCATAGCTTCGCTTCGAGGGAGTAGTTTGCCATTAACGGATATTAGAACCGTCTTGTTTCTGGGATCATCTTCGTACTCATGGGTACCCATCAGAGTGCCTCTCCAGTAAGGCGCTGGAACATACTTGCGTATAGTTCAGCCGTACTTTCAATGACGGAGTCAGGGAGGGCCGGAATTGGGGGTTCCTCTGTGTTTGCCTGCCGGGCTTCGTATAGTGCAGCGTGGTGACCTGTTTCGATGTAGTGCTTCCTGACTGCTTCCTTCGATAGTTGGACAATCTCACCGCCCTCGTATGCCTCTGCGTCCCACCACCGATCCTCGTCCAATGTACCGAAGGAGTCGATTAGGATTGGCTCCCTCCCAGGTCCCAATGCGAATTCCTTCTTACCATCAACGTGAATTAGGCCTCTCTTCGAGGTTTCTCGATCGATCACTGAGTCTACATCAAGTACAATCTCGAGAATAGCATCCAATTCCTCTGGGTCGAGGTTTGAAATCTCCAATGCCTCCTCCCTATCCAAGTTTCTATCGAACTTCTCGAATTTCGTGGATACTTCCAGGAATGGTTCTGGAAGCCTTGCACCCTCTTGGAGAGTCGCGCCCTGATCAAATCCAAGATCCTCTGGTTTTACCTCTCCCCTCTGGTATCTCCTCCAAGCGGTTCCTGCTAAGTAGTGCCTGCAGATGACCTCCAAGGGAACGAAGAAGTTCTCAGCATCCTTGGGAATGGCGCCAGGTTCCCTGATTACGTCAAAACGCCGTGCGAGGACTCTGTCGGGAGCATTCATCTCGATAACATGAGTCTTGCATATTCCTTCTTCCTCTACCAAATCGAACCAGTGGCAAGAGGCCCTGTTTAGTGACTCTCCCTTCCGTGGTATTAGGCTCGGAATGACTTGATCGAAGACTGAAATCTGATTGGTGTACCTAAATTCAATGATATCCGGATCATCTGTACTCCATACCTGCTTCACCTTTCCACTGTACAACAATTCTCCCATATCCAGTATCGGGGAGAGTGCCTCCATCAATATTGCCCACTGGATTCCTGAGATTGAAATCGGAAGAATAGACGTCTAGACTAAATCCTCAAGGCTTAACGAGTGAAGGGGAAACATGGCATCGCAATCTCACACCCAGCCCGTTCTGAGAGGGTCGAGGCGTGTCGAGTTGATTGCTGTATTCGCGATTATCGCCCTATTTGTCTCAGTCGGAGGGTCCTCCGCCCAAGAAGTCAGGAGTGGTTGGGAGGTGGTGGATAGCGGGACTGAGTCAGATCTTCTAACCGCGGAGTTCCATGAAGGCGAGTTCTGGGCTTTCGGAACTGATGGAGTGATGATCAGCAGCATTGACGGAGGTGTGACCTGGTCAGAATCGGGCATCTTGGTAAATCAAGATCTAACTTCGTCAGATTCGAACTTTGGTTCAATAGCAGTAGCAGGAAATGATGGCACTGTCCTATTGATGAAAGATGGAGTTTGGATGGATATCAGTCGGCCTGAGATATTCAATGGAGATGTGACAGATATTTCTCTAACCGGGAACAATAGTTTTGTTGTAATATCAGGAACCAGTATTTGGACGTGTGTTGTTAATGACGGCGGGAGTACTGATTGGGATGGCAGATGGAGCGATCCCAGTGCCGTCTTGAGTAGCGTTTCTTTCTTGGATTCCCATAATGGGTTAATTTCTGGAGAAAATGGAACAATCCTAGCAACTACTGACGGTGGAGAGGCCTGGAGTTACAGAGATGCCCCTAGCGAGGTTTCTTCTACTGAAATAGTGGATGTAGAGTATTACAGTACGATAAGGGCCTACGCTATCTCCAAAGACGGTCACATCCTGAAGTCATCGAAAGAAGGTAATGTCCCAGTGGGACTTGTCTGGAGTATAGTGGATATCGAAAGAGAGTACCCCCCTGGAGGAGGGGATGAGTTCGAAAGTGGAGGTTCGTCATTGGACTTCAGTGTCTCGAAAATGGAAGTCTTGGGGCAATTCAAGTTCATGCTCTCTGGACCGGATGGATATCTGGCAATTAGTCTAGATGGGGGAAATATAGTCTCACAGCAGATGATTCCCGTCTCAAATGAGACGTCCTTCAACGGATTCGCAATGCAAGACGGTTTCAGAGGGGTTGCTATAGGCGAGGGTGGTTCGATACTGAGGACGGAGAATGCTGGATCTGAGGAGTTCGTCGGTTTCGAAGTAATTGACTTCAACGACTTCGGCCAATTCGTTGATTATTCTAAGGAGCGCCTGATGGATGGCCTAGTAGCGACTGCGAAGATTGTAGTCTTCGGGATCCTAATGGGTTTCTCTCTGGGAATTATCCTCTCGATGCTTAAGACATCACCAACCACTCTGAAGAATGTGGCACAGACCAATCGATTCCAGATTATTGTCATGTTTGTTGTGACTCCAATTTGGGCAATGGTCCAGATTCCTGTCTCAGCGGTTAAAGCGTCAGGTTTAGCGAAGGACAGGAACCTGGAAAACCCTCTGAACGGAATAATGGGTCACTGCAAAGAGCGATCTCTGCATATCGCAGCTAGTGAGCCTCTGAACGTCATCGCCATTCGGGCGATAGGTCTGGCGTTGCTTGCTTTCGGGATACATCGAATTTTCCTTAATCTAGATGACATCAGTGCACTGAATCTGGACGGATGGGAGCACATCTACTCTCCGATAGGGGCCCCTGGTGCAATGTTCTGGATCCTCTTCGGAATAGGAATGGCAGTACTGGGATCTATCTTCCTATCCTGCAATGGTGACTTCTCAATTAGGGAGTTAGAGTTTGGTCGGACCAATATTTCTCTGAATCCCTGGGGGATTAGGCCGTTGAACACAATCGCTACAGTTTATACGGATATTTTCAGGAACACCCCGCTTCTTGTCCAATTCATGTTCATTCACTTTGGATTTGAGCTTGGTAGGAGATTGCAAGACCCCGGACTGATGCTTTTCGACTTCGGTTATCTGGAGGATAACTCGAACTTCATCACTGATATCTTCGTTGTTTACGAGACCAATCCGGAGTCTCTAGCCTATGGCAGGCCTATTGGAGGAATCCTGGAGGACAGGGCTTACATTAGCGCGATTTTCGCACTCGGCTTGAACTCAGGTGCCTACCAATGCGAAACAATCAGGGGAGCAATCGCTGCAATTCCATCAGGCCAGATGGAAGCTGGAAGGAGCATTGGCTTGAACTACATGCAATCAATGAGACTAGTGGTAATGCCTCAGGCAGTCAGGATCTGCATCCCACCATTGGGCAACGAGATGGTCAACCTAGTCCTGAACTCTTCCTTGGCAATGATTATCGGTTATGCAGAGATAACGAGACAAGGCAAGCTGATAGTGGCGACCACCTTCCAGGTTTTCTGGACTTGGGGCATGGTTCTGATTTCCTACTTCCTTATTACGTGGACTCTGGCACTATTCCTCAGGTATCTCGAAGAGAGGACCAGAATACCTGGACTAGGGATCTCAGGAGGTGCTTGAGTGTCGGACATAATCCTCAGTGTCGAAGACATGGAAAAGACATACGTGGGAGGGGTCCATGCAGTCAGAGGGGTCTCGTTCGAGGTTAGGGAGGGTGACTCTCTAGCCATAATTGGCTCCTCTGGCAGTGGCAAGTCCACTGTTCTTAGATGCATCAACCGTCTGATCGAGCCAACCAAGGGAGTCGTGAGGCTAAAGGGAGAGAAGATCAACACACCGGCAGCCGACATAAACGAGGTTCGTTCTAGAATTGGCATGGTCTTTCAGTCATTCGAGTTATTCTCCCACTTGAGGGTCATTGACAACGTCTCCTTAGGGTTGATCCACGTAAGGGGGATGGGGAAGGATGAGGCTCGATCGGAGGCTCGAAAGGTGCTAGAGAGAGTAGATATGCTAGACAGAGTCGATGCATACCCCGGTAACCTCTCAGGAGGTCAGAAGCAGAGGGTCGCTATTGCCAGAGCACTTGCAATGAAGCCGGAGGTTATGCTTTTCGACGAGCCCACCAGTGCTCTCGACCCCGAACTAATTGGTTCTGTTCTGGAGACGATACAAGGTCTGGCAGAAGAAGGAATGACGATGGTTGTAGTAACTCACGAGATCAGCTTTGCCAGGGACGTTGCTGATCGAGTGATATACATGGATCAGGGTCTTGTTGCCGAGGAGGGGCCCTCTTCGATAATTGACGAACCGAAGACGGAAAGGATGAGGGAGTTCCTCTCGAGCATCAATGACTGACTAACAGCTCGATACTGATTCCCATATATCGTTTGAATTACTCGTGCTGTACTCGTAGTAGGAGGTATCGGAGAGGGAGTTTGAACCGCCGTCCTGACTAACTGTGATAATGAACGAATAGCACCCATAGTCACCTGCTGAGTCAAACTCGTCCTTGGGCACGAACTTCCCAAAGTTCGCATCAAACACTGAGCCGCCCATGGCGAACTCAGACCCGTAGTCGCCCCAGAATCCGGATCCGGAGCCAAATGATCCGCCGTTGGAGTCCCAAGTGGCAACGGTGTTCGCAACCGTGATTGTGGGATAGTCAATTGCTACGTCGTTCCCTTCCATTAGCACCGCTTCAACTGTGAAATCGGCGAATGGCATCCTAGCTGGATATTCCGCCCCCGTATCGAGTCCCGCCCAACCTGACATAACTACTCCGACTAGGCAGTTCTGGGCATCTCCGCTGCATCTGTCTGGGTCCTCCTTCACAACACCTCGAGCGATTCCATCAACGCCGGTGATGTCGCGAGTGAGGGCGTCTGCCCCCGTCCATTGGGAGGAGTCCCACTGTATCGTGCTGTAAGTCAGATCTCTGGTGTGGTCCTTTCCATCGACTGTCACCTTGAGGGTGTAAGGAGAGTTTGGAAGGGCGTTTGAAGAGTAGAAATCACTTACTTGGATGGTGATCTCCCCCTCGCCATCGCTGCTGTCGATGGTCACATTCGCAGTGGAGCTCCAGACTTGTGACCCTGACTGCAAAACAACTAGTTCTGCCTCTAGTTCCCTGTCTGACATGGTAGTCTGAAGAATGTTGACTGTTATCGTCTCGCCATCGTCACTGTATTCGATCTGGCCAACGGAAAGCTCACCCTCTAAGAAAACCCCTAGAACCATGGGCAAAAGCAGCATCAATAGGTATGAAACCGCCACTATGGATGCAGTCAGAGCATTTGACCCAGAAACCGCGAGCCCCGTAGTTGTCACCAAACCAAGCCTCCACATGACCAAAACGAAGGAAGCGAGGAAGACTATTGCCATAACCAGAGAAATAGATGTGAAGGGTACCGTCAGCTCATCCATTGGCAAGTAAACTAGTATGGCTCGGAAGATAATGATGGGCAATATTCCGAGCAGGGCCACTGACTTTACTGCTTCAACTGGTCCTGCTGCTTTTTGGGTAGCCTCCTCGTTCGAAACTATGGCGGCTGGGTTTGGGCTTGGATTCTGCCCAGTGGCCTTCTCAAGTAGTCCTCCTTCGCTCAAAAAAGTACACCCCTCGACTTTCTACGTTAGACTAGTGGTTATCAATCCGTTGCCTTGTGGCTCTTGGAAGGTGCCTTCTAGAATATCCTGCTATCTAGGGGAGTGACGTTTCCATCTTCATCAAATAGGCGTTCATCGGTGGTTTGGTTCCTCCCGATCGCAGCGCCGGCAAGAGCAGCCATCATCGTCGTTCCGACTAACTCGAATCCGGGCAGGTAGACCCCTCTGATGTAAATGGTCATGACTTGTATCTGGTAATTCGGAACTCCCTCTGACCTAACAGAGTACTCGGAGGTGGCCTTGAATTGCAGATTGAAGTACTTGTCAGTCCATCCTTGGTTCTTCGGGGTTCGCATCTGGACCCTGAATTTCTCCGGGGGAGCAAGTGAGTCTATCTCCTGGGATATCAGAGGGAGGCTCAGTTGGAATCCTTCATCGTTCAGCTCATCGTAATTCTGGATCTCCACGTTGAACTTGTCCCTAGCGTTTCCATCGTTGTACACATCGAACACGAGGGTATAGTCGACTTTCGGCCTGAGTTGTATGAAGGCTAGCTCCGCACCGACCCTGAGTCTGCTAAACTGCTTGAAGACGGTCATCACCTTCGCCTCCGTTGGAGAAGTTGCTGAACTCACAGGTGCTCCGTTCCATTGGGTCACGACTGCTGTGATTGTGACTACCTGTTGCCCTTCTGGCTGCCTCAGATCAGCCCTAGCAGCAACCTGGAATGAAGTGTCACCCGGGGGGACGGTGGCTGAACCTGGTCCGGCCACCGAAATAATCCCCTGTTGATATGTCAGGTCAACCTTCTCTGAGAAGGTAGTGGGGTTTGTCAGGGTGCAGTAGATGATTGTAGACCTCAGTGCACCGGGGTAAACCTCGATTGGTGCCGGTTGATCACAAGTAAGCGAAACGTCAGGGGATGTCTGTGCTTGGACTGCGGCCACTCCCGAGCAGAGGCTCATGAAATAGACGACCAGTATCATCAAGGGTACTCTAAACGATGCACTCATCAGAAAATCCTCTGATTGAACCATATTTGAGGCTTCGCCCAAGTCGGACCCCAAATGTGTCAATATTACAGGTTGCAATTATGGTGGACCCGACCGGATTTGAACCGATGACCACTCGGTTATGAGCCGAGCGCTCTAACCAACTGAGCTACGGGTCCCCGTAGCCATCGCCGATGAGTATCGAAATGAACCTTATCTTACGAAGGGTTGTCCATGGGCATCAGGTATCCATGACTAAACCTAGTGTAATGGTTTATGCCTAGTCCCCTTTTCGGAAGTCTGAGTGAAACTATGGAGAACAAGGGAACTATTGCAATTATAATTGGGGCGCTGCTTCTGATGTTAAACGTCGGAATAGGCGTCACAGGGACGATAGACGGCATCATCGAAGGAACAGTGGCGGATACGGTAGCGGGAAGTTACGACGGCTTGGATGATGATGGCAATCAGGATTACACGGCTGACTTCGGTGACGACTGGATCAATGCATCTTCCGAGAAGGCGTACTTCGCTAACTCGATCACCAATCTGGAGGAAATACTGGCAGATGCAACGGTTGAACCCACCTACGAGAAGGTAGGCCCGTTCATCTACTACGAGAACACGACACGAGAAGTCGTCGAATACGACTATGATGAGGGTTCGATAACATACTCGGGGTACGAGACATTCGAGTGGTGTGAGGATTGCACATGGGCTGATGACGAAGGGGTGGAGCACGCATCGGTATCGGGTGACACTGTGGTCAACCAGATAAACATCCTTTGGAATACACAGAGGATAGCAGGCATGGGTAGCGGCATCGAGTACGGGGAGATATTCGCTAAGGCAATGTTCGCTGCTCAGATGGTCGAATTCGACCTTTCCAACAGGGCTCCCAGCATATGGGCCTCAGAGGACATTGGGTCAATGGCGGATGCTGCCGGTGGAGGAAAGTTCGGCAACATGAGTGCGGAAGAGCAGGTTCTATTGGGTTCGTATGCAGCATCACTGTCCCAGAGCGGCCTGGATGGTTCGATGTCAGCTGGAGACTATGACGCGACAGCGATAAAGTCGATTTTCTACAATGCAAATGACGGAAGTGGGAATTGCATCGCCATTACGTGCGACATAGGTCCGGTACTAATCGCAGGAATGGGTGCCCCGAGTGAAGAGGTCACGGCCTCCAGGGCTGCTCTTTATGGGTACTCTGGTGATTTCGCAGCGCACATGGACTGGGCTGTCTACTCTATGGCAGCATCCAAGTTCGTCGAGCATGGCGGAGGGGCGGAAGTCAACAACCAGACCCCTCAGTTGAAAGAGAGGTTCGCAGAGGTCAGCGGGGTGACCATAAGTGATCCTGCAACGCTGGAAAACCTCCTTTTCAACGAGAGTGTGGGCCTCCTCACCTCCTTCGAGATAAGCGGAATTCCCCTGCCTGGAATGGTAGTCGGACTCCTACTGCCTCTCCAGAGTGCGGACTACTTCGGTGCTATGACAACCTACAACGTAGGCCTGCTTACAATAGCAGATGTTGCCGGGTACGTCGAGCCTTGGGTTGGCTTGGGGCTAACTGGATCTCCCACTGAGTTCGAGTTGATTCTGACTGGTGGCCAGGGGACAATGGTATCCAACGACTGGTGGTTGACTGCTTTTGGAGACTATGACCCATTGGGCGGAACTTACATTCCAATCGGGCTTAATCGCGATAGTTTCGCAGGCATGGCAAGTCTCACCAAGGAACAATCCGATTTCATCCTCAACGATCCTGACATTGGACTCAAGTCGTCATTCCCTGGGCCATTCATGTTCGGTGAGCTCTCGGGCTTGAGCCTGCCTGACTCTGAAGGAGTGCAGCACGCATGGGACGATGCCTATGTCGCATCTCTATACGGAATTTCAGAGGAAGCTGCACATGCTCTGAGGGATTGGGTTGCGAACTTCTACTTCGACACGGTGATGCCGGTGTTGCTGAACTTCGTAACTGGAAACACGCCCTACTACTCGATGCCTATCAGCAACTGGCTGTACGGATGGGATGACGCTGTTAGCGCGTACTTCGGTTTCTTCTCCTGGAACAGCCTCGAGACGAATGCAACTTACTACGGATCAGACGGCATCAGCACCGGAGACTGGTCGGTTTTCAAGATGAGCACGAAAGGCGACACCATGGGTCAGAGAATGGCCCAGGGATACATCAACTCGGATGGGGATGGAATCTGTGACTTCGACTACGATGCAAATGGGGACTTCATTGGATACGACCTCCCATGCGAAGATGGGCAGGTGTACGGAATGACCGAGCACCTGACTTGGAGGGCACCACACAGGGAAGAGGGGGCAAATGGGCTCCTGACAGCCCATGCTGGGAATTCTGATACTTCTTTGATGGGGACCGCAGGTTCGTTGGCGACGCCAAACGACCCATTCAGCTTCAATGTGGCAGGATACGCAGTTGCGACCTCAGAGGTAGGGGAAGAGACGACCTACAAGGGAATAGACATGGTTGAGCATACAGTGACTGTCGAGCCCACCACAACGCAGATTCAAGGGAAGCTGATCGGCTCTTCCACCTACGTCGACGTAATTCCCGGCGCTCTGCCGGTGTACCTCGGAGCCGACATAGACCTGAAGGTCGAACCTGTTACTACAGCGATAATGTATGGGAAGGTCAAGGTTACATTCCACTTGGACACGCGTGGACCTGGTTTCTTGAACCCGGACCTCTCGGAGAATAGCACTGAGTCGATGCCAGTATTCGAAATCCACGTTTTCAGCGAGATCGATGATGAGGGGGCTGAGACCTTCACTGGGCAGGTTTCGGACAATCTGGGACCCATGGGTTGGACAAACTTTGGAGGGACGGCTGGAACTGCCTTGACTGTCGTACACACGGTTGTCGCTCTGATGTACGTGACCTCTATTGGATTACTAGCATATGGCCTGTCAGACCCAAGCACCAGGTCTGTGCTAGGGCTCGGTAAAGACGAAGAGTGAGTAGAGTTGTGCTTCTCCAGAAGCATCGTATTCTGCAACCCCTCAACTAGGTGCAACCATTGGGAGGTGCCGGCATGAGGCTCAAGCACATAGACAGGATGAGGGCTGTAGCGGTACTCTTCATGGTCGAGGTCCACACGGCGGCAATCGTCCCCCCCAGTGGGATTACCGTGGGGCATCCTGCAGCATTCGTTGCAGCTGCCTTCGGGGGTATGGCGGCACCTATGTTCATCACAATTTCTGGATGGGGGATGTACAGTAGTGCCTCGAGAAGATACTCAGAGGGACATACTTCTATCCAGTGGGCGAATTGGATTGTCCCCCGGTTTGCCATTCTCTGCGTGTGCCAAATCATGGTTAACGTACTCCTGAACGTTGAGAGGGGAGGGAGGTTCGAGTGGCACACCCCAGGGGTTCTGACGATGCTTGCCATTTCAGCCGCGATTTGCCCGGCAATAGTGAGGACCAGCATGAGGGTCAGAACGATGTTGATGCTCCTATTCTGCGCATCACCCTTGGTTCTGGGAGCGAACTCAGGTCCCGAAATGGGTTGGTTCGAAAGGGTCGATTCCATCGGCATGGAGGAGTGGTTTGGGAGATTACTGTGGAACGGGACCTATCCGATTTTTCCATGGTTCTTCTACATCCTCCTTGGGACAGTTCTCCACGACCTTCGTGGCGACTGCAGAGCCAGGGAGAGGGGGATTGTTTTGGGAATATTAGCTACTTCAGCGACATTGGCCTTGGCCGTGATCGAGGGGATCGACTGGGCTCTGACTTCAGGGGATGCCATCCTCACATTCTTCCCCGCTAGTATGCCCTTCCTGGTCGTCTCGGGCACGATGGTTGCTTTGGCCCTTAGGATTCTTGAGGGGGAAGAAGAATCCGGAGGGGAGCCGCTAATGGGAGGTGGTCTGTCAGTTTTGGAGCCGGTCGGGAGGCTTTCCCTGACAGTCTACGTTTCTCACTTCGCAGTTCTGGGCGCTGTGGCCCTAATGATGGATGGAGAACCAAGGCTGGCACTGGTCCCGGCATTCCTGGTAACAGTATTGCACACGCTTGTATGGATACCACTGGCAGTTATGCATGAGAGGCACACCCCCTGGCTTTCCCTTGAGGAGTTGCTGAGGAGAAGTCAGTCGTCCAGATAGTCCGTAGTCCACGTGAACGGCCCGAACCATGTCTCCCCGGCATCGTTGGCGGCCCTGATCCGTGCATGGTACTCGGTGCCACAGCAAGAGAGCCCGTTTATCTCCAGATACTCGTTTCCGACTTGGGTCTCTCCGATTTCGACATTGTCCGACCATGCAGATGGTTGGTTACCGCCATCCGTCGTCCCATAGAAAGCAGTGAGAGTGATGTTGGTCCCGTTGTCGTAGGTCTCCCATGAGATGTTGACCGAGTTCGCCTCGGAAATGCTGGGCGATTGCAGGTCCCTCAGGATTGCCGGGTATTCGAAGAACTCGCCCCTCAGGGGGTCTTCCGTCCATACTGGGAGATGGTCAAGTGCATCGAACGTGGACTGGCCCAGTGGGAACCCCCATGCAGAGTGATAAGGGGCGAGGTTGAATCCCGTGGAATTCGAAAGATGGAGGACCCATGCATTGAATTTCTCTTCATCGGTATAGGGAACCTCCGCCGCAGGTAGGTCGTAGTAAACCGATAGGGCAGAAGTAATCTCGACCCATGACCACTCCTCCTTGATCATCAGGAACGTCTCCAAGGCGACCCAGACGGACCAGTCCGCGATGTTGGCCCCGTTGTCGAAGTAAGTCCTTGTCCTGGACTCTCGCTGGTCCGGGGAGACGGCCCCGTGGCCAGTGATGCCGACCAGTTCCTCCATCAGGTAGATGCTGGCGAAGTTGCATCCGGTTTCGGTCGTACCGGGCAGGGTCGATGGCATCCACTGGTGGTTGTGCCCAAGTTCGTGGAACATGCCCCAGTCTCCCTCGGTGCTCATGTGGTCAAGGTCGAGCACGTCTGGGACACTGAGGTCGTGGGCCATGAAGGGGTATCCGGAATGCATCCAGCCGGCGGATATCTGGGCATCGAATACGGCCCTCTCGACCCTCGGCCATGGGAGGAAGCCATACAGCTCGTGCTCCATCCCCAGGGCCTGGTCCCACCACCCCATCAGGTCGTCTGGATCTTCGAGCTCCCTGATCTCGTGGCTTGGTACGGAGAGGATGAACTGGTCGCTCCCTATTTCCGCCCATGGAGCAGGTGCATGCCGGTGCATCTGGATCCAGTCCTCTACATCGGTCTCGCCGTGGCTGTAGGTTGGCGCATCGACGGCATTGGAGATGGTCACTTCGAATATCCCTAGTGTCGAACCCGGCTCGATGGCGACGTAGATGGGGCCGCCGAATGCGTTTCCGACTTCCATTTCCGTGTCATCTACATACCACCAGCGTACTATCTCGGGATGCCGGTGCAACTGGTCCTTCCCCCAGAGGTTGTCGCTATGCGCGCCCACGAGTATGTAAGTCCCAGAATCAACTACGCTGGAGGGGATCGTGACTGAGACCACCTCACCCGGGGCGGCGTAGGTCCCGGTTGTCATCCTCACGTGGGCCCTAGCTGATGAGTAGCCGAAGTTCGAGGGCAGACCGCTCTGGTTGCCATCCACTGACACGGTTCGAACGACCCTGCTGGCGTTGCTGGGGACTTCTCCGGGGAACTCCTGATGGCTGGGGTGGGATGGCAGTTGGTCGGCTGGCAGACCTTGCGTCAGTGCCGTCTCGACCCTGAGTAGGGCGTCTGCGACTGGGTCCTCCCCGAGGTCGTATCCCACGTCCTCCCAGAGGGTTCCGTACTCGATGACCGTCCATCCCGTCTGGTTCACAACCTCCCTTAGGGGTGCCCAGAAGTCATCGAAGTCGAGGGAGACCACGCTTGTGCATATGGAAAGTGTCGAATCGGCTATTGCAGCCTCTTCATTTGACAGTGTATAGCCCTCGATGCGATCCTCCCTGATTGCCTCGATGGCAGCCCTGGGGCGTGTTAGTTCGTGGGGGACCTGGCTCATGTCAACCTCGTTGTACCCCCAAGCGCTGGAGACGAAGAGGCCCGTCTCCTTGGCTATCTTGTTGGCCGGGTAGTTGTGGGCCAAGTCAGTGTTGGAGTATGACCAGTACCAAGCATGACCCCCCATAATCACGCCACCCCCATCTAGGAGGAAGGAGACTATGTTCTGGTTGTCGTCGTCGTCATGGCCGTTCCAGAACTCATCGAGCAAGCAGTCCAGACCGGACAGGTTATCGGGGGAGACCGAGGTCTGCACTGTGTGACCTTGCGACTCCAAGTCGTCTTGGAATCCATCGAAACCGGCACCATAGGCAAGGCCGACGACTGCATTGGCCCCACAAGCCCACTCGACCGCCCTGAGTGAGAAGGCGGTCTCTTCGACCCCACCGCTCCCGTATACCCAGCTCTCGTGCCCATAACCAAGGATTCGCCCCTTGCCTGCGTGACTTGCGGATATCACTGGTATTTCAGAGGTGTATCCACCCTCTGCGAAAGCCACGGGGAAGGACCACTCGCCTATGGGAAGAATGGGAGACGGCCACCCCCCCCAGCTGGTCTGCCCCATCCCCCGGAGCAGGTATTCCTGGTCTGCGGCGATGTCGTGGACTGCCATCCAAATGATGCTGGAGGAGCTCCCTCCGGTGTTGTTTGCCCATAGTGTGTACTCCGACCAGCCGGTCCGCTGATCTGGGGTTCCGGAGATAGTCCCGGAATCCGAAATGGATAGTCCGGAGGGAAGAGGTGGTTCGACCTCCCAGCTGTCTATGGAGGGGCCCGAGTATTGGGGCTGGATGGACGTGCTCTCGTTTGAGGGGAGTGCGAACTCGTCGTCGGGCCATGTCACGGCCTGGGGAGGGAGGTTGATGATGTGGAAAGATACCTGTGCCGAGTCGCCCCCCGCTGAGTTGTTCGCCCATATCGTGTGGTAGGATGTTTCCTGCAACTCGGTCGCAACGCCCGAAATCACGCCATTCTCCTGGCTAAGTGAGAATCCAGCCGGGAGTGGTGGCGTGGCCATCCAGATTGTTGGGGTCCCACCCCCCCAAGAGGGCGTCACTGAGCCGATTTCATCCCCAATTGAGAGGTTGAAAGTGACTTGCTCGTATTCGAGTTCCCAGACTGGCAGGTCGATAACCTCGATGTAAATGGTGGACTGTGCCATCCCGCCCGAGTTCTCGGCGGTAATCGTGTATCCGGTGGCTTCCTGCAGAACGTCAGGGGAACCCGAGATTACGCCTGACCCACTTAGCGAGAGGCCAGCTGTAAGGTCCGGGGTTATCTGCCAGGACGTGGCCTGTCCCCCATTGATGCTGGGAGATATCGATATCGGCTGACCTAGTGAGAACGTGAAGTGAGACGCCCCGTAATCGATTGACTCGGGTGATGGATGTGTGGTTATTATCCTAAGAGTGGAAGAGGTCTCGCCTGCGCTATTTGATGCGGTTATGGTGTGGTTGCTATCACCGACATGGGAGGGAGCGCCGGAGACGGAGCCGTCAGCGCCCAAAGTCATACCCATTGGAAGAGGTGGGTCGCAGGACCATCTTTCGGGAGTTCCGCCGATGAAAGACGGGGTTTCCAAGTGACATGTCTCACCTCTAGTGCAGAAGAGTTCCTCGGCCTGTAGTTCTATGGAAATTATCTCAGGGGGGAGGACTGTGATTTGCAGTCTGAATGATGACACGCCCATCGCATTGGATGCGATGATCGTGTATGACTTGGAGGATGACTCCTGGACGGGAGTTCCCGAAATCACCCCCGAATCTGGGTCGAGTGCGATACCATCTGGGAGTGGCGGATTAACTGCCCAAGAACTAGGTGCGTCTCCGAGGAAGCTGGGGGTCATCTGCTGGATCTCCACCCCTATCTCGAGTGTTGCCTCGGGCTCCCCGAAGTCGAGCATCTCCGGTCTCATCATGGTTCTGCAGAGCTCCCCGGTGAAGACCTGCTTTGGTGAGCAGTCTTCCTCGGTGATGAAGAACTCGAAGCATCCGTCTGCTGTTGGATTGCTTGCGCAGTCTGGTTCTGCTGGAATTTCAACTTCGCTTTCCGTAGAAGAAGCACACCCGGGAAGGAGGAGGAGAAGTGAAATCGTCACGGCGAGGATGTGTTGTCTATGCACGTACCGGACAGGGGGTGCCATCTGAATATCTTGTGCATCCCTCAAAGGCCCGGATAGGCCGGACCGGGCTCGAAGCAGTACTGTACTGTCTGGAACTCGGACTTGAAATCCCTGACATCGCCCTTTACTGATGATGGGTCCTCGCCCTCGAGCAAGGCCCTGGCGAAGAAGCGGGCGACGTCCTGCATTTCGTCGGCCCCCATCCCTACCCTCGTCAGTTCGGGGGTGCCCAGCCTGAGGCCGCTTGGAGTCATTGCTTTGGTGTCCCCGGGTAGCATGTTCATGTTCGTTATTATCCCGGCCTCCTCTAGGGTGGCAGCTGCTTCCCTGCCTGCTCCGGAGTCGATATCCCCGTGCCTGGTCACCACTTGGTGGCTAGCTGTGAATCCCCTCTCCTCTGCAATGACGTCGAATCCTTCCGAGGAAAGAGCAGCGCCGAGTGCCCGGGCGTTGGCGACTATGTCTTCGGCGTATGAGTGCCCGAACTCCTCGAACTCCGAGAGGGCTATCGTCTTTCCAGCTACGTGGTGCAGGTGGTATGATGAGCAGACCCCTGGGAATATTCCGCTGTTTAGCCTCCGATGCAGCTTCTCGTCCTCCGAGTCTGATAGCACGAACCCGCCTTGCGGGCCGGGGAAAGTCTTGTGGCTGCTCCCGGTCATCACGTCAGCACCCTCCCTCAGAGGGTCCTGGAACTGCCCGCCAGCGACAAGTCCCATGACGTGGGCAGCATCGTACATCACTGTGGCACCTACCTCATGAGCGGCCTGGGACAACTCCTCCAGCGGTGTTGGGAAGAGGAATACCGATTGTCCGAAAAGTGCGATTTTCGGCTCCTCCTTGCGAATCAGCGAGGCCGCGGCATCGATGTCTGGCTCCATCCTCTCCTCGTCCCATGGGTATGTGACCAGATCAAGCCCCCTGAGGCCAACAGCCCCCATCCTCGCATGGGATATGTGCCCCCCATCAGCTGTGGAAACGGCTGTTATCTTGTCGCCCGGCTTGGCCAGGGACTTCAGCGAACCTATGTTGGAGTTTGTGCCCGAGGTCGACTGTATGTTCGCGAACCGGCAGTTGAAGACCCTCTTGGCGCTATCTATCCCTATCTCCTCGATCGTATCGAAGTCATCGCACCCCTGGTAGTACCTCTTCCGAGGGAGTCCCTCTGCATATCGTCCATGGAGGTCGGAGTCGCATGCCCTCCTGACCATCGGGCTGAGGATGTTCTCGCTTGCTATCATCGGTAGGCTGTCTCGGTAGTGCCTTCCTGATGCCGCTATTGCATCTACTACATTGTCGGCTGTCTGCCTGTTGCTCATGGTGCGTATGAGGGGGGGGAAGCAAATGAGGGTTGGGAGTGTGAGATGGCGCCGACAGCAGGACTCGAACCTGCGACCTGTGGATTAACAGTCCACCGCTCCACCAACTAAGCTATGTCGGCCTGACTCGGGGCAGGGCACCTCATTCATCAAAG
>MPLT02349604.1_pt1 | contig 24166 bp, 19 predicted proteins | sample 1617391 | NCBI WGS metagenome assembly MPLT02 (sample SAMN05944800, study PRJNA350692) | marine metagenome | biome: marine; feature: ODZ; material: water; isolation source: 70 m water sample filtered on 0.2 um supor filter | place: Pacific Ocean | collected 2012-04-08 | depth 70m m
ACACCATATTGACGAGTTAGATAGGGGCGAAGCTCAAGGAGGTGAAGTTGACCTCGAACTCACAGACATTGAATCAAATTCTTCTAGCGGGAATGAGGAATATGAAGACTTTTTCCAGCAGATAATTGGGACGGGCACAAGACAATCGAATACTGTGTCAACAGGTTCACATGCGTTGCCGAATATAGTACGATCTTACGGCACCAAAGTTGCGGAGAAAGTGGATAAATCACAACGAAAGGCATTGACAGATGCACAGTTCAATGCAGTGTTACATACGTATGATGATAGTTCCCTACTGGACGTTCCTGCACACAGTAACAAAGTCGACATACTGGCTGCTCTGAATAGTTTAAATTTATTGAATGAAACCCAGTGTGATGCAGTATCGATAGAACGCACTCTGCCAGAACTTGATCAAATGAAAATACAGCAGGGACACACAAGAACAAGAGAGGCAAACGGTACTTGTGTGGACAATATACGATCCAAGTTGGACTGCGAGACCGTTGTTAGTTCGTACTCCATCTCTGAACATTGTCCTAGGTTATTACCGCTCAAAGAATCGCGCGCAAAACGCATTCCATCCACTTCGACAACTGCGATGCTTGAAAGTTCAAGTGCAGTGCTGGCCACATGTCAAGGTGGCCAGAATATCTCAAGAAAAGATGAAGGTTCTTGGAGACAGAACACTAGGAGAAAAGGCGAAACTCGCGAAGAGAAAAAGTCGAGAAAAGCCGCGGTCAAACTGGGTCGTCAGGAGGCACGGCAGCACAAAAAGCTCTTAAAGCATGCATTCAAAGAAGCAAGTCTTTCAGTACACTTGCATGCCAGTTCCAATGTTTCAACAACGAGTTTTAATTAATGTACTTGACGCACTGATATTGTAGTTGGCACATTTACGAAAATTATAAACCAAAGAACTCCAGTCCTATCACTTGCGTTGCAAGTAACTTTTTGCTCCAGTGAGCGGTAAGAGTAACATCACCCCAGTTGTACACGCAAGGAGAAGTGCAGTGAAAAAGGCGTCCCATCCGTACTGTTGCACGAGAAGTGACAGAGGAATACCGGCATTTGCAGCACCAAGATAAGCTACCCAACCGAGAAAGCCTTCGCTTGCACCGACAGAACGTCGGCCAACGATCTCTGCACCACAAAGGCCTATTAACATCTGTGGACCATAAAGGAAAAAACCAATAAGGAATACGATGATCGCTTGTAGACTTGCAAGACCGGCTGGTACCGCTTTGAAGGCCATTAGCATCATGGCAACACCAAAAAGATAGCCGATGACTATTTGGATTCGTTTACCAACTGCACCGCCTGTTCCACGAGCGATGTACCAGTCACTGAGTTTCCCAGCAATCAGGCTACCGACTAATCCACCGAGCTCAAGACCTGACACACGAACTGCAGCCGCGCCAGCGTCGATCACCCCTTTCTCCTTGATTAAGTAGAAGATAGACCACGAAGTGATACCCTGTCGCACAACGTATACACAGAAATAAGTAAATGCAAGACCCCAAATGAAGGGGTTTGAGAGTACATTATGTAGTAAATTCTCTATAAGACTCGGTTTAGCATCTTCTACATCATCTGTTTGTTTCACTGCGCTCGTAGTTTCCAGTTCCACAGGCGGGAAGCCGCGATCTTCAGGTGCATCGCGAAGGGTAGTCACAATCACAGTACCTACAAGAACCGCTATCGTACCAGGAGCCCACAGCCCCCAACTCCAACCGAATGTGCGAGCGGCAGTTCCTGCCAAAATTGGCGCCGCGAAGCCCCCAAGATTATGTGCTATATTCCACATACCCCAGTACGTTCCACGCTCCTTGGCAGCAAACCAAGAAGTCAATATTTTTGCACAACTTGGTGCCCCAAAGCCTTGCAATATTCCATTCATGGCCCACAATGCGCAAAAGAGAGGTAAAGAAGCGCTCAATCCAAATAAGATATTCACAACGCCCGTCGCAATGAGTCCTCCACCAAGCATAACAGCTGGCGAAAGCATGTCACCAACAACTCCGCTTACAAACTTGCTACAGCCATAACACAAAGGGAATATGGAGGTAATGACTCCAATCGATGTTATATCGAGGCCAAGACTCGGCGTCGCCACCATCGCTGGCGCAGTAAAAGTTAGACTATTCCGCGTAAGGTAATAACAAGAATAGCCAAGTAGGATACTTATGAAAACTCCAAAGCGGACTCGAAGAAATTCTTGCCCATGACCCGTTTTCGACTCAGTTTCAGCTAGGTTTGCACCGTTCGCACAAGCCATGACGTGTGGAGCCTGTTTTCGACTCTTTGATGTATCAGAGGTACCGCATTCTCTGCGCTCACGCGAAAATTTTCGAAAACTTTTGGCCCCACAAATAGTGTGCGAATTTGTACCACGTATGGGCAACGAGAACCTCCGGCACACAGCCCGAGTTTGAAGTCTCGGGTGACCTCCCGGAGAGAAGTAGAAGCTTGAGCATTGCACAAGTCGCGCCATCTCACCGCACGCCTTTCCGTGCGATTTCTGACGTGTGCCACACGCGCAGTTCGCACGCGATATTGACCATAACTACGACTTTAATGGCAAAGTTATTGTCATTGGACACTCAGATATGCTCATACCTAAGGAATCTTAGTCCAATGACAATATGAGAATCTAGATTGTCTAGGTCTTATAAAACTCTATTATCGGAATCTCCTATTATGCTAGGGTCCAATATTCAAGGTATGGTGGTATTAATAGAGAACCTTATCAGGATGAGTTAGGAGTTGGCTTTAGCATTTGTGACGCATAAGAAAACGACACATCTAATCTCGGTAGAGACCATCTACGTGTTAGGCGAACTTAGGAAAACTGGGCCCCGTACTCACAACCTTACCCACGTTTTTTAGATAACTCTGTCATAAATTTAGTTAACTACGTTAACCTTAGTCGGCCTAAAATGATTATTAGGCCCACTTGCCGAAATAAACGAAGCGGGAAGGCGAGTGTTCGCAGTCGTCGAAACTATCGACTCGGCGCTTACATGCCGCAGTCGACGCACGCGAGATAACACTTGCACATAAACCTAGAGCTCACCAGTAAAACTTCCATACATATCCATACGGTTTTACACACAGCTGTGAGTTCTAGGCGATGGAAGGCGTTTTCACACGTTCACTTCACCTGCAACTTATAGCGAAGGTGAGTTAAAACGCGCGCAAGTTCCACCATTTCAAACAAAATTAGATATGTGGGACGAATGACATCGTGAAAGGGACCACTTCAGAGATTTTCTCGCAAGTTTTAGCGACGTAAGTATTCCACTAATTCTGGGACAAGTGAGTCTAATAGCACCGATAGCTACTTGCAAGAAATTGCCATCGCGGCAAAGAACAGTGCAAGTGTTGGAGTGAGCATTAAAGATATTTTTTCTTAGTTTCGCCATAATTTGGAAGTTATTAGGGTCGCACGATTGTGAATGCTGCAGACGTACTGGCCACCTTCGGTGACGCTTGTGAGCTGTTAGAATATTTTGAGAAGACAACCAAGAGGCAGCAAACAATTATTGACAAACCTTCTAGTACATTTACACGCAAGAGGCCACGGGTAAGTACATTATTACGAAACAAGGAATCAGAACTTAATCAGAACTTGTGCGAAGTTGCGCCCAACACTTGCAGTAGCTGGTATCGAGTACCCTGGATACCTGCCAGCTTTCCTGCCAGTTTTACCGAGGAAGGAAGAATTCTGTACAGAAAAAGAGCTTCCTCAGTTTCGAGTAAGAAGTCTACATTTATCTAACGAATTACTAAACTAAAGGTGCCAGTGTAAGAGCGAAACGGACGCACAGAATCAATCGTCGCCATTGTATAACAGTCTGAAACGGCAAGAAATAGAGACGTTTGACCCCTTCGTCAAGCGAACTATATTGTAGGTGATTTTACTCTCAATGCCGCAATTCTCACCTTTTAAACAGATCAACTGATGAAGCTCATCCTCCAACTCAGTCTTTGAGAGTTTCACAAAAGGAACAGGGAATTACCATCAAAGCGAGCACTTTGGTATATGGTTCTGTACCTGTGTTGGACAACTCTTGATTTTTTTTGCTTGAATGTTCGACTTCAGCAATTTAAGAGATGCAGTGAAAACTTCGTACTGTAGTGATATATCGTAAAAAGGACACAGAATCCTCATAGGCAACAACACTTTGCACTCTTTTAGGGTACAGATGCGGCTTTTCCGTAGTACAGTAGATATTGTGCATAATAAATGAAACAGCATTGTTCTTCGTCGAGACACACGGTGTCACCAAACATTAAACGTCAGCGCCATTCAGCGCCACGAACGCACAAAGTGTTGCAACTAACGACAGTCTTTGGAGACTTGCCATGAAGTCACTTTCCTCTTTTACAGGACGATATCTTCGTCCACGTTGGAAAAGAGGATCCTCGTTCATCTTCCGCGCGAGGACTTGTCTCCGCGTCCACTCATTTGACTCGGCTGATCACGTGAGCGGAGAGCGTTTCCTTGTTGCTAAACCCATAGATAATGCTGTCTTCAAGCCTTACGGTCAGGTGAGACAAAATCACGCGTCGCTATTTCTATCTATCTCTTAGATGGACACTTAAGATTCTAAGCTGGGAAGAAGATGGTAAGCCTTATGGTGCACAGGTAAGCTAAGAGGCAACGTTGGAAGTGACTTGAGAAGTCAAGCTAGGACTTGTCGCTGCAAATTTGTGATGGGACTCCTCGATTGTACATATTTCGATCACGGAATCGTGGCCTGAGTTTCAGTGAAATAACATATCATGAAAAAGTCTCACAGTGTCTAATGAGTACGAGCAATAAGCTTTGGTAAGACATGTAGCATTGCGCACTGTGAAACTCACGTGAGTGGCAGGTATCTTGCTGTAGCAAAACCAACCTTCTCTCTGGAGCAATTTCCGACAGCTGAAGACATTGAAGTTTTCCAAATCGAAGGTTGAGACTCACGCTGTGGACCTCTGTGGGTATTCTAAGTCGTTCTAGGTGACACAGTAGTTAAAATGGAACCTGGAGTTTGGCATGCTGGACCCATGTTTATCGTAAGTTCTTCAGCCTCACTGAAACTTTCGTCACACGTCAAGCAGGATGCGAATTACATGGATTTCTTGAGTTTAGAGCTCAGTGATACAAACATTGTAGACCATAACACACACGTTTACACTAGAGAAGGGATCACATTCTCTGTTCAGTTCGAATGAAGGTGATACAAAAAATACATGTTACAAAATTTTCATCTCAAGTCTGGCGAAGATTGTAAAGGAGCACTCTACCGCGCACATTTCCTAACGCTAAATGTGTACTTAGAGGATGGAAGTCTCCCGATAGAACATAATGCAAAGGTGTTGCCTTTGTTGGCCATGTTGACAGTGTATGATGAGTCACAGTGTCAACAATTCTAACACCATCTGTTTGTAAAGTTGATTTGATAGAAAATGTAATAGCCAAAACATATACCCTTTAACTGACTCGAGGACGTTAACAAAAGAGCACCAGTACTGTCAAAACGCAAGCTATCAATCTTCGTCTTTAAACTCCGCACCACCTATCACACAAAAATGCCCGTAAGTTGACATCATCACATAATTCGTAACCATCCACCTTAACGGGAGAGAGCACATCATCTTTACAACTCGAATTCCTTTGATCATTCAGTAGCATGCAAGATGGGTATTGAAATTCGTACCAGCCAGTCTGAAGGCCAACAAGCCCAGACGCTGTTCCAACCGCCAGGAGTCCTGTATCACATATTTATTTCGTACTTGTAATTTTACAGCACAAGGACGCACCTTTCGCGTCACAAAAAGCAAGGGTAGTTGCATCATAAAATGCAGTTTCTTTGACTTTTTGCTTACATCTGTTCATTCGTAAGTCCCTGAAAAAGATTGTAAACATACGTAGCTTGAAACATGAAGTGAGTATACCAGACATGAACCGTGCCTTCGTTGTTTACTGTCATCAAATCGCGCTCGCACGCGCCAAAAGTTGCGCCGCTGATATGCCCTTCAGCCGTCAATGTGGCCAACTTTGTGCGTGAACTCAGTGACATGACAGCAATACTTCCTTGTTCTCCTGGCACACAAGCCATTGTGGGTGTTGTGTTCTGGTGGATCTATATTCAATAGTAGTCAGGCCTTAGCTACAATTTTTATGATGACAACGAACCACGAAAGACGATGGCCGCCAATTCCCATGCAGTTGAATTTTTTCGGTTGTATTCGTTTCAATATCACTCAAGTAAAGCGAATGTGACCCAGCAAGCAGAATCTGTTCGTGATTGTTTGTGGTGTGGCTTTGTAGATGAAAATAAGCGTACCTGCCCGTAATCTCTTCCCAAAAATCCCGCGCGATATATTGGAACTCCCTAATAATAACAAGGTCATGAAATATGTCTTAGATGTCATGTGAATCTACCTCGACAAAAAGGGAGTGTCTGAAGTTATAGCTGTCACTATTAGCTTGTTTCGCAAATATTCTAACGTGTGCATCAAGTCCAGCCGTTAGTACAAGCTGCAACGCTTACAGTAAACCATAATGTCATTTCCGTGATGGTGATGATAAACGTACCCTCCCTGTCGCATCAAATTCTGTACTATTGATAGAACTATCACTTGGGCAAGTTGTGTTCACGTCTCGCAACCGTCTAAAGGATAGCTCACTCTTACGCATCGATTTTTCCCCATTTACGTGCAGTGATCGATCTTCGTTGGATTGGATATGAGTTGAACTTCGGCTGCTCGACCATTTTGGTCTACAAAAGACGTTTTACCTCCGAAAAAGTGACTAGTGAGTGACTTACCTTTTCCGCACTCTGTCTCCGTTTTCTTCTAAAGAATCGTCAGTCGCACCAAGAAAACTCTGCTTGGGGGACAGCATTTTCTCCGTACGTGCCTTCCGTGGAGTTGTGATTTTCGACGCACGCTCACGCACTCGTTGCGGTTCCGCGCCGTCGGCACTGTCTGGTGGGTTGTCGTGATCAAGCCGCCGTTGGTAGGTGCGAAAATAAGAACTGCTAGAAAGTTTCCTTCTAAAATATGAAACATAAAACTACCAGTACTCGTACTATCGTACGATAGTACTGTACGAGTACTAGTACTAGTACTCGTAGAGTACTTTTTGATGAGATGAACTATGATCGATGTTCTTTGGGACGCCGACGTAACTAGCACTCCTGTTTTTCGAAGATCGCGCGCTTACAAGTCACCCGATCCATGGGTTTGGTCGAATTTCACGCTGAAACATGCCGCTTGAAGCCGCTTGCTGATCCATCCGCAGTCGCGCGGTCATTAGACGCGAATCTCGGGTCAAACGACTGGTCGAGTAACTGTGAAGGGCTACTTCAACTACGTGCACTCGTCACTCACCACCAGGAAGAAGTGAACCAAGTAATTTTCGAGAAATGGGTGTTCCTCGTTATTCGATGTTTATCGAGCCTTCGCAGTGCTGTTGTAAGGGCTGCCTTATTATGTGTCACAGACCTTGTTAACACTTGTGGTGAGTTAGTTGGTCCTTTTGTCACCAGTGAAAAGTCATCTTTGTACTACACTCTACTCGAGAAAAGTTCGTTTGAAAAAGCTTTTGTGATGGAACAGGCTCGTGGTGCCTTACAGCAATTGGTTCAAGTGCTTCCTGCTGGCCATGTCATCGCTTGTGCTTTACCACTTGTCAAGCACAATAGACCACAGTTCAGAGCACAAGTTGCATCGTCGCTGCTCTGTACCCTCGAAAGGGCTGATTCTTCGGAGCTCATGGTAACTTGATATTTATTTCCCATCTTGAATCTAATTTCGTCGCAGAATATTCTATCATGCGAGCGAGAGTTTATTTCATCCATTTTCATGCTGGTAAGTACCCTGACTTCAGTCAGATTCAACTCCCGTAAATGACCGCACTCAAGGCAAACGATGCTAATCAGGAAGCACGACAGTACGGTAGAAGAGTTGTGCATCGAATTCGGGATCTATTCCTACAAACTGAACCTATGAAGCAGTGGGTTGAGCTCCTAGAATCAGAGCTTGATGGAACTCTACATATTCTCACAATGAAGTGGCAGGAAGATGTAAAGCGTGCCACATATCGTAATTGAGTGACATCATGGACGTGATTGCTTTTTGCAAGCTCTTGTAAAAGCAGCTTTCACTTTGCTACAAAGTACACCCGCTGTACTTTGAAATATGGGTCCTTTTCCACTGAAACGCGTCAAGTCATGAAGAGTATCCCAGTCTTCTCTAGTAAGGCCATACTTATTCATGAACGAGACAATATCGTCTATACCAGCAAGTTCCCGCCCCCCTTTGGTGAGAAATGTCATCTCGCGTAAAGTTTTAGTTCGCACCAAAGGGAAGTAGTCAAGCCTAATTTGTCTGGTGGTTGGTGCACAGGGCGCATTAGACAAAAAATGACTTGATAGCTCGTGGCACAGCCTGTGGGCCTTGTTTTTACTGGATAGTTTGCCAAGCACTGATGGGAATCTATTGAAATTTCGTTCGGATGGCGAGCTTGATAAAACTTCTCTCTTACCCGAAACTATTGATGCTGGTAAGATAGAACCTGAAATAGTGGACACAGGCAATAACGCCCATTTCTGTTCAGAATACACCGCCTTGCCAGTAACTTCCGCATCTGATATCCGACAAGCAGCAGTAGACAATAACTTAAGCCTCGAATAATCTGTGTTAGCCATTCTTGGACGCATATTCAAATAATTTTCGTGTACAAATAATGATATGAGGTCAGCATCTGACAGAGCACACTGCTCTCTAATTTGCACAGTATTTCCAGCCTTTGCCACTCCTGCGAAAATTCTGTCAGCATTTGCGAAAGGGTTTCCGGGAACATCTTTGACCGGTCGTTGGAACAATTGATTCGTGCTTGAGTTGAGTTCAAGAAGTTGTAACTGATTTAGCAAAAGGCGTAGATCGCCTTCACATGTTTCCACTAGTGATGTCAACGTTTCGTCTGTGATCTGCATATGTTCCTTTCGTGCAATCTCACTAACGTACTTGACAAGCTGTGGACGCATTGGTCGATGAAAAGTGCAATCTTCGCAGTGGGGTAAAAGACTCTTCAGCTTAGTTGAGTATCTGTCATTGCAGATACAGATAATAGGAATTTTCGTTATCTTTATCAGACTTATTAGTTCCGCAACGCCGCCTCGATCACCGCTACTCATACCATCGACCTCATCCATGATGAGAACACTTGGCTTGATTTCATCAGCAAACCCGATAGTAGAGTTTGTAATCAGCTCCCTGACCATACTGTTGAGATTTCCGTTCACACCTTCACTTATTGAGGAGCTCGATTTATTCCTTGAGTCACTGGCGTTCACTTCGAAACATTTGTATCCGAGTTGTGTGCTAACAAGTCTTGCTGATGTAGTTTTCCCCACACCTGGTGGTCCGCTAAGTAAGATCGCCTTTGTCACTCGCACACGCTTGCCCTGCACTGAGCTTTGCCAGTTTAACAGCCAGTCTTTAAGTGCCTTGATTTTAGCCGCGTTTCCTACCATATGTGTGACGTCATTTGGACTGTATTTGTCAACCCAAAGTGTCCGGTCATATCCTGTGCGCGAACGCCCGGCTTCGCCACACTTCGGTCGCTTTGACGGTAGTACCGTGGTAAATGAGAAAGCATCTGTGTGCTTTCTCGAGCTCATACAGATCGGTGCCCGTATGCAGAAATGAAAACGTTTAAGGGATCAGTGTACCTGTGATCGAGCTAGCTCAACGATCGAAACCTCCTCCTTGGTATAGCGTGCACGGACTTGAGGTAACTAACTTGGTAGTTCTCTTGCTTCCGAAGTCGGCAAGACAATAAGAAACAAAAGCCGTATCTATATTTTCATTTCAAACTTGCTTTCAAAAAAAGGAGGCAGGACCGGCTACTTCTCAAATGTGGACTCCAATCGACCGTTAAACTCGCTGTGAACTAAAAAGGAATGGTACACAATATGATGTTACACTCGTCATGTTTTGTGACCGCTTGCTTCTATGCTCTAATCAATACGTTGTGCTGCGAGGCATTCAAATTTCTGCAGCCGTTCACTCCTGAACTTTGCATATATCACGTACATGAACTACCAAATTCATGCCATCGTCCGTCACAAGTGTAGCCTAAACACACATTAAGATTGCAACAATATAGTACTGCAATCCTTACCCGTGCAATGTGTGTTTCAACACCCAGTAGTCGTGCTTGCCTACCTCGGAGGTGGCCTTTCGTTATGAGAACTGTTGATCTCAGTTTCTATGCCTCGATGATTACTCGCTTGAATAATAAAAATATCACGTACTGGTATCACCGGCTCTAAATCTGCTTGCTTGACATCAAATATTCCATTAGTGAAGCTCACATTTGCCACACAGTGTGCCTTGACGGCCAGGATGACCCCTTTGCCGAGTTCCTTTTTGTGCTTCACGACAAGGCCTGGTAAGACCCACACACCATCTCTTTGGATCGAATTCCATTTGTTTATGACTGGGCCATCCAATTCCTGAAGCGATCGTGGCCGTTGCTGTTGCGCGTTAAGGTGTTTACTCTTACTTTCAGCTTTCTACATGTTACAGTTAACAAGTCCTGGAAACTAGGATCATATTTGGTCACCTGGAGGTCAAAACTTCCGATAGCCTCCTTCATTTCTGTCGGAAAATGCACGTTTTTACCCGGCACATTTCCTTCACATCGCGAAGCTTGTAATGTGATAATCTGTATTCACGGCTGAGTTCCCGTTCGAAACATGGATATGTATGTCTCACCTTCTCTATCTCTCTCTCATCAGTGTTTTCCCGAGCTCGCTTGTATTTCATATGTTGTCGAACGGTATCTTCTTTCTCAGTAGGCTGATACAAAACGAACCAACCTTTCGCGGTCTCTTCGATGGTACAGTCTGGTCTACTCCCCAAGTGCTTAATAAACTCAGTGAGAGTGGTCCATTTCGTCGCTAAATTTTGTTGTTAAAAAACAGCTGTGAATTCATGAAATTGTATACCGTTCATGTGAACGTGTGATTTGTGCGATATCAACTCATTATACACTTTTGTCGCTTCTACCCGCGCACGTCGATGCCTACGAGAAATGTGAGCACACACGACAAGACACTACTTCTAGCTTACGTCAACTGCAGGTGTTTCAAAAAGTTTTGCTCAAACGTCTCGGAATACTGGTCGATGGCCCGCTTCGGATTTTCACCAAAAAGTTGCACTCGACGTAAATGACCGTCCGACGCACAATGACACTTGAAACCATTTTCATCGCGACACTGCTTTTCGCACAGTTGACAATACCAACGAAGCTTCTGTAGACCTTTCGACTTCAACTGTTTTGCCGCTACTCTACTAGCGGATTGATGAGACATAACTTTGAACTGCGAAGTGCAAGTTATCTCATCCACGTGTCACTAGTATCTGATCTAGTGCACGCAGCGACGCAAATCTAAGAACTCAAACTCAAGCGTGTTGGCGAGATGGCCGTTCCTATGTTGGTTTTGCTCGCCACATCGGCACGGCCTCCACTCACCTTAATAAGTTCTTGGATAGAAATATACAATGCAAAATATTGCACTTCGAAAACTTAGGCTGGATGGGAGATCTTTGTTACCATGGACACTACTACATACTATCGTAATATGGTACTTACATTTTCGCGGCTCCGTTCTACACCCATATTCATTGACCATACTAAGTATCGTTTACCTCCATCATTACTTTAAGAAGGCACAGTATGTGTACACTAACTATCATAGCCTGTAGAGTCATCGCGCCAGCTGAACTTGCGGCGGGGCACGCAAACAAGCACCTCATACCTTCACGTCCAAGTCCCGAGAACTGGAGCTATGTCGAAAGGAATTTCAGTCGGTCTTTCCAAAGGTCACGTCGTGACAAAGCGTGCTCTCGCACCACGCCCTGGGTCTCGCAAAGGGGTAAGTTTGTCGCACCTCTTTGCACTGTCGTCTTAACATCTTACCTTCATAGCGTTGCGGCAAGCGGGTTGGAATGATCCGCGAACTCGTTCGAGAAGTAGCTGGATCTGCACCGTACGAAAAACGATTGATCGAGCTTCTCAAGAACGGCCGTGACAAGCGTGCCCTGAAACTTGCGAAGAGAAAGGTGAGTGTCCTACCTTCTAGGGTTTTCTTGTAAGCCTCCGGTCGTTGCACGTTTTTTCCTTTCAACAAGTTCGGCGCTCAGCTGGATGAGGAGACCCGCGACGGAAAGACAAAATAGTACTAACATTTCTTGCGTTCGCACCAAATGCAGCTCGGGACGCACTTGCGCGGTAAAAAGAAGAGGGAAGAGATGGGTAACCTCATGCGAAAGTCTAGTCGGAAGACTGCTGCTGCTGCTGCTGAGGGCAAGTAGTGACTGCACTAGGATCTCAACTATAGTCGAGCCAGTTGTTATTACAAACGAGCGGTTCTAAGAGCAATACTATTTTTCAATCGTAAGCAAACCTTGTCCTAACGTAGTAAGCTCCTTGAAATCTCTTTCGCATTGGCGAAGGCTTGCGAGAGTGGGTGGTCGGCACTACCTACTTCCGTTGCGTCCTCAAGCATTGATACCCTATTACATATCACATCGGGATCTGTTTCGAGGATGAAACCGTCATCAATGAGTTCGTCAAGAACTGTCATGCATTCGTCAAAATGTTCCAGTAACGTGTTCTTTTCCATTGTTCCATTTGTAAGTGACATCAAGGCGCCATACAATGCTTGCAAAACAGCTGCAACAATTACTTCGTTCTCACACTGGGGTGCAACAACATAGACACGAAAATCTATTGCGCTACGGAAAACAACCAAACTGTCTTCAAGGACTAAAATATCAAGATCTTGGCCACTTGTTGAGTCAGTTTTATTGAATACAGTTCGTTCAAAGGCAAGTTGTTCTTGAGTACTACTTCTGTATCAAGATTTTGTGAGCTCTGATTTGATTGACAAACATAACACCGTACCTTGTGGAGTTGTAGTACTTCGCAGTAATTCTCTTGCCGTCATCGTCGAGGATGATTACACCGTTGATGGTTGGAATATTTGCTGGTCTCATCGTCGGGGAATATATTCGTTGCACAATATCAAGCTACGCTACGGTCACGTCCAAGAAACGGTGTATGAGCGTTGAAGTACTGTTAGCTGATATCGGAATAACCTCTTAAATATTTGTTCACGTCCGATCTAGACTGAAGATTGCACGCGTCCTCGTTCTCACCCTTATCCGACCACCTGCACGAATACGACGCGCGAACACCTGTGCGGGCCGAACCATTTTTTCCGACCACGGACCCGGCATAGGTGCGAAATACTACTATCCTCCAGCCGTTGGAAAACGTAATAAACAACTCGTGATAACCCAGTGATTACCCGATGATGTTGTGTAGCCCCGCGTTCGAAAGCACTCGTTAAATGCTGTCTAATGGTTGCATTTGCGCTATTCTTTTTTCCACAAATTTCGCCGGAAACTGCAGTTGAAAATTTTCCTCATGGATCAAAATGATAGAAAATGCATAAAAAAATTGCAAAGTTGGACCGTGATTTTCATAAGTTTTTAGCGCTCTTAGGGTTAACGACTCAACACTACGGCCATCGCCATCGATCGAAGATGCTGACAAAGCGCGCCCTTCCGCGCGTCAGTGGCGCGCGCGCGGCGCGGCGGCCGACCCGACCGGGCATGGGCGCCGCGCGCGCGAAGTCTCAGCGCGATCGGCCACTTCGCGCGCTAAACCGAGGCACCGGGGCGCCGGGTGTCGGAGATGTGTCGACGCCATCGAATTCAAATCGCAAGCGACGGCGAACGCAAGAGGAGGTACACGGCGCCGTCCGGACGCGACCGGCGAGTGGACGTCTGACGGCGGCACTGAAAACACCTCGTGTGATGACTTCCCGCGCGTTACCGAGTCCGTGCAGGCCTGCGCTCGCCACGGTTGAGCGCGGAAACCGACAACTCACGGACGAAGAGAGGACACAACTCGCGACTGCGGCGCGTTTCGCGCGCCATACTCGGACGTTGAGCATAAAGGAGCTCGCGAGTGTGTGGAAAATTAGTCCAAAATGTCTTTACGCCATCATAAACAGGCAGCGCGAGACAGGAAGCGCAGCTGCGCTCCCGAGACCGGGTCCGCCAAAAGTGTTGACAGATGCCGACGAGTCGGTGCTTGCTCGGTTGTCTGAGGAGCTAGATGGAAACTACACGTGGGATGAAATAACGAAACGTTTCAACGAGGAAACAGGGAAAGGGGTATGTAAAATGACTGTTTACACATTTTGTAAGAGTAGAGGTTGGCATGAAGTTTGTGTGTGACAAGTACGTACCGTGCTTGGCGTCGAGAGACGTCGAAGCTCGACGAGAGTGGGCAGAGAGACACCTGAATTATGCCTGGTTCGGCTCCAAAAACTTGCGATATCCTCATGTGAAGGACGATTGGAAGGTTGCGTGGATCGATATCGACGAAAAATGGTTTTACATGCGCACACGGAAGAAACGGAAACTCCACAGTGAGCAGGAAAAACCAAGAACAGCCGTGAAGTCCAAGCGTCACATCGACAAGGTCATGGGTCTTTGTGCCGTCGGGCGGCCGCAAGGAGACTTCAACGGTATTGTTGGAATATATCGGTGCGCTGAAATGAAGGAAGCACTGAAAACTAGCAAGTTTCACGCAGTCGGTGACCGGTATGAAGTCGACTGTGAGGTGAACGGCGAAAGGTTTGCGCACATGATTAAGACGCAACTGATACCTGATATTCGGCGAAAACTCCTCGGATACGATTGTGTGTACGTTCAAATGGACGGTGCGAAAGCGCATGTAAAAGCCTGGGATGAAATCGAGGAATTGGCCGCAACTCGCATTCAGATGCACGGCCAGAAGACGCCCATCATCAGGTTTGTCAAACAGCCGGCAAACTCACCCGATACAAATGTTCTGGACCTTTGCTTCTTTCGCTCGCTCGGAAAGCTCGTGTCGAAGAACGAAAGGAAGTTCAAACAAGGGTATCTCGGCAAGCAAGCCTTTTGGAAGCACGTCGTGAAGACTTTCCACGCCTATCACACAAAAAAAGAGACCATGGATAGGTGCTGGAGGTTGAAGAGCGCCGTCATCAAATCGATCCTTGACGCGAATGGGTGGAATGACTACGAGCTTCCGCACGGCTACGACGAATGCAAACCAACCGTTCAAGACAACGAGTATGTGCGATACTCGTCGAGTATGCGCGATACAACCGATCAGTGACAGGTTTCACCCTCGTGCTCTGTAAGGGGACTAGAGGCGGAATCTAGTGGAATGTCCGCACTGGTACGCTAGATTTATCACCGTCAAGAGGATTTCACAAGCAACGATGGAGTGTCATCTCTATGGTTTTCAGACGACCCGTCTGTTAACACTATCAGGTACGATCACAGAAGTATTAGTCTCAATCGATTTCGTAACGAGTAGTAGAAAGGCTTGTACTTCGCGTAGATATTTGACAACATATTCCGTAACGAGTAGTAATCACTGTTATGGAAGTTCGTAGTTTGAAAGTGAGCTTTGGTTCCGAAATTTTCACACACTGGCATCAGTGCCCATGCCCACGTAACTGTAAAAAGTAAACATGGTGTACTGAATATTATTAAATGACTTCCGTATGCGCGAATCGTGATTATGTTGGACCCTGAAATCCGATTCTGAGCTTGTATGGGTGGCTAGAGACGTGAGTGAGTGGTTTTGCGCTTCAGTTCCACTGTTTGCTGCAGAAAACTCATGGAAGTCAAACATTCGCTTTCCTCACATTTTCTTGCGCCTGATCTCGACTTACACACAGCGTTGAGAGCGACAACATCTAAAATCCGCAAATCCTGGAGTGAATAGGTTCAGTGTGTCATGTGTGAGAACGTCGCGCTGAAGAGAGATGAGCAAGCGCATGGGGTGGTGGCTGTGTCACCTGAAACACCCAAGCGTTCACTTTCATTTCTGACAGCTGTCGGGCAGCTAAATTTAGTCGACATGAATGCTTACGGTGAAGATTGGAGTGTCGATGAAAGTAGACGGACCTCTGTTTTCGTCACGTGTTTGATCTTGTTCTGGGTATTTCTAGTCTACCTGGATGAAGCTGTGCTTTTTCGACCAGATTTTGTTTTTTGGTGCAAACTTGTCTTGCAAAATATAGCACTAACTGTTGTGTTCGCAACTTGCGGTTATTGCGTTGTATTTTACGATTTGAACGAAAGCTATAGTCGAAAGCTTTGTCACATGTTCGCATACGCTTTGCCCATCTCTCTGCACTTTGCCTGGCCTAGTCGTAAACCAGGCCTTCCTCAAGTACTTGAGCTCACCTGGGCGTGTTGGTTCCAATTTTTGCCATTTTTGGCGCTAATCAAACCAGTCCGGCGAAAGTATAGTGTACTTATGATAGCATTTCGTTCGATCGATCGGGTAAAAGATCGTCCGTACACCCTGACATGGATGCTTTCTCAAATTTGTGGCAACTATGTCGCTATTCTACTACTCAATTTGTACTTGGTGTCCCAAAACGATGAAAGCCGAATGAAGTTGGCTGTTTTACCCATGATCATAAATGTGTTTGGTGATGGACTAGCCGAACCCATCGGCGTACGTTGGGGAAAGAACAAGTACAAAACGTCAGCCCTTTGGTATGAAGGTTCACTCTGTGCGGGCACGTTTGAAAGAACTTATGAAGGAAGTGCGTGTGTTTACTTGGTCTCTCTGCTTGGGTTGGTGCCATTTCGAAAACAGTTTACTTCGTCACAATTCCTATTCTCCTTAGTCCTATTGCCTATTACCATGACTATCAGTGAGGCATGGGCTCCTCACACATGGGACAATCCCTTCTTGACAGCAGTGTGCGCTCTGTTTTTTGTAGGTGTTTTTGAGCTAGTCCCTTAGCAGAACAACTATATGGGCGTGAGTGAGTAAAGAAATTCTGGCGTAACATCAGATACCTGAAGTTCGTTTGCGTGATGTGTGTATACGTCGTTATTCGAAATGCTTGGCAGACAAGTAGAGGCTCCACCTGTTCTCGAGCAGTTCTGCATTGTGTGCATAGTCTCCTGAAGTACTTACCGTGGATTTTGACTAAAAGGTACTAGATACCGGCTTACCAATTTGTGCACTCAACATCAGTGCAAAAAAAATTGCCGCCTGGAGCATGTCAGCCTCTGTACGGTGCCGTAGATAGAGAACAAACCTCGAGCCAGGTCAAGGCCTCACACGTTCTGCATTCTAGAATAAGTTCATCTACCGTCGTGCGAGGTTCTAGAAAAGAAAAGACGGCATAAGAAATTATATGCAGTCCTCAAAGGTGTGATACCATTTTCGGCATAGCAAGACATGAAATATTTGAATGATTCCTCCTTATAAAACTTTTACTCCATAAACAACATCATGAGAGGAATTGCTTACTGAAAATAGCTCTGGTTTTGCGCGAAATAACTTCATGAGATCAAATCCACGGTAATTTGGACCCGCTAACTCCAAATCAATCAACCATATCTCTTGCTGTGGTCAACTAAGGAATAGAACAAGGAATGTCTTGATGTACCTGTTCACTATCAAATAATAAATTTGAAGGTTTCAGATCCCCATGACAAAAGACAACCGGAAGATTATTCGCCTACGGTGTCGAGTCATCGATAGATGCGCAAAATTAAGTTAGGCACACCTTTATACTGTTTTTCATCTGTAATACCTCTCCCTTCAGGTCCTTTGATAACGTGTGTAAAGATGCGTTCACAATAAAGCAATAGTGTGATCACCTCCAAAGACACAAAATCAAGTAGAGCAATCTACAAGCTAACGAGTTACCACGTGAATCAACAACGTAGAAAGTGTTATACCGAGTTCGGATCGATGTGAGCTAACATACATTCGAGCCAGGTCCAGATTAAAGGGGTGGTTCCTGTTGGTGGTGTCAGACGTCTTTCACAAAACACGTAGATGATTAGATCATTACCATATGGCTGTGGTGCCTCTAAAGTGTGAAGTGTGTGAATTCTGTATTTGAGGTTGAAACGTGGTTTTAAATGTGATTATCATGTCGCACTTTCTTGCAATGTTACGAAGCAGTTCATCACTTGCATTATGCAGTTCTTCCTCTGTGAGGACTTCGCCACAAATGAACTCATGTGCTATTCCACAATCTGATTTCTTCAATACATTTGGAGATAATTTGAGATCTGCGCATAAGACATCTGCTAAATTTCTACTCATGAGAAAAATGAGTTAAGCTGGGAGTGTAATGCAATGTAGTTCACCTCAGCTCAGGTTGTGTGCGCAACTTGGAGACAGAACTGTAAAACTTCACTATCTGATTACCCGAACTTGCATTAACCTTCACAGATATTCAGCGTGTCTTAATTTTACACCGTATGCTCGAACCTTAAAAACTTTGTTGCAAAATCCTCCCGACATAACTAGAACATCTCTTTCTTCAAATTTACTATTGTTCCTGAATATCGATACTATTCATTCGTTTGAAAATACTCACCAGTCGCTTAAAAACGCCTTGAGCTTGAGGAAATCATGCGACTCTGGTTTCCCACTAGCTGCACGTACTCTGTTCCAACCTCGTTTCAAGTTGCCACGAATTCCACGACGTGCACGTTGTGTTGGTAAACACTCGCTCGCCCGCTCCTTCAAATATACTTTCGAGAGAGGGCGGTTCATGATAAACTTGACGAGAAAGGATCAGAGGTTTGATCGTGGCGCACGTCAGACGTCAAGGATAAAATGCAAATTCAAACAATTCATCTCACACCTGTAGGTGGTGTCTCAACATCTCACCTTGCCGCAAGGTTTTACAGCCATTTTGCACCTTCGACAATTTCAGGTGTGATAACGAATCATGAACCGTCAAAGAGTACCCCGATCAGGGTCCCGCTGGAGCAAAAAGTGGCTCGGTCGATTTGCGTGGGCGCAACCACAGATGCATTGCGCGCGCCGACACGAACGCGAACGCGCGCGAAAACGAAAAAAAGAAGGATGAGAAATGCGGTGGAAGTGCGTAAGGGTTGTGCAACGATGATTCAGAGTCACCGTGCGCGCGTCGATGGCGATTTAGGAAAGTGACTCACAACTTACGCAGTGGTGGAGACGCACAAACTCGAGCAAACACGTCGTTATTAGCGCCTGACGCGCGTAGCGACGCCTGTGACGTCGCTGCGGCGACGTTTTCGTCGCAGAAGTCGGTTAGATCACACTGGTGACATCACATTCCTTGAGTCACAAAGTCACACTGCGGCAAGGTTAAGCCTACCCTACAGGTGTTGCAACTATTAGTTATTTAATTAATTTGGAGATTCCCTCGTCTATGCGATTATGAAGAAGCGGAACACGTTTATCAGTTGTCACGATACATCGCGCTGACAGGTGCGTGTCTTTGCCTCCAAAGTCAAAGATCACTCAGAGAGGGGATTGATGGCGCACGAGGAGGGTGAATGCTTTCTGCAGGTAGCTCTTCAACTCCTCCACCTGGAATGTTGCAAGATTTTATGATTTCATACTCGTATGAGACTTGTTGCCATATATACTCTGCGAGAGATTCACTATCTGTGAAGTCTGTGACAACCACTTCCTCACCGAGAGCTAATCCCGCGCCAGTATAGTTGACGATGCGTTTCTCGCCGATCTGCTTTTCGGAAGACGCTGGCGGTGGCATTGTGTCATACGTAGCCATAGCGAAAGGGTAAAAGTGTGTTTTCGCAGCACTTGGTTTCGTGCCCAACTTACGCATCATCTCGATGGCTTGTGGATCGAATTTGTCTGGATACAGTGTACCATCATTTCCTCGTCGATCTCGGCCACCTGCTGGCGCTATCCATATCAACATACCACCTTTGTTCAACAGACGCTGCATTTCTTTCACGGTTGCCAAATTTTGTTTCATTTTTTTTGATTTCTCTTCAGGAATATCATTCATGTGTTTCTTTGAGTGCACGCATAACAAATCTTTACCCATACTGAAGGGTTTCGCGAGGAGATCGCTAACAACACGATCGCCGGCCACATATGTCACTCTTTGCCCGAGCCCGGGATGTGTTACCTCTGTAAATAACGGGATAAACGCTGCATCGCCTTCACTTTGATGATTTGCAAACAACACAACATTTTCACCACTGTCAAGCTGGGATTGAATCGTCGTCCAGCGATCTGGGTAGCGCATAATCGAGCGTTCAAAATCTATGAGGCTGCCAATGTACATGTTTGCCATTTGGAAGTAGTCATAGGGTGCACGGATGGCCCTGTGATAAGATGGAAACTCGTATGGAGTACCAAGAAGTTGACCCGCATAAGCCTTGACCATATCCTTGAAAATGTATGTCGTAAGCACCGAAGCGGCTTTTTCATCTTTAGTCGCTATGAGCATTTGACTTTTGTAGCTATCTAGCAAGTTACAGAAAGTCCCTCGAATTTTTTCCGGAAAAGCCTTAGAGAGTATCCTCAGGCCACGTTCACCTGGAACTAGGTCCACAACAAATTGAGCGACCTGAACCTTCAACGGAGTATCTGCGGTATCGGCGCGAACAGCACACCGAAATCGTTTCGTGCGTCGACATGAAGCACCAACAGTCGTGCACAAGCGCTGTACCTCAGAAATACGGAGTGTGGGAACGCCTTGCATCTTGCGCAACAGCTAGTTGAGATATTATACGAACTGTCGCAGAATGGAGTGTAACAATGATCAAGTATGAGGCGATGGACACTTCTGATCGCTTGCGTGCAACTTTGCAGACTAGGACCACTAGGACTACGGAGTGAATCTAACGCGACATCCCACGAGTTCTTTTCTCTCGCTCGAATCGGGGATTTGATTGCCCGTGAGACAGATTTTACCACATACTATCAGTGACTGTATAGTTTAGGGTTACACTTGGTACCATCAAGCGTGAGTATTACGGCAGGATGAAAAGTGAAAAGCAGCATACTAGAGGGGTATTTTTCAAGAAAAAAAGCGAGGGCGATCTGGGAGGTTTGAGGAGACAGTGGGTTACGACGAGCCATGACCAGTGAATTAAATATGATTAAATATGTAAAAGTGTAAATTTACATGGAAAACTCATCCCGCCCCATACACCAACCGACTTTTGAAACCGAACCAAACCCTATCGTGTGCAGCAGACAGAACCGGACCCGCGACCGATAGCACGATCGACGCGAACTCGGCCTTCATACGTTCAAGTTTGAAGTTCACCGTATCGAACCGTATCAAATCAATATGAGTGATCCAGCGCAGTCGTTGAAACATCCACTAGAGCACACCTGGACTTTGTGGTTCGACAACCCCAATGGGTACGTCAACTATCAGGCTACCGTGTCAAAACACTAAAAAATTATCGCAGACGCCAAAAGCAGACCACGTGGGGGCAGACACTTCGAAGTGTTTATACGTTCAACACAGTTGAGGATTTCTGGTGCCTGTACAACAACATTCTCAGCCCGAGTAAACTAATTATGGGAACTGACTTCCACCTTTTCAAGGAAGGTATTGAGCCAAAGTGGGAAGATGAAAAATGTGCAAAGGGAGGCAAGTGGACTTATTACTTCCCTAAATCGAAAGACACTAGTGATCTAGATGTTAACTGGTTGACTCTCCTACTTGAGTTAATAGGTGAACAGTTCGCAGAGTCCATTGACATATGCGGAGCAGTTGTCAGTGTGAGACAGAAGCAACACCGCATATCACTTTGGACAAAGACTTCTTCGAATGAACCTGAACAACTGGCGATTGGAAGACATTTCAAAACTGTACTTGGTGTTCCAGACTCAGAAAAAATCGGTTACATGGTACATGATGACGCAATAAGACTCGAGCGCCGAGCAAAGGAACGGTATACAGTTTGAGAAACTTAGAGCACGGAATACGATATTGTAATACAGTAAAAGCAATTACTTCGTTAAATGAAATGTTTAAGAGGTGCCACAAGCCGGGAAATAATGATTTAGCGAAGAACCACATGCAAGTCTGTTTCAAGGCGCTGCCTCACTTCATTTTGTATTTCATTGACTTCGTCATCAGTGAGTGAACGCTCCATGGACCTATAAGTAAAGCGGTAGCAGTGAGAAGTCCGTTTGAGTTTTTTATTTTCAAACTCATCAATCAACTTCACTTCTTCTACCAGAGTCCCAGCTATACTTCGAACGAGTTCACAAAGAGAATTTTCTGTGAAGTTTTTGTCCTGTGGTAACCAGAAAGATACATCTTTGTAACACGGTGGATACTTCGAATAACTTGAAAACTTTTTCATGCCCACACCACCGGCTCGAAACATTCCAGATTTGAATTGCTGAGAGAAACGAGGATCGGGAGTCCAAAACAAGCGAATGTCAGGAATGTCAAATAAGATCATCGCAAGACGCTCTAGACCAAGACCAAAAGCCCAAGCACGATGTCCATCCAGCTCTGCTGCATCAAGAATACTAGATTGCATCACTCCGCAACCTAGAACCTCCAACCACTCTCCCTTGAAAAATATCTCCAATTCATATGATGGTTCAGTGAAAGGAAAATAGGCATCTACCCAACGCATTTCACACTCTCCAAAAAGATGTCGAACAAGACCTTCAAGCGTCGTCTTCAACTCTGTACTAGCAAGTTCTAGACTTGACAAATTTTGTGATTCCCATTCATGTGGTTCGAAGACTCTCACGCCTTCTACTTGATGAAAGACTGGGAAATGTGTTGCGTCAATTGTATCACGTCTGTACACATCCCCTGTTACTAAAAACCTTTTGTGTCCGTGTTTTAGCAGCTCCAGCTGATGTGCGGAAGTGTGACAACGTAAAACACTACCTTTCGTAACGTAGTAAGTATCGTTTGCAGAACGCGATACATGGTCTGCTGGAACTAAAACAGAATCAAAATTTGCATATGTGGATACAATAGGACTTAGGTCATCCATGACGGTGAAGCTCACAGAGGGGTCAACTTCACAGAAGTAGTTCTCGATGACATTCTTCAATATACCTAACGGATGATCCGGAAGTCGATGGAGCCCTTTATCCAGTTTATCGTATATATATTCGCTGACATTATTTTCGGGGTCAGTTGTGATAACATCTACAGTGAACTACTGAAAAAAGAAAGTATGAGAAAACACATTCACTCACCTTCTCGCAACAAGGACGCACGTGCCTTGCGGTCCAGCTTGGACGAAATACTTAAGTTAGAGGAGTAACGGGATAAAGAAGATCGTCGCCCATTTAGAAGGCGGCGCTCTTCAACATTTGCTTGGCGACCAACCACCCTGGTGAAAGTTAGATAAAGTGACGACTGCACGGAGCTTACGTACCTCGCTGCTCTCAGTGCTAACCTCATAATCTTGCCACACTACACGTAAGGAAAACAGCGAAGGGAACTTAGTTAGGAAGTTCACCTACAAGACAGGCGACTACGAGTGACAGCTCTCGCCAAGACTGGCGAACCAGGTTCGACTGCTCGGTTTTCTGAGGCCCGGCACGACGACAACAACAAGACGCGCATTCCGCCTGGATATAGACTATAGTCTATCCGGGATAGAACAATGTTCTCAGGCATATAGCCTCTTGTACTATCACTTCGCAATACGACGAGTCACAGACCCTGAGGTTTTCCATCGAATGGAGGATAGTACTAAGTTATTGTAGTGTACGACATGGTGGTATGTAAAGACCATACTCAAGACACGTTGTGGTACTACTATCCTCCATACCATAAGTAAGTTCCCAGGCTGTGACTCGTCGCATTGCGAAGTGCTATTTTTATCGCGGATTACAAAATTTTACATATGCCTGTGAAGCGCCACAGTATTGCACATAGCGAGGAAAACGCGCGCGCGCGAACTTTTGAACTTTTTTATCGTGGGAGAGAGTGAGCCTGAGAGCAGGGAAGCACCCCTTCGGCGTCTTCAAAGCTCAACTGTCGAGCCAAGGGCTCATCGTCGTCGCTCGAACTATCGTTGATGTCTCTCTGCCCACTCTCGTCGAGCTTCGACGTCTCTCGACGCCAAGCACGGTACGTACTTGTCACAAACTTCATGCCAACCTCTTCTCTCACAAAATGTGAAAACAGTCGTTGTGCATACCCCTTTCCCTGTTTCCTCGTTGAAACGTTTCGTTATTTCATCCCACGTGTAGTTTCCATCTAGCTCCTCAGACAACCGAGCAAGCACTGACTCA
>MPLT02199110.1_pt1 | contig 24163 bp, 19 predicted proteins | sample 1617391 | NCBI WGS metagenome assembly MPLT02 (sample SAMN05944800, study PRJNA350692) | marine metagenome | biome: marine; feature: ODZ; material: water; isolation source: 70 m water sample filtered on 0.2 um supor filter | place: Pacific Ocean | collected 2012-04-08 | depth 70m m
CGTCAATCTCCAAAACAAGAGGTAGCCCTGTTCTAACTAGTGTAACTATTGGTTCACCTTTATTAATAAGAGACCCGATAGTCACAGTCGGTAAATTTAATACTACACCTTCAACTGGAGATTTAACAAATAAATTACTCCTCTCTAATTCATTTTTAATTAATTCCTCGTTTAATTGAAGTAATTGATCATTAAAAGAAGACAGCTCCTGCGCTATTTTGACTAATTCACCTGTTAAATAAGAAGATTTCTGGTCCAAAATTGATATTTTTTCTGATTTAAGTTTTTCAATACTTCCAGTTGTTGTCAATAATTGGCGATTCACAGAAATTCTTTGATCAGTTGAACCTAAAGTATCCATTAAGGAGCCAACATTTTTCTCAAACAATTTCTTTTTACCTTCTTCAATTTTAATTTTTATATCCAGTTGGTCACGTATCAATTCTTTATCTGCAGTAATTGAAACAATTTCTGATTCCAATCGCAATAGATCAGAAGAAAATGTTTTCATCTTAATAATGAATTCATCGAAATTTTTAAGAAGTATTTCTTCATTAATGCGGTCTAGTTGGCCAGACAAATCCTTATTTAATGATTTATTTAAGATTGATTTTTTCTGAAGTTCCAGTCTTAATATTTTATTTTTTACAGCAAATATTTTGTCTCTCGTAATTTTGAGATTGGCATTCACTACAGTTCCATCAAGTACTGCTACTGTTTCACCTTTTTTTATGAATTGACCTCGTTCTAAATTTAATTCCTCAATAATTGAACTGCCGGTAGATTGAATTTCAATATTTGGTGCAGTATTAGTGAATTTACCACGTGCAGAGACTGTCTTATCAACAAAAGAAAAAGATGACCATAACACCATGCACAAAGTGAATATTAGTAGGCCGGCAGCAGTTATGATTACTGGTTTTGAAGGAGGCCTTGCATAAATAGATTCCGTGTCTTCAAAATTATGTACAGCGGCAATGTCTGTTTGATCATTATTTTGATCATTATTTTGATCATTAGAACCTGTTTTACGAAGTAAAAAACTTTCACTTGCTTTTTTATCAGCAGACCTGACAAAACCAGACAATCTAGTCATTATCATGAACGCAGCATCTGGTTTTTTAGAGATATAATTAAGAAATTCTTTGTGCCCCACTTCTTGTACTTTACAATCAACTTCAGCGCGAGCAGATGCACTTCTTGGGAAGCCATCAATTATTGCCATTTCTCCAAAAACGGTTCCTTTTTCTACTTTCCCAAGAACCTGTTCTTCTCCCTTGATAATCGCAACAATCTCAATTACACCTTCAGTAAGGACATAGGCAAATACTGCTTCGTCTCCTTCCTCAAAGACATACTCACCTTTTTTCACCACTAATAATTGAGGTTTCAGTGTGTTTGTTTCTACAACCATTTAAGAATTTCCAAAACTAAAAATTATCTTTTTCTATGTGAGATAGATCCTTTGACATTGCAGTTTTTGAATCTCCAATTTCACTTAATTTTTTTTCTTTTTCCAACATTTGCCTATAAACTTCACAATCAATAATTAAGCGATCATGCTTACCTTGGCCAACCACTTTCCCTCCATCCAATACAATAATCTTATCGTAATTCGAAATTGAATCTAATTCATGGCTAATAACATTTTGAGCATCCACTACCGCCCTATCAGTAGTTATAGAAGAAAAGTTATCTTGTAATTTAATTCTAGTATCAATATCCAGTGAATCCGCAAACTCATCCAAAAGCAATACCTTAGGATTTGCAAGCAAAGCCCTAGATAATGCCAGCAGGCTAGCTGCCCCTCCAGCTAATTGGGTGGCTGTTTCATCGATTTCTGTATGAATACCTTCAGGTAGTTTTTGAAGGTGTTCATCAAATCCTGTTAAAGCAAAAATGTGTGCAAGTTCATTTTTGCCGATATTATGTGTGACCCGAGACATATTATCTTCAATTGTACCTTTAAAAAAAATGGGGTTTTTATCCAAAAGCATTACCTGTGAACGATAATATGACAAATCATATTGATTGAATCCTACTCCATCTATTTCCATTTTTCCCTCTGTAGGACGATACGTTCCTGCAATCATATTTAGCAATGTACTTTTACCCGCCCCCGTAGGACCTACTACTGCAACTTTGGATTTGGGGGTAAGTTCAAAAGATAATCCGTTTAATGCTTTTACATCTCCAAAACTCATTGAAACATTTTCAAAAATATATTTCCCACTTATAGTTGAATGAACTCCTGCCCCCATCTGTTCACTCCCCTTGTCCCAAATGTCACTTATACGAGATATGAGGGATAAAAATTGGCTTCTTTCACCATATAAAGTAATCGCTGCAATAATCGGTGATGTTAATTTCCCAGCGACCATATTAATCGCAATGATTGAACCCGCAGAAAGTTGCTCAGCAAAAACCAATTGTACCCCAGTGAAGATAATTGTAATTGTCATGGCTTGTTGAAGGAAACCATTAATCTCTGTAGATGTACTGTTTGACTGATTTTTCTTTGATCTTAGTATAATTGAAGCCGCAGCAGATTTTCTCCAATTTTTCCTCTCTGATTCTTCCTCTTCAAACTCCTTTAACATTGTCATTCCATGCAAAGTTTCACGAATCAGGCTGTTTTTACTATTTTCAACTCCGTTAAGAATTTCTGGTGATTTGTTCGCAATATTGTTAAAAATGATTTTGTTAAAACCCATCAATAATGCAAATCCAAGCACTATAATGCCCATAAGAAAATTATAAGCAAACATGACTGGGACGAAAACAAGAACAGCAGTCAAATCAAAAACTACCTTAAACACTCTCATGACTATAGTATTCCTTAATGCTGTAATTGATTGCATTGAGCCATTGAATTTTGTAATATTGTCCCCTTGAACTTGTATCAATGGTAATCCCAATAATTTATCAAAGATATCAGTTGCAATTCTGGACTCCAGCATATCTCCTATATAGTTAAAAATATAATCACGAACAAAACCCATTATTGCATTAAATACTAGTGCAACAACAACTCCTGCTGTAAGAACATATAAAGTGGATACAGCTTTATACCCTACTACTTTATCTAAGGAAATCTGTATGAAAATTATAGGAGTAAATGATAATATATTCAGTAGGATAGAAATTATGAAAGCGCAAAGAAGCATGTACCTGCATTTCCACAATTCAGGAAGGAACCATTTTACGTCAAAGGACCTTTCTTTACTTTCAATACCTCTCAGTGCATTTACTGAAATGACAATATTTTTCCAAAGCTTCTCAAATTCATTTATTTCGACTTCCTGTTGCCTCGCCTGCGGATCTAAAGGGTCAAGAAACTTAATAAAATAAACATCTTCTTTCTTAAAAACGCTTAATGCTATTATTGACTCACCATTATTGAATGGAACTGCACAAGGGAAAACAAAATTTTTGTCCTTAAAATCATCTATTGAAATATTAATTGGATTTGCTTCAAGTTTTTTATCTGCAAGAAACCCGTTTAGTTCTCGAATAGTTTGTGGAGGATCACTTTCCGGAAATTTTTTATCAACCTCTTCACGATTTATATAAACTCCATGCCTCCTGGTAGTTAAGGAGACACAGTAAGCCAGCCTGTGGTCAACAAGAATGTCATTTTTTTTCTTGCCAAACATAGCTTATCTATTATTAGAAAGGTTTTGTGATTAGTTCTTGTGAAGAATAAAGAAGATGTGCCTCAAACTAACGGGACAGATACCTTGTCACCTTTAATTATAAACAAATAGTCTAAAAAGTGGTGCACAACAAATTTAGTGCACCACTTTTATAGTCTTAGATGGTATTAACCTATAGCACCACCCTGGTCGTCGTCTTCAGGTTTTTCCATTCCTGGATCCATTCCTGGGTCAGGTTGAGGAGCCATAGGATCTGGTCCAGGACCTTGTCCTCCGGCAGCACCAGCGTCACTGGCTGCTGCAGAATCGTCAAGTGCAGCGCCCATTGGATCATTCGGTGGAGGAGCCATATCTGGTCCAGGACCACCGAAAGCATCATCCATGGCACCCATACCACCATCCATATCACCTGGAGGTGGCCCCATCATATCTGGTGGAGGAGTACCTTGAACGCCAGTCATATCACCAGCATATGGTCCCATGTCTCCTTGACAACCAGTCATGTCACCGGAGCAGCCAGTCATATCACCTTCGACATGGGTGCAGTCGCCCATTATAGGTCCCATGTCACCCTGGCAACCAGTCATGTCACCAGTACAACCTGTCATGTCACCTTGGCAACCAGAAACATCACCTGACATTGGTCCCATATCACCTTGGCAACCAGTCATGTCACCGGAGCAGCCAGTCATGTCACCTTCGACATGAGAACAGTCTCCCATTACGGGACCCATATCACCTTCACAACCAGTCATATCGCCATGGCATCCTGAAACGTCACCTGTTACAGGCCCCATATCACCAGCACAACCAGTCATATTACCTTCACAACCAGTCATATCTCCTGTTGCTGGTCCCATATTACCCGTCACAGCTGAAACATCACCTTCGCAGCCTGTCATATCACCCATGCATCCGGTAACATCACCAGTTACACCTGTCATATCACCACCACACATGTCCATATCTCCAGTACAGCCACCCATATCGCCTTCCATAGGAGGCATAGGACCTGGACCAAAATCGCCTGGAGGCATAGTTTCCGGATTTCCCTGTTCGAAACCATCAGGCATTGGAGGCCCCATTTCTGCGCCTACATCGTGATGAGGACAGCCGCCATCAGCCATAGGCATGTCTGCCATACCCTGAGCCATATCTGCAGCCATATCACCAAATTCAGCAGGAGGTGGTCCTCCCATAGCGACCTCTGCACAGTCCATAATACATTCTCCCATTTCAGCAGGTCCCGCGTCTGGGGGCATGCCCTGCATTGCAGGCCCTGCAACTGCCATAAATGAATCACCAGCAGCATCAAATGCTTCGGGAGAAATCCCCATATCTGCACACATGGGTCCCATTACATCACCCATTGCCTCAAATGCAGCACCCATGTCGGCGCCACCTTCCATTGCACTTCCAAAAGCTTCCATTCCTTCTCCCATTGCACCAGCAAATGCGCCTGGATCTGCCATAACAGCATCCATAAACTCTTGCGGCATTGGAGGAAAATCATTTGGGAACATTGTATTAGACATCTTGTCTCCTTCTATATAAAGGTTAAGAAAAACATTTCAGGCCTGAAACTACATCCTGAATTTTTTCCAAGTATTACTACTTTAATGCGAGTTAAGTTTTTGTATATTGTTATAAAACTAAACACTCCATTTTTAAAAAAATACCGTGTAAATAATTCTCTGGTATCCCTTATTAAGTTAGGTCCTAAGATAAGAGAATAATGGACCATTTTCTGAGGAGTTACATCTTTTAATCCGTTGAAAGTCTCCCAATTATCAACTGACTTCTCGTGGCTTTTATCCACATGAGCCTAAACTTATCAGAAATTAACATTTATGGCAACACTTTAAACAAAAAAAAGTAATTGACCATTTAATTTGTTAAAAGAATGCATGGTAAGGGTTAAATTATTTTTCAAAAAATTTTCAAATTATCAGCAGAATTCAAAGTGTGGGAAGGATTTAGAAATATTTGGAATAAAAAATTTAGAATACCAAGACTTACACAGGGAGGAAATTCTTCATTGGTAAATTAATCGTCTTTACTGAGCAATCCCCAAGATTAAAAGATATTATTAGTAAGCACTATAAGAAGTTGATCATCTAACATAGACTTGCGATCGTGAGGTAATTATTTTTAGCATGTTTTAAGGTTAATCTCTTTTTCAGAGAGAAGAAAAATTCTGATAGAATAATAATTTCAAGGTTAATACTTTATCAAATTGCCCCTCAACATCTGTTGTAATCAATTCGAGACAAGTTCACCTCAAGTTAATGTATCTCAGTTGAGCAATTTTGGAGTTTCTAAAGAATCAACCATTTCGTCAAGTGCTTTGGCAAAAACGTGAGTAGCATAATCAACCTTAGTTTCGTCATCGATTAACAGATGTTCTAATGAATCAACCAATTCGGTGATAGTTCTTGAGACCCGCTTCTCAAACTGATTACTAAGATCTACACCTACGGCCTGGGTAAAATTTTCTATTTTTTCTTCTGTTTGAGTCATTTTTCGCTTTTTTCACTTATTTGTTAAACTAAGAAATACCACGCGCCATATGAACCTAATCTAGTTATAACCTTGAGATTTGTTTAATCTGAGGCACAGGGTGTTAAATTTGCTTGAACTGAGAAGAGTACAAGAATCAACTCTCAATCTACTCTGTATATCGGTAGATATGCAAAAATACTTGAGGAAATAATTTAAGAAAAATATTTTAATGATCATCCAGTGTTTTCACAATAATATTTTGATTAAACAAATACGCACTCCTTTCTTTATCATTGCAAAACAATCATGTATTTTTTTGTTTATTTTGGCAACAGCAAGTGCTCCTAGGGCCCAAGAATATGCAACTGACAGATTGTTCATGAAAGAATTCAACAAATCAAAATGTCGTAATCTGGTAGAAAAAAAGATCAACAATTTAAAAAAAATCCGAGTAATGACACTTGAGCAGGAAGCCTTACTTAATCAAAATATCTGGTCTAAGTTAAGAGTTAAACTACCCCTCAGCCCCGGTGAAAAAGCTCAGCTGAGAAAGCTCAAAGAAAAAGGTGTCTACAGTAACAATTTGAGTGCAAAAAATATCAAGATTAGAAATTCCACCAAATTCAAAGTATTGAGACATAAGTGCAAATAAGCTGATTTTGCTGATCTGACTTGCATTTCCCCTCGTTTCTACTGAGAATATTGTGTTGTTAATTTTTGTTTCATAGGGAATGAGGCAAGAATTTATTTACATCATTTCAGACATTTTTCCTCCTATTTCTATAACGTATTTAAAAAGATCTTTATGGCATTGCAAACGCCTCTTAGCTGGCTGCAAGATTTTGTTGATCTGAACATGGACCCCAACGAGCTTGCTGAGCGCCTTACGACCGCGGGGCTTGAGGTTGAACTAATTGAAAATATAGGTGAATCCTGGGGAGAATATTGTGTTGTAGGAAAGGTTTTAAAAATACACAAGCATCCAAACGCAGATACTTTAAATTTAGTTGATGTAGATTTCGGAGCGGACAAACCGATTACACTTATTTCCGGGGCACCAAACATACAGGAAATGGCAGAAAATTTCCCGAAACCTGCTCCAAAAGTTGCCCTAGCCCTCACGGGTGCAATGCTGGTAGATGCCTACCACGAAGATCATCCATTAAAAAAACTCAAACCCGCAAAAATCAGGGGAATTTCTTCTGAAGGAATGCTCTGCTCAGAGTTGGAATTAGGAATCAGTGAAAATCATGAAGGTATCCTGATTCTTCCTGAAGATGCTCCCGTCGGCAAGCTGCTTGTGGAATATCTAGGTGACACAACTCTACACTTTGATATCAAAGGAGGGTTCAGCCATCTGCTTTCAATATTAGGTGTAGCCCGAGAAATATCTGCACTTACAGGAAAAAAGCTAGTTAAAAACCTTTTGCCGAATGTCTCTAATCTTGAAATTGTTTCAAAACCACCGTTTGTTGAATTGGAAATAAAAAATCCTGAAATCTGTCAACGGTATTCTACATTGTTAATCCGAAATGTAAAAATCGGTCCATCACCATTCTGGATGCAACAGCGTCTGTTGCGAATTGGGATGCGCCCGATCAACAACATTGTAGACATCACTAACTACGTAATGGTGGAAATGGGACAACCCCTTCATGCTTTTGACCTCGACAAACTAATTTTACGCTCAAAGGGAAAAACGCCAAAAATCATAGTACGGCGTGCCAAAAAAGGTGAAACCCTGCTAACCCTGGATAAAGTTGAACGAAAATTAGATGAGGAAATGCTCATGATTACTGACAATTCTGGACTGATAGCAATTGCCGGAGTGATGGGCGGTAGTGACTCCGAGGTCTCAGAAACTACTACAAATATTTTGCTTGAATCTGCAAATTTCGAATTCCTTAATAATAGACGTACCTCACAGGTACTAAAATTGAAAACCGAGGCAAGCGAGAGATTCGGTAAACAGGTTGACCCAGAAGGTACATTGCAGGCAGCTTTGAGGGCTGCGCAATTGATGGTTGAACATGCTTCTGGTATTCTAGAACCGATTGCCGGTGATTTATATCCAGAAACTAAAGATAAAAAATCAATTGAACTTGATCCGGATTATGTAGGACGTCTACTGGGAATAAAAATTTCTTCCACACAAATTACAGAGATTTTGAGTTCACTGGAATTTAAAGTTTCAGGAGAAAAAATTTTACAGATTGAGGTCCCGAGCCACAGAATGGACATCAATATTCCAGCGGATTTAGTTGAAGAAATTGTAAGGATTTACGGATATGAAAATTTGCCTGTAACTTTACTCAATGATGTTCTACCTCCGCAGCATCTCAATCAAAAACTGGACACTACTGAACGTATAAGGGATACCCTCGTTGCTTCAGGGATGGATGAGATAATAACCTATTCAATGATGAACCCAATGGATGAGGCACGTCTACGATTGGAGGAAGACATCGATCTAGTCAAATTTGTACCTTTGAAGAACCCACTTTCTCAGGATAGAAGTCACATGCGATGTTCACTTCTCCCGGGTGCATTAAATACTGCACGCTCTAATTTGCGTTTTTTAGCTAAAGTAGTAACATTTGAGGTCGGCAATGTATTTCATCCCCATAAAGGTAACAAACTCCCAGATGAGCTTCAGCGTCTATCACTATTAATGAGCGGTAGTCGTGATAGTCAGTCATGGTTGGAAAAGGCAGAAGATAACTATGATTTTTTTGACCTGAAAGGTGTTTTGGAACAATTTTTTCAAACATTGCATCTTGACGAAATTGAGTGGAGGAAATCAAGTGATCTACCATGTCATCCCGGACGTTGTGCCCAGATATTAGTAAAAGGAAATGTTTTAGGATTTGTAGGAGAATTACATCCAAAAATTCGCAATTCCTTTGAGCTACCTGAACAGCCAGTTTGTATTGCCGAACTTGATTTGGACTTGATCATTAAACTTTCTACCAACAATCACCAAATGGATTTTATTTCCAACTTCACACCAATTTTTGAAGATCTTGCATTTGTGTTAGAATCAAGTATCCCAGTTGAACATGTTACTCCATTAATTCTTCAAAGTGGAAAGCCACTACTTCGAAGTGCAATGCTCTTTGATGTTTATGAAGGTGAACAAGTGGACAAAGGAAAACGTAGTTTAGCATATTCCCTAACTTTTCAAGCAACAGATAGGACTCTGAACGACAAAGAGGTTGAGAAAATGCGCAAAAAAATTATGAAACGTCTGGAACATGAATTTCAAGCAACTTTAAGGACTTGATGATTGGCTAGAGTATGAAAGCTTTGCGTCATATATGGAACGCCTTTGGCTATAGCATGCAAGGTTTGCGTGATACATTGCATCATGAAATGGCTTTCCGGATTGAACTAACATTAGCAGCGTTTTTAATCCCAACTGCTCTGCTTTTACCTGTTTCGTTAATTTTTAGGATTATGTTGATCAGTTCAGTTTTGTTGCTGCTAATAGTAGAATTACTCAACACAGGAATTGAAGCAGTTATAAATCGCATCTCAACAGAACATCATAAATTATCAGGTAGAGCCAAGGATGCAGGAAGCGCCGCTGTTTTTATGTCTGCAGTAAACATGACTGCCGTCTGGTGTTTTATTTTATTTGACTTAATTTTTAATAATACATAGATTTGTGAAGATTAATTTGATTTTTTACGCTGTACTTGAGGAAATAATCTCAACAGAACCACTTTTACTTGAAGTAAAAAACGGTTGTACTGCCGAAGAGGCAATTGCTATACTTTCAAAAAAATACCCTAAGGCTGCATCAATCTTAAAGTCAACTAGATTAGCCCATGAAGATGAGTACGTCAGTAAAATGTCTGTTCTCACAGACGGTGAGGAATATTGTTTAATCCCTCCTGTAAGCGGTGGATAATTTTTTATACTAAACTCAATGAACTTTGTTTAATAGAACATGAATGTCAAAAATATCTAAAATTCAAATTTCTGCGGGTATATTCTGGCTTGAAGTTCCAGAAGCTGAATTATATGTCCTTTGCGGTTGTCCTGCTGATAGTGTAAAGCATTTGATGAAAGCAGGTAAAATCAATATTTTTGATCGAAAAGTCGGCTCATTAGAACCAGGTTCCGCATCTTTTCATCATCCTCACGGTCCAGTAACAAGCGAAACAGGACCGAATGCAATTCTTCTTTCGGATTTAAGTGTTCAAAATGGAGATTTTGCCAATTTAGCAGAGTTCCCTGTGCTGCAGATGCTTTATCGTCAAGGTATGATCCTCCCAGACCACCCCAACAATACTGGAGCAAAACCACTGCTCATTGGTCAAAGAAATGTAGTAAATGCCCAAATGGAGTACATTTACAGAGGTAATTACGGTCTGACCAGTTTGGAGGAAATTCTAGAAACAGGGATTTCTCAAGATATCGCAGAAGAAATGATGCGAATAAAACTGTATTTTGCTTTTGGAAATATTCGTTCAAGTACTGATTTACTCGAACCTCGAATTGTTGAACATAAACCTGTAGAAGTACTAAATGGTGTAACTGTACAAAGGATAAATGTGAATTGTTACAAATTTACTTATCTAAATGAAAGCGTAGAAGTTAATCTCAATCTGGATAAAACAGAACGTTATGTGACACCTTATGAACTTGAGAATCATCATTTCAAACGGGAATATTTTTCAGTAGTTCATACTGGTGAAGGTGATGGCTGGGATATTAACCGCCCATGCATGGCCAGTGTAATAAGTTTTCAGGGGAAAGTTTTTTTGATTGATGTTGGCCCCAACATCGCCCACACACTGAACTCAATTGGCGTTGATGTTAATGAGGTTGAAGGCATTTTTCACACACATGCCCATGATGATCATTTTGCTGGTCTTACCACACTAATCCGTGCAAATCATCGTATCAAATATTATACAACGCCGATTGTAAGGGCATCTGTTACGAAAAAACTATCTGCTTTGATGTCAATAAGTGAGGATTCATTTAAAGATTTTTTTGAAGTTTGTGACCTAGAACTTGATGTCTGGAACAACGTCGAAGGTCTTGAAGTAAAACCAGTTTATTCCCCACATCCCGTTGAAACAAATATATTGTTTTTCAGAACACTTTGGGAAGATGGATATTCAACTTATGCTCATTTAGCAGACATTTCTTCTCATAAAGTGTTGAAAAAAATGGTTGAAGAAAATCCCCAGTTACCAGGCATAAGTTCAGAGAAGCTAAAAAAGGTATGGGGGGAATATATCCAGCCTGTTAACGTTAAGAAGATTGATATTGGAGGTGGATTGATTCATGGGAAAGCGATTGATTTCAAGATTGATAAATCAGACAAAATTATTCTGGCACATACTGCCCAAAAACTTACCCAGGTAGAAAAAATAATTGGTTGTGGTGTTAGCTTTGGAAGCACAGATACACTGATAGAAGGTCATGAAGATTATGCACTTGAATTTGGTGCAGAATACTTACGTGGATATTATCCAAACGTCGAGATCGGTGAAATTCACATGCTGCTCAATTGCGAACGGGAATCTATAAATGCAGGTACCATTTTGCTCCGCGATAAGGAAATACCGAAACATGTCAGACTAGTGCTTACAGGAGTAGCAGAGTTACTTTCTCCTCGCGAAAAAACAAGTTATCCTTTATCAAGCGGGACTCTAATTGGTGAACTAGATGTCATTTTTGGTCAGAAAAGCACAGGAACTTACCGAACATTAAGTCATATTGAAACCCTCAAAATACCGGCTATTTTGTTCAATGAATTTGTATCCCGCAATCATCTTTTAAATCAAATTCAAAGTACTCAAGAGACTATTAAGTTTTTACAGCAGACATGGTTATTCGGAGAATCTATTTCTTCACCCATTCAAAGCCAGATTGCCCAAAACATTACACTCAAAAGTTACAATAAAGGTGAAAAGATAGAATGCGAAGGACTGATGCTAGTCAAAAAAGGTAAAGTGGAACTTATCAGCCATAGAACTGATAAAAAAGAGAGTCGGTATAAAGTAGGACAAGGAGATTTTTGGGGCGGAGAAAAAATAATCTCAAATACTTCAAAATACATGGAGGTAAGGGCCATCACTCAAGCCGATATCTACAAAATAACAGACGTTGATATTGTGAAGGATATTCCGATTATACGTTGGAAAATGATGGAACAGAATGAGAAACGGAAATAGAATTGGAGACTTTACTTCTTCCTACAAACTGACAATTGAATCGGCACAGAAGCATTTTCGCTGATCCGGTTTTTGTGAAAAAATTTCTAAAAACATCCGATTAATTGTTTCTTTTTTATGCGATAACATCTCATCAATTTCTTCCAATTGAATAGGACCACTTTCCATTCCGGTTGCCATATTAACCACAATCCCGACTGACGCATAACACATCCCAAGTTCTTTCGCCAAAACAACCTCAGGGACGCTTGTCATCCCAACAACGTCTGCCCCCAAAAGTCTCATCATCTTTATTTCAGCTTCAGTTTCAAAACGCGGACCATCTGTACATACATAAACTGCATCTCCTTTGAAATTAGCATTATTCTTATTTGCTTTCATTCTAAACAATTCACGTAAATTTCTGCAGTAAGGATCATCCATATTGACGTGTTTTACTCCATCGACACCTCCATCAAAAAATGTAAGATGACGTTGTTTAGTCATGTCCAAAAAATCAGTAAGTAAAACCAGTGATCCTGAAGGGTACTCCGGATTTAAGGAACCAACAGCAGCAGTTGCAAAAATATGCTTAACACCTAGCTTCTGTAGTGCTTTTAAATTTGCACGGTAGTTTATAAGATGGGGAGGGACAGCATGTTGTTTACCATGACGAGCAATGAAAACAATAGAATTACCTTGAACATCAGAAATATCTAATTCGATATCACCAAATTCAGTTTCCACGCAAATCTTTTCAGAGGTAAAAAGGCTTTCATAAACACCTGTACCTCCTATGATCGCGTATTGTGATTTCATACAATATGAAAGGGATTGTCTTTGTTAATTAAGAGTACTATCCAAAAAAAGCAGAATCTTGTGTTTGAATACGCTCTAATGTATTACTGTAATTTTGGTAAAATTCATTGTCTACAACAGTAACACCAACAATCCGTTCATATCGGCTGACCAAAAATTTGACCATTGCTTCGTTGTGTTGATCACTCGAAATAATCATAATTTTCCTAAATAATTAATTTTTCCTTTATACTTTTGATTTGGTTTACCGAACACCCACTCATTTAATTATAATCATTGCGGGCACTTATCCCAACAAATCAAAATCATGTGTCTCCACAAGTTCCAAAGTGTCCTCTGTCAACCAAATATCACTTCCCAAAATAGGCTCGCCGACTACTTTTTCAAAACGTCTAATTGAGCCTCCGCAGCCCATGAATCTAGACATTGCTTCATTGATTTGATCACGTGAAATACTCATAAAATCTCCTTCTAAATTATTGATATATATGTTAATCACCTACTTTTGTCAATTAATAATAATGAGGTGTTATATGATAATCTGCAATATACAGACCACAAGAATTAATTTATAAATTTTGGGAAAAATGATGAGACTGTAAAAGGTCATTAAACCGTATTATTTTGAGCGCAGTGGGAACACTTTACAAAGGAAAAACTTTAACATCATTAATATTTCTCCAGATCCCCTAAATTTCAAATAGTCGATTTATTTCTTTTAGGACTCTAAGAAATTATATGGAAATCATATACGAGTCATTATCACTCCCGCGGCAACCATCATAACCGCAATTAGATGTTTTGCTGTAGTTTCCTCTTTCAAAATCCAGATACTCAACAAAGCCGCAATTACCACACTGCTTTCCCTGAGTGCCGATACAAGAGCAATAGGAGAATGCTGCATGGCCCAGACCACAATTCCATATGCAGAAACTGACAAAATTCCTCCTGGCACAGCAAATTCCCAATTTTGCCGTAGGGAACCCAGTAGAGCATGTTTACGCCGGAAAACAGTAATTAACAACAAAGGCCAGCACTCTAATGCCATTAACCAAAGCACATATGAAACAGCATTTCCGGAAAAACGAACTCCTAGTCCATCTGCAAGTGTGTAAGCGGCAATGAAACTTCCTGTTAATAAAGCATAAAAAACAGCACGGAAAGAATGGTCAAAAAATATTTTCCCGCGAAAAATCAGACTGAATATCCCCATAGTGATCAGACCAATAGCAATCATCATTTTTGTGCTAAGTTCTTCGCCAATCCAAAATACTGAAACGAGAACTAATAAGAGTGGTGAGAGTCCCCTTGCAATTGGATATACTTGCCCAAGATCTCCATAAATGTATGCTTTAACCAGAAAAAGCTGGTATCCTAAATGTAATACCACAGAAGCAAAAATATAGGGCCAGCTTTCAGGGTATGGAGTCGGAAGAAACGGTACTGCAGCAATTCCGATAACACCACTGACAAGATGCAATGTTGCCATTGTTACCAGACGATCCTGGCTTTTTTTAAGAAACAAATTCCAGCCAGCGTGCATGAACGCAGAAAATAGGACTAAAGTTAAGACAAATAAGGACATGAACGGTTAATTTAGTTTATTGTAAAAGGTAATTGATATTGTGAAATGGCTGAAGGAAAAAGGCATAGCGATTGTATAACTTCTGTTGCTGGCTTTGATTATTTCTAAATCAAGGTTACCCACTTTTTGAAGCTGCATAACAATGAGAACATTTTTAGATAAATTACACGATATTAAATTAAAAGAAATTGATCAACGCCGGAAAATTATTTCTGAAAATAATTTACGCAGCCAGGCAGAAGCACTCGGAAATGCAACGGATTTTCGCACTGCTTTATTAAGAGCTCCTGACGAACCAATATCTTTAATTGCTGAAGTAAAATCAAAAGCACCCGGGCGCAAAAATGTTGAGAATCTTGATCCGGAAGCAGTTGTGAGTGATTATGAATCCGGAGGCGCAAAAGCTATTTCAGTACTTACTGATAATAACTGGTTCGGAGGCTCCCTTGAAACTCTCGAAATTGTACGTGAAACTACTATTCTCCCTTTGTTGCATAAAGAGTTCATAATAACTCCATATCAACTGCTGGAAGGACGTGTCCGCGGTGCAAGCGCAGCCTTAATTCTCGCCTATTATTTTCAGCAGGCAGAACTATGTGAAATAATTAATGAAGTTAAAACAATAGGACTGGAGGCAGTTATAGAATGTTCGTTGGAAAATGAACTGTCTAGGGTACTTGAAGTTAATCCGGACATTTTAATGATCAACAATAGAGCAATTGCCGCAATTCCTGAAGAACCGATTAAAACATATAATCTGGGCAGTGTGGATGTGATATCATCGTGGTGGGAACGTAATCCGGAATTAAGGAGCTGGAAAAAACAGCCCGGGAAACTTTTGATCAGCGCCAGTTGCGTCAATTCTCCAAAGGATATCCAAAGCTTACTGAAGATTCCCTGCGATGCTGCACTTATTGGCAATGCCGCTATGGTGGCACCGGACCGTTCCGCTTTTATACGTTCACTAAGTATAACAGCAAAAGAATATTTAAATTCTTAAAGAAATATTACATGAAAAAAACAACTAATTCAGAATTAAGCATTTTGGTGGTGGATGATGAAGAAAGTATCCGTATGGTTCTCCACCAGTCTCTGGAAAAAGAGGGATATCACGTAAGTACTGCTAAAAGCGCAGAAGAGGCTTTGAAAACACTTCAACGCAGTTTTTTCAACGTTGTGATAACAGATATCATGATGGCGGAGATGAGCGGGGTGGAATTATTGATTAAGATCAAGGAAATGAATTCGCTGATGCAGATTTTTATCATGACATCACACAGCACATTGCCGCATGTTATTCAATGTATGCAGGGAGGTGCTTATGATTTTTTCGAAAAACCACTCAAAATTGAAGACATCCTAATTTCGCTTGGAGAAGCAGCACGCCGTGCAGCACGATGGAGTTACCTATACAACCGCCACTCATTGTCCCCGCAAGAAAAATAGGATGATATTTTTTCTAAGACAGAGCTAATGGAGATGATAATCAGAAGTTTTAATTCATCCCCCAGATAAATCAGTAGGACTGAACTAATAAATACCAGAGTCTCTTAAGCCTTAGAATGTTTTGGTTTTAAGGATCCTTCAAAGCTGACGTGAAACGACAAAATCTGCAATATCTATCAGGGATTTTTTGAGCTTTGTTTCAGCAAAATTTGCTATACTACTTTTTGCCGTAATGGAATGTTTTTTGGAAATTTCTAAAGCATAATTGATGGAACCGTAGCAATTCATCAAATCGATAACCTCATCTATATGTTTTTTTTCTATTTCCTGCATTAAGAGAATCGAATCAAGGCGCTTTCTGTCTGCAACATTTGCCATGCCTAACAAGTGACTTAAAGGAAGGGTTATTTTACGCTCTTGAAAATCACCTCCAACAGGTTTCCCCGTTTTTTTTTCATCTGTATAATCAAGAGCATCATCCACAATTTGAAATGATATACCCAGTGCCATTCCGTAATCATACAATTGGTTTGCGGATTCGCCTGACGCACCTGCAAGTATAGCTCCTGTTTTGATTGCTGTTGCAAAAAGACAAGCTGTTTTGTTGATAATAAGTTCAAGATATTCTTCCTCGTTTGCAGTCTCAAAAGAACTTGTTAACTGCAATAATTCACCTCTTGCCATCATAGTTGTCGTTTCTGACATCAGTTCTAAAACTTCCAGGTTGCGCAATTTCGTTAGGAGGTTAAATGCCATCGAAAGCAAATAATCTCCAGAAAGGACACTAGCTTCATTACCCCATATCCTGCAAACGGCTAGCTCGTTCCTACGTGTTTCAGCTCCATCAACCACATCATCATGCAGTAAAGTTGCAGTGTGTAAATACTCAATTACCTGAGCTGCCTGCATAACTTGATTATTTACACCAGTAAACATTTCTGCACCTAAAATTAACAGCGCAGGCCGTAGCCTTTTACCTCCTGAACTAAGAATATGATCTGCCACATTATTGAGTAAAGGAATATCTGTTTTAACATCACCTAAAATTTTTGACTCGAGAGACTCAATATCTGAGGAAATTACTTTTAGAATGTCTTCTAAACTGACAGGCTGGGCGGTTATCGTCGCAGCATTTTTTGTTAAAGGTACGTCCATGAGAGCAGTAACATAATCAGGCATCTATAGGTTGCATCACAAACAACAAATCACCCTGGTTTACTGTGTTCTGGTCTTCAGCAATAATCCGAGTAACTTTGTACTTCACATCATTTAAATATAAGGATTCTCCATCAGGACTTTTGTAGTCTGACAATGATAATTCCGTATAGACTTTCATTGATTCCAACAGACACAGGGTATGATTTACGTCAACGATCTGTCCTTCACTTACAAAAGGCTCATCCTCACTTGAGGCAGCCACATAAAAACCCCCCATCTGTGGGGAGAGGACCTTCAATTCATCTGAACCATCCAGCAAAATAGCTTTCTGATCAACGGTATTTTTAGCAGATCCTGAATCTTTTTTGGATTCTCTCAAAAGTTTTTTCTCGTCAATTCGATCAAGCAAATCGACCAGATATCTGGTACTGAAACTGCCCTTTTGAAATTTTTCATCCTTCAATATTAGACGATTCAAAGCCAAGTTGGTGGACACACCATGAATTTTAACTCCCTTCAAATATTCGAGTAATCTGCTTATTGCTTCCTTACGAGATTTTCCCCAGCAGATTATTTGCGCAATCAGACTGTCATAAAATGGTGATACTACAGAACCAGAAGCAACGGTTTGAATGACACGCACATGTGCTTCTTCAGGGAAATACACTTCCGATACCTCTCCCGGATCGGGTATAAAACGCAGTTCACCTTCATCGTCGAGTTCTATTTTTTCTGCAATCAATCGTAATTCTATCGCATGACCATTGAGCTTAACATCCAATTCACTAATATCACCACCTTGAGCAACTTCCAGTTGCAATTTCACCAAATCTGTTCTGGATACCATTTCAGAAACAGGATGTTCAACCTGCAATCGTGTATTCATTTCCATAAAATAAACGCATTTTTGATCAAGGTCATAAATAAACTCAACAGTACCTGCACCTATATAATTTATTTCATTAATCAATTTACCTGCATAATTAAAAAGCTGATCCCTTATATTTTTAGGAATTCCAGAAGCAGTTTCCTCAATCAGTTTTTGATAATTGCGCTGAACCGAACAATCACGTATACCAAATAATTTTGAATTACCGTGTATGTCTCGGACTACTTGTACTTCAAGGTGACGCATCGAACCAATGAATTTCTCTAGATACAAATCACCGTTGCCAAAAGCACTCAAGGCTTCCTGAAACATCCGAGAAAAAATTGATTTGAAACGCCCTGCTTCTCTGACTATTTCAATCCCTTTCCCTCCTCCACCATGTGCTGCCTTTATTAGCACTGGGAATCCAATCTCGACTGCAACAACTAAGGCATGTTCAGGTTCCATCAATGCACCTTCACTGCCTGGAACAACAGGAATTTTTAAATTCTGGGCAGTCGTAATGGCATTTGATTTATTGCCCATTCTATCCATGTTAGCAGCACGCGGTCCAACAAAATTAAATCCGTGTTCCCGGCAAATTCTTGCATAATGAGGAGACTCCGATAAAAATCCAATTCCTGGATGAATTGCGTCAACTTCCTCCTGTTCCGCAATTCTGATTACACTCATTCCGTTCAAATAACTATCCTGAGGTGTATTGCCTCCAATGCATACCAGACGATCTTTTTCACACAGCAAAGTTACAGGGTAACTTTCCATATCAGGATCCGAGGCAACTAAAACCACTTCCATTCCTGCATCCTGCGTTCCTCGTATCAAACGTGCCGCAGTGCAGCCGCGTGCGTGAATCAGCACACGTTTAAGCTTACCTGTGTGCAAATTTTCCTGAGTAGAATAAGTCTGTACTTCATCGCCTACAGACAACTGATATTCACCCGAAAGTACTCGTGAAATAATCTCCTCGACTGAATATTTGGCTACAGGAATCTGAGGGTCGATTTCCAAAAGTTTTTGATCTATATCGACATCAAAAGGATTTTTAACAAGACCGTCCATTGTTCCCGGATTTGTAGAAAGATAGTTCGACAAAGTTGAATGAGCCGGTAAGTGGCTCTCTACAACCAACTGACCTGCAAAGGGCATCTGTGAACCAGAGAAATAGTAAGTCCGCACAAGTAAATGTGTCACGAAACTGGCTTGTGCACCCCCAGTACAGTCACGAAAACCAAAACATAATACTGGAAGGTCCATATCTTTTACAAATCTCGTTATCCGTTCATTGATGATGGCCATCGAGAATAACGATCCTCCGCCTTCCTTGGTTTGCATACCTGCGGAAGTGATGAAAAAAATCACCGGCAATTTTAAACGTGCACAATCATCAAGTAAGCGGCAAACTTTTTCGCAACTCGCCATATCAAAAGCACCGGCCTGAAACTCTGCATTACTGACCACCAGGCCTACACGGTAAGACGTTTTTTGTTTTTTAGAACCTGTTTTTTTCTCCGCGGATGATTCTCTGTTCAAGCCATTGGTAAATGTTCCCATTCCGGTCACAACACCGCACGGCGTAATGCCATTATCCAATGCATTCTCAATAGCGTCCCGGAATCCAGGAAATTTAACAGGGTTTGAAGTTATCCTGTCTGCATACAGTTCCTTAAAATCTTTGAAATAATGTTCAATGACTTTATTTGAACTGATAACAGAGTTCTTGTATCCACGAAGCAAATTCTGAATCAGTAAATCTTTGTAGGACTGATCGAGGCGGTTCCAAAAATCTTTAATTCCGATATTGCGTGGAGTGATTTTTCCGTGAAAACGGCCTTTGTTCTGCTGTGCCTCATAAAGTGACGGCAGTAGTCCGGAAAAATAATAGCGTACTAACCCAAACAGCGGAGGACTCATTCTTGGGAAGACAATCCTTTTCCATTCGCTGATTGTACCAAGTATATGATCACAATCTTTGTGATCAATGAAATTTGCCAGCCACTTAAAAAAGTGTGTTCGGACTGAATTACTTTCAAGTTGTAGAGAATTTTTTTCAAATTCCTTCATTGCCCCTTCCACCGTCTGTTCAAACAACTGTTCAACAGATTTTTGGGAAATCTGATTTGTCCCCTTCAGTTCATCTGCAATCGTGGGAAGAGCTTCTATGACTTGATTGTAGAGTAAATCAAACAAGAGTATGTTCTGGAAATTTTCCTTAAAACTTTGATTAACAACAGTCGTTTTTAACAAATCCAATAAATTTGGATTCTTTGGAGGACGGTCTTTAAGAGTGAATTCTCCAAGTTGTTCGTATAGTTCAATCAGGTTTTCTGATGTACTGTCTTTCCAGTAATTATAGAGGTAAAGTAGAATTTCCAGAGTCAGGTCATCAACCGCTTTTTTATAATTCTCGCGTGGATCACCGATGAAAAAGGCAACTAGACGTCCGCGCTCTTTTTCTCGATCATCACGGGAGCTGACAAACTGTTCAAAACGTTTGTTCAGCTTTTCGTGAAAGCGTACCTCGAGCGGAGCCTTATACCACTGTTGTAGTTTTTCCTGACGTTCGTTTTTAAGACGTTCCCGCAATTTCCCCAGAGGAGTTTTACGAGAACTGAGTCTGGCATAACTATCGATGGAACGGCTAACAATACGCTGGCGTAATTTTAGGTATCGCATAAACCGGTATACATCACCAAAAACATTCAACGTACCCGTTGGAGAACGGTCCGTAACCCTGTTACTTTCTATCAAGAGTTTTGAAGGGTTGAGGTAATGATTGATACTGTCACGATAATGGTCAAAGAAAAAATCATTTTCAATTAAGAATTTGCATGCGTTATTTTCAGTTGCTTCAATAGAACTGACGATTGCTTCCTTGATATTTTTTACCTGATGAGGGTGGTCATATTCATAATCTATGATGCCGTCAAAATATCCTTGTGACTGTAACTCATATGCAGAAACACCGATGTGTTTGGCAGACTCCTGCCAAGATAAATCATATTTCCGCGCAATGTTGCTCAAACCTTTTGGATGTATAGTGTTGAATACACCCTGCCTGACGGAAAGCAAGATATTGGAAGTTGCCAGAGGGATTGCTCCCCCACTATAACCACCTCCATAAACAATACCGATAACAGGCAACTGCAGATTTGCCATCTCACTGATAAGGAATGAAATACTATGTGACTGGTTATCAAGATTCGCCTCTGCATCTGCTGCTGCACCTGGCGTATCCATGAAAGTTACAAGAGGGATACTGTGCGAAGCGAAAAAGCGAACCTTCTCCGCTGCTTTACGATGATGAATAGGTCCCCAGACTCCATTTTGGATTTTGTGATTCTGGGCAATAAATCCCACCCTTCGCATTTGCCCTGAAATTAAAAATTCAATTTCTGCAGCATAAAGCGGTCCTTCAATTTCATCCGAAATCATTTTTCCGCCCAACTGTTTAATTACTTCAGAAGCACTGGGACGTTTTTTTGATTCAGATGGGTTAACCACGCGATGAATATATGAGTCAACATCTACTTTTTTAAGTTGCTGAACTTCTTTCTGAATCTCTTCGTTCGATAGTAGCCCAAGGATTTCTGAATCATCAAAAAAAACAGGTTGTTTCTTTCCACGGAGAAGTGAAAGATCGTGTGACATCACTTCAGCAGCATGAAACGCCGATTTATATTTGCCAGTTTTTTTAATGTTTGAGCCCATATGAATAAAATATTTTGTGAAATATATAGGTTAAAATTTTACTGTAATAATAACGGTGACAGTGCTTTATCTAGAGAAGGTAACGAAATCGGAAACAAGAACTGCTCATCCAAAGAATGTAATTGTGCAGAGGTTAAAGGATCGTTTTGTTGATGATATTTACGTAAAATTTTCAATTTTTTTTCATGTTTTTTCAAACGTTGGTAAGTAACCACCAAACGCTCCAAAAATAAAAGCTGCATCGGCGGATTTCCAGTAAGATGCTGGCTTTGTTCAAGTGTTGTTTCCAACAATTCACTGACTTCCTCCCAGTCTTCAGTCATTAGCAATGATGCACTTAAACCGTCTACTAGAAAAAGGTGCCCGGGAAACATAACCAATCCCTGCCGGAGAATTTTCTGGGCTTCTTCCTCTTTACTTTTGTAACGCAACAGATCTCCGACAAGACGATGGGCATAACCTTGGCTTTCTTTACGTTCAAGATATGGCTGACTAATTTCCAGTGCCTCTTGAAACATTCCAATGCGGCTTAAAGTCAAAGCGTGGAGATAAACAACTTCCCAATTCCCTGAAAGTTCTTCCAACAGTGGTGTCGTTACTTCTAAGGCAGAACGAAACTTGCTTTGTTGATACAATACCCTAGCAAGTGAAAAATGTATAGAGGGCGAGTCATGAACTAAAATGGCCTGACGCAAAAGTTCTTCTGCTTCTATAGAATTGCCAAGACTATTATACAAATCCGCCTGCAACTGGAGAGCTTCAGTATTCAACGGATGTTTTTCTTGTATAAAATTTAACTGCTTTTCAACAACAGATAACTTACCTTTCATCAACTGTCTTCTTAAGAATAGGAGCTGATAAGAAAGATTAGCCGGGTCTAGTTCCAGTGCTCTTCCAATTGCTAAATCTCCCTGTAGAAAATCACCTTGTCGAAACAAAATTGAGGAGCGGAGATAATTCGCCCTAGCAAGACGTGGGTTAATTTCCAGTCCTCGTGTTAACCAGCTAAGCGAGTCCTCCAAAAAACCCTTTCTCAACAACTGTATAGCCAACCCCATGATCGCATCCACATTTTCCGGCTGCTTTTCAAGTATATTTTCAAAAAGCAAACGTGCTTCTTTTTCTTGTTGCTGATGTAAAAGTAAATATGCTTCAATAAGTTGATCTTCTATAGAAAACGAATATTTGGCTTTCAATTGATCGAGAAGAGCCTGTGCTTCGGGCCATTGCTGTTGTGCAAATTGTATCCTGAGTAATTCACGACGAATCGGCGCATAGTCAGGGAACTGGACTAGCATTTCCTCAGCGAGAATCTTGGCATAATAGAAACTGCCCTGTAATGAAAATGATTGAACTCTCATGAGCAGAGCCTCTTTATTCTTAGGCTCAAGTTTCAATAAAGTATCAAGAGTACGGATGGATCCTTCAAATTCACGCTGGCGTAAATAAATCCGTGCTAGATGGTAAAGCGCTTCTACATAAAGCCGATCAAGTTTAAGTGCCTGTTCCAAGGAAGAAATAGCTCTTCCATCATCATCTATTTTCTCATACGTTGCTGCCAATTTCAAATAGACTGAGACGCGTTCTGGTTCAATCCTGACTGCAATAGCCAATTCTGTAATCGCATCTCCGTAACGTTCAAGCGCAAATGCAATACTGCCTAACAACTCATAATAACCTGCGTTAAAAGGATCAAAACGTGTGGCACGCCTTGCATGTTTTTCTGCTAATTCATAATTTTTGATAAAATAATAGGATCTGGCTAAATTATAATGCACATCAAAATTTTCCTCATCATTTTCTAGAATTGCCTTTTGCTCTTCAATATAACTGTTAACATTATTATTAGTGAGCAGCAATTGCAGATTGTAATCGCCATTTCCAGTACATGCAGAAACAAGAAGAAGAATTAACAGAAATAATAAGTGGAAATTAAAAAAACTCACAGGTCAATCCATGGAAGATACATCAGTATTTTTACTTAAACTTTGGCCATTAATTTTAACTTTAGGCAAATGAACGGTGATTGTTTCAGATGCTGAACTCTCGTTTCCAAAACGATCAACCAATCTAGATTGATATAACCAAGTATCTCCATTTTGACCTCGCAAATCAATATAAAACGAGGGTTCCTCATATTTATTGTCCTCTTTTAAATCTTTCAATTGATGTCGAAAATCTTGATTAATCTGCAATTTAAGTTTGTCAAGGTAGTAATCATTTTGAC
>MPLT02038308.1_pt1 | contig 24024 bp, 20 predicted proteins | sample 1617391 | NCBI WGS metagenome assembly MPLT02 (sample SAMN05944800, study PRJNA350692) | marine metagenome | biome: marine; feature: ODZ; material: water; isolation source: 70 m water sample filtered on 0.2 um supor filter | place: Pacific Ocean | collected 2012-04-08 | depth 70m m
CTTATCCTTTTTGTCATCCTTCTTATCCTTTTTGTCATCCTTCTTATCCTTTTTGTCATCCTTCTTATCCTTTTTGTCATCCTTCTTATCCTTTTTGTCATCCTTCTTATCCTTTTTGTCTTTGTTTTTTTGATCATTTTTAAGCAACTCCTTAGCCAATACATAATTATATCTTGTTTCATCATCAGAAGGATTGTTAAGTAGAGCTTTTTTAAAACTAGTAACAGCATTTTGATAATCCTTATTTTTCATATAAACATCTCCTAAATTATGGTAAGCTTTATGTAGATCTCCTTTATTTTTTGCTTTCAAAATTGAGGACTTATATTCATTAACTGCTTCCATATTAAGTCCACTTTTATAAAATGAATTAGCCATATTATAAGAAGCTATATTGTTTAATGAGTCTTGTGAGATAGCTTCTCTATACAATGATTCTGCCTCAATTAAATTTTTATTTATGAACTCTACATTGCCGTCAAGAGTTAAATTATTTGATGTTTTATCAAAAACTTTTTCTTGACATACAACACTTGATGACATCATTAAAAACAGAAGTATTCTAAACATCTTTTTCATTAAATAAATTCAATTTTTCTATCCAAAACGTTTTCTTTTCAAAAACAAACAATTCCAAACATAAAAAAAATAGAGCAAATCCTAAAAACCACTGAAACTGATCTTTATAAGCTACATATTGTTTTGATTCAAATTCCTTTTTATCCATTTCTTTTAGTTTCTCAATAATTTCATTTACAACTTCGTCGGTATTCCCACCACTTATATAAATTCCATTACTTGAGAGCGCTATCTCTTGGAGAAGTTCAGGCACAAGCTTTGTTATTACAACGTCGCCTTCAGAGTTCTTTTTATATGAATCTATAACCCCATTGGATTTTATAGGAATTGGAGCTCCTTTAAGGCTGCCTAGTCCTATTGTAAAAATAGTTATTCCCATATCTTGAACAATGCTAGGAATATCCTGATTTTCAAATTCATGATCCTCTCCATCTGAAAGAATACAAAGGACTCTATTTGTCTGATTTTCATCATCATAATAATCTTTAGCTAATTTAACAGCTTCTATTATAGCTGTTCCTTGAGATGAAAGCATATCTGAATTCAAGCTTTGTAAAAACATTCTTGCCGTTGAATAATCAGTAGTTATCGGTAAAATTGGCAAAGCAGATGCTGCATAAGCAATGATCCCTACTCTATCAGAATTTAACTCATTAATTGTTTGTGAAACTAATCTTTTAGCTTTTTCAAGTCTATTTGGTGCTATATCCTCAGCTAACATACTTTTAGAAACATCTATAGCAAAAACTATATCTACTCCTTCTCTTTTAACTGTTTTAAGTTGAGTTCCAATCTTAGGATTAACTAGCGAAATTGAAAGAAATATAAATACGATTAGTAATAAAACTAATTTTAGTTTAGGTTTAAATTGAGAAACTTGAGGGCTTAAATCTTTAAATAAATGGATTGAAATATGTTCTTTTTGAATTCGCTTTTTCCAACTATTTAAAGAAATGAACCCAATAATTAATACTGGAATTACCAATAAAAAATAAAAATATATAGATTCTTCTAGCTGATACATTTAAATAAAACTTTTAAAAATACTTGATCTGAGTAACCACTCTAAAAAAACAAGGGAGAACGATATTAAAACGAAAACCCTGTACATTTCTTGAGCATTTGAATATTTAAATTCTTCTACTTCTGTTTTTTCAAGCTTATTAATTTCTTGATATATATCCTTTAACTTTTCATTATCGGTTGCCCTAAAATAAAGCCCTCCCGTTTGTTTTGCGATTGATTCTAATAACTTTTCATCAATTTCAACTTTTGTTAATCCAAATCTAAAAGTTCCATTCGGATTGATTGCAATTGGTGCTAATGCATTTCCATTGCTGCCTAAGCCTATTGTGTATGTTTTTATTCCAAAAGATAAGGCAAGATCAGCAGCTGTATTAGGGTCTATAAAGCCTGCATTATTCACTCCATCAGTTAATAATATAATTACTTTACTTTTAGCCTTGCTATCTTTTAGCCTATTTACAGCCGTAGCTAAGCCCATCCCAATTGCTGTCCCGTCTTCAATAATTCCATCAAATTTTATTTCATCTAAAGATCTAACAATTACTGCTTTATCAGAAGTAACTGGAGTTTTGGTATAGCTTTCTCCAGCATACACTACTATCCCTATCCTATCACTAACTCTGTCATTTATAAACTCTTTAGCTACAGACTTCAAGGCATCCAATCTGTTTGGTTTTAAATCTTGCGCCAACATACTAGATGAAATATCAACAGCAATAACAATATCTATTCCCTTACTTGTTTTTGTTTGAGTTGAAACATCTATAATTTGAGGTCTTGAAATAGCAACTATTAACATTATAATGGCTATATATCTTAAAACATCTAAAATTGGTAAAATTTTAATTTTTATACTTTTATAATTAAACCCTTTAATAGACGAAATCTTAAGCGATGATGATTTTAACTTATTGAAATTATAGCTCCAAAAGAAGAAAAATGGCAATAAAATTAAAAGCCATAAAAATTCAGGATTATTAAATGTCAAATTTTCAAGCATTTTATTCAATTTTAAATATTATTGACTTTTCTACTTTTTCTGCTATTTGTTTAGCATATGAATCATCCCTATTAAAAATCATCAAAACATTTTGCTTCCCATTATTTTCTTGAAACTTTAAGCTAACATATTCCTTTTTTATTTGACTACCATCTTTGTCTAAATAGTCAAATGAACCAAAAATTTTAAATGCAGGTTGGCCTTGATCTATAAAAATACTTTGTTCTTTAGTCAAAATATTTGTAGCTCCTTTATCCTTTAATTCTAAAATCAATTCATCAATTATTGATTGTATATCCTGTTGATCAGTCTTTTCATTATTTGAAATAATATTAAGAGAAATAAAAACTGTCTCTTCAATAGAACCCCATTGAAAAATTTGATTTATTCCCTCTGATATATTTCTTTTTAAAACATTTGGTGTTGAAATTATAATTGGATGCGCACCATAAGTGCTCTCTACCCATGTCTTATTTAAAATTGATTTAGTTGGTGTCCCAATTAATGTGTCCGAAACATTTTTCCATCCAAAAACAGAAACAGATAAAATAAAAGTTATTATGATTGAGAATAAAAGTCCTAAAAAAACTTTTTTTACAATTTTTTTCCTCTTTTCTTTTTTTATCATTTCTAAATATTCTTTGCTTTTTAACAACTCTTCCTCAGTTGGTTCAGGTATTGCATCCCTAGTATCTAAGAGAACTTTTTCTAAAATCTTTTTATCATGTGATGCCATTTCAACTCCTGGATTTGATTTAGCAAACTTTACTAAATCAGCTGTTTTTAATACACTTTTAAATTTTTCTATAGTTTCTTGATTTAATGAGAGTTTCCCTGAATCTTTCAATAGCTCTAACTTGTTAATTAATTCATCTGTTGTACTTTCTAAGGCATCTAAACTGATATCCTCTTCTAAATAATTCTTTACAATATCTGTAAGCTTAGAATAATAGTCTTTGTAGTCTAGTTGTTCTCTAAGGTCCTTTGCCTCTAAAAGCTTTAATGCAGTAATTGCTTTTTCTATCGGAATAGGTAATTTTTCTTCTTCTTTATTGGAATTTAATATTTTCAGATAAAGCCTATAGCCTAAATAACTCAGAATAAATATTCCTATTAAAGCTAAATATATTTTCCACCAACCATCATTGTTTTTCTTTACGGCTATAATGTTCTTAATGTCAAAAAACTTTTTACTTACTGTGTCTACTTTTACATTTAAAACTTCAATTAATATAGAGTCTGAATATTGTAGAATATTATCGACTGATATTTTGGGAGGCTTTAACAAAAAAACTCCTGGCTCAAAACTCGTGATTGAAAAAAATTTTACAAATTTTATATTTTCTCCATTTATTGTATCAATTTCAAATTCCTCTATTATTTCAAAGGGAGCTGAAAACTTGTTTTCTCCCCATTGAACATCTGCAATTGTATCTAAATTTATTTGAATTTTATAATTAATTTTTTCGCCAACCTTAATATTCGTTGTATCAACTTCTGAAACCAATACTGGATTTTGTTGTGAAAAATTTTGAAAACTTACACAAAGAAAAACAAGAAGAATTGTATTAATTTTATCCACGAGTTTTAAAATAATTAAGTAATTTTTTTACATAGCTTTGGTCAGTTCTACAGCTTAAAACGCCTGCTCCATTTTTTGTGAATAATTGGCTAAACCTATTATAATTATTCATATTAAAAAATTCGTATTTTTCGCGTAGAGTTGATGATGAAGTATCAATTAATTTTATTTCTTCTGTCTCTTGGTCATACATTGGAACAATTCCCAAATTAGGAATTGTTTCTTCCATTTTATCATAAATTCTTATTCCTGTGACATCATGTTTATTAGCAGCTATTTTTAACGTCTTCTCATAATTATCAGCTATAAAATCAGATAAAATAAAAGCAATTGACTTCTTTTTAATCACGCCTATTAAAAACTCTAAAGCTTTAGAAATATTTGTTTTTTTACTAGAAGGCTTAAATTCAATTAACTCCCTAATAATTCTTAATACATGAGTTTTCCCTTTACTTGGGGGGATGTATAATTCAATATTATCAGAAAAAAGGATTAATCCTACCTTATCATTATTTTGAAGTGCTGAAAAAGCTAGGGTTGCTGAAATTTCTGTTACAATATTTTTCTTTAAAGCATTCCCTGTACCAAATAATTCAGATCCGCTTATATCAACAAGTAACATGAGAGTTAATTCTCTTTCTTCTTCAAAAACTTTTATAAAAGGTTCATTATACCTTGCCGTTACATTCCAATCAATTGTGCGAACATCATCTCCAAATTGATAATTTCTAACTTCACTAAAAGTCATCCCTCTACCCTTAAAGGCGCTATGATACTCTCCTCCAAAAATATTATTGCTTAACCTTCTTGTCTTAATTTCAATTTTCCTTACTTTTTTTAAAAGTTCTTTTGTTTCCACTAATAAAATTTAAATTATTATTACGATGAAAATTAAGGATATCCTTCAGTAATTATGGGACTTCAACCTGATTGACAATTTTATTGATAATATCCTCAGCCGTTATGTTTTCAGCTTCAGCTTCATAAGTTAATCCTATTCTATGTCTTAAAACATCATGTATAACGGCCCTGACATCCTCAGGAATTACATAACCTCTTCTTTTTATAAAAGCATAACATCTAGATGCGTTTGCTAAATTTATACTTCCTCTTGGTGAAGCGCCAAAGTTTATAAATGATTTTAACTCATCTAGTCCATATTTTTCAGGATATCTTGTGGCAAAAATTAAATCAAGAATATATTTTTCAATTTTTTCATCCATATATACTAACCTAACCGAATCCTGAGCTTTAATAATTTGTTTAATTGATACTACTGGTTTTATATCCCCAAAACTATTGTTAATATTTGCTCTTACAATTTGTTGTTCATCCTTAATGTTTGGATAATCAATAACTGTTTTTAACATAAATCTATCCACTTGAGCTTCTGGAAGAGGATAAGTCCCCTCTTGCTCAACAGGGTTTTGTGTAGCCATAACTAAAAAAGGAGGATCCAATTTAAATGTTTTATCTCCAATTGTAACCTGTTTTTCCTGCATTGCTTCAAGTAAAGCTGACTGTACTTTTGCTGGTGCTCTATTAATCTCATCTGCCAAAATAAAGTTTGCAAAAACAGGGCCTTTTTTGATGGAAAAATCATTTTCTTTCATATTATAAATCATTGTTCCAACAACATCTGCAGGGAGAAGATCAGGTGTAAATTGTATTCTGCTAAAACTGCCTTTTACTGCTTTGCTTAATGAATTAATTGCAAGAGTTTTTGCTAATCCCGGTACACCTTCTAACAATATATGTCCTTGGCCTAAAAGACCTATTAGGAGTCTTTCAACCATATGCTTTTGCCCTACTATAACTTTATTAATCTCTAAAATCAGCAAGTCAATAAAAGAACTTTCTTTTTCAATTTTTTCATTAATTGCTTTAATATCCACTTTATTATTGTTTTCCATAATATTAAAATTACTCATTAAACTAAGGGGGTGCAATTTGAATAAAAAAAATCATTCAAATTGTTAACAATTGGTTAAAAATTTAAGAAGACAAAGACCTGAAAAATTACATTTTATCCATTTTATTATATATCTCTTCAGGAACTAAATCTTTAATAGACTTATTTTTTCTTATTAAATTTCTTATTAATGTAGACGAGATTTCCATTAATGGAGCATCATATACTCTAACCATTTTATGGTTTATTAGATTATTTGATTCTTTTTTTAAATTTTTTCTTGGGTATACACAAATTGAATGTTCTAAAATTTTTTCGCAATCCTTCCATAAATGTAAAGTGTTTAAATTGTCCTCTCCTAAAATGACAAAAAACTTTGCTTTCGGATTATGTTTTACAATAAAACTGAGGGTGTCAGCTGTATAGTTTGGTTTAGATAGTTCAAACTCTACGCTAGAGCAAATTATTTTTTTTTGATTAAAACAAAAACTTTTTACCATTTCTAGCCTTTTTAGTTCATTTGAAATATTTTGTGTTTTCTTAAAAGGATTTAAAGGAGTGACAACTAACCATAATTCATCTAATTTTAATTTTTTTATAAAATATTTCGCTATTGAAACATGTCCGTTATGCAATGGATCAAATGTCCCAAAAAACAAGCCTTTCTTCTTCATTAATTATATAAAAATTCTTTAACTAGATTATATACAAGTTCTTTTGCAGATTTTAAATTATCATTAATTATAATTTCATCAAAATCATTTTCATTTAATAATTCTATTTTAGCTTTTGCTAATCTTATATCTATAGATTCCTTTGAGTCCTTATTTCTAGAATAAAGTCTATCACTTAATTCTTGGATGCTTGGTGGTTTTACAAAAACAGCAAGGGAATCCTCTTTATATATTCTTTTCAATTTAATTCCACCCTCAACATCTATATCAAAAATTACATTATGATCTTCTAATAAACCTTCTACCGAATCTTTAAGTGTCCCATAAAAAACTCCACTATACACTTCTTCGTATTCTAAAAAATCTTGATTATCAATTTTTTTAATAAATTCTTCAATATTAAAAAAATGGTAATCCTTTCCGTTTTCTTCATCCTTCCTAATTTTCCTAGTCGTTGCTGAAATTGAAAAAGTTAAATTCAAATCATTCTGATCTAGCAAGTGCCTAACCAATGTTGTTTTGCCACTTCCAGATGGAGCACAAAGAATAATACATTTTCCCTTAGACATTATAAAACATTTAAAAGTTGTTCTTTAATTTTTTCCAATTCATTTTTCATTTCAACTACAATTTTTTGCATTAATAAATAATTTGATTTTGATCCAATTGTATTAATCTCTCTCCCTATTTCCTGGCTGATAAAACTCAGCTTTTTCCCTTTTTCTATTTGTTTCTCATTAACTGTTTTTTTGAAAAATATTAAATGATTTTTTAATCTAACCAACTCTTCATTTATATCAATCTTTTCTAAATAATAAATTAATTCCTGTTCAAATCTATTAAGATCTATTTCACTTTTTAAGTCTGATAATTTTTTTTTAATCTTTTCTTTTACTAACTGAATCCTTTTTGGGGCTAATTTCTCAATTTTTATAAGCTTTTCTTGTATTGATTCTATATTAGCTAAAAGGTCTCTCTTTAACGAATTTCCTTCTTTAATTCTAAAATCTAATAGCTCCTTTACAGCAATTTTAACCAATGAAATAATTTTATTATATAATTTCTTATTTAAAACAATATTATACTTAGAAACTGAATTCGGTAATTTAATGGCAATTTTTAATAGCTCTAAATCATTCGCTGGTGTTATCTTTTTTAAGTCTTTTATATAAGCTCTTATAACCTTATGATTTAATTGAGATTTAAGAGGGGCCTCTGAAATCTTAAAGTTAATTTTAAGATCTATTTTTCCTCTTTTTAAAAAATTAACTAAAATTCTTCTAATATCATTCTCAATATTTCTAAATATTGGGTTTAAGTTATAATTAAGGTCTAACGTTTTACTGTTTAAAGATTTTATGTCTAAAGAAATTTTTCCAAACTCTGAATCTAATGATGCATTTCCAAAGCCAGTCATTGAGTGAAGCATGTACAAATTTAAGAAAGAATTATTTAAATCTATATTACAATTTACGAACCCAAATATTTCTAAAAGAAACTTGCGAACAGCAGTGGTTTTGAAGAGAAATTGGGCCATCACCATGTGCAATATTTTTTGGTGGTCCAACATTTTCAGTTGTACCTAAAATTTCAACATGATTATGAATGAGTATCCCATTATGAAAAACTGTAAAGTAGCCCGATTGAATTTTGTTCTGATCTGAATCAAACTTTGGGGCATCAAATATAATATCATAAGATTGCCATTCACCAGGTTTTCTAGAGGCATTAACCAATGGTATGTATTGCTTATATACTGCCCCTGCTTGTCCATTTACATACGTTGGAGACTTATAGCTATCTAGAATCTGAATTTCATATCTGTTTTGCAAAAACACACCGCTATTTGATCTACTTTGATTTTTATGGGATGTGTCTTCACTTGTTTTCCATTCTATATGTAATTGAACTGATCCAAAATTTTCTTTAGTTTCAATACCTCCCGAACCATCAAAAACAACAGTAACAGAGCCATCATCATTAATTTGCCAACCACTATCCTTATCTGACCACTTAGCTTTCCAATTGGAGAGATTCAATCCATCAAACAAAATAATAGCATCATCTGGAGGCAATGAATCTGATGATGAATAGACTTCATTGGGTTTTGGCTCCCATATTTCAGTATCTTTTGATTTTTGAGAAACGACTATTAGAGGGATGAGAAATAAGAAAAAAAATAAAATTGTTTTTTTTTAATAAACATAATCATGATTCTAGATTTTAATAAGAATTTATATTTTTAAATATACTTAAATACTTCAGATTCTTTTTAGATAATTTATATTTGATTAATAATATTGATTTAAATGGGAAAACATAAAATAAAATTTAATACAAAAACTATTCATGGAGGCCAAATCCCTGAGAAAGGATACGGGGCAGTAATGACTCCTATTTACCAAACATCTACATATTCTCAATCCAGCCCAGGTGTTCATGAAGGGTTTGAGTATAGCAGAACAAGTAATCCAACTAGAAAAGCACTTGAGAATTCCCTAGCTAGTATTGAAAATGGAAAACATGGCTTAGCTTTTGGATCAGGGCTAGCAGCCATAGATGCAGTTTTAAAACTTTTTAAAACTGGAGACGAAGTTATCTCTACTAATAATCTTTATGGAGGATCATATAGGTTATTTACAAAAGTTTTTGAAAATTTTGGGATTAAGTTTCACTTTACTGAAATGACTAATACAGCTTCATTAAAAAAGCTTATTAACTCTAAAACTAAAATGATTTGGGTTGAAACGCCTACAAATCCTATGATGAATATTATTGATATTAAAGCCTTAAGCAAAATAGCTAAGGATAATAAACTTCTTTTAGCAGTTGATAATACTTTCGCTACCCCTTTTCTACAACAACCTCTAGGTTTAGGAGCAGATATTGTAATGCATTCAGCAACAAAATACTTGGCTGGACATAGTGATGTAGTTCTAGGGGCTCTAGTAGTGAAGGATAACCAATTAGCTGAAAAACTCCATTTTATACAAAATGCAAGTGGAGCAATCTGTGGTCCAATGGACAGCTTTTTGACCTTAAGAGGAATAAAAACCCTACATGTTCGAATGAAAAGACATTGTGAAAATGCAAAAAAAATTGCAACTTTTTTAACTAATCATTCTAAAATAGATAAGGTATTTTGGCCTGGGCTTAAAACGCATCATAATCATCAAATAGCCAAAAATCAAATGTCTGATTTCGGGGCTATGATTTCTTTTACAACCAATGGAAATAGTTATAAAAATGCTATCAATATAATAGAAAATTTAAAGCTATTTACTTTAGCAGAGTCTTTAGGCGGGGTAGAAAGTCTTTCTTGTCACCCGGCATCAATGACACATGCATCCATTCCAAAAAAAGAAAGAGAACTTTCAGGGCTTGTCGATTCTCTTATCAGGTTAAGCGTAGGCATTGAAGACGTCGAAGATCTAATCTCAGATCTTAATCAGGCAATTAGATGAATTTAAATTAGTTCAAGTTAATTGTTTAACTTTGAGACTATAGACTAAATCCTTTTTTTCTAAAAAAAAATCTATGAAAAAAGATATTGAAAATTTCATTTCAAAAATAGAACAAAGAAATTCTCATGAGCCTGAGTTTATGCAAGCTGTTAGAGAGGTTTCTGAAACTGTAATCCCTTATATTGTATCTCAAAAAATATACCATGGTAAAAATATTTTAATGAGGATGGTTGAGCCTGAAAGGGTGCTTATGTTTAGGGTTAATTGGGTAGATGATAAAGGAGAAATAAGAGTAAATAGAGGCTATCGTGTTCAAATGAATTCAGCTATTGGCCCATATAAAGGTGGGTTAAGATTTCATCCATCGGTGAATCTAAGTATTTTAAAATTTTTGGCTTTTGAACAAGTTTTTAAAAACAGCTTAACTACTCTTCCTATGGGGGGAGGAAAGGGAGGCTCTGATTTTGATCCTAAAGGTAAAAGTGATGGTGAAGTAATGAGATTTTGTCAAAGTTTTATGACAGAGCTTTTTAGATATATTGGCCCTAATACCGATGTTCCTGCTGGAGATATAGGCGTTGGAGGAAGAGAAATTGGGTATATGTTTGGCCAATATAAAAAATTAAAAAAAGAATTTTCTGGTGTTTTAACAGGTAAAGGATTGTCTTGGGGAGGCTCGTTAATTCGTCCAGAAGCTACTGGTTATGGGACTGTATATTTTGCTGAAAACATGTTAAATCACGTAAAAAATTCAGTAAAAGGTAAAACAGTTGTTATTTCAGGCTCTGGAAATGTTGCTCAATTTGCAGCTGAAAAATGCAATCAACTTTCTGCAAAAGTTGTTACTCTCTCAGATTCTTCCGGGTTTATTCATGATTCTGATGGAATAAATACTGAAAAATTGAACTATGTAATGGATCTAAAAAACAACAAAAGAGGGAGAATTTCTGAATATGTTAAAAAATTTCCTAAAGCAAAATTCTATAAAAACAAAACGCCTTGGCAGATCCCCTGTGATATTGCTCTGCCCTGTGCTACTCAAAACGAACTTGCTATTAATGATGCTGAAACATTAGTTAATAATGGCTGTATCTGTATTAGTGAAGGAGCTAATATGCCCTGTACTCCTGAGGCCATTTCTGTTTTTAGAAAACATAAAATATTATTTGCTCCTGGAAAAGCATCTAATGCTGGAGGAGTAGCAGTCTCAGGTCTGGAAATGGCACAAAATTCCTTAAGATATAGCTGGACAAGGGAGGAAGTTGATAATAAATTAAAAGACATTATGTTAGATATTCATAACTCATGTATAACTCATGGGTTAGAAAAAGGATATGTAAATTATGAGAAAGGCGCTAATATTGCTGGATTTATAAAAGTTGCTGATGCAATGCTTGCTCAAGGAGTGGTTTAATTTTCCTTAAAGTTAAATTTCCAAAATGTTAATATCAACTGAAGCCATCGCTTTAAGTTCAATAAAATATTCTGAAAGCAGTCTTATAGTAAAATGCCTTACTCTTAGCGAGGGGATTAAATCTTACTTAATAAAAGGGATAAGGTCAAGAAGGAAAAACTCTTTAAATTTAGGACTATTCCAGCCTCTGACTATTCTAGAAATAGATGCTAACCATAAAAACAATGGAAATTTAGAAAGCCTTCGTTCTGCTAAGATTTTACATCCTTATAAAACAATTCCTTTTGATATTTATAAGAACTCTATCGCCTTATTTTTGTCTGAGATATTGTCTAAAAGCATTCTAGAAGAGGAAAAAAATGAAGACCTTTATTTTTTTATAAGAAATTCAATGATCTGGTTTGATTCCTCGTCAAGCTATATTAATTTTCATATTCATTTTATAGTAAAATTTTTAAAATTTTTAGGAATTTCTCCCGATAGAAGCAAAATAAATTTAAAAGGATTTGATTTAGCAAATGGGGCATTTACTAACTCTATTAATAAAGATAATTGCAGGAGTGGAAAGGTAATAACTTACTTTAAAGAGTTTTTAGGCACAAATTTTGATAGAAATGATCTTACAATTAGTTCTTCTATGGAAAGAAAAGAATTATTAGAGTTTTTAATGAAATATATGCAAATACATTTGGAAGATTTTAGAAGGCCTAATTCGCTTAATATTATGTATGATCTTTTTAAAAGAAAATAAAATTTTATTATTTGTTTTTCTCTTTTGTTCTTTAAACAGTTTTTCACAAAAATTGATTATTAAAGACTCCAAGGAAAAGTCTACTATTCCTAATGTCTCTGTCTATAATAGTCAAAAATCTCTTACAGTTTTATCAGACAGTGAGGGGAATGTAGATTATTCAGATTTTCAAAAATCTGACACTATCATTTTTAGCCATATTGCATATGAAAAATTTAAAATTCAAATAGATAAAATTCCAAAATCATCTTCTGTAACAATAGTTTATCTAAATCCTAATGCTCAAAAATTATCTGAAATTATTTTATCTGTTGGTAGAAATAAAGAAAGTAGAACAAAAATTTCGAAAAAGGTATCTCTAATAACCCCAAAAAAGACTGAGCTGGATCTCCCTCAAACCTCAGCAGATTTATTATACTATGGCGGAGGAGTTAGAATTCAAAAAACTCAGGGGGGAGGAGGCAGTCCGGTTATTAGAGGATTTGAAGCTAATAGAGTTTTGCTTGTAGTTGATGGCGTTAGAATGAATAATGCCATATATAGGTCTGGCCATCTTCAAAATGCTATTACAATAGACCCCAATATTCTTGAAAGAACTGAAGTTATTTTTGGCCCATCCTCTGTAGGATACGGATCCGATGCTCTTGGCGGGGTAGTTCATTTTTATACAATAAAACCTAAAATTAATAATGAAAAGAAATGGACTATTAAAGGGCTGGAGTCTTATAATACTACCCTAAATCATCTTATCAGTAATCTAAATTTTGAATATAGTAAGGAAAAATGGGCAAGTTTTACTAGTTTCTCTTATTCTGATTTTGGGGATATTGTTATGGGGAAAAACAGAGCTCATGGTTTTAAAGATTGGGGGTTAAATAAATTTACTCTTAGTAAAGAAAAATTTAATACTACGAGCATTTTAAATAATAACCCTAACCTTCAAAAAAATACGGCTTACTCTCAATTTGATTTATTGCATAAATTTAATTTTAGAGTGTCTGAAAGTTCCAATCTGATTTTTAACATCCAGCATTCTAATTCATCAAATATAGATCGTTATGACAAACTAAATGAATATAATTCATCTGACAATCTCAAATATTCTCAATGGTACTATGGCCCTCAGAAAAGAACACTTTTGTCAACTACTTATAATTTTTTAAAAAATAATAACTGGTTAAATAAAGGGACTATAATTGCTGCATTTCAAAAAATTAATGAATCTAGACATAATAGGAAATATCAATCTCTTGACTTGAACTCACAAATAGAAGATGTAGAAGTTTTTTCTATAAATGCTGATTTTGTTAGAGGAGAAGGCGGGCCTTCTTCTTTTTCTTATGGTTTTGAGTATACTTACAATAATGTACATTCAACGGCATTCGGAACCACTCTAACAAAACAAAACAATTCTATTTCTAAAATTAATAAAGCCAATTCAACATTTAAAATTCCAACTAGATATCCAAGTGATGGAAGCAATTATAGCACGGCAGCATCGTATTATGAATATAGAAAAGACCTTTCAAACAAGTCAAATTTTAATTTTGGCATGAGATATACATATACATGGCTAAATGCTCGGTGGCTAGAAGAAGCTTTAATTGATGCTAATTTAAATAGAATCAAAACACAAAATTCCTCATTAACAGGTAGTCTTGGATATGTTTATAGATCAAATAATGATTGGCAAATAAGTGCTAACTTTTCCAGTGGTTTCAGATCTCCAAACATTGATGATATGGGTAAAATCAGAGAAAACAGAGGGCTTCTTTCTGTTCCAAATAAACAATTAAAACCCGAGTATGCTTACAACTCTGAATTAGGTTTTGCAAAATTTTTTAATAATAAAAGAAATGTTTTTTTAGTTAATCTCTATTATACTCATCTTACAGATCATATTATTAGAGATTATTTTGAAATTTTGAACGATACAACAACGCAAAGTCCTGCAACAATTTTATATAATTCTGAGGAAGTAAAAACCATTGCAAATATTAATTCTGGAAGAGCATACATATATGGTTTTTCCTTTGATGCAGAAGCTACAATCCTTAACAATTTAGTTTTTAAAAGTAATATTACCTTTACTAAAGGGGGGAGTGTTAATAGTTCTAATCCTTTGCCCTCAATATCTCCATTATTTGGTTCTTTTTATTTAAAATGGGTTGGCTCTAAATTTAAAACCCAATTATCTTACAAGTTTTCAGGATATAAAAATCCTGAGGATTATAGTTATGGTGGAGAGGATGGTCTTGAGGAAACTCCTTTATTAGGTTATAATGGCAAAGAACCTAGTTATTATGGCATGCCCTCTTGGGGAATTTTTAAGCTCTCTTCTTCTTATGAAGTTTCAAATAATTTAAAAGCTACTTTAATCTTTGATAATATATTTGACATCCATTATAGAGAGTTTGCTTCTGGAATATCATCTCCTGGAAGAAATTTAAATATTGTTTTAGAGCATAAGTTCTAAAAAATTTCATCTAAAATGGTTACTTTCGTTTCTATCAAAATTTCATTTAAATAAATGCCTTTTAAAGAATATAAAAGTTTAAATCTTTCGCAAATTGCGAAAGAAATTTTAAAAGATTGGGATTCTAATCAATCTTTTGAAAAAAGTATAGCTCTTAGAGAAGGGTGTCCAAAATATATTTTTTATGAAGGCCCTCCTTCTGCTAATGGCATGCCTGGAATTCATCATGTTATGGCTAGAACTATAAAAGATATTTTCTGTCGATATAAAACATTAAAAGGCTTTGAGGTAACCAGAAAAGCAGGCTGGGACACACATGGTCTTCCTATTGAATTAAGTGTTGAAAAAGAGCTGGGAATTACTAAAGAAGATATTGGGAAATCTATAACTATTGAGGAATATAATAACGCTTGTAAAAAAGCTGTAATGCGTTATACTGATATATGGAATGATTTAACAAAAAAAATGGGTTATTGGGTTGATATGGAAAATCCCTATATCACATATAAGTCAAAATATATCGAGTCTGTTTGGTGGCTATTAAAAAACCTTTTTGATAAAGGTTTAATATATAAAGGTTATACTATCCAGCCATATTCACCTAAAGCAGGAACCGGATTAAGTTCCCACGAATTAAATCAACCTGGGACATATCAGAGCGTTACAGACACTACTGTAACAGCTCAATTTAAAGCTATTAATAACTCTTTACCTAATTCAATCAAAAAACTTGATGACGTTTATTTTTTGGCATGGACTACTACTCCATGGACCTTGCCTTCTAATACCGCTCTAACTGTAGGAAATAATGTTAAATATGTGCTTGTTTCTACTTTTAATCAATACACCAAAAAACCAATTCATGTAATTTTAGCTGAAAATTTAGTGTTAAAGGTTTTTTTAGGTTCATTTATTCAAGTTGAAAACGAATCAAAGCTTAAATTGAATTCTAAAAATAAAATCCCTTATTTTTTTAAACAGACATTTAAAGGCAGTGAGTTAATTGGAATTAAATATGAACAACTATGGGATGAGGCTCCGCTCCCTTATGAAAATCCTGAAAATGCTTTCAGGGTTATTGCAGGTGATTTTGTAACCACAGAAGAGGGTACGGGTATTGTTCATACGGCGCCAACATTTGGAGCAGACGATGCAAAAGCTGCTAAAGAGGCTAATCCTGAAGTCCCTCCCATGTTAATATATGATGAAAATCAGCAGTTAGTCCCTTTAGTTGATTTACAGGGAAAATTTCGAACTGAACTAGGAAGTTTAGGAGGGAAATATGTTAAAAATGAGTACTACAGTAATGAAGAAAAAATTCCTGAAAGATCTGTAGATGTTGAAATTGCTATAAGACTAAAGGAAGAAAATAAAGCATTTAAAGTAGAAAAACACGTTCATAGTTACCCCAACTGTTGGAGAACTGATAAACCAATATTATATTACCCATTAGATTCTTGGTTTATTAAAGTAACGGAAAAGAAAAGTCTATTAACGAAACTAAACCAATCTATTAATTGGAAGCCTAAATCTACTGGAGAGGGTAGATTTGGCAATTGGCTTTCTAATGCCAATGATTGGAATCTTTCAAGATCAAGATTTTGGGGAATTCCTCTTCCAATTTGGAGAACCAAGGATTCAAATGAGACTATAATTATTGGATCTATTGAAGAATTGAAAAGAGAAATTGCCAAGTCTATGAAGCTAGGCTTTATGGAAACGGACCCACTAGATTCTTTTCAGATTAATGATATGAGTGATTTAAATTATGAGAAAATTGATCTTCATAAAAATATTGTAGATGAGATAATCCTATCTTCAAAAAACAAAAAAAGAATGTATCGTGAGCCTGATTTAATTGATGTTTGGTTTGACTCAGGTGCTATGCCATATGCACAATGGCATTATCCATTTGAAAATAGAGAAATGATCGATGACAATATCGCCTTTCCTGCTGATTACATTGCTGAAGGAGTAGACCAAACTAGAGGCTGGTTTTATACCTTACATGCTATTAGTTCACTAATTTTTGAGTCTATCTCCTATAAAAATGTGATCTCAAACGGTCTTGTTTTAGATAAAAATGGCCAAAAAATGTCCAAACGATTAGGGAATGCAGTGGACCCATTTAAGACTATAGAAGAATTTGGCCCAGACGCTACAAGATGGTATATGATAAGCAATGCTAATCCCTGGGATAATCTAAAATTTGATCTTGATGGAATTGAAGAAAGTAAGCGCAAATTTTTTGGCACATTATACAATATTTATTCTTTTTTCTCTCTTTATTCTAACATAGATAATTTTAGCTTTAGTGAAAAAGAGATTCCTAATTCTGAAAAGCCTGAATTGGATAGATGGATAATTTCGGAGTTAAATTCTTTAATTATAGAGGTTGATAATTATTATTGTCATTATGAACCAACTAAAGCGGCAAGAGCCATTTCAAAATTTACACAATTATATCTAAGCAATTGGTATGTTAGACTTTCTAGAAGAAGGTTTTGGAAAGGGTCTTATGAAAAAGATAAAATTTGTGCCTACCAAACTTTATTTACATGTTTAATAGAGTTAGCTAAAATATCTTCCCCAATTGCTCCATTTTTTATGGATCGTTTATATTCTGACTTGATGTCAAATACTAATTTTAATTCATTTGATTCCGTTCATCATGCAAATTTTCCTAATTCAAAAAGTGAATTCATAGATCCTGACTTACAAAATAAAATAAGAAAAGCACAAACAATCTGTTCCTTAATTTTATCTCTTAGGAAAAAAGAAAAAATTAAGGTTCGTCAGCCTCTTTCAAAGGTAATGATCCCTTTTTCTTCTTCAGCCGAAAAATTAGAGTTTGAAGAAATTTCTGATCTAATTAAATCAGAAGTAAATGTTAAAAAAATTGATCTTATAGGTTCTTCTTCAGGAATATTAGTTAAAAAAGTGAAGCCAAATTTTAAAAGCTTAGGGCCTAAATTAGGAAACTTATTGTCTGAAGCCGTCATACAAATCAAAAAGTTTGGGGATAAAGAAATTAGTAAAATAGAAAGCAGCGAACAAATTCACCTAAAAATTAATTCTAAACAAATTACTCTAGAGGCATTAGATTTTGATGTGGTTTCTGAAGATATTGAAGGGTGGTTAGTTGCCTCTGAAGATAATCTAACAGTTGCATTAGACGTCACTCTAAACAAAGAGTTAATAAATGAAGGAATAGCTCGAGAACTAGTAAACAGGATTCAAAATCAGAGAAAAGAAATTGGCTTATTAGTAACAGATAAAATTATTTTAAAAATTCAGAAGGATAATATCATTGAAAAGGCTATTTTTGAAAATAGAGACTATATAGTAAATGAAACTTTAGCAAATGATTTAATATTTGTAGAATCTATTGAAAAAGGAATTGAAATTAAATTTGATAATATAAATACTAAATTAAGTATACATAAAAATAATTAACAATGGCGATTACACGATATTCCGATAGAGATTTAAAAAAATTTAAAACTTTAATCGAAGAAAAAATTGAGAAAGCGCAAAAAGATTTAGCCCTAATAAAGAGTGCTTATATGAATGATGGAAATAATGGAACTGAAGATACATCTCCTACATTCAAAGCCTTTGAGGAGGGGTCACAAACTATGTCAAAGGAAGCAAATACTCAGCTTGCTATTCGACAAGAAAAGTTTATTCGAGATTTAAATGCTGCTCTAATAAGAATTGAAAACAAAACCTATGGGGTTTGTAGAGAAACTGGCAAATTAATCAATAAAAAAAGGTTAGCATTGGTTCCTCACGCTACATTAAGTATTGAAGCTAAAAATAAGATCTCATAACCCTTAGGAAAATTTTCTTTATTAATCATGCGTTTAATATGACTTTAAATAAATCTATTTTAATAATTCTTTTTATTTTAATAATAGATCAATTATCCAAAGTTTATATAAAACTTCATTTCCCTTTAACTCTTTATGGAGACGCCTCTCTTCTTGATTGGGGCTGGTTTAAAATACTTTTTGTTGAAAACAAAGGGATGGCCTGGGGTGCTAAAATCAGTGATTTTATTCCTATTATAAGTGAAAGATTTGGTAAATTACTATTAACTCTATTTAGAATTTTTGCCGTCCCCTTAATATTTTATTGGCTTTATGACAGTATAAAAAAGAAAGAAACTAAACTTTTAACAATTAGTATTTCTTTAGTTCTTGCTGGTGCAATCGGGAATCTTGTTGATTCTGTTTTTTATGGATTTCTTTTCACTGACAGCTATCTCAATGTAGCCATTTTTAGTCCAGGGAATGGTTATGAATCCATTTTTTATGGTCATGTAGTTGATATGCTTCAGTTTCCAATGTTTACCTGGGATTGGCCTAGTTGGATCCCTTATGTTGGAGGAGAAAGCTTTACTTTTTTTGAACCTGTATTCAATATTGCTGATACTGCGATTAGTGTCGGGGTTGGAATAATGATAGTTTTTAACAAAAAGGTTTTTCCTTAAAGCTATTTATTGATTTTAAACTTGTTCCCTTTATATATCATATATGGTGTCGAGACAATTATTGGAACACAATATGCAATAAGCGCTATTATTTCATCAAAAGCAATATAAAATATTGCAAAAAACAATGTTGAGTAAATTGTTAGGTTTATAAAAAACTTTTTAAAAAATTTCAAATAATTTATAAGATCAAAGGACTCTTTTTCTTCTTTTGACATAGTATTATATCCTGAAAGCAAGTATTTTGCATTATTTTCATTTATGCCAAAAGCAATAAAAATGAAACATAAATCTGTAATAATTAATGCTATTGCTGTTCCCATTTCCACTTATAATTGTAATTTTCTTTGTTTAAAATTAAGAATTACTTTCGTACTGTGAGTAAAAAATCTTTTGATATAAAGTTAACTACTATTCCTAATCTCCCTGGAGTTTACCAGTTCTTTAATGATTCCAATAAGATAATATATATAGGTAAAGCTAAAAATTTAAAAAATCGTGTTTCCTCATATTTTCAGAAAACCTTAATCTCACAAAAGACTAAAAACCTTGTAAAAAATATTTGTTCCATCAAACATGTTGTTGTGTCATCAGAATCTGATGCTCTTCTGCTAGAAAATTCTTTAATTAAAAAATTTCAGCCTAAATACAATGTATTGCTAAGAGACGACAAAACCTATCCTTGGATATGTATAAAAAAAGAGCGATTCCCTAGGATTATATTTACTAGAAAATTAATTAAAGATGGTTCGGAATATTATGGGCCATATACAAATTACAAGACCATTAATATATTACTTGATTTAATTAATAATCTATATCCTATAAGAATTAGCAATTATAATCTTTCAGAAAAACAAATAAATTCTGAAAATAAGAAGTTGTCTCTTCGTGTTTTGAAAAAAGCTGGGAATATTATAATTCTTGGGTTTCACATAGGAGATCATAGTAGTTCTAATGAATCCTTTATTTCAGAAAAGAATTATAATTCTAATATTAAATCCGTTAAACAGATTCTTGGAGGTAAATTTGCCCCTTCTAAGAAGCTTTTAAAACAACAAATGCATAGCTACTCTCAAAAAATGGATTTTGAAAATGCTCAAAAGATCAAGGAAAAACTCGCATTGTTAGAAAATTATCAATCCAAATCAACAGTTGTTAGTTCTAAGCTTAATAATATTGATGTGTTTAGTATCCTTTCCGATCAAACTAATGCTTATATAAATTATTTACAAGTTGCACATGGTCGAATAGTTAGATTTCATAATCTAGAAATTAAAAAAAAGTTAGATGAAAGTGATAAAGATCTATTGTTGCTATGTATAATTGATCTTAGAAAAAAATTAAACTCAAATAATAAAATAATTATATGTCCATTTGATTTTAGCAAATTAGTCCCTGCTAAATTTATTCTTCCTAAGACAGGAGACAATAAAAAACTTCTTGAGCTTTCAAAAAAGAATGTTGCTCTTTTTAAAATAGAAAAACTAAAAAAAATTCAAATTGTTGATCCTGAAAGACACTCAAAAAGAATTCTAGATCAAATGAAAAATGATTTAAAATTAAAAACAACTCCTAGGCATATAGAATGTTTTGATAATTCTAATATTCAGGGCTCAAGCCCTGTTGCTGCGTGTGTAGTGTTTATAAATGGAAAGCCCGCTAAAAAAGAATATAGACAATATAATATTAAAACTGTTAAAGGGCCTGATGATTATGCCTCAATGAAAGAAGTTGTTTTAAGAAGATATGAAAGAATGATAAAAGAAAAAAAGTCTTTGCCTAATCTAGTTATAATTGATGGAGGCAAAGGCCAGCTTAATTCTGCCATGTCTGCATTAAAAAAACTTAATATAAATAATAAAATTACTGTTTTAGGAATTGCCAAAAGATTAGAAGAAATTTATTCTACAAAAGATCCTATCCCCCTTTATTTAGACAAAAGGTCCGAATCATTAAAAATAATTCAGCATATGAGAAATGAAGCACATCGATTTGCTATTACATTTCATAGAAATAAAAGAAGCAATAAAGCTCTTAGTTCTTCAATTGATTTGATTCCTGGTATTGGAGAAAAAACCAAAATAACTCTTTTAAAAAAATATAAATCCTTAAAAAAGATTAAAGAAACCCCAGAAGACTCAATAGCCAAAGATGTAGGTGTTTCAAAAGCAAAAAAATTAATGTCATTTTTAAATTCATCCAACTAGTATTTTATATTTTTGCATCTATGCGACTTAAAACTGTATTAATTTGCTCTATTTTTTTTCTCTCAAATTTAATTTTTAGCCAACCCTCTCAGGGAAATAATTCTCCCTTCATAAGTTCCTCATTTGATTCCTTTAAGGCGGGTGAATGGTTAAAGTTTAGAATTCATTATGGAATTTTTAATGCAAGCTTTGCAACAATCGATCTAAAAGAAGGTTTAATAAATGATAAAAAAGTTTTCAAATCAACAGCTATTGGTCGAACAACTGGAATTGCTAGGCTTTTCTTTAAAGTTGATGATATTTATGAAAGCTACTTTAACAAAACCATTGTTAGGCCTTTAAAATCAAAAAGGAATGTTTATGAAGGTGGCTATACAAAAAATGTTGAAATTGAATACGACTATAATAATAAAATTGCAACAGTAAATGATATTAAATACGACACCATTAAAAAAATTAATATTAAAGAGAATGTGCAGGATATCATTTCTACATTTTACTTTCTAAGAAATCATTTTGATGTTAATAAACTAAAAATCAATGATTTTATTAGAATAACCATGTTTTTTGATGCTGATAATTATAATTTTAAAATGAAATTTTTAGGATATGAGGATGTGAAAACAAAATTTGGGATAGTTAATTGTTATAAATTTAGGCCATATATTGAATCTGGCAGAATTTTTAGAGATAGTGAAAGTTTATCCCTTTGGGTTAGTAATGATAAAAACAAAATCCCAATAAAAATTGAAGCTAATTTAAGAATTGGGTCCATTGAAGCTGATTTAGAAGAATTCAAAGGGCTTAAATTCCCTTTCAAAATTAAAATTAATGAATAGAATTTATCTCTTTCTTGTTTCTATATTAACCATTAATGCGTGTAATAAAGTTCCAAAAAATAATGCTCCAGTTATAAAAAAAGAAAAAATAGTAAAACAATTTGGCTTCACCTTAAATAATTATCATGTAGTTAAAGATACTGTTAAGAGCGGCGATTCATTTGGAACTATTCTTGAAAAAAACAATTTATTTTACCCTCAAATTTATAATATAGTTCAAAAGGCTAAACAAGTTTATGATGTTAGAAAAATTAATATTGGAAAGCCTTATACGATCTTGTTTTCCAAAGATTCTTTAAAAACCCCTGAATTATTTATATACCAACCAAATCTAATTGAATATGTTTTAGTTTCATTAAATGATTCCCTGTGGGCTGAAAAAAAGGCTAAAGCAGTAAAGCTAGTAGAATTTGAAGCTGAGGGGATAATAACAAGTTCTCTTTCTGAAACGATGGAAGAAAAAAAACTGTCTCCATTATTGTCTAATGAACTCTCCGAAATATATGCTTGGACTATTGATTTCTTTCGGCTTGAAAAGGGAGATAATTTTAAAATTATATACACTGGAAAATATGTAGATGATTCTATATATGTTGGTTTAAACAGAATTCATTCTGCTTATTTTGAACATAGAAAAAAGTCTTTTTATGCTATTGAATTTGAAACAGATCCAAAACGAGGAATTTTTGAATATTTTGATGAAAAAGGGAAAAACTTGAGAAGAGCTTTTCTAAGGGCTCCTGTTCAATTTAGCCGAATTTCCTCAAGATATAATCTTAGAAGAAAAATTGCCTATTATGGAAGAGTTCGTCCTCATTTAGGGACGGATTTTGCTGCTCCCATTGGAACAAAAATTCGAGCAACTGCTAGTGGGACAGTTGTTAAGTCCGGCTATACAAGAGGAAATGGGAATTATGTCACAATAAAGCACAATGCTACATATTCTACTCAATATTTACATATGAAAAAAAGAGGTGTTAAAAAAGGGCAATTTGTAAAGCAAGGAGATTATATTGGAACTGTTGGAATGACAGGAAATACTTCTGGTCCACATGTCTGTTATAGATTTTGGAAAAATGGAAGGCAAGTTGACCCTTTAAAAACAAAGCTTCCAGAAGCAAAACCAATCTCACAAAACTTAAAAGATAAATACTTAACTTATATGAAGCCCGTAAAGCATCAGCTTGATTCTATAGTAACAAATGTTACCTTTGTAAAAAGAATTCGATAGACAGAATAAATAGATGTCATTAAAAAATATAAACCCTACCAAAACATCTTCATGGAAATCTTTGGAATCTCATTTCAATGAAATAAAAGATGTTGAAATAAAAAACCTATTTAAAGAAAATAATAGGGCAACTGATCTAACAATTAACTGGGGCAAATTTACTGTTGATTTTTCTAAGAATAGAATAAATGACAAAACTCTTCATTTGCTTATTAATTTGGCCAAAGAATGTGATTTAGAAAATTCAATTAAAAAACAATTTGAAGGAGAAAAAATAAATAAAACTGAGGACAGAGCAGTTTTACACACTGCTGTTAGAGCTAATGGCAAAGAAAAAATCTTTGTTGATGACAAAAACATTGTTCCTTCTA
>MPLT02166572.1_pt1 | contig 24021 bp, 24 predicted proteins | sample 1617391 | NCBI WGS metagenome assembly MPLT02 (sample SAMN05944800, study PRJNA350692) | marine metagenome | biome: marine; feature: ODZ; material: water; isolation source: 70 m water sample filtered on 0.2 um supor filter | place: Pacific Ocean | collected 2012-04-08 | depth 70m m
CTCGTAGTTAATGTTGCAAACCTAGGAAGAAAACCTTATATCCCTTTTTCTGATAAATACACTGAGCTATTAATAAGCCTCGGATTCATAATGAGAGGAGAAATTATTTGGCAAAAATCAAAAGGTGCGAATGCAAACTTTGCATGGGGAAGTTGGCTTTCTGCATCTAATCCAGTTATTAGAGACATACATGAATATTGTTTAGTCTTTTCAAAAGATTCTATGACTAAAGCTTCAAAAGGAGCATCAACTATTGAGAAAGAAGAGTTTATGGACTCAACCCTTTCAATATGGAATGTACCACCAGCTAGGGCAAAAAAAATTGGTCATCCAGCGCCATATCCTGTTGAGCTTGTTGAGAGATTTATAAAATTATACTCTTACGAAAAAGAACTTATTCTTGACCCCTTTATGGGAAGCGGAACAACAGCAATAGGGGCTATTAATTTGAATAGAAATTATATAGGATATGAAAATAATGAAGAATACATTAAATTGGCAGAAGAAAGAATTAACTCAATAATTAAATAACTATTAAGATTTTTTAAATTTAGCAAGATAAACAAATCCAAGGAAACCCATTCTTTCAAGTGAAATTGTTTCTAAACCTGTATTTAAAATTAATTCTTCTGGTGGATCTAATTTATCCAAAGAAGTATAAAGAAATCTATACTCTTTAAAATTTAAAGTTAATAAACCAACTATATGAATTATTAAAAATGTGCCTATTTTATGAACTAAGCTTAAAAAGCTATTCTTTGGTCTAGTAAGATCCAGCAGTACAAACACTCCATCTTTTTTTAAAACTCTACGTATTTCATTAAAGGTCTTATCTATATCTTCTACATTCCTTAAAACAAATGCGCAAAATATATTATCAAAAATATTGTCTTCAAATGGTAACTGCTCAGAAACACCAATAATTTTTCTTTCAAATTTATTTCTTGATAACATTTTTTCATCTGGATCTAAAGCTGTAACGTTTAAACCTTTTAGTTGTTTATAGGCCGCTCCTGTACCGCTTCCAAGGTCTAACACATTGCCTGGTTTTAGTAATTTGGTAGCTTTATTTCTCCATGATTTATCAAAACCAAGAGTTAGAAAAGAATTTATTAAGTCATAAAATCTATATATATTATAAAAATTTGCAGATTTTTTCAATTACAAAATATAAGCAACAGCTAGCAAAATACCTGTTAGAAAATGAATGCCAATTGTTGATACATTTACTAAAAGAAGCTCATAAGGAACTTTTTGTCTGTCTGCATCAGGATTATTCCACTTTAACATCCATTCATCAGCCATTTTGAATGCTTTCCATACCAAGATAATTGGTAGTAAAGCAATGAATGCAAAAACTGTTCCATAGTTCGTGAAAAAACTAATAATACCAATTGCTGCAACTGCAATAAAAGCTTCGACCATAAACTGTTTATAAAGCGAGAGTGGCTTTTCAAGTCTCATCCAACCATCCTCCACAGCAGTTCTAACAACCCAAGTATTTTTACCTACTGCAGCATCAGATGGAGCGTCTTGGAACTGATTAATCCAAACAATTAACATAACTAATAATCCTATTGGGATTGATGCTATTAAAGCTTCGACCCAATTCCATGAAGATAAAATATTATTGTGTATTGGTGCTGTTAAAGCATAGTGAGCACCCATAACCATTACTGGACCAAAACCAAGCGCAATAGCTATTTCTCCTAATCCTTTATATCCAAGCCTTATTGGGTCTCCTGTGTATCCAAGAGCAAGAAAAGTCCCAATTATTCCAGTCCATAAAATTGGTGTATTGCCAAAGAATTCACCACTAATTTGTTGATTAATATATAAACCAATAGCAATTGTTCCAATAATACTTGCTAATGCTGTAAGAAGAACCTGACCTGGTGTCATTAAACCAACTTGAATTACTCTACTGCCACCATTAAATGGACTTGCAACTTTATTTATTTCATCTGCATTTGAAGTATGATCAAAATAGTCATTAGATGAATTAGTAGCTATTTGGGCTAAAGATGCACCAAAAAGAACTAGCCAAAACATATTCCATGACCATTCTGTTATTAAATTGTTAGATTTTAAATCATTCCAAGCAACTGCTGACCCAATAAATACTGGAGCAAAAGTAGCAGTTAAAAAAGGTGCCCGAATAGTTCTTAACCATAGTCCTATTCTCTTTAATGCCATTCTGAAAGCAAATTTTAATGCTGAAGTTTTATTTGTAGGAAATGTTTTCCATTCAAATTTTTCTTCCTGGTAAAAATCTACATACTTAATAGTTGTTGGTTTAACTCTGTAATAGCCGACTACATCATTTTTGATTAAAAAATCATCATCCATAAATTCTTTAAAAGCTTCAGTTGTTTGAAGAACTAATTTATATGCTTTCTTTTTCTCTTTCTCGTCTTTGATTTTATAAGCCTCACCATCAATCTGAAGCCCTCTGATTCCTTCTTGTCCTTTTGGCCATATAACAGCATGGACTCTTGGATTTAATCTTATTTGTTCTGCTTTTCTTGTTGGATTGAAGGTAAAGAAAATTAGATCATCACCATCTCTATTAAAAAAAACAGAAGCACCTGAAGAATTTCCTCCAACACTGGTTGCAAGAAACATTCTGTCAGAAGAATCTAATACATCTTCAATTTTTTTATCTAACAGGTCATTCATATGTTAAAGAGTAATATGCTTGTGAAATAATGCACAAAGCTGTTTAGTTATTAATTTTTTATACATTTATTATGAACAAGTATGTTTAAAGTTTTCAAAACACCTGAATTTAAAAAAGCTGTAGATTTCTATATTGAAGGTATAAAAGAAAATAAAAAACATTTTAATATATCAATATCCTCAGCCATTATTTGGTGTTTTCTAGTCGTCCTACATCCATACATTATTAAAAGAGTAGTTGATGAAGGTATCGTTACAGGAAATACTCGAATTATGTTAGTTTTACTGTCTTCATTGATTGTGATTGGATATACGCGTGCAATATCAATTGGTACTAGAAGGTATTTTGGAATGTCTGTATCTTATAATGTAGAAGCTGAGATTAGAAATAATATCTTTTCTCACATGCAAAAACTTGGATTTAAATATCATGACAGGGTGCCTACAGGAGAACTGATGGCAAGAGCATCAAGTGATGCCTCTCAAGTACGTCTTGCTTATGCAATTGCGCCTTTGGCTTCAGCAAATATTTTCTTATTATTTATTCTCAGCCTTACTTTGCTAAGTATAAGCCTTCCGTTAGGGTCTGTTGTGCTTCTTTCTATTCCAGCAGTTTTATGGGTAGGTGCTAAATTTTCTGAAAAAGCGATGAAAGTATCTCTAAGGGTTAAAGAGGCAGAGGCCACAATGACAACTGAAGTGGAAGAGCAATTAGGTGGCATTAGAGTAGTAAAAGCTTTTGGGAATGAAAATATAGCTTCAAATAAAGTAGCTGAAGCTATTGAAAATATTTATGAAAAATCATTAGATTATTTGAATCTTAGAACTAAATTTATTCCAATTTTTGAACTTATTCCAATGGTAATTACATTATTTGTTTTAGTACTTGGTGGATATCTATCAACAAATGACTATATATCATTGGGTGATTTCATAGCTTTTAATCAATATGTATTCTTACTTTTATGGCCATTAAGAATAACTGCTTGGTTCCTTTCAGAGATACCTGCAAGCGTCTCAGCAGCAAATAGAATCCTCGAATTACTTAATGAAAAGCCTGAAATAGTAAATAAAAAAGAAGTTGAGAAATTACCAAAAGAAGGAAATGGAAAATTAACTTTCAATAAAGTTAATTTTCAATATGGAAATGAAAAAATATTTAATGATTTATCTTTTACTGTGGATGGTAAAAAGACAGTAGCAATAGTTGGGTCAACTGGTTCTGGGAAATCTACACTCAGTTATTTAATTCCACGATTGTACGAAATCGATTCAGGAAAGATTCAAATTGATGGGGTCGATATTAATAATCTTGATTTATCTGAGTTAAGAAATACTGTAAGTTTAGCTTTTCAAGAAAGCTTCTTATTCTCAAATACTGCAAAACAAAATATTGCCATTGGATTAAAGAATGCAACACAAGAGGAAATTGAAAATGCAGCAAATGTTTCAAGAGCGCATGATTTTATTTCTGAACTTCCTGAAACTTATGACACGACTGTTGGAGAAAGAGGATATGGGTTATCCGGAGGTCAAAGGCAGAGGATTGCACTTGCTCGTGCTATTTTAAGAAATCCAAGAATTTTAATATTAGATGATGCTTTGTCAGCTGTTGATGCTTCTACTGAGGAAGAAATTAGAAATGAACTAAATGCAGCAATGAAAAGTATGACTACTTTAATAATTACAAATAGAGTCCCAACCATTGAGCTTTGTGATGAAGTTATATTTATTGAAAATGGAAAAGTTAAAGCGCAAGGTAAACATGAAGAAATTATTAAAAATAATAAGTCTTATATGAATCTATTCCTTGAGCAAGAAAAATTGGGATCTACAAAATGAAAGAAAAAGTATTTATAAGATCATATAAATTAGTACCTGAAATACGAAATCCTCTTATAAAAAGCTCTCTAATTGTTTTATTTGGTACTGGATTAAGGATGGTTGGACCTTGGCTAATCTCTAAAGGGGTCGATGAAGGAGTAATGAAATCAGATTATTCTTATGTTCTCCAAATATCATTATTTTATCTATTAACAGTTGTTGCATTGTATTTTGTAACTAGCAAAGCAATACTCGCTATTGGTTTAGTTGGGGAAACATATGTAAGGCAAATCAGAGAGAAGCTTTTCAGACACTTAACCTCATTAGATATAAATTATTTTGAAAAAAATAAAACAGGTGTTTTAGTAGCTCGCCTTACCTCTGATATGCAAAGTCTAAATGAGTTTGCACGTGAAGGTTCCTCAAGCATACTTACTTCACTATTGACAATATTTGCAGCAACAATAGCTGTATTCCTTGTTGATTTTAAATTATCAATCATCGCTTTTATAATTCTGCCACTTCTAGGAATAGCAACAAGGATATTTCGTAAGCATGCTGATACTGCTTATTGGGCTGTAAGAGAATGGATTGGGCAAGTTTTATCTTCCCTTCAAGAAGGTATCTCGGGTGTAAGAATAATTCAAGCTTATGGAGATGAAAATACTCAGATTGATAGATTTAAAGATGTAAATAAATCGCATTTAATTGCAAACTTACAATCTGCAAAAAATATTGCTGTATATTTCCCATTTATTGAAATTACAAGAGTAACTTCTATTGCGACTGTTGTCTGGTTTGGAGCACTAAGAATATTTGAAGGAACCTTAACAATTGGAGAGCTTGTTGCTTTATTGTTTTATTTAAACTACTTTTTTGATCCATTAATTCAGCTTTCTTTTAATTACGATTTATTAAGGTCAGCAGGTTCGTCAATGAAGAAAGTATTTTCAATTTTAGACGAAGAACCGGTATTGAGTAAAAAAGGAAGCTCCTCACCTGATACTGAAAAAGAAAAAGTTATTGAATTCAAAAATGTTGATTTTTCATATGGTAGAGAACTAGTTCTTAAAGATATAAATTTTTCTATCAAGAAAGGTGAGAAGATAGCAATTGTCGGAGAAACAGGTGCTGGAAAGAGTACAATTGCAAAATTAATTTTAAGATTTTACCTATCTATTAAAGGTGATGTTAATTTTTATGAATCTGATGCAAAGGATGTTAGCCAGAAATGGGTTAGAAAAAACATTGCATATGTACCTCAAGAAAGTTTCTTATTTAGAGGGACAATAAGGGACAACCTGATTTATTCAAATCCTGAAAATATAGATCTAGAGGAAGAACTATCTTCAATGGGAATACTTGCATGGTTTGATAGATACGAAAATAAACTTGACCAAGAAGTAGGAGAAAGAGGTGGGAATATCTCTGCTGGAGAAAGACAGTTTGTTGCATTATTAAGAGCTGTTCTAGCAAAAAGACAGATCATTGTATTTGATGAAGCTACTGCAAACTTAGATATTGAATCAGAGTCTTCAATATTAGATGCAACTGATAAGCTATTGTCTTTCCAAACATCAATTGTGATTGCTCATAGATTAGAAACTATTTTAAATGCAGAAAAAATTATGGTTATGGAAGAAGGTGAACTTGTAGGTTTTGATAGTCATGAAAATCTACTAAAAAATAATTCGGTATATAAAGAATTATTCTCTGCTTGGAATCTAGTTACTTAATTATTGATTAGCTAGTTGTATTAAAAGCTGTCCAATATAATCTCCAGGAAGATTTCCTGCTCTACGAGCAATTACATTCAAATCTTTATCCAAAAATACCCAATATGGAAAGGAAGTAAGACCATAAGCTCTTGATATGTCTTTATCTAAATCATAAATTTGGGTTTCAGTCCAACCTTCTCGAAATAACCAATCTTGAGGAGGATAATTATCCCTTCCCCTGTCTATTGATGTAGCTATTGCAATAACATCAACGCCATCCGGAACGCCTATAGTGTCAATAATTTGTTGAACTGCTGGAAGCTCTTTCTGGCAGTGACGACACCAGTGAGCAAGAAATAAAATTGCTTTTGCATTACCGTTTTTTTTCAAAGATACTATTTCCGAATTCTCATTTGGTCCAGAAAAAATTGGTCCTGGTAGGCCTACAGCTATACTGTCATCATTTTCTCCAGCATATTGAGGGAGGTTATCACCATTTATCGTTGTCTCACCTTCTGGCAATGGTGCTGCTACGGGTTCTGAGCTTAAAGTAACACCTATAGCAACAGCTAAACCTATTACTAAAAGTACTGCCCCGCCAATAATAAAATTTTTATTCACTAATTTGTTTCCTTGCATAGTCATAATACAAGATTGCGACAAATATGGTAAAAAATCCGCTACCTGCCATAACTGGAATGCTTATAAAACCAAATATGTCAACATACCTAGAGGAACAAGGAACATCTAGAGCACAGGAGCCACCGCTTCCTCCTCCATTTTGAAGATAAATATGATAAATACTAAGAAAGAAACCAATCAAACTAATATATCCAAACTTAAATAATGCTTTTTTAAAAAAGGAAGCTAGTAATACTAGGGCGATAGGATACATTAAATACCTTTGGTACCAACAATATTTACAAGGAATGAAGCCAACAATTTCTGAATAAATTAAACTACCAATTGCACAAAATGAAGCAACACTTATTGCATAATTAAGAAACTGTTCAGTAATTAACTTATTAAATGTTCTTTTAGTTAAATACAGATAGAAAATTGAAATAGAAATTACCCAAGAAATTAAAGTCATAAAACCAAATAAGGTATTAAAAAATAATATTTTATCCATTTAACTTATTCTACCCTTCTAAACAGTAAAGAAAATATTAATAGCTAGACTATTGCGTTTCCAGAGTTGGGATCAAAATAATGCAATTTTGAAGGGTCAATTGCTAAAGTAATTTCTTCTCCCTCTTTAACAATTGAATTTGGACTAACTCGAGCTATAAATTTTGTTTCATCTCCTAAAACTGATATATCTTCACCCTCATCAGCAAGGATCTCCTCTATTGCCTCTGTTTGAACAGGTTTTATATCTTTGTAAAAATGAATATAAGAATCTGAACCTAACTGCTCAAGTAAAGTTACTTTAACATTTAATTTCTCAGAAAACTCTTTAGTGTTTGCATATTTTAAGTCTTCAAATGCTTCTGGTCTAATACCCAATACAATCTCTTTTCCGTCATATTCTTTTAGTTTCTTATTTTTATCAGCATTGTATTTAACCGAGTCTCCACCAAAAGACAAAGTTATATTCTTGGATGAAACTTTAACAGTAGCGTACACAAAATTCATTGATGGACTTCCGATAAAACCTGCTACAAAAATATTTTTAGGATATAAATAAATCTCTCTTGGAGTATCTATCTGCTGTAATTCACCTTTTCTTATAACAGCAACCCTATCTCCCATAGTCATTGCTTCAACTTGGTCATGAGTAACATAAAGTGTTGTAGTTTCAAGCTGAGTATGTAGCTGACCTAACTCTGCTCTCATTTGAACTCTTAATTTTGCATCTAAATTAGAAAGAGGCTCATCCATTAAAAATGCTTCTGGATTTCTTACAATTGCTCTACCCATAGCTACACGTTGACGTTGACCTCCTGACAATGCCTTTGGTTTTCTCTCAAGCAATTCGCCAATTTCTAATATTTTTGCAGCTTCTTTAACTTTTTCATCTATCTCGTTTTTAGGTAATTTACGTAACTTAAGTGAAAAAGCCATATTGTCATATACCGACATGTGAGGATAAAGTGCATAGTTTTGGAAAACCATTGCAATATCTCTATCTTTAGGAGCTACCTCGTTAACTATATTATTTCCAATAGAGATTTCACCCTCTGTAATATCTTCAAGACCTGCAACCATTCTCAAAAGAGTTGTCTTTCCACAACCTGAAGGGCCTACAAGAACTACAAATTCTCCGTCATTTATTTCAATATTTACGTCTTCTAAAGCTCTTGTACCGTTTGGATAAATTTTTCCAACAGAATTAATTTGTATAGCACCCATAATTACTCCATGTATTCTAACCAAATATTGAAATATTTTAAACTCATATACATTAATAACTAAAATCTAATTCTTCAGTTACTTCGTCTATATATTTACTTGTTAACTCAATATATTTCGTCATCGCATACCAAAGAGAATCTGAGCCTATTCTTCTTTCCATAAGCTCAGAAGCATCGTATCTAAATAAATCTTTTTCAATAGAATTTTTAATCAATTTCGTTTCTTTAATAGTTAATTTATTTTTCAGAGAACTAATATCAGAATTCTTATTTGCTGAGATATATGATGAATCATTTTTAGACATCCATTTTTCACCAAAATTATCATCTATTAAAGCATTCAGTACTTTTTTAGATTCTTTTGTTGGATTAACTAATATCAATGCATCCCCTATCCCGACCATTGCATCTTTATTTTTTGCTGATGGAAATTTAAAGAAATCATAGTCTGAACCAAAATCTTTATCACTTGGAAAATAGTTAGATGCAAAATGTCCTGACCAAGAAAATACACATGAGTTTTCTTCGTCTAAAAGGTTTCTATAGTTATTTCTAAATTCCTTTCTAACCATTCTTTTATTACTACCAAATACAGCATCTTCAATAAAGATTAATTTTCCAATATCTAAAATTGATAAGGTAACTTCATCAGATCCTGATAGTAATTCTTGATTCGACCACTTATCGTATATTTCAGGACCTTGTTGATGAAGAAGTAAGTCCTCAAGCCAGTTTGTTGCTATCCAGCCTGTGGAAGCGCCGCTTTCAATATCCAGACACCATAACGGATTTCCATTGTCCGAAAAGTTTTTAGTAAATGAAACCATGTCTTCATAACTTTCAAATTCTGGAGACCCGATACTTTTAAATTTTTCAACATCGTACCAAATAAGGGAATTGGGGATAAGCCTAAACCAAACACCATAATTATTATTGTCTTTTTTTGAGGTTGTTACCTGAATTAAATGATTAGAAAATTTATTATTTAAATCATTTTCATTAATCACCTCGTTTATTGGAGTTGCTATATTACGTTCACCTAAATTCACTACCCCTTGTGGATTTGGGATTAAGGCTAAATCAATATCATTATCCCCAACTTCAATTAAGTATGTTTCAATATCTGAAACTGGAAAATATTTTATTTTTATATTTTTATCTCTGGAAATTTCATTGAGTTCTTCTATAAAATAATCCATTTGTGGAAAGAATGGACCGCCTATTACTACTTCATCTGGTTTGTAAGCTAGCCATGAAAACAAAATAGTTACTATAAGAAAAATAATAAAAAATAATCTTTTATTATTTAGCCCCATAAATATGCTGCCCCCCTAACACCGCTGCTTGAACCATGCTCAGCTTTTACAATTGGTGTTAAGAAAAAATTAGAAGCAATATATGGAATGATTCTATTTGGTACTTCCTTGTAAAGTTCATCTACCTCAGACATCCCTCCTCCGCAAACAATAACTTCAGGGTCAAGAATATTCACAAAAGTACTGAATGATCTTGCTGTTCTTTCAAAATATTCTTCCATAACTTCATTGGCTAATTCATCTTTTTCCCTATATAAGTCAATTATTTCCTTCGATGAAATCTTTCTACCTGATTTAAATTCATAATGATTTTCTAGTCCTGGTCCAGATATAAATACTTCTATTGCTCCAATTCTTCCACAATGTCTTTTTATAGTTTTTTCGTAATCATCCATAGGTCCAGGAATAGGATTTTGACCCCATTCGCCAGAAAGTTTATTTGGACCTTCTACAAGTTCTTTATTTACTACATAACCAGCACCCACACCTGTGCCTAATATCACAGCAAAAACTGTTTTATAGTCTTTCCCTGCACCATCAACAGCCTCTGATAATGCTAAGCAGTCTGCATCATTTGCAATCCTGACTTGAAAACCTAGTTCTGTTTCTAAGTCTTTTTTTACTGGCATATTCTCTAGAGCTTTTGTATTCGAAACTTGTACCAACCCTGTGTCCGGATGAAGAGATCCTGGCATTCCAATTCCTACAGTGAATTCTTTTTCATCTTTTGATATATCTTTAATCAAATTCACAACTGCACTTATTATTTCTTTATAGTTGTCTTTTGGAGAATCTACCCTGATTCGATTTACTTCAGAACCGTCTTTGCTATCAATTGCAATAGCTTCAATTTTTGTTCCGCCCCAGTCAATTCCAATTTTCATTTTATTTACTCAGTTCAAAATTTAAGCTATATTTTTCTATATTAGTAGTCCCAATTTCTTCCATTTGATTATTTTTATTTACTAACCAAATAAAAGGTGCGTCAGGATAGTCTTTAGCGTAATCAGTTGCGACGCCTATTAGAAGTTGCTCTCCACTGATTAAATTTATCGTTAAAAATCTTAAATAGTAAAAATAGTTTTTACATCTGTCATCTTCATTAGTATCGATAATGCCCTTGATTTCACTTTTAAAATTATTTTCATTTTTTAATTTAAGTGACAACTCTCCTGGACCATAACCCTCCCATGATGGACCTAAACAAACACCATTAAATTCACTTTCATAATCCTCTCTGAATTTCATATCAAAAACGAGAGAATAGCTTTCAATATCTTTTTTACTTTTAGGAAAAATTTGCACATCGAGATTAACCGTGTCTATACCTTTATTAATATTGAATAATATTTTTGATTCTATATGTTCAACTTTATTTTCAGAATAAATTTCATATTCAACAACTTGAGTGCTTGAAGAGCAAAAAGTAAATAAAATAAAAAAGATGGAAAACTTTAGGGACCTCAACCCTTAACAGCTCCTCCAATAAGGCCTCTAATGAAGAATCTCTGTAGGCTAAAAAATACAATTAATGGAACAATCATCGAAATTATTGCACCAGATGTTCTCAAATGCCAAGCTTCGCCATAAGCCCCAACAGCAAGTTGTGAAACGTGTGAAGTTACAACTAAGTTCTCTGGGTTATAAACTCCTAAAAAAACATTTGCTACAAGAAAATCATTGTACACCCATAAGAATTGAAAAGTCCCAAAAGCTGCAATCCCTGCAACTGATAGTGGTAAAACTAATTTAAAGAACGTTGTCATATTACTTGCACCATCAATTTTTGCTGATTCAATAACACTTTTTGGTAAGCCCATCATGAAGTCTCTCAGTAAAAAAGTTGCGAGAGGCAAGCCAAATCCTGTATGAGCAAACCAGGTTGCTACAAAAGTTCCATTTAAATCAAGTTCAGGTATTATTGGAATTCCAAATACTTCAATTCCACTCTTGAATAGCTGCACCAAAGGTATTAGTGACATTTGTAATGGAATTATCATAGATCCAACAACAAAAAGGAAGAGAACCTCTTTCCCTCTAAACTCCATAAATGCAAAAGCATATGCAGCAAAAGCAGCAATAGTTATTGGAATAATTGTAGATGGAATTGTGACTGCGAAAGAATTATAAAAAGATCTATCTAGATTGTCTGCAAAAAAGATTTCAGAATAGTTATCAAGTGTTAGCTCTGTCCATATCTTTCCTGTATAAATAGCATCCCACCACGATTCTCTTTTTATACTTTCACCCGGCCGAAAAGAACTTAACATAAAACCAAAGATTGGAAACATCCAAGTTATAGCTATGGTTACTAAAATCAATTTAGAAATAGGCTTGTCATACCATTTTTGAGTATTTCTTGTCATGATTGTGTATTTTCCTTTTCTCTAATAGCCGTACCTATAATGATTGGCAAGACACAGACAAATATTAAAACTGCAACTGTTGCGGATCTTCCAAAATTTCTATACTTTGAGAACTCATCTAGCATTTTTACCGCTAATAAGTTCGTTTCTAAATCGCCCCTTGTAGAAACATATATTATATCAAATGCTTTAAGTACAGTAACAACCATATAGGTACCTACTACAATTATCGTACTTTTAATATATGGAATAACAATTGATCTGAAAACTCTCATTTCGGAAGCTCCATCAATTTGACCTGCTTCCATAATTTCTTGAGGAATTGACTTAATGCCTGCTGAAAATACAACAGCTGCAAATCCTGTAAACATCCAAATCATAATCAACATTAATAACATTGTGTTTACAGGAAGATTAATTAATATACTGCTAAAAAAATTATCAGGATTCAAATTTTCTGCAAAAGGCAAGTTAGACAAATCTCTTTGTTGTAGCCAGCCAATTGGGTTAAGGCAATCATCATTTTTAAAATCTTTTAATTGACCATCAATAATTCTGTTGTTCATACATTTTTCACCAGGTTTGATTCCAGGTAAAGTAGGTCCTCTATCAACGGATACTCGAATACCATTTATAATTCCGATTTGTGTTAATGGTGGAGGTCTATACTCATAAATAAATTTAAATATAGCACTTGCTCCAACTGCAGATATAGCCATTGGTAAAAAAACAATTGATTTAAAGAAAGCTTCACCTTTATTTAATCTATCCGATAACCAGCCTACAACCAACCCAATAAGTAGAACGAAAAAAACTACAAAAAATAACCAAACTAATTGATTTCTAATTGTTACAATCATCTCTGGATCAGTGAAGGCCCATTTATAGTTATCTAAACCTATAAAATCATTACTATATCTATCCTTAAAGCTAATATAAAAAGTTCTTAAAGCAGGATAAAAAAGAAAGAGTCCAATCATAAATAAAGATGGTCCTACAAACATTCTTGCCTCAAGAGCATCTCTATTGTCCTTTGGAGCAAGTTTTATTATTTTATCCATCCCTAAAAATAGAAGAAATATAAAAGATGAACCAATAATTAAAGCAAATACTACTAATAAGTTTCTAGAAATAGCATCTGTTAATTCTCTAAATAAAATAGCTTGCGATAAGAACCAAATGAGAGGGAAGATTCCTAAAGCCAACATAGATATTCCTATCGACATTAACTTTTCTTGTTGTGTTTGTTCTCTCATCCCAATTTAATTATTTTACTCTATCAACTAAATGATAGCCACCCTATTAGGGTGGCTATCAAAACTATTTAAAAAATAGTTGGCTTACGGCCAAGAATTTTCAACAGTGTCTAATGCTGTATCAATATATCCTGGACCTTCGACTGCTAGGTTCATCATTTCTTTCCAGAAAGAACCAGCGCCAACCTCAGGTGGCATTAAGTCTGAAGCATCAAATCTGAAGCTATTTGCACTTAATGCAGCTGCGATTGTATCACCAAGAATTTTATTGATAGGTGCTGCATACAATGATGTATCAAAACCTGTGTGAGCACTTAAACGTGCATTGTCAGGTCTAGTAGCAACATTGTTGTAGAATTCTGCACTTAACATGTATTCAGCAACAGCTTTTGTTGCGTCTCTATCGTTAAATGCACCCCACATGTCTCCGCCACCTAAAGCAGCAGCTGGAAGACTTGCATCAATTGACGGGAATGGGAATACTGTTGTAACAGTTCCTGCTCCCGCTTTTTCACCTTCAGGCCAGAATCCTGTAATAAAAGAAGCTTGTCTATGCATGAAACAACCTGGGTTGCCATTAGCATCTTTTGAGAACATTGGATCTTGTGCATTACCGAAGTATGTTGATACGATAGCATCTGTACCACCTACAACATATCCTTCTGTATGCATAATTTGGCTAAGAAGGGTAGCAGCGTTTTTAACCATTGGATCGTTGAATGGAATATCGTGGCTTACCCACTTGTCATATGAATCTACACCGTTTCCAGTTCGAAGCATAATATCTTCCATCCAGTCAGTGGCTAACCAACCAGAAGCACCATTTGAATACATACCGAAACAGAATGGATTCATTCCGTCAGCAACAATTTGATCTGCAAGAGCAATCATATCGTCCCATGTAGTTGGAACACTATATCCTCTTGACTCAAATTCTGCTGGTTGATACCAAACAATACTCTTAAGGTTCGCTGCATTAGCACCACCATAAATAACACCATCTACCACACCTAGTCCTACTAAGTATGAAGAGAAATTACTTTGATACTCGTCTAAGTCGATCCCTAGATCGGCAATCGGAGTAAGCATTCCTCTGGTTGCAGCATCTACTACTGCACCTGGCTGTGGCCATAATGCGAAGTCAGGTGTATCACCAGACTCCATTTGAATTTGAATTTCTTGCTCGAAGTTATCTGAACCTTGGTAGGTAACAACTATTCCTGTTTCCTCCATGAAAGGTTCAAATGCAGCTCTAAATCCATCTTGGTCTGTACCAATCAAAGCACCAGTTATGGTGACTTCTTCGCCCTCAAGGCTTCCGCCTCCACAAGCGCCAAGAATTAGAGTGAGGAGCAAAAAACTAACCAATAAAGGTTTCTTCATTATTTATTTCCCCTTTGTATACGTACGTAGCCAAAGATATTGTATCTTTAACTGTTATTTATAATATTAAAAAATGCTACCTATGTTAATGGTTCTTAACTTTTTTTTTGTTTTAATTTGATTTTATAAATATATATATTAAGTTAAGTGCCCGAGGGGGGACTCGAACCCCCACATCCTTTCGAATAACGGATTTTAAGTCCGTCGCGTCTACCAATTCCGCCACCCGGGCTACCTTCTAATAGTTAAATTTAATAATTTTTTAGAATTAGCCCTTCTAAAATATCACTTTTTGAAACTTTTAGCTCATTTATTTCAAATTTTTTCATTAAAGAATAGACCAATAATGCTCCCGAAGTAAGAGTCTTTCCTCTTTTTGGATCAAGAGAGTTATGCTTTCCAATTATTTGTGAAACAGTCATTAATTTAAGTTTATTGTAAAAAGATTCAATCCATTCATAATCAATCTTTTTCAAATGTATTTCCTCATCATTATATTTTTTTTGGTCTAAAAATATTGAAGCTATCGAAGTAAAAGTTCCGGCTACACCAATCAAACTTCTATTTGAAAAATCTTGAAATAAATCTAAATTACTATTTATAAACTCAAAAGCTAAATTTTCTTCATTAAGTGTTATAGGATCTTGTTTCAGGAAGCTTTCATTCAAAGAAACAACTCCAAAATTTAATGAGTTAACATTTATTTTATTTTGTTGATCATAAATTATCTCTGTACTTCTACCCCCAATATCAACAATTAATAAATTGTCTCCTAATGCTGGATCCGAAAGGACGCCCAAGCTCGTAAGCTGTCCTTCCTCTTCTCCTGTAATTACTCTCATTTCAAGATTGAATTTTTGTTTTATCTCTTCAATTATGTCTTCCGAATTCTCAGCATCTCTAAAAACTGCCGTACCAATACATAAAATTTGATTTGTTTCATATTTTTCGATTTCTTTAAGATAAGTTCTTAAAGTTTGGAATAATCTTTTTTTTGATTCTAAAGATATAATGCCTGACTCCTCCAATCCTTCACTTGTTTTTGTTACGTTATGGGTTTTATATAATTTATTTAATTCGCCATTTGTAACTTCAGATATCAATAATCTTGTTGAATTAGAACCACAGTCTATTGCAGCAACTACTACCACTTGCTCTTCCATTTAATATTTTTATTTAAGTTTTCATCAATACATGGCTCTTCACAGTTAAAACTCCCAACAGATTCTAAAACTATCTTTCCAATAATATTTTTTTGAGTAGCTAATTCATCGGCTAGATGTGAATGTAAACATTTTATACTTTCCTTTGCTCCACCCACCCCACCTGTTGGGTTAATTAAATTTTCTTTATTTTTATTTTCTCTATTTCTTTCTTCTTCATAAGATTTTTGCCTCTCAGCCCATTTTTGATTCAAATCCTTATTTTCATTTAACTGTTTATCTAATTCTTTAATTAGACCTTGAGATTCAAGAGAGCCTACTTTTTTATTGTACATAGGGCAAGTAAGCCAATAGCTTGTTGGGAAAGGTGTCCCATCATCCAAGTTAGAAGGAACTTTAATTACAGCAGGAAGATTGAAATGACAACTTGCTACAACATCCACTTTGCTTCTGAGCGACCTGTTTAGTTGAGTTTCTACAATTTTTTTATTTTTACTCACCATTTGTTCCAACAATGAACTCAACAAAATACTCAATAAAACTTTTACCTCTATCGCTTTGAAATTGCTCATCTAAAGGTGTTACTGGTTCAGGAACTTCAAAAACATCTATTTTTTCACCAGGTTTTCCGTATCCATTTTCACGTAATATAAGATCAACTTTCTCAGGGTCATCAAGATTTGCTATTTGTTGTGTTAATACTTCTATCTCCCCCTTCAATTCATTTATATCTTGGATTCTATTTTTAAATTGATTCTCTAATGTTTTATATTGATTAAAACTACCTTCCCAAGTATCAAAAACAAAAAATAATGACATAAAGGCAAGGCCTAAAACGAAAACCTTTACCGTCAAATTTCCTTTAAAAAGTTTTAATTTTTCCATTTTTTATTGTTAAAAGTTTCAAAACCTACTTTTTCTCCAATCCTAAGTAGTTCGTTATATTTTGCTGCTCTTTCTGACCTTGCTGGAGCTCCTGTTTTTATTTGCCCGCTTGAAGTTCCTGTAACTAAATGACTAATAAAAGTATCCTCTGTTTCTCCTGACCTATGAGACACCATAGATGTATAATTGTTCTCTTTAGCTAAATTCATTGTCTCAAGTGTCTCAGTTATGCTGCCAACTTGATTAATTTTTATAAGAATAGAATTGGCTGCATCTTGATTTATTCCTCTTTCTAACATTTTTTCCTGAGTTACAAAAAGATCATCACCAACAAGTTGTATTTTATCTCCAATTTTTTCTGTTAATAAAGACCAACCTTCCCAGTCATCCTCACTAAGACCATCTTCAATTGAAATTATTGGATACTGATTTGCTAGTTCAACTAAATAATCAACCATCTCAATAGAACTTAGTTCTTCATCTTCTATAAAATATTTCCCATCCTTGTGGAACTCCGAAGCTGCTGCATCTAGTGCTATCGAAACTTCCTCTTCAGGCTTATAACCTGACTTTTCAATAGCTTCTATTATGGTCTTTATAACTTCTGATGATGAATTAAGATTTGGGGCAAATCCTCCTTCATCTCCTACATTTGTTGAGAGGCCTTTTTGTTTTAATAATTCTTTAAGAGTATGATAAATCTCCACCCCTGCTTGTAATGAAGAATCAAAAGTATCAAAACCATAAGGAACAATCATGAACTCTTGTATATCAACCTTATTATCTGCATGAGCACCACCATTTAAAATGTTCATGAATGGCACAGGAAGAGAAGGTGTTCCATATATATTTGGAATGATCTCATATATATATTTATTTGATAATTTTGAAAAAGCTTTTAGGTTTGCGAGAGAAACAGCCAATATTGCGTTTGCACCTAATTTTCCTTTATTATCAGAACCATCAAAATCCATCATTAATTGATCAATATTTTTTTGATTCTCAGCGTCTTGACCAATAAGTAAATCTTTTATAGATGTATTTATATTTTCAACAGCTTTATTAACACCTTTGCCTAAATAAGCTTTATCTCCATCTCTTAATTCATGGGCTTCAAGTTTTCCTGTTGAAGCTCCTGATGGAACTGCTGCACGACCAAAAGAACCATCCTCTAAGGTAATATCTACCTCAACTGTAGGATTAGCTCTAGAATCTAATATATATCTAGCGTGAATTTTTTCTATTTTTGTATTCATAACCCTGTTATCTAAAACTAACAGAAATTTAAAAGTTTTCTATTCTATTTCAGCTTTCTTTGCTTCATTCCATAGTGTTTCAATGTCAGAATTATCATTTATCTTTGATTCAACATATTTTGCACGATTAATGAATCTTTCAGTTGATTTCTTAAGCTGTATTTCTGGATCAGCCTCTATGTATCTTGAAACATTAATTAAAGAAAATAAGACATCACCTAATTCATATTTTTTTTCATCTTGACTTAATGCATGCTTTAACTCATCTATCTCAGAAATCAAGTCTTCAAGAGCCTCTTCATAGTTCTTATAAGACAAATTTATACTTTCAGCTTTTCTTTGTACCTTAAATGCAGTTGTGATTGCAGGTAGATTTTTATTAATATCATCAAATATTGAATTTTTATCTTCTTGTTTTATTTTCTCCCATTGTTTCTCTACTTCCTTTGGACTGTCTAGCTTTACATCTCCAAATACATGAGGATGTCTTTTAACAAGTTTCTTATTCAGTGAATCTACTACACCAACAATAGAAAAATATCCATTCTCACTCGCAATCTTTGAATGAAGCAAGACTTGTAATAATAAATCTCCTAATTCGCTCTCTAAGTTTTTAAAAGACTCATCTTCATCATTCAGCTTTGCAAGTGAGTCTAGTAATTCGTATGCCTCTTCAATCAAATGCTTGGAAAGAGACTCATGTGTTTGTTCTTTGTCCCAAGGACAGTCTTCTCTTAACTTTGAAATAATATCTACTAATTCATCAAACTCTTTCATTAAAATATTATATTTTCTTCAAAGCTATATGTTTTTCATCTATTAACCAGTTAACAGTTTTTTTAATAAAATCTTCAACTTTTATATATTTAACTCCGAGCTCTTTTTTTGCTTTTGAGCCATCATATAAATGACCATTAGTTAAAACTCTTATAGATTCGGAACAAATAAACGGAGGGCTTGAAGAAAATAGTTTTATACAATCTCCTATTGGACCAACTATTTTAAGAATTGATTTAGGTATATAAATTGGGCTCCCCTGCCAATCTGTAATTGACTTCAATATATCTACAAGTTCATAACTTTGTAAATAAAAACTATTCAAAACATATCGTTCATTGTCTTTGCCTTTTAATAATCCCTTGTAATGACCTTCTGTGCAGTCATCAATATCAATAATTGAAATATTATTTTTTATAAGTGGTGGATATTTTTTTCTTAGTGTTGAAATTAATAATTTTGCTGTTCCTGATACTCTTCCTGGGCCTTGTACTGAGGAAGGGTTGATAGATACAAATTCAAAGTCTTTTGTATATTTGAAAGCTTCTTTTTCTGCAAGATATTTTGATTCTTCATACTTACTTAAAAAAGTACCTCGATGCTCTGAGGATTCTGAGCCAACAGTTCCATGTTCCTCACCTAGAGTTACAGCTGAAGAAGTGTATACAAATTTTTTAATTTTCAAATAATTGCCTAAAGCAAGCATTGACTTTGTTCCTTCAATATTTGTTTTAAACATATGGGAAGGGTTCTTTGCGCACATCTGATTGACACCAGCTACATGAAAAATTGCATCTATATCTAAATTAAACAATCTATCCTTCAAAGAGTCATCGAATAAGTCTCCTTGAATAGAAGTTACTCCAATTTTCTCAAACTCATCGTTACTATTTTTTGATCGATCTAGAGCATATACTTTGTGACCTTTGCCAGCTAACTTTTTCAATAATGGTTTGCCAACAACTCCGGTTGAACCGGTTATAAATATATTTTCATATTCCATTATTGGTTTTTATAGTACTCTCGAAAATATTGATATCCTGAAATATAAGAAAATATAAGAGCGAGAACTACAACTACTTCATCTAGGTCGTAACTTAGTAAATTAACATCAAAATCTAACATAACAAAACCAATTGACCAAAACTGAAAACTTGCTTTTAATTTTCCAGTAATACTTGGAGGAATCATCTTTCCTTCGTTACCAGCTATTCCTCTTAAAGCCATTACAATAAATTCTCTTGCAATTAGTAATACTGTAATCCAAATATTTACTCTTCCAATTACAGTGAATCCTATAAAAATAGTTGAGACAAAAATCTTATCAGCAATTGTGTCTAGGAAAGCTCCCGTTTTTGTTGATACGTCCCATTTCCTTGCAAGCATTCCGTCAAAATAATCTGTCCAAGCTGCAATGAAGGCAATAACTGCAGGTACCAGCATCAATCCTTTATCAGAACCATCAGCTAATAAAAGAAACAATATAACAGGAGACGATAAAAGTCTGAACCAGGCAAGCAAATCAGGAATATTTTTTTTCATTACACTACATCTATTATTCTTCGCTCAGAAGCTTGTTTTATAGCCATTTCTTTGTCTTTAGAAAATACTTTAACAATATCCATCGCATCTTCTACTAAAAAATTAACTTCTTCTATTTCATCAGATGTAAAGCGAGAAAGTACATATTTAGCTGGGTCAACACCAGCAGGAGGCCTTCCAACCCCTATTCTTAAACGAAAATACTCTGTTGAACTAATAACATTATTAATAGATTTAATACCATTGTGACCACCGTCACCACTGCCTATTTTTAGCCTTAACCTTCCAAAACCCAAGTCTATATCGTCATGTATAACCACAATATTCGAATAATCTATGTTTTTATTTTTTACATACTCTTTTACTGACTCTCCTGAATTATTCATAGATACCATTGGAATGACTAGATCAATTAGATGTTCCTCCGTCTCATATGTTCCTATTTGAAATTTTCCAGATTTATGAGTTTTTAGATTAACTTGATTCTTTTCAGAGAAGTTAAGTAAACAATCTGCACCTATATTGTGCCTGGTCTTCTTGTATTCTTGTTGAGGATTCCAAAGACCAACAAAGGTTAAACTTTTTCTATTCTCCACTTTCCTCTGAGGATTCGTCTTGATCAGATTCCTCACCAGTCTCTTCACTTCCTTCTCCTTCAACGCCTTCTTCGCCTTCAACGCCTTCTTCGCCTTCAACGCCTTCTCCGAGACCTTCTTCTTCTTCTACAACTGCTCTTGGAATATTGACTGTAACTAATATAGAATCATCATCCTCTGTTGCTAAAGTCACTCCCTCTGGTAGGTCAACATCTTTTGCTACTACATTGTCCCCTACATTTAATTCAGATATATCTATTTCAAGTGATGAAGGTATAGCTGTTGGCAGAGCAACAATAGTAATTGTGTTATTTATTGTCTGAATAACACCTCCTTCATCTTTAACCCCAATTGGGATTCCAGTAAAATTAAGTGAAACGTTGGCTTCAACAGTCTGTGTGAGGTCAACTTGTATCAGGTCAACATGAACAATTTGATCTTTGTAAGGGTGTCTTTGTATCTCTCTTGGAAGAGCTGTAACGGTGTCCTTTTTCCCAATTGATAAATTTAAAATAACGTTTGAACCAGCTTCAGTTTTAAGTGCATTATTAAATTCCCTTGCATCAATATATACAGATTTTGGTTCCATTCCTAAACCATAAACAATGGCTGGTATTGAACCCGAAGATCTTAATCGTCTAGATTCTGCAGAACCTGTATCTTTTCTAACTGTTGCTACTATATTTGTTTCCATAATTTCCTTACGAAGTATATAGAATAATGAGTTTTAATCACTATTTAAATCCTAAATTACGATTTTTCCGTTGCCGTTCTTACTGAAAGAACAGCAAATGTAAGAGTCACAAAAGCAAATCCACCAGCAACTAAAAATCCCTTCAAGATTACATCTAAAACCCAACCTTCAATCATTATGGCTCTCATTCCTTCTAGAACATACGTAGTTGGGTTATAAGCTGCTGCTGTTTCAAGCCATCCTTTTAATGCATATCTAGGTGTAAAAGTTGGTGCTAAAAATAATGCTGGAAAAAATAAGAAGGTAGCAGCCTGAGCTCCTTGTGAAGAACCAGACCTAACTCCAGCTGCAACAGAATATCCAGCAAAACCCATACCCCAGAAAAATGCCATTGCTAATACTGCGAAATATCCTCCTAATCCTGTTGCTGGGTCAGCACCAATTAAATTGCCTAAAGTCATTATCAAAGTTGCTTGTAGCAAAACTCGAATTGCCCCTACAGCAATTGGAGCAAGAATAATCGCCCATTTTGATATAGGCATCCCTTGATATCTTTTAAAAACTCCTGATTCTATATCTTCTACTAAATAAATTCCTGAAGCTCCACCACTAACTGAAGCTGAAACAATTGAGACAGGTAAGATAAAATTTAAAAAATTACCATTTGCAAAATCAAAAGGAGTACCTGCAGCACTTCCACCAAAGACTCCACCTAGTGCGCCATCATAAACTAATAAAAAGAATGCAGAAATAAATATATTTGGCAACTCAGCTAAAGGTCTCCTGGCCAACCTTAATAAAAGTCTTTTCGTTAAGATTCCTAGCTGTAGTAAAAATGGAGCACTTGGATTATTCATTTTCACTCATTTCTTCATCCTCTTTTGCCCCTTCGAGGCGATATCCAGTAACTTGAAGGAAAACATCATCAAGAGAAGGTTTGTTTGCTGAAACAGAAAGCACTTCTAATTCATTTTCTGAAAGTAACTTTATTAAATCAGGAATTTTTTCAGCACCATTCTCAACAGTAACTCTTAATTGATTTTTTTCTGCCTCAGAATTTTCTACCAAATCTTTTGCTTTTTTTGCATTTTCATCATTTTGAAATATAAAAGTTATTACGTCGCCACCGATTAAAGCTTTTAACTCGTCCGGAGTACCTTCAGCAGCTACTAGGCCATTATCAATGATTGAAATCCTATCTGCCAATTCATCAGCTTCTTCAAGGTACTGTGTTGTAAGGATTATTGTTACACCATCTTCTCTGAGTCTTTTAATTTCATCCCATAGAACTCTTCGTGACCCAGGGTCAAGACCAGTTGTTGGCTCATCTAAAAATAAAACCTCTGGTTTATGAACAAGACTCAATCCTAAATCAAGTCTTCTCTTCATTCCTCCTGAATATGTTTTAACTCTTCTCTCTGCAGCTTCATTTAATCCAACTAATTCGAGCAAATCAGAAGTCCTAGTCTCAGCATCTGATTTTGAAAAACCCCATAACCTTGCAGTTGTAAAAAATAACTCTCTTCCCGTAAGTAAGTTATCTATACCTGTGTCTTGTAAAGCAATACCAATTTTCTCTCTTACTTTCTTATCTTCTTTTTCTACATCTAATCCTAAAATACTCCCATTGCCTGATGTGACTCTCAAGAGAGTTGTAAGCATTAATATGGTTGTACTTTTCCCAGCACCATTAGGACCTAAAATACTAAATATTTCACCCTGATTTACATGAAAACTTACATCTTTAACGGCTTCTACATCCCCATCTTTTGATTTAAATGTTTTCTTTAGGTTTTTTGCTTCAACTGCAAACAACTTTATCCTTTCGTATAGAGTTATTTATGAAATAATAGTTTAGTCTGTTTTTCTTGGCCGCGTAGCTCAGGGGATAGAGCACAGGTTTCCTAAACCTGGTGTCGCAGGTTCGAATCCTGCCGTGGCCGCTATTACTTAAAAATTAACCCTTCTTGTTCTAAAAGCTGTTTCTTTCTCTTTTTTCCACCAGATCCACTATATCCTCCAATGTGACCATCTGATCTTATAACTCTATGGCATGGTATCTCAGGAGCATAAGGATTCTTACCACATGCATTTGCAACAGCTCTTGAACTATTTGGTTTTCCTATAGCTGTTGCTAATTCTTTATAACTTCTAGTTTGGCCGTATGGAATTTTGGCTATTTCTTTCCATACTAAAATTTGAAATTCAG